>Ga0222716_10000057_pt1 | contig 79122 bp, 102 predicted proteins | sample C33_13DmetaG_FD_165044 | JGI IMG/M metagenome (GOLD analysis project Ga0222716, IMG submission 165044) | Estuarine water microbial communities from San Francisco Bay, California, United States - C33_13D | ecosystem: Environmental > Aquatic > Marine > Unclassified | place: USA: California... | reverse complement strand
GGGTACAATATTGGGTCTCTATCACCACTATCTATGTCTAAGGTATGGACCTTCATTAAAATATATGGACAATATTTTAATGAGTGTTTTAATCTATAATTTACTATTTTTAGCACAAATGGTGTGCGTATGGGTTGTTCAATAATTGGCGTTTCGCAATCCCGAGTCCCGCCTGAGAAGCGTGTGGATTTTGGTTGCCCTTGTACACATTGAGGTCGTGGTACGACGAATTCGTGTATTGCTGCGTCCATCCAGCACCCATTGGATTCACGCGACCATCCACACGCGTGGTATCCGAACGCACAGCGGTAAGCATACCACCTTGGTTAAGTGCATTCGCACGGACATTCATACGACCTGGATTCGCCGCACGGTTCGCCTTACCACGACGTTCGTCGGGTCGGAAACCATACTTTTGCAATTCTTCAGTCGTATAAGACCCTCTTTGACCAATTGCAATCTCAGGAGATTCGAGATATCCGTGTGCATAGCTGTGAATGCCTGGTTGTGGCTGGTTTCTGTACTGGTACTGCTCGATGTTCCCATCCTTCTTGTTTCTAGTTGGATCCTGGGAGACCGTGTTCGCGGAAATGAACCTCTTTGCGGGAGCCACATTGAGTGTATCTGTTCTGAGACCAGTTTCAGCCCGGTTAGTGGTACGCTTTGTTCGTTCATGTTCACCACGTGGAGTTCGACCTGAAAATCCTTGCGAACGCCCGAGTGTCATTGGGAGACGCTCTGGAAGATAGGCTGTTTTCTCTGGCCTGTTATGTGAGACTTTACCCACTATACCACGGCGACCACCTTTAGTATCTTGCGCTGGACCCGATCTACCTGGGAGTGTCGTGAGCTTGTAAGCACCAACATTTTCTGGGTTCACACGTAAGAGTTGTTGGAAACCACCATACGATGCAACAGATGGGTCCACACCCAAACCTGGACCTACGAGACGCTTTTCTACGGGGGATACATTATTCATTCGGTTGTAATCATTCATTCGGTTTCGCATCTCGAGAACCTCGGCACCACTTGTTCGCATTTGTGGTGCGATGTCACCAAAGTTCGAGGCGACCATCTTATTTACATATACGTTTTCGATGGGGTGTTCCTTCACAAGTTCAACCTTTGGTGGCACTGGTAATTCCATCGATTGTCGTTCTGGGGAGTACCTCTCCGTCGTAGGTTGACTCAATTTTCGCCCGGCGTATATGAGACCTGCGATAGCTGCGACAGATATGGGATCGGCCATTCTTATTTCTTATTGATATTTTTATTTAAGTATCTTTGGTTAAACATCCCATTTTGTATTTCGGAACGCGTACTCAAAGGTTCATATGAAATGGTTCGAAGTGGCAATTTACACTCCATGTTTTGGAGTGGAAACAAGTTTTGTTCATAGGTTCTCGCGAGAACCTTGTTGAATCGCGATGTCGATTGGGGGCGAAGTTGGTCACTCGTTTCGATATACTCCGCTGGAGCACCCTTACCCGCCATAAATGGTGCAGTACCATACAACATGGTGTTTGGTCGTTGCGAACCATAATTGAGAGTACTGGGCTGGGGGTACACGAATACTTCTTCAGTCGCGCAGTTCACTGGAACAGCGGGGTTCTGGACTATTTTAAGACCTGGCTGCAATTGGTAAGCCATTTTACTATTACAAAAGATTTATTTACCGCCTATCACCATTTGGCTGAAGTCCAGCAAACGCCTCAAGTTGTGTACCTCGAGCATTTGGACTGCACATACTTCCATCTGATTTGCACATGGGTGCACCTTTCTTGCCATAAAGCCATTCAGCAAATCCCGTCTGGTCACCACCGACTGTCGTTACCGGTACACTCACGAACTGCCGAGACAGTGCATTTTGTTGGTACTTGGGGAGAGTGGATCGAGAACGCGCTGGTCCGAACGGAGTTTCTCCGACGACAAACGCATCCGCATCGGCGCGAACACTTGGATACGAACACGCTTGGTTACGGTTGGGATCATCACCCACGAGTACATTTGCCATTGGGTTGTCGCGAGTTGGTCGCTGGCATGCATCTCCTATATTTTCATAATATTCAACACCTCGTGGCACACCTTCCTTAACCATGCCGGCTCTTTCCATTACATAAAGAACACCCAACGCGGTCGCGGCGAGCACAAATATACGAACGTCGCGCTTAATAAGATAGTGCACCGACGCTGCATATATGATGAATCGCGAACCGGCATTCACACGGTCTGCTGAGGATTGAATATTTGTAGGCCAAAATTCGAGGACCTTCTTATCATCAACGAGTTGTTTTGGGTCTTGAAACCAAGAGCTCATTTAATATATATTAGTTTTATTTTTTCAACATACCACCTAGCATACCCTGCATGGTTTTCATGAGAGCGGCTTCGTCGATGCCACCACCATCACCCTCCAATTTGTCCGCGCATTCCTTCGCAACCTTTTCAATCATAGAGAGTGTGTCTGCTGGGATCGAACTAATAGTCGTACCGAGCATGTATAGTGTTTGCACATATTGCCAAATGGCATCTTTTGTTTGCGTGGAGACAGATGCCCACTTTTCTTCGAGCTTCACGTCCTTCAAAAACTCGAGGTTCTTTGCCTCGTTGATGAAAAACGTGTCATCCTTTGCCGAAATCTTATCCGCGAATGGCGTGACACTGCTCATAAATCCGTCGATCACGAGACGTGGGTTAGACGTTCGCATAATTTCGAACCCGGACATACACTTTTTGATACCCTTTTCTTCTGGAAACGTCTTGTGAAGTTCCGCAAGAAATTGGCCCATCATATCATTGAAAGCAGTCACAGACGTCATGTTTACTGTGATAAATAACACTGTTATCTTTAAGCAAATGGTTCAGTAGATATGGATTCCTTACCTCCTATTCCGTTAGATACAATAAAAAATACGAGAATCGCGTTTAAGAATGCTGGTTTAGAATAAGCGCTCGTGGGAAGTGTACCCTCGTTATTAAGTTTCGCTTTCGCGTGGATATATCCAGCGGTGATGATGCCGGCGATGATCGCCGCCCAAGCTGGATCTCTGAGATAATCTTCAAACTCCATTTAACTATAGCCAACTTTTTTTACGGGAGCATCTGATGCGTCTGGGAACAACACGGGTTCTTCGTCTTCATCTTCCTCCATAATTTGTTGTGGAGCACGTTCACTCGTGTTGACAGTTTTAAATTCATTATCAAATGGCGAAGATTCTTGTTCTGGAGGCTGCATCTCAGCCATGGGTTCTTCCATTGGTACACCTTCGGTGAGCTCTGGTTCTGGTTGTGTTTCTGGTTCTGGTTCTGGTGGATACTCATCGACGAATTCCGGGTCTTCGGTGTCTTCATCGGCTTCTCCCCCTACATCTATGTCTTCCTTTTCGTTACTCATGTACGTTTGGAGAATTTGTTGAACTGGAATGAGTTCTCGCACGGAAGCTTCGATCACCATCGTAAAACGGTCGAATAGTTTATCATTTCTCGCGTGTTCGTTTTGACTCTCGCTGAAAATGTATGGGTCTTTGTATAAGTCTTTCGCGACGTTATTGTAACACGTCTGAATGAACACTTCGTTCGATGGTAGTTTCAAAGATATCTTCTTGTTGTCCTTTCCGAGACGCACCGAAGACAGAATCTTAACACAGCTCACGAATACTGCGGCGAGCAAATCGTTAAACCACGCGCATCTGTTTGCGATATTATCTGTGTGCTGCTTCGACATAGCGTCGGACCAATTGGGAACTTCTTTCAAAAGCTTTTGAAACATGATGAGTACTTTACGACCATTAGACATGGTGTACGATTCTTCATACAATTTATCAAACGTCTCGATCATAACTGGACACATTAAATGGCACAATTGCCCAATGTACTCGCGCTTCGCTTCTGTGAGTACACTCAAGTTATCCATTTATGATAGAGTGAAATTTTTTTACTAGCCTTTTCCCGCATTCCCCCTGTATTTATTAGCCACCTTCTTCAAATTAACGAAAGATGGAAAGTCCCCAAACTCTTCCGTGGGTTCTTGTTCTTTTGGTTTTGTTTTCTTTTTATTTGACCACGTGATGTATATTTCGTGGTCACCCACAAACCTCGTTTGAAATCCACCAAGATCGAGCTGACGTTTTATATAATGCGCTGCCTTGAGCCTGTCAAAAGCCGGGTACCCAACTACGAAGGATGGAATCGTAATGAACAAATGTTTATTACCGAATACAACAGTTTGTCGTATCTTTTTAGATACCTGTTCGTATATCTTCACGTAGGTCTCTTTGCGTAATTTATTACGCTTGTCAGTTATTTTATTTATTTCATCTACACTGATCATTAAATTACACGAATTAATTATTTTCGAGGATATTTGGGCGCCCGTACATTTCATCGGCAGTTGGTAACTTCTTCTCGATAAGTGAAGTATTCTTCACGTAGTGCAATTCGTGCTGCATGACTTCATCATACTTTTGGAATTCCTTGATGTCAACATCTGATGTGAACATCTTTGTATCCGTGGGCTTTTCTGTATCGAGTGGTTGTGTACGAAGCGAAATGACGACTATCACTGGGTTGGTCTCACTCACATCTTTCATATATTTCGCTATGATGAGCTTCGTCGCATCGACTTTACCTGTCTCTTCGTCGATGAATTCCATGGGGACGTCTATGAAAGCACTGTTGAGCTCACTTTGAGAAATACCCAACGTACGGAGGGTGGCTTGCATGTTGATATCGTTCCAGTTGACGCGGTCTGGAACATTCATGATTCGAACGTCGGCTGACACGGCAAATGCATATGGGAAGCCACCGTGTTTCAAAACCATGAAACGACACCTGTAGACTTCATCACCAGTATCTATGTGTTTGTATTTGCGAACTTCATGTGTGTCTATGATGTAAGTACAGAGTCCCGTCATCTCTTGGATGCGCTTATTCGCGGCGAGCACGATCTGTTCCATCACCGTGTTGGAAACTTTTGCGTTTTCGAGACGTTTATATTGGGTGAGGTCTAAAACACCCTCGTCGATGTCAGACGTCACTTCCTTCGTCTTAAACATCTCCGTCCTGGACATGAGATACAGAATAAGGAGGATGAGCGAAACCAACAGAAGTGTGTTCATTACTATATCTTACAAAAATTTTGAGATTGACCAAAAATTAAAAATAAAAAAAATTATTTTTTTCAATGCTTTCTTCTTTGAAAAGAAAAGAAAAAAATAAAAAAAGTTTTTTGTGTTTTTAAAAATGAAAAAACATGGTGTTACTTCGCGGGTATTTTCGTCTTTTGGTCTTAAACCCTGTATATTAACTTAAAGATTATTCATATATATACATGAAATGAGTGAAGAAGACGTACTCGAGTGTCTTGAGTATGCGATTGAAAGACGAAAGAATACCATTAAGAAACCAAAAGATATATTTGATGCGAAAGCCTTGGTAGCTCTGTATGATCGACTCCCTAAAACGAAACAGAAATATTACGATGACCTCATGAAAAAGGCATCGGAGATCGTCGAGGGTCTCGATGAGGTGACACGTGTATTCGTGGCTGAAGTGTTACGCGAAGATGGTTACATCGCGCCGATTGAATGTGATAATGACATCATCTGCAATTACTGTGATATATCGCGTGATGAAATGTGTACCGATGAGTGTACGTGTGATATCGAACGACTTGAGGTATTTGCGGATGCGATTGGTGCTCACATGTAGATCTTTTTTACCCAATCCCGGTCCGCCTTGAAAATTTTAGAGAGTTTTGGATCTGTACGCTTAAACAATATCATCAATACATTGAGGCGGCGAAACAGCCCAAGAGGGGGTTCACCTGTGCGAATGACCTTACCGAGTGCGCGGTGTCGAGCGAGTTCAGACTTATCACGCACGTCGTGGTATCCATGCTCAGTCAATTTACCATTGGATCGTATAGGTATTTTCATTTTATGTATGCCAACAATATTATATCAACTGCGTCCGTTTAGACACAAATTTTTACCTGTGTATTTTAAATGTCCTTGTTGATATACAGCCCGAGGTGTAGTCATAGCATTGACCTTATTGACTTCATCAAGCGACAGCCACAACTCGCGCAGCTTGTGAGTTATCACAATGTGAACATCAAGGGTATTCCACCGCAGTACGCACACAAAATTACTCGTGTTCCAACCATGCTCACGAAGAATGGTAAATTTTTGGTGGGGAACGAAATTAAAAATTGGCTCGAATCTTTACTACCGAATCAAGACATCGGAACGTGTGGTTTCGGTGGATGTTCTATGACAACACTCGATGGTGAGTCTAACTTCGACATATTTGGACTCGACGATTACGGGCGCACTCTCCAACCACCCATGACACCTGAACTCGAGGAAAAGATCAATCGCGATGTGAGTCAGACATATAACAATAACATAAAGAATTAACACCTGTTTCATCTATGATGAAACTTACGACCATACAGGCGAGTGCCATCAAATCTACATTTGAGGTACTTAAGGACATACTTAATGATGTCAACATTTACTTCAAACCAGATGGAGTATATATCACTACTCTAGATACGGCTCGCACATCACTCGTAGATATGTTCCTGGCCGCAGATAATTTCGAAGAATACACGTGTGATACTGATATAGTGGCTGGTATCAATGTCACGAATACATTCAAGCTTTTGAAGTCAATCACGAATAACGACGTATTGATGATGTCTATCGAATGTCGTGAATTTATGAACATTGAGATACATAACGACACAAAGAAGACGTGCACTAAATTCGCTCTTAAACTTCTTGATATTAATGAAAATCAAATCGAAGTTCCGGCGATGAACATGACGACCGTGACTCCGATGCCATCTGTCGATTTTCAGAGAATTTGCAGGGATATGTTCAACATAGGCACTGATATTGAAATCACGCGAAATGGTCACTTGTTTAGTCTTAATTGCGAAGGTGATTTCGCGAATCAAAAAACTGAGATTCAATGTACGGAAGAGAGTCCCCTGATTTCGGGTATGTATTCTCTTCGGTACATGAACATTTTTACAAAGGCGACGAGTATGTGCTCTAATGTACAAATCATGCAAGAAGAATTAAATCGATTTTTGATTCTCAAGTATAATGTAGCAAATTTGGGTGACCTCAAATTCTATCTCGCGACTAAAGAACAAATAGATCAGTAACGTAATCGTGTACCGTACTTACTGATTTCACTTTACCTAAAACATTCGTGAGTTTTATAGTGGGATACATAGTCTTTAGTGTATCAATATCGTAATATAACATATCACTTATCTTTACATCTTCTCGGTGGAAATCACCTCTTGGACCCGCGTAGCGTTTAATCTTTCCTAGTATGTCTTTCGCTGGTTTATCATCAATATCCATGAGATAGGCGGAGGTGAGGGGCATGTTAAACACAACGTGTTTTTCCTGTGGAGGTGGCCACTCATGTTTCGTATTATAACTCAAATACTTGTACAATTTATCATTGTACCAGTATTTGATTCTAATGATTGTCTTTCTGACATTCTCTGGTGTATCCTCTGTTGTATAATTCATATCCTTAGACTCGACATAGTGTTCATCAAAAAGACCATCCCATTTATCACTTTCATTTTCCCAGAATGGACCATTAATGGAATATGTTTTATCGTTGTTAGTAAAATATTCCATAGATACGTGTTCTATTTTATGGTTTGGAATCGACACAAAATTTTTATACGTGTCGTATATCCATATTATTACGCTGGTTAAAAGATTGCGTAGCATTCTAACTAATTATATGGAGGGAAATTTTTTGAGTAGATATAACAACAAATTACACGCATGGAAAGACTCAATTAACGATGATCCTATGAATCGGTCTGCGTACGAACAAGACATGTCTGATTATATCATTAAATGTATGCCATATATGCGTCGATATACAGATGACATAAATAGCGAAGTGAGTACTGATAATGTCTTTAACTGTAAAGTGACATCTGGTCTCAAACGAAAGGATATATTTAATGAATATCTTGCCGACGTTGAAAACTTAAATGTTGACAAGAAATTTATAAAAAAGCATGACGAATGCCCTACCTGTAGCGATAGTAATATATTTCATTTTGCTGATACAAGTGAACTTGTATGCGATGGGTGTGGAGCTGTTCTGGCCTGTCTGATAAGCGAAGAATTAACATACAGAGAGGAACAAGAGACATCTGAAAAAATTGTAAATTATTCATACAAGAGAGAAAATCACTTTAATGAATGGTTGTCACAATTTCAAGCACAAGAGATGACGAACATACCACAGGAAGTCATGGATCAATTGAGAAACGAGTTGAAAAAGTTGAAAATCAAAGCACTCGAAGAGATCACACACGCACGCGTCAGAAGTCTTCTTAAGAAACTCAAGATGAATAAATACTATGAACACGTACCGTACATCACAAATATATTGAGTGGCGTGAAACCCCCGAATATGCCACAAAAATTAGAAGAACGACTGCGTATTATGTTTAAAGACATACAGAAACCCTTTGATGATAACTGTCCATCGAATCGTAGAAATTTCCTTTCATATAGCTATGTATTGTATAAATTTTGTGAACTCTTGAGTGAAGATTCATATTTACAATATTTTCCACTACTCAAGAGTAAAGAGAAACTATATCAACAGGATGTCATATGGAAAAAGATATGTCACGACTTACGATGGGAGTTCATTCCGACAATTTAAAGAAATGATACCCTTGATCAATAATGAACAAATACGAAAAGTTTTGTATTGAAGAAGCAGCATTTTACGCTGAAAAAGCTCATCACATACTCAATGAAGAGATGAAAGACCCTAAGAGATATTACGATGAAATGATTGATACCTATAAACATCTCACTAAAGTGTTTCCACTTATAATATTTACGAGATACATCGAACCTCCGCAGACTGACCCCCAAACGGGGGAAAGTTTATCAGATACCCAGTCTTCAACCCAGTCAAATGAAGATAATTATGACACTGTATCTCAGCCGTCTCATTTAAGGTTTTGATCGTTTTGAATTCGATTATAATTTCATTATTTATAACGATATCAGCACGTAAATTACCTATGATATGTCCCTCGAACGGAATGGGTATAATTCTTTCGGATTCATATGGGATATTCTTAGAACGAAGGAGTACTTCCATCGCATTATGATACACTCGTTCACTGTATCCAGGTCCAAGTGTATCGTATATAGTTTCGGCTAACATACCAATATCATGCGTTGTGATCTTTGTGCTCCCATCCCGTGTTTTAATGTTACCAGTTCTTTGTTTTTTCAAGATATACTCAATAACTTCAATTTCCAAATTTAGCACCTTTTGTATTGTGTCGTTTGTTTCACCCTTTTCATGTAAATTACAAACGGTGTCTTCAAGTTTAACTTTCATTTCACCGATTGGCCTACCATGGTCTTTTGCAATTTGAAAGAGATCTTTACCTGTACCTAATCTTTGTATGAATTGTAGTTCTTCCTCATGTGTCCAATCTCTCATGTTATATTGTCATGAATTCTTTTCCTTATGTATATATTAAATGTGGTGGCCATTTAAGTTTGTGCGCATTTCGCATTCGAAGTCACTTAGCTATTTGTGGGGGGAGTAGAAATTATTTCTTAATACAATATAAGATGTCTCCAGCCCCATTCGTTGACGTTCGAAATATCAAATCCGCGTCCAGTCCACGTTTTAAGAAAGCCATTGAAGACCTCAAGAAACTTTCCCTCAATGCCATCAAGACAGGCAAGAGTACGCTCAACAAAGAAATCAAATTTTATGAACTCATGAAAGAACGAGAAAAGAATAAGGGAACCGCTTTATATGTTAATTTATTTTCGCGCGTTCAAAGTGCGCTCAAACCATCTAGTTTAAAGAAGAAATCCCCTAAAACTACACGATGACGTGCGGTGTATGCTGTGAACGTTTTAATAAAACAAATCACAAAAAAGTATGTTGTCCTTTCTGTGATTTCGAATCGTGTAGAACGTGTACACAAACATATTTATTGTCAACATCCGAGGACCCACATTGCATGAGTTGCAAAAAAGTGCACAATCGCGAATTCGTTGATTCATTTTGTACGAAAAGGTTTAGGAATTATGAGTACAAAAAACACCGCGAACAAATTCTGTTTGAACGTGAACTCATACGCATGCCAGAAACACAGCCTTATGTACAACGCATATTAAGACGTCGTGAGCTACAAACACTCCGAGATCATATGGCACATTTATATATTAAATCTCGGCGAAGGTATCACCACGCAGCGGAAACATGTGGACAATACATTGATATGTATCTCACGATGTGTATATTTGCTGAAAATGCACACAAATTCTTGCGAGAAGAACTCGAAAAGCTGCGAACTCTGCCTATCGATGCGAGTGAGGAGGCAACAAAGTTTGTGCGTGGATGTCCGATAGATGGTTGTCGTGGGTTTCTCGATGATTTATGGAAATGTGGAATATGCCAACATTCGTTTTGTGAACAGTGTAACGAAGTATGTTTAGATGAACACACATGCGACCCTGAAACAGTGAAAACGATGCGACTCATCAATCGTGACACGAAACCATGTCCAAAATGTGCGACGATGATACACAAAATAGATGGATGTGCACAAATGTGGTGCACGACGTGTCAAACTGCATTTGATTGGCGCACGGGTAAGGTGGAAACTGGGCGTGTTCATAATCCACATTATTTTGAATTTAAACGCCGTGGTAGAGAACACGGTGATATTCCGTGTGGTGGTCGTCCCATGTATAGAGAACTTTTAGAAGCCGGTGCACCGGCTTCTATCATGTCTCTAAACACAACCGTGGGTACTGCTGACTATAATAATACATATAAATATGATTACATACACACGGATAATCTTAATTTACGGATTTCGTATTTAATGAATAACATATCGGAAACTGATATGAAACGTGAATTACAGAAACGTGATAAACACAACGACAAAATGCGGGATATTCAGCAAATATACCAGATGTTCATAGATACTGGTAGTGATTTACTTCGTCAATGGATGATAGAACCGACGAGGGAGGTAGAAATTATGGAGACGGCATACGAGCTCGCTAAATATACGAACCGTGTCATCACACGAATACATAATAGATACACGTGTCAAGTCCCGAGGTATATATTTCTAAGTAAATGATAGATGTTGTGGATTGTACTCATTTTGATTTTGATATTGTTATTCAGACCAAAGTACAAAGAGCCAAAAGTCATGCGAGGGGTTCTCACAGATGAAGAGTGTGAGTATATAAAATCAGTGGCTAAAGAAATATTGAAGCCGTCAACAGTCGGTGATAAATTTATTGAAGACAAAGAAATTCGTAAGAGTGAGACCGCATGGCTCGACTCCGACGACTACCGGATTCAGTCGATTATTGCGAAATGTGTAGATGATATCACTATGTGCGAGAATTTACAAGTGGTTCGATACATACCTGGTGGGTTTTTCAAACCACATCAAGATGCAAATATTGAACATTACAATCGCCGAAAACATACATTCATATTCGCCTTGAATGACGAATATGAAGGTGGGGAGACGTATTTTCCCATATTAGATAAAACATACAGACTTCGAAAGGGTGATGTACTCAGTTTTGATACACTCGATAATTGGGGTCGAGTTCCATACAAAGCGATACATGGGGGTGCACCGGTCACGCGGGGTGAAAAGTGGATCTGTAACTTATGGGTTCGTGAGACCCGCTACACGTAACTTTTCGCGATTCGCCATATGGAGTGCTTCAACATCCGCCTTATTCTGTCCCACGTAAGGTACGGCATAGCCTTCGTCACACATCCACTTATTGACGTTTGTCCATTTACCATCTTCGCCGACCCACACTTCCGCCAAAATGCGACCAAATTTACCACGCGAATCCTTTTCCGGGCATCTGAGTTCGATCTCTATATCATCCTTCTCAGATTCTACGGCTTTGAGGCACCACTCTTTGAGTTTCTTCTTGGAAAGAAGTCCAAATTTCTTTTCTTCTTCATCACGTGTTCGAGACTCTGGGGTATCGATGCCGAGCAAACGGACGCGTTGCTTTGTGCAGACATCAAAACCGAGATCTATGGTAACATCTATCGTGTCTCCATCTACGACCTTTTCTAAGGAGGAGACACGGTAAATGAATTCACATTTTTCTTGGGCGTAGGTGGACATATACTATGGTTTAGAAAATTAACCACTGTAAGCCTGAGCTCTGATACGAGCTTCCGCCGCTGGACCACCCGCCTTTCTATTTTTGGAAATGGCATTTTTAAATACATCTCTTGGATTTGCACCCATGTTTATTCTTTGTTTGAGTTGACGCTTTGTTTTATTTCCTATACGAACAAGTGCATTTATAGACTTCTTTGTATTGTTTCTATTATTTTTTGTGAGTAGTTGACTCCTAGTCATCATTGGTTGAGAACTATTACCAAATTTAAAATTGCTAGTCGACGAACCAGCCATACCCAAAGTTTTATTCATTCTTTTTCGTGCGACTTCAGTATTTTTTATATTTTTAGCCGCGGTGATCTTTTTTCTGAATTCCCTGAGTTGTGTCATATTGGACACGCGATCCAACTCGGATTTCAACTCTCTTCTTTTTTGTCCAAATAGTCCGCCTATGGTGAAATTACCGTTGGGTCTTTTTGAGTTTATGAGTGTGCGCAGTGTATTTTTAGCGACACGAAGATTTTCTTCATTTTTGAGATACGCCGCACCAGGTCTAGCTACATTTTGCCAACGACTGCGTACACCGCGTTTCCACATGTTTTTGTTTGTCGTGAGTTTGTTACCCATTTGTTGAAAAGCCGCGGTCGCGTTAAAGTTTTGTGTGTTTGACGCTCGGTTTCTCGCGAGTCGAGAGGCTTCTATGATTCTTTGCTTCGCACGTTGTTCGTTGAGTCGAGCGGCAGCTAAGTTTTTTTGTGTAGCGACCAATTGGGATTGATTTGTTGTCACCATACCTCTTAAATTTTTACGTTGAGCTTGAACTTTCCGCAATTGTTCTCTGAATACATTTCTTTGTTTGTTAGATATATTCTTGGCACTTTGAAGTTGTCTTAATTTGTTCATGAGAGCGATTCTGCCACCTTCAGCCATGTTCAATTGTTTCTTTAATTGGTTTCTTTGTTGAGTTACCGCGATGCGACTACCTTCGAGCATCTCCTTTTCTCTCATCAATTTCGCCGTTTCAGCTTTGACTTGATTCTTAATTTTGTTCTTATCAGCGGATGTCGCCTTTTCTTTGTTTAACTCTCCTTGAAGTCTCACGATATTAGACTGCGTTTGTTTGATTTGTTCTATCTTATTTAATAGGTCAGCATTCTTCTCGTTGAGACGCTGTTTAGCGAGGTTTACATTAGATTCGAGTACAGAAATTAGATTGTTTTTATTATTTGCTTGTTTTTGTATGGAATTTATTTGATTTTGCATTTCCTTTCGTCTCGTTTCTAAAAGTGCATTCTTTTCCTTTATGAGCGCATTCATTTCCTGTTTAGTTAAATTCGCCTTTTCGAGTTCTTGTGCGATTCTTTTCGCTTCTGCATTCGCTGCCGCCGCAGCTTCTTTACTTTGCCGAGCTTCGGCTCGAGCCGCATTTCGAGCCTCATTGGCTTCAGCCTTGAGACGGTTCGCCGCATCTCTGAGACGGTTTGCCTCATCTTTGTTACCAAGTGCTCGTTGCGCAGCCTCTTGTGCGATTAATTTCCCTTGTTCAGCCTCTTGCGCTCTTCTAGAAGCGTTGTTTGCTGCCTCACTTGCTTCTTCCACGAGACGACGACTCATTACAGTCGCATTTTCCGCCTTTCTACGTGCTTCAATTACCGCATTCTGCGCGTTCGAGACTTGTCTTCGCTCCGTGAGAAGTTGTTCTTCGAGATTTCGCCTTTGAGTTTCAGTGAGACTTTTTTGGCTTTGGAGTTCTTGTGTGAGTTTATTAACATTTGCACGCTGTTCCGCCAATTTTTGTTCAGCGTTTTTGGTCGCACTTTGCAACGCGAGTACATTTGATTCAGCTTTACTGGCGGCATTCGCCGCAGCCTCTGCCTGTGCTTGAGCTTCGGTGACTTTTTTGCCCAATAACTGTTCTCTTTGTTCTGCATTTCCGAGTTTTGTAGTCAAGTTATTTCTGTTTCTTGTTACTTTATTGAGTTGGGCTTGTATAGCATTTTTCTGTGAAGTGTTGAGTGAGGCGTTATTCAATTTTTTCCTAAGATTGGTTATTTCTTTGTTTGCATTTAATTTTTCATTTTTGAGTTGTTCATACAAATCATTTTTTCTTTTTTTCTCGTTTTGTAAAGCTTGATATTCCCTTTGACTCTGAAATTGATTTTTGAGGGCTTGATTTAAGTTTGCTTTGAGTTTGTTTCTAACATTGGGACTCGTAGATTTCGCGAGTTCATTTTTAAGTTTTTGTATGGTTTGTGCCTTTGTATTTATATTTAAGGCGTTTTGATTCAATTTTTGTTTTAAATTATTACGTTCTGCCTTCAATGCATTTCGTTCATTCGCGGTCAGTTTAGAATTATTGAGTTTGGTTTGCAAATTTTGTATTTTGTTTTCCAACCCCTTAAACACGCCAGCCGATGTTTCGAGGGCATTGTTAAGATCACGCTTAACATCGTTTATTTTCTTTTCACCGGAGACGTATTGGTTTCTTAAGCTGGTTTTAATAGTTGATGGAATGTTTTTGTATGCGTCGTTTTTAATAAGTTCATTAATTTTGAGACCTCTTTCATTTTTATCTCGTTGAACTTGTGCGTTAATCTTAGCTAGCCCATTTTTGATGTTGTATGAATTTATGTTTTTTAGGGCCTCATCTCTCTCTGCGTTTAAATATGCACGGTTTACATCTCTTTTACCGAACTCTTCATCTAATTTTTTAAACTTAATCACGGCGTTTCTTGAACCCGTGTCGGTACCACCCGACTGTTTAAATGCGTTCAATTTTTCACGCGCATACGTTTTTATTTTTGTGTTTCCTATGGTATTTACTGTTTTTTGAAGTTCTTCTAAGGCTTTTTGAGCACCCATATCATTGAGCTGTTCCTTGTACGTGGTTTCGTACGCCGCGGTGATGCGAGTTTTTGCCGTATTATATATGTTTGTACCATTCTTATACGCTTTTATACTTTTTTGAGCCTCATTCATAAATGCAACGCGACGTTGAGTATTGAGTTTACCTCCCTTGTTTACTATGTATTTCTCGAGTTCAGATACTTTCTTGTCCTTTTCACTCATCACTGGAGTTGCCAACTTTTTACGCAACGCATTAAGAGTTGTGGTGTTACCACGTTTCAACGCATTTTCGACTTGTCGGGCGAGCGCTCTCGTATTTGTACTGGAAGAACCAGACTTAGCCCGTTCTAATGCACGCGCTAGACTCGCTGTATTCGAACTGTTTCGACTTTTTCGCAACGCATTTATGAGTCCCACCATCGTGGGGTCACTCGAACTACTGGGTGGTTGAACCCCGTTATTACCAACTCGTCGAGCCGCGGCAGCCATGTAATACTTGTTTCGAGCCGTTCTGTTAGGTGGGCGAGGTGTTCCGTTTCGGTTCTCGTTTCCACGGTTCTCGTTTCCACGGTTCTCGTTTCCACGGTTCTCGTTTCCACGATTCCCGTTTCCACGGTTCTCGTTTCCACGGTTCCCTAAATTATTTGATTCATTCGAGATGCGCTTCAAGTTATTGTTCTTTACACCGTTACCATTGCGGTTGTTTACATTAAAATTGTTTTGATAGTTGTTGTTACTATTGACGGAAATGCGCTTTTCCTTGGGTGCCGTGATGTGAAGACGCACGGGTTCTCTCACGTTATTTGACTTCAAAACATTCTCTATCGCGTCGACGAGTTCCACTTTTGTCATCTCTTTGTAATTAGAGAGTCCCACTTTACGTGCCACGCGTTTCAATTCATCTGATTTCGAAGATGAACTAAACAAGACTTCAAAGTCTGAACTCGTGAGTGGAGATTTACGGTCTAACATATACTTACCATCCTTGGTCAAAACCATCGGGGGGAGTGGAAGTTTACCGTCCTGGATAGACTTGTATACGTCGCAGACTTGGTTCCTATTGAGATTGAGTTCCACGCCCGTCTCCTGACGCACGAGACGCGCAAGGTTCTTAGCATCTATGCCTGGATTGCACGCATCCATATTGTTATAAACTGATAAAAAATTATGGGATACCTTTCGTCAACATTCGTATTTTATCCTCGTATGACATATTGAAATCAAATATATCAATGTCGCCTACGTCTATGATTTTAACATTATAATCTCGTGTGTCGTAATCGTATCTATTCACAAGCGCCGAACGCATGAGGGTTTCGGCAAAAACACGCGGATTATCTATGTTTTCCACGTACGGTATATTAGATTTTATCTGTATACAATGAACATCATATGGTTTATATATGAGAAAAGGTGTGAGTGGTATAGACTCTACGGTTCCACCGTCGACATACGTGTTTCCTTTGTACTTCCTGGACGAAAACACGAACGGTATCGCTATACTCATACACACGGCATCGAGTACTTTCATGTCCGGGTGTGTATCAACTGAAAAATACTCAGTCTTTCCAGTGTTAACACAAAATGCCGATATGTGTATCTTTTTTGTAAGTTCCATAAACGTAGGGTCACACCCACATATATCCACGAACTTCTCGCGAAGTGCTTCTAAATCTACGAGTCCATAACTATGTAAAAAACATTTCAAGTTCAATTTAACTAAATCTGAAATGTTTAATCTGAGTGATACGTCTATCATCTCATCGACAGTCTTTCCAAGTGCAAACAACACCGCGAGTATAGAACCCGCGGATGCACCCGAAATTTCTTGTACATTACTGAGACGTTTTTCTATATTTTTGAGATACCCTAACATGGCGTAAAATCCCATAGCACCTGGACCAATTACCAAATATTTCATCGGTGGTCACTTAATAGTACTTAGGAAATTGCTTTCGCAAAAGAGCGAATACGAGCGCGAAAACGACGGTGTGCACGATCGCAGACGCTGGGCTAGTCTGTCCTGACATGTACACACCCTTCGAGCCTGGTGGCAAAGTGAGCAACATACCTGGGCTCAAAGCCAAGAATAAAACAGTGGTCACGATGAGGTCGGTGCGCGTGAGCACGAGACCCATGGCCTTCGCAATCAACGAGTACACGAGAAAGAATACGAGCGCGTGGAAAAGAACCGCAGTTCGACCAGTGAGTCCATCACGGAACTTGATACTGGTACCATCGGTGCGGAGCAAGATACCTGGGCTGAGCGCGAGGAACAAGGCGGCTGGGATAGAAACCTTTTGTGGAAGCATGTTTACTTTGTATATATATTATAATTCTATAGCTCTATTGTCTGAGAACTGATAACAAAACTCGATGAAATCGTGATACTTGGCATCTTTGAGAATATGATGCCCGAGTGCTCTATCTCTCAGATATCGCTTCAACAATTCCCACATCCACCACAAATCGTCATCGAAATGCCCACCCCAATCATCTATATGAAGGGGGCGATTCATTTGCGTTTCATAATCTTCGTCATCACTGTATTCATTATCGCTGAGGCGCTCTGTAGCGTGAACATATTCATTCCAAACCATTATTTACGGTCTTTGATACCCGTGAGGGAAAGAGATGTAGATTCCTTTACTGGTAAGTTATCGAGTATAGCCTTTAACACACTTTCAGCCTGTTGTTCATTACCATTGAAGTAGTTCACAAGACCTTCCATCACGGTGGTCTTATTAAGACCGGTCTTTCTGGCACTTTTACGAACGGAAATCTTCCCTTTTTTGAGGTTAATGGCATCGAGACCGTTATCCATCATGAGCTTTTTCACTTGCAATTTGAGGGATTTTTCGGCCTGAACGAGGATCTTTATATCTTCTCTGGCTTCTGTAATTTGCTTGTTTAATTCAACCAATTTAGAGACGCTGTTTGAGAGTTCGTCTGAAGGAACTTGAGACATTTATATATATTTAACACGTTATTCTTTAAGTTTAGGCGCACAAACTACGTTGCATGGTATCTGGTGCAATAGTGGAGTTATTCCACACAAAGGCGTCCTTGGGGTTTGGTGGGTCGGCACGAATTTGTTGGTTCGCGTTACGAAGGGCGCCGCCGATAGTTTCTGGGTAACCAGTTTGTTGGCGTGGCTCGAGGAAGTTTTGACCGGAGAGAATGTCATCTGGAGCAAACTCACCGAAATCCTCCTGAGGCGCAACTTCACGTGGCAACAAAGAAGAGGCGAGACCAGTACCCGCCTTCATTTCACAACCAATCCCGGCTTGAGCCGATGGACCAACGGCATCAATGCCACCGATACCGGCATACTCCGAGTCCTTCACACTGTAGGTGGAACGGTTATTGGTAACCATGAGGTAAACCACAACCACAATCGCGAGCCCGATGATCGCTTGGCGTGGAGTGATCTTTTTCATCTTCATCATCTTTTATATATAGAAACAATTTTTTTATTCATCGTCTTCAATCACAATCTCCTCTGGGTAAGCTTCAACTTCGAGTTCTGGCTCTGGTGCCGGCTCTACCTCCGGCTCTGGGACGGGTTCAGGTTCGGGTTCCGGTTCTGGATTCATTTTCACCTGGACCAAATTCCACGCCGGACCGAAGGCTTTCTTCGCGAACCAGAGACCGGCGTATTCAAGCATGACGGTACATGCTGTGCCTGGAGAAAACGCTTCAACCTGGATGACTTGCTTCGCTGCGTCGAATACCTTGGTAGCTGGGATCTTATCCGCTGAAATAGTGTCTTCCTTCGTGTAAACCTTGTTGATTGTTTTCTCGGTCAACTTTTTACCGAACCACGTCTCACTGTTTTCGAATGCCGACACCAAGTTTTGTGCGTGGATAGCATCAATCTTATCGACACCTACAGCATCGGTGAGATCGAATGTGACTTCACCGGAAACATCATCGACGACCTTTACATTCTTGACCTGGACATAACACCGCTTCTGCTCTTCGGTGCGAGCCTTGACGTGATAGAGACCATCTTCACCCTTTGAGAGAGATCCGTAAATCATTTTATATATCATATACGGTTCAAATCTTTAACCCCTATAAACGGTATCATAGCCGATTTGCGTATAATAGGCTTTGGAACCCATGCATCTCTAGATGGTTTGAATCCGTAAAGAGTTTCCTCTAGTTTTATCTTATCCGGTAACGGAATGGGGCGTTTTGGCCTGTAATTGAATTCATCTTTCACATAGTTATTCGATTTATTCTTGACCCAATCTAATTCTTCTGTGTTGAAACGCATATTACCCTGTGTTTTAGTAAATCCGGATACATTCCCCATGTTATGCGATGCTTTTATACCGTGTACGTACTGTTTGGACAGTTTTTCTGGATCTGGAGTCGTCGTAAATGTGGTGTATTTCTTGGGGTTCACTTTCTTTGCATTTGACATCTTCACATTACGAAATTTGGTGTGCTTTTTAGCGGTCTTCTTTAGTGGTATGCCTACCTTTTTCATGATATCTTCCATCGAATCGCTTTGAAGAATTTTTCGTCTCGTCACGAGACGGGCGAGTTTAATCATTCGCCGACGATCCTTTTCTTTCTTTTCGGGTGCTCTGAGTCCTAACTTCTGCATGGTATACGAATCTTCAATGAGAAACTTCTTAGACGCGAGTTTGATGTTATCAAACTTACCGATAACGTACTTACCCGTGATTTTGAATATGTCGAGTGCTTGTACTTGATCATCTCCAACTTCGAATCCAAATTCACCTGGACGCATGAACGCGATGTCGAGTATACCACCCATGTTGATTGGTTCAATGCGACCAGTCTTTGGTGAGTACACGCGAGCTTTCATATCGAGTGTGAAAAGCTCGATGTCTGCGAGTGTGTCTGGTCCTTTTTTTGCATCCTTTTTCTTCGGGATGAGTGTATACCGACGCGTGACATATGGTCCTTTATTCGCAAAACCTAGACCTATGAATTTACCTGGTTTCCCACGTCCTTCGTACACAAGCTTCGCAAATCGTGTATTCACTCGCTTCGCGACCTCACCGAGTTTGTTCCATAGCAAAAGCTTGACCGCTTGAAGTTTCCCAAAGAATTTAGTGTCTGGCTTCAGTCTGGGTGTAAATTTTGTGTCTATATCGAGTGTCATGATTCTCTGGGTTGGTTCTAGGTATGAATTTACGGCGTCTCCGCCGGATAAAATTAGATCACCGACTGGATTCAAAAACTCTGTGAGTTCGTCAATGATCGCGTATAATTCGTAACGAAGTATGTCAGTGAATATAACACTCGCGAAGTCTTTGAAATCTTCATCCTTGTGGACACGGTGCATCCTCGCCCTGAATTTGGCGACATCATCTTTCTCATAAAACTTTTCGAGAACGGGATCGTTGTGGAACAGTTTTTTCGTCCTGAACCTATTTATGACCCCAGCTGAATACTCTGCTTGGTCCATGTTATTAATACATCACATAATATTTCAACAAGCTTAAAGATGTGATACCTAAGTAAAACATAAAACGAGATGTCTCTTGAAACTATCCTCACTGAAATTGCCGCTCTCCGTAACGACGTCAAGTCCTTGACCAAGATTGTTCGTAAGATCAAGGCCAAGCAAGACGACCCAGACGGAACCAAGGCTGCTTCTCGAGCGAAGAATAACGGCTTCAATCGTGAACAAGCTATCTCCCCAAAGCTCCGTGAATTTCTCGGTGTTGAAGAAGGGAAGCTTGTCTCCCGTTCGTTCGTCACCCGTGCCATCAATAACTACGTCACTGAAAAGGGTCTCAAGCACCCAGACAACGGTCGCGTTCTTGTTCTTGACGACAAGCTCCGCACTCTTCTTGACCCACCTGCGGACACGCAAATCACTTTCTTGAACTTGCAAAAGTACTTGAGCCCACACTACACCAAGGTTGAACAAACTGCTTAAAAAAATATACACTAACAATATAAAATGTTAATCGACAAGGCAACCGTCGAAACCCTTGTTGGTACAAAGATATCTAAGATAGATTTGTACCAAAAAGCATTTACGCATAAATCTGCATTGAAAGAAAATGAAAACTTAGAATCTTTTGAGACTCTTGAATTCATAGGTGATTCTGTATTAGGCTTTGTTATCACAAAGTTCTTATTTGACAGGTACGAGAAACAAAAGGAAGGTTTCCTCACAAAAGCTCGCACTAAGCTTGTACGAGGTGAAACATTAGCAAATATCGCGATGAAGTTGGAGATGTACAAATGGGTGCAAATGGATGAGAAGGGTATGCGAAATGAATGGTTCAAGAACCCTAAAATTCTAGAAGACGTGTTCGAAGCATTCATAGGCGCGATATACATGGATCTTGGTCTTCTGCACGCAAAACGTTTTATTTTGAATATTTATGAGAATCCGGAACTTATGAATATGCAATCTATCATGATAGATGATAACTACAAAGATCATCTCATGAGGTACTGTCAGACACATGGACATCCTTTACCGGATTATCGCGTCATTTCACATGATAATGGTATATTTTACATAGACGTGTACGTAAATAATGTCATTTTGGGTCGAGGATTTGCTAAAAACAAAAAACAAGCTGAACAGAATGCAGCAAAATATTTTTTCTATCCAAATTGTAACATCACGCAATGATTCCTTTATTATTTGTCGTCACATGTATGTTATTTAGAAAAGTTGAACCACCGATTCAATATTCTAAACAAGCTTTGATAGATGAATGTGAGAGATTAGGTGTATCTTCACGGGGTACATCTCGCATATTGAGACATCGCATTAAACGCTTAAAAGATAGAGGAATAGTATGTTTAAGATGCACCCAAATGTTGCGAAGTTGATAAGTAAGACATATGCGGAACAGCGGTCACAAGAATGGCTCGATTTGAGAAAGAATATGCTCACGGCGAGTGACTGCGCCACAGCCATAGGTGAAAATAAATACGAAAAACCATTCGATCTTCTTCTCAAAAAGTGTGGTAAGGGGAAACCATTCACGGGGAACGCAGCTACGGAACATGGTAATAAATACGAAGACGAAGCCAGAATTATCTATGAACAAAGGCACAATGAAGTTGTACATGAAATTGGACTCGAACCACATCCCAAATACCCTTGGCTCGGTGGATCACCCGATGGTATTAGTGAATCTGGAAAACTCATTGAAATCAAATGTCCTATGTCACGTGAAATTTTACCCGAGGTACCGCGTCATTATATGCCTCAATTGCAACTATGTATGGAGATTCTTGACTTAGAAGAGTGTGATTTCATTCAATATAAAAATGCGGATTTCAACTGGCCAAAACCAGAGGAGTTCGTGGTGGTTAACGTGAAGCGCGACCGGGAATGGTTTGAAAAGTACTTTCCAATAATGGAAGAGTTTTGGCAAAAGGTCTTGTATCACAGAGAACATGGGATAGAAGAACCTGTAAAAAAGACCAGGGCTCGTAAGAAGAAAGAGGATGAACCACCAGCTCCATGTGAAATCAAGTCCGACTCCGACGATGAGTATAGAGATGAGTGAGTTTTTACACTAACGGACGTGGAGTCATATTATTATCTAGTAATATATAAATGAGTTCACAACCGATCGTCATACAGCAGAAATCGAACGGTGTGTTCGGTACTACTATGAAAATAATAGGTTTTATTTGTTTGATTTCGTGTTTGTGTTCCATGTGGTCATCTTACAGAACGGCAAAAGCTGTTGGTAACGCAATTGGAAATATGGACATCAAAAAGGTAAATAAGAACCCAGGTCCAATCATCTCCGATATGGAGATCATTACACGGGACTCGACGCCAAGTGGCACAACTACGATGGAAATAAGTTCCGATGAACCAGAAGCTGAGGCGGTCACAACAAAGGTCATGAAGGTTGCGTTGTATAAAACATCTGACTGCACAGAGGAACCCATTGATTCAGTGACATTGGAGCCGGGTACATTTCTTAGTGCAAAGGGTGAAATAGATAAAAGAGATACCGATAAAGAAACAAATTACGTGTGTTGTATAAAACACGAGAATGCGAAACTCGCGGGTGAATACATGAAGGGTGGTGAAAAGAAAACTTTTAATATATCAAATGATGGTAAAACAAATATCGTTCAGTTTGGACAACCGGGTGGATCTGAAAACTGTGCGACCAATTTTTTTGCAAATTGGGCTCCTCGTGAATAGGTCAGAGTTTCTCTATATTCCTACATAAACTAAAAAAAATTCATTGAAATCAAAAATAAAAAAAATTATTTTTTTGAATGCTTTCTTCTTTGAAAAGGATTGAAAAAAATAAAAAAAGTTTTTTGTGTTTTTAAAAATGAAAAAACATGGTGTTACTTTACCTAAGTCATCACAGACCATGTCTAAATCAAACCAAAATGGAGCTTTATCAACATCAGATACAGGGTGTCAACTGGATGCTCGAGAGAGAGCGGTCAGAGGATGGACCGAAGGGTGGATTTCTCTGTGATGAGATGGGTCTTGGAAAGACGGCTCAACTCATCACCGTGATCACACGTAACCCCATGAAGAACACACTCGTGATCGTACCAAAATCTATAGTCACGCAGTGGAAGAGTGAAATCAATAAATTTGCACCACAGCTCAGTGTGTTTGTATACGATGGTCTCAAACGAACAAAATGCGCGGAAGATCTCAAATCGTGTGATGTGACCGTATGTCCATACAGTCTTCTTACAGAAGACGATCCTTTGGTACATAAAGTTAAATGGGGTCGTATCATACTCGATGAGGCACATGAAATTCGAAATAGACGTTCAAAGAGATTTAAATCGTCAATCAAACTCGTGTCCGAGACGCGTTGGCTTGTGACTGGTACACCTGTGTTTAACCGGGTGGATGATTTCGTATCTCTTTGTGGATTCCTGGGTATAGACCGTATCGATGTACAATGTCATCTCGATGCAATCAGACAAAAGTATATCATACGCCGTACGAAAACGAAGGACGATGTACCGGAATGTCATTTTGAAAACCTGGAACTTGAAATGTACCCCGAAGAGAAAGATATGTACCGGTACGTGTTCTCCGAGTCCCAGGAAATGATTCGAGAAATGATGCGTCGGTCACAGGCGCATGGCAATTCCACGATGTATAACATGGATATTCTTGAGTGTTTACTCAGAGCGCGACAGGCTATGATTTGGCCACAACTGTACATCGATGGCATGTCTAAAAAGACTGGCGAAGATATGGAACCATGGAAGGGGCGTTCCAAGAAGATGGAGACATTATTTGAACTCATAAATGAACACCCCGATGAAAAGACGCTTGTGTTTTGTCAGTTCATGGGCGAAATGAATTACATCCAGGAAAAACTAAACTGTTGTGTATTTCGCATCGATGGTTCGTGCTCAAAGGAGCGCCGAGAATCACAACTCGCCGAGTTCAATCGCGCGCCACAGAACAGCGTGTTTTTAATTCAAGTGAAGGCTGGTGGACAGGGACTTAACATTCAGTGTGCATCTCGTGTGTACATCACGAGTCCGTCTTGGAATCCAGGCACCGAACTTCAGGCAATTGGACGGTGTCACAGAAAGGGGCAGACTCGCGAAGTTTATGTGAAGAAGCTGATATACAAGGGCGACGAGAAATTCCCGAGCGTCGACGAATCCATCGTCGCGCTTCAGGTGAGAAAATCCCATGAAACTGCAGAAATATTGGATGACATTCGCCTTAAAACCCAATTACCGGGGAAGTCGGATGGGCTTTCGATTTCGGAGATTAGAAATATTTTCAGGGCATAGAGTATATACAATGAAGACATTTGGTTCGCGCGCTGAAGTGTTCCACGGTACCGCGGAAAAGACCGCCGGTGGGTTGAAGAAGAAGGACTTGTTCCAAGACAAGTATGGTGCCATCAAGAGTAAGGCGGCCTCCAAGGCGGCTCTCACTCGCATGGAAGAAGAAGGTAAGAAGGCGATGGTAAAGGTGTTCAAGCCAAAGAAGTCTGGCTTCAAGCTCCAGCCAAAGGAAGGTACTGCGGCGTACAAGAAGCTTATTAAGAAAATGTAAATGTAATATAAGAAGATATGACTCTCAAAAAGTGGGACCAAGCGGTCAGACTTGCCAAAATCAAACAGGGTATAGACCCAAATAAGTATACGATGCTTCGCGGAAAATTGCTCAAGGAATCTCAGGCTATATATTTGTTATTGACTATGTCTAAATAACAAACTGAAAGCCTTTCAAAGCCTGTGGTTCATATGTGACGAGCTGGTAAAGCTTATATGTAATTCCGAACTTCTTGTTCAAGAAATAAACACTGTTAATCTCTACGATTGCAGTTCCAGAATTTCTTGAATATAGTCCATTCTTACACTCTACGTTTCCAATTGGGTTCTTTTGTTCGTCATAAATATGTGGTTTGATTTTGCCTTCCATACCAACATCGACCTTTACACGGAATTTAGGTTCTCGATCGGGTGATTCCTTGATATTTGAAAAGAAGCACGATTTAAGTTCATCCATGCTCACCTTTCGTTTGAAAATATGTTCACTTTGTTCGTGCACAGCTTCGATGATCTTTTCTTCGAATGCACGCATCGTTTCGTAGAACTTCTTGACATAGTTAGCCTCTTCGTCGTACCCTTTCATAGCAAAATCGAGAGACCATTTTGTGGGACCAACTTCTGGTGTGAATCCTGAAATGCCGAATGGAATGTACATTCGAGGGAATTGAATTCGCAGGGGTTTTCCTTCCTTTGTGCACAAAGAAATTTTACGCCCGTCGTGTTGTGGTATTTCAAGTTCATCTAGTAGATTCACGAATTTAGACATGTTTATTACAAATTATACGAGCTAAAGCTTTAAGCAGAGCAAGCCGCACAATCGGCTTCAAGACTAAATTGAATGGGGCGCGCTTTCGCTTTCGAACGCAGATAATACATGCCTGTTTTGAGACCCTTTTTCCATGCATAGAAATGCATGGATGATAACTTAGATGCGGTCGGACTCTCGACAAACAAATTCATACTTTGACTTTGGTCGATGAATACACCTCTATCTGCCGCCATATCGATGATGACCTTCTGACTGATTTCCCATACGGTTCGGTAAAGTTCCTTGAGATTGTCTGGGATATCGACGATGTTTTGTACGGAGCCATTCGCTTTCACCATGAGATCTTTCATCTCCTTTGACCAAAGACCTACTGCTTTGAGATCATCCACGAGGTGTTTATTGACGACGACAAATTCACCGGCGAGTGTACGTCGAACGTAGATATTTTGTGTGTACGGCTCAAAACACTCGTTGTTTCCAAGAATTTGAGACGTACTCGCAGTTGGCATTGGTGCCAGTAAAAGACTGTTTCGAGTACCATTCTTCACGCGTTCGCGCATGGCATTCCAGTCGTATCTCGAGGACACCTTCGCGTCACTCCACATATCAAATTGAAGAATACCTTTACTGAAAGGTGAGCCTTGGAATGTCTCGTATGGTCCGAGCTTATCTGCAAGTTCACAACTCGACTCGAGTGCCGCGTGATACATGGTTTCAAAGATGTTACGATTAATTTCACGTGATTTTTCAGAGCCGAATGATTCTCGGCAAAGAATGAAGACATCTGCGAGTCCTTGTACACCGATACCAATGGGACGGTGTCGCATGTTTGAGCGCCGAGCCGTTTCAGTTGGGTAAAAGTTCTTATCGATGACTCTGTTCAAGTTCCGTGTCACCATCTTCGTGACCTTGTGGAGTTCTTCGTAGTTAAACTCACCCGTTTCCTTATTGACGAATTTGGGTAACGCAATGGATGCGAGGTTACACACGGCTGTTTCGTCAGCATCAGATTTTTGCACTATCTCCACACAAAGATTGGAAGATTTAATAGTTCCCAAATTCTTTTGGTTGGACTTTTCATTACATGCATCTTTGTAAAGCATATATGGTGTACCAGTCTCACTTTGAGATTTAATGATTGCCTTCCAAATATCGGCGGCTGGGACGACCTTGTTCGCGATACCTTCCTTTTCGTACTTTTCATAGAGTTCATCAAACTCTTTGCCGTATACATCGGATAGACCCTTTGCCTTGTCTGGGCAGAAAAGCGACCAGTCTCCACCTTCTTCGACACGGCGCATGAATAAATCGGGGATCCATAGGGCTGAGAACAAGTCTCTGCATCTCGCTTCTTCATCACCTTGATTCAGTCGAATTTCCAAGAAATCCATGATATCCGCGTGCCACGGTTCAAGATATACCGCAATGGAACCCTTTCTACGACCAGCCTGATTCACGTAGCGTGCAGTAGAATTGTATACACGCAACATTGGAATAATACCATCTGATGTGCCATTTGTTCCTCTAATATGAGATTTATTGGCTCTAATATCATGAATATGGAGACCTATACCACCCGCCCACTTTGAAATTCGGGCACACTCCTTGACTGTATCGTAGATGCCATCGATGCTATCATCCTTGTTTGACACCAGGAAACACGATGACATTTGTGGTCTGTGTGTTCCTGCATTGAAGAGCGTTGGTGTGGCATGAATGAATAGACCTTTGCTCATGGCATCATATGTTTCAATCACACGCTCAATATCAGAACCATGGATACCTATGGCGACACGGGCATACATGTATTGCGGTGTTTCCATTATTTCACCGTTTACTTTTTGGAGATACCCTCGTTCAAGTGTCTTAATGCCAAAGTACCCAAAGTCATAGTCTCGTTCTGGTTTGATATGCGCGTTCATCTGTTGAGAAACATCACGTATCTCTTCGGTGACGATATCATTTTCATATAATTTAGCCATGGCTTCAGAAAACGTAGAGGGTACACGCTTCTGAATGTTACTCGCGACAATCCGCGTCGCGAGTATCTCATAGTCTGGATCACTGGTTATCATGCCGATACAGATCTCAGCAGAGAGCGTATCGATCTCGTACGTTTTGATGTTATCGTGCATCGAAGAAAATACCTGCTGAGCGATCATCGAGGCATCGACATTTTCAGACAACCCATCTGTGAGTTGAGAGATCCTATTGGTGACCTTATCAAATTTAACGTCTTCAATACGACCGGATCGTTTAATAACCCTCATTTTATAAATATACATATGAATTTTTTATATTACTTTATTTGAAGTCACGACTTCGCACTGGGACTGGTCCAGCCAATTCAACCTTGCGTTCTGGTTGAGTCAGGTAGCTGTTCACAAAGAATGCCCCATGTGCACCTGCTTTGGCTACCGGTGGGTAAGACGCGATAAAGCATTTGCCTGGTTCACACACAGGGCGATACTGTGGACACGCGGCTGTGGAATACGCTTCATCGAAATCGGAAACAGATATGTTCATTTATAATTACTGATAGTTTTTTTCCAGGACTATATTAAATGTGTGATAATCTTCACCTGAATTCTTTGAAGCAATGCCAGACACCACTGAACACACTTTTCTTTTCGGCGTTCAATGTGAACTTGCTTCAACGAGCGATACGTCAGGATTTCAAAAACAGAACGGGTATCTCCATCGATTACCAAAGCGAGGACGACTTGTATGCCATCATGCGTGTTGTTTTCATAAACAACTCTGGAGATCACAATGTGCGTGTAAATGAACAAGTCAAGATGATGAATACAATGGTTATAAAAACAGCTGTTGGTCAGATCCAATCAGGTGTTTCCCAATACATGGGATATGTACACGATATGGATAGAGGTCTTGAACCAATCGACAGACCAGTGAACACCACGACTTTTGGTAATAAAATGGGTAAAAATGAAAAAATTGGTATTTAAATGATAGTCATCATTGGTCCACGACCATTTTGATCGCCAATGACCGACTGCTCATCAGAGCCCACAATCGTCTCTTCGACGATATCATCGGGTTTGACGAGTTGTTTCTGCTGTGCGACTTTCACTTGTACTTTCACACCATCGTCGCCTGTGCTTATTGGTTTTGGAATGGAAACAAAGTAGACGACTGCGACAGTCAATGCGGTGAGTGCCAGGAGTGTGTATGTGATGTTCCCCTTCTTCATTATATTATATACCACATAAAGTTTTGGTGGCATGTATTGATATGAGTCTAAATTACTATAAATCTGAGACAGAGATTATCTGTAAACAGAAAGGTTGGACTAATGCCACCGTTGATACGGTATGGCTTCTTCTCACCGAGGAGATAGGAGAACTCGCTTCTGCAATCAGGCAGTACAAAAAAACGTACAAAAAAACAAACCTGAAGAAAGAGCGAGGTACCGACATCATGATGGAAATGGGTGACGTGTTTAGTTATTTATTTCAAATTTCATCGATGTTAAATGTAGACTTGGACAAGATGTGGTTAGAACACGGTAAGAAAATGAAGTACAAGAAATATAATCTGTGATAGTATAAAGATGCCTTTGAGCGACGAAGAATCTATTGATAGAGTGAACCCATATGTTCAGCATGATTTCTTCATGCCAGGTACGAGTCGTCAGATCATAGACTTTGCGCCACACAAAAAACCGATTGAAGAACCCGTGCAGCAGGAATATCGTAGTCCGATGTGCGACTATGGAGTAATGGTCGCAGGTCGAATTGGTCGAACGGATGTGTGTCCTTTATCTAGAGATTTGTATCCAGGAAGAAATATTCAATATGATGAAGATCCAGTAGCTGTTTACCGAGAGAACAACCCTAACAAGATTCATAATCAAAAAACTATGAATAATATGGTGGGTGCAGGGATTCTACTTCTATTAGTTGCAGTACTCTAAAGAATTTTTCGAGTCTCAAGTCGTTGGTACACGTCTGTATAATGTAAGGCATATGTTGTTCGCACATATCCTTAATAAACCTTTTTTGCCACGCACAATGCATATTAATCACTGGTGGTGAAAATGTAGGGTCTAGAATTTTGACCGCATTCATTATTCGCACAACACTACGTGTATTGTTATTTTCACATAATGCACTTTCCAATTCAACTAAAGCCATTTTTCTCCTGGTTTCAGTTGTTTTATGTATCATCGTATCTAAAAATTGTTCATAACGAAGTGTATCAGATATAGATTGTATAGTAGTCCATGTACCAATAGGTGTAGTTTGAAATATCTCTTTTTTATTCTCATAACCGATGCCTTTCGTATACTTTACGTATTCTATGTCTATGATTTGTGAATCACTATCAATGTCATGAGACACGCGTGCAGTTTTTACGAATGAGGTCATGACTTTATGTACTGTAATTTCTCTAAGTATTTTTAAAGCCTAAGTCACACCCAACACACCTTAAAATTAAGTATGTTTAGTTCAATCGCAAACAACACGTTCTCGTATTACCTGACTCTCAATGAGTTTCGAAATGAGATTCCTGAGAATATCAGACCGTCGTGGGTGAAACTCACTACCATCACGATGGTGTCGAGCTTTAATAAGCCTTTGAATATACAGCATCTCCGCAAATGTTTCGAGAAAATAACACCGATTCGTTTGCGAATGCGTGGAAGAAAATATGCAGGATGTGAATGGACACTGAAACCAACGTCGTTTTATAACCAAATTACGTTGGCTTATACAGATATGTATAGTGTAAAATCTATCAAACTGTTTCCAAACGGGAGTATCCAAGTGGCTGGGTGTTCGGACTTGGTAAACTGTAAACATATCATCAAACAACTCTCACTTCTCATCGGTAAATTACTAAACGAGACATCTATACCGCCGATCGAGACGTTTCGGGTCGTGATGATAAACTCAAACTTCAGCCTAAACTGGAATATCAATTTAATGCGCACAGCGGATCATTTTGAAAAATATTCTGATATCTTCAAAGTATCGTTTGAACCGGACAGATATTCAGCTGTAAAAGTAAAGTTTAAACCAGCTGAAGATATGAAAGAGGTCACGACAAGTATTTTTAGCACAGGGAAAGTGATTATCACTGGAGCCGAGACATTCAAAGAAATTGCATTCGCGTATAACATAATAAATCAGCACATCAACACCAATTCATCTATAAGAGTTAACGAGGTTGCACCAGACAAAAAAGAGATATTTGATTCATTGTCAGGAGCAAACATAAATGATATAGTTCATAAACTCAGGAACATGAATGTAAAATCCTGGAAACGTACAATAGAGAATAGACAAATTAATTTCTGATGTAATAATAAAAATGTCTCAGCGACTTGGAATGGCCGATGGTCGATGCTTCACCATCAACTCGTCTAGCCAATTGTACAACAACTACTTGATGAACAAGAATGGTGTATCTTACGAAGACAACTATTCTTACCGCAAACTCTTACAATCGAAGGGACCGGAACTTTTCAAGCTCGACCAAGAAACGAAAAAGTGTGCTTCGTGTGACAAGGCCTTGGTCGACACCCGTAATATTTACTAGATACGCTAAATTAGTGTTATTTTAATATACAACCTTTCTAGAGAATGTGTCAGTGTGCAATATGTCTCAATGACGTCAGAGAGACGAGGCATAATAAACCCATACGATGCGGACATTTGTTTCATTCACATTGTCTAGAAAAGTGGAAAAATAAAGGTAAGCAAACTTGTCCAGTATGCAGAAGGATATTTGACGGAGACAATTTCAGGGTGCAAATAACGATTCATAATAATTTTGAACTGACTTCAAATACTGTGATCGTCGATCCGGAATTCATATTTGACGCACTCGATATATTCTTTGATGTTGAAAATGAGAATGACATCTCAAGTCTTCTTTCTGACTTTGGGGTGAGTGTGTCCGACTTTGATCCCCTTGTTTTTAACACAGAATGAACTACAATACGTTTTGTAGTTTAACGAACCATAATCTCTTGACGCTTTACGTGGATCTATGATTACGTTTCCTTTTGCATCCGTGAGTAATGGTCCAGTCGCCCAACCACGTTTGTGTGCAAATATATTAGCCTTGAAACGTATGAGTTTACCTGGTGTGAGCTTTGGTGCTACATTTTTAACGCGAGTGACCGGAACTTTAAAAAATTTCGCTATCGCTTCGTGTGTGTTACCCTTTTTTACTTTGTACTCCACTACATTTACTTGTTTGTAAAAGTGAAAATCACCTTGTCTGAAATAATTATTTGGGTTTCCCGGAGCCACAAACATCATGACTTTGTAATGCCCCGGTTTGCACTTCTCCTCGGCTTTGGCTATGTACACCTTTTTTGGGTTATCCGAAACGACGCGCTGTGGTAATTGTTTACAGCTAACATACGAGTGGTTCATGTTTTTCATACCAGCGCGTTCACCAGGGACACTTTTGTATCCTCTCTTTTTTTCGTAATCACCGACGGCGTACGCATAACAATTATTATTATTGATACCTATTGCCCTTCCCCACAATCTCTGTGTAAACTTTGGCTCCGATCCACTCAGGGGGAGTCTCTTTGGGGTCTGTCCCATTAATAATATTCGAGAAAAAAAATATTATTAATAGATAAATGATCCAAGGTCTTGTTAACGCACGCAAAACACAAGATGCCATCACCGAGCTCCTCACGTTTATTCTCGTGATTCTCATCACGACCTTTGTGCTACGATTCTTATGGAACCGTTCCCTTGTGAAGCACGTGACTGTTCTCAAGAAGCTTGACACCTTCCTCGACGCTTTCATGTTGTCCTTGGCACTCGCGGTCGTCCGTGGTATTTAAACTTCCCGGTAACCGGAAAATGTTTCACCATTCGAACTCTTCAGAGTTGGAAATGACTTGATTCCATTGCACTGCTTTTTTTCGCAGTCAACGAAATCAAACACTTTACCATTCTTTTTCATGTAATCCAATTGCTTTCTCGTCCAACCGCACCAATCCGCGCCATACACAGTCCACTTTTCCTTGCACTTTTTGCATGTACATCCTTTGCAATCACAACGACCTTCTGCACACCCACACCCACATGGACATTTCGATGGTCGATTCGTGTAGAATAACACAATCAACACAAGAATCGTCAACACAATAAAAGCAATCATTATTAATTACTTCAAATATTTTAATTTAAGAGCATCACATATTTGTTTTATAGTTTTTCCCTGTGTATTGATACCAGCCTTATTAGCTTTTTCAACGAGCTCCGATTTTTTATAAGTAATACACTTCTTGCCATCTATACGCGTGTATCCTTTTGGTGCTAGCATCACTTTTATCTTGGGTGTTACGGGTTTACGTTTCTTTTCTAATATAGCTTTCGCTCTTTTAATAGCAGCCTCTTCATTTACGGGTGTTTTTCGAATCACTTGTTGCTTCGGTTTATTCTTTGGGATGGGTTTCGCTTTTGGTATAAAATCCAACGGATTCTTACGTTGTGTCACCTTGGAACGGTATGGTAAGAAAAATGAATCTGAAAATATCTTTTCAAACGTGGGTAGTTTAGTGTGATCAGCGTTTAATCTCAAACGGAAATTCTCAATTTTATTTGTTTTTAAACCTATATATTCTCTTGGTAATATACGCTGTATAAAACTAATTACACTTTTCGAAGATTCCGTGTTTATTCGAGCGCATATGAGAAACATCGCATTCAAAAAGAGGTGGGCATCGTACATCATATGTGATGTTGGAGATATACCATATCCTTTATCGAGTCCATATATCTTGGGATTTCTTATGGTATTCGTAGACGATAAACCATAATCCGTTAACAGTGTTTCTAATCCAATGTCTTCAACTTCCAGATTCATGTTACCTATTTTGTATATAGTCATTTTTAGCGTAGGTGTTCGAGTTCGCAAAAGTACATTTTTTCCATGAAGATCGCTATGTCTGAAAGATGGATATTTTTTATGTATTCTATAAAGATTATATAATACATCGGTAATTATAAATCTAAAATGTATAGGTCTCAATGAACCTTTATTTTTTATGATATACGGTTCGAGTGCACCTCCATTCGCATATTCACTATACATGATGTCTCTATCTTTACACTTTTCGAGTGCATATGAGTTGACACCACCTAATTTACTAAGTAGTTTTCCAATTTTGTATTCCGATGACAACGATTCTCGTTGGATTTTTATAGCGATTTCATTTTTGCATTGCTTATCGACGCACCCATAGAAAATCTCGCCATATTCACCCTCACCGATTTTTTTAGTACCTACACGCGTTCTCACGGCTTTTCTAATAGACAAATTTGGAGTTGTGTTACCATTTATCGTATAAAATATTTTTTCTGGATTACAACCTAAATTTTTGATGGCATCGATGACCGCTTTACCGATTTTTTCGTGGTCTCTAGGTGTATTGGCTTTGACAACCTTGCGCCTGATGACCGCTAAATTTTTGATATGTTGGTCTACTTGCATCTTGTTTTAATGCTAGATTTTATTCGTCGACTTGACATTCCTCCTCATAGTATTCTTCCTCAGCACCTTCGTCAGCCGTGTCACACGAGGCCGATGTTTCAATACCTTGGAAGGCAAAAGAGGGAAGGTTCGTCGATTGTTGGAAAAGAGCTTGGGATAGACGCAAACTCACACCAAACTTATTGTCAATAAACCAGATTTGAGTTACATTCACGATACACAAGCACCGCTGACCCTTTTCGATGGAATCAATTGGAACAAGTTCTTGTTTTGGGTTATACGCCTCAGCCATGAATTCACCAGTTGGCTTCGTCATGACCTTGAGTTTAACGGTGTCTGGATAATCTTCTTTGCCTGGGCGCACGAGAGGCTTGTATAAGGCCTCCTTCATAACTTCTGGATTGTATACCTTCCCGAGCCATTCCTTAGAGTTTGCCGCGACCGTCTCGATGATTCGCGCGTCAAGCTGCTTAAGCTTTTCGGCGAGCTCGACGGCGGACTCGTTGTCCGGATCGACGGACAAATCGAGCGAATACGACGTCTTGTTAGTCGTCTCATCAGTAAAGGCGCTCAAACCGTAAGGGCTTCGCATGAATGGAAGTTGCAAGTACAATTTCCCCTTACCGTCAGCGGTGTTAATGTATACTGTCTTGCCACCGTTCTTGTTCTTCTTCATCTTACTGAAGACGACAGAGGACGGATCGAAAGTGTTGTAAAGTTGGATCATATTAGTGGACGACATTTGCTTGTTTGTATATGTTATGATGGTGTCCAAACTTTAAGTACGTTTTTTTTCTCAGTCTACAATATAAAATTACACATGGGTATCTTTAAAGATTGTGGTTGTGGATGTGGGGGTGCTAAGGCTCAGCAGAAATTTTTGATTTCTTCTATGTCTGCCCTTGTATTCTTTATCATTGCGAACCCAGATACATTTCGATTGACGCGCTCCATCTTCGGTCGATGGGTGTCCGGTCCAACTGGCTGCCCCACTTTGCGAGGTCTCGCGCTTCATACCGTAGTGTTTTTGCTCATCACATGGGCCATGATGAACATTAAGAAGGAAGACTATTCCATTGAGGAGGGGATGCCAATGATGGTTGGACCTTCACCAGAAGAAGAAAAACCTGTGGTCAGTCCACCAATGGCTGAAATACCAGAACCCCTCCCCGGTTTTAGTGAAATGCAATACGATGCGATTGACAGTGGTCTCGAACTCGCACCACTTGATATCATGGGTGAAGAAATCGACAAACCAGTGACTCTCAAGGTTCGTGTACAAGAACAGACCACTTGCCAATGCGACAACGGTAAGACTATCACCATCCAATAAATTAATTATATATAGATAATAATCAATATAGTAAATGGCGATTCACCATTTAGTATATTGAAGTTTTTAGAAATCTTCATCGAATTCAATTTCGCATGAATCTTCGTCCATCTTTCCATAGTCTCCCACTCGCTTTTCAAAGAAATTTGTCTTTCCATCGAGACTTATGGTTTCCATAAATTCGAATGGATTTGTCGAATTCCAAATCTTTTCTTGACCCACTTGTTTTAAAAGCCTGTCAGACACGTATTCAATATATTGTGTCATTTTCTCCGAGTTCATGCCGATGAGACTACATGGGAGTGCATCTAAGATGAACTCTTTCTCTATCTCCACCGCTTCCTTTACTATCTGCTTAATTGTGTCAGCACTTGGTTTAAATTTAAGCATGTTGAATAATTCAACCGCAAATTGTTGGTGAAGTCCTTCGTCTCTGCTTATTAATTCATTACTAAAACACAAACCCGGGAGAAGCCCTCGCTTCTTGAGCCAGAAAATGGCACAGAAACTCCCGGAAAAGAATATACCTTCCACACACGCAAATGCAAGTAGGCGTTCACTGAATGGTCGCGTGTTATCAAACCACTTCATAGCCCACCTTGCCTTTTTCTCGATACACGGCACCCGCTGTATCGCCGAAAACAATTCCCTTTTTTCCGAAGGTGAACGAATATACTTATCTATCAATTTACTGTATGTTTCTCCATGAACCATCTCATTGTGCGCTTGATAGGCATAAAATGACCTAGCTTCGGGGTATTGTACTTCATCCGCGAAATTGTTATTGAGATTTTCAAATACAATACCATCCGACCCAGCAAAAAACGCCAATATAGTCTTAATAAAATGCCGTTCATTGTCGGTAAGTTTGTTCCAATCATCCATATCTTTCGATAGATCGACCTCTTCCGCCGTCCAGTTACTCATTTGTGCTTGCTTATACAGTGCCCATAAATTGTCGTGTTGAATAGGGAACACAGTAAACCTACTCAACGTTGGTAATAGCATTGGCTCCGTGTCTTCGACATAGTCTTGAAAGTCAAAAAAGGAACCATGATGTTTTCCGTCGATGAAAATTTGTGGGTACGCGGCGATTGGTTTACCACATAATTTTTCCAACTCACCCTTTTCGATTTTTGTCTTCTTATAATCCAAGCACAATTCCTTGCACATATCTTCAGCTAAGTCGCAGTATTTACATCCATCCTTCGAAAAAATTTCAATCCCCATGTGTGTTATTACCTGAAAATATTTTTGTCTCAAAACTTTAAGAATGATTAATTTTTCAGAGATCCAGCCTGGTGATCTTATAAAAGTTTTATTGAATATTGATGATGTTGATGATGAGATGTACGCGACAACTAGAGAGAATATGAACGACTATCTCACCGTCAATTATTACCTAGACACGTCTCTCGTGTATAAAGGTGCTCGTGTATATGAACTTGACGAAAACGAAGAACTTGTACAACCAGAAAACCTGTGTGAACATTACCCAGATGGTACATCCGTATTTTGTAAGATAGGTGACTCTATGTATTGTATAAAGGATGAAATAGATGAGGATATGGACAGTGATATCATAGACGAATCAGATGAGGAAAGTGATCTAGAAGGATTCATTGTCCCAGACGATGAAATAGATGGACAGGTCATCCCACCGTCATCACACAAAGAGGTTGACCGTGAGTGGAATGAATGGAAACCCACGAGTCCTGGTTCTCGTAAATTTAAACAGGTCGTCGATTCGATTGAAGAGTTTGCAAAGATACATGCAGATAATCTAAATTTTTGAAAACCTAAGTGCGCATTTTCAAAATTCAAAAAAAAGATCTTTTTGATATGGAAAGATTGACTGCTATCTGGTCGGATGTCGACCGTTTAATGAATAAACCTACTATAAGAAAGTCAATCAATACGCATTTATGTACAAATTGTAACGGTATAAAAGTATTTACAAGGGAAGGAATGCCCGTGTGCTCCCAGTGTGGACTCACACAATCGCATTTCATAGATGACAGTCCCGAGTGGACGAGTGGACTCAGTGAAGACGGGCGTGTCAATGACCCGTCGAGGTGTGGAAATCCAAATCCAAACCCGGAATTGTTTTCCGATGCATGGGGTAAGGGGACTGTCATATCAACAAAAGGTACATCGACGTATGAAAACAAACGAATGGCAAAAATAAACTTTCATCAATCGATGAATCACACGGATAGGTCATTATTTCATGCCTATAAGGACATAGATGAAGCCTGTCATACATTACCAGATAGTGTACTAAAAGACGCCAAAATGATGTATAGAAAATTTAACGTAGAAAAATTGACTCGTGGAGCCGTTCGTTTAGGAATAAAAGCAAACTGTGTCCTATATGCATGTAGACTTTCAAAAATTCCTAGGACAACAAAGGAGATAGCTGACATGTTTGGTATTCAATCAAAAGACCTTAGCCGAACTACACAAATGTTCAAGGATACTCTTCTAGGTAAAACAGAAAAGAATTACGTAACGAAACCGTTTAACGTCATGCAACGTTTATTGAATTCATTTGAAGTTACGCGGTTAGAGAGATTGGAGTGTAACAAAATGTGTTCAAAGTTAGAAAATTGTGCGGAGCTCATGAGTAAAACACCGAATAGTGTAGCATCTGTGGTGATTTACATCGTGATGAAAGGTCAAGTTTCTAAGAATGAAATAAATGATAAATGTTCTGTCTCGATACCAACTATAAACAAGATAGAAAGTATAATTAAACGATACTTAGAGGAATGATTGTAATATAAATTAATATGGTCAAGTTGTTTTTAGCTACACCATGCTATGGTGGTCTATGTCTCGAAAAGTTTATGACAAGTGTCATTAAACTTCAAATCGCGCTCATTAAGGAAGGCATTCAACTCATGATTGATACGACGGAAAATGAATCGCTCGTACACAGAGCTCGAAACGTTGCAGTTGGGCGTTTTATGCAAAAAACCGATGCAGATTTATTCATGTTTATCGATGCAGATATTGATTTTAACGCAGACTCAGTGGTTCGTCTCGTAAGGTCTGGACATGATGTATCGGTCGCGGTATATCCAAAGAAGGTTGTCATGTGGGATCAAGCGAAGACTGCAATCGAACAAGGTGATGACCGAAATATGGCAATGTTATCTTCGAGTCTCGTCGCGAATATAGGGGCACATAGACGTTCAGTGGAAAATGGATTCGTGGAAGTCCTTGATGGACCCACTGGTTTTATGGTTATTTCTCGCAAAGCGTTTGATAAGATGCACGAACATTTCACAGATTTAAATTGCAAAAACGATCACCAAAATAGAGATTTTGATGAGTACTGTGCAGTGTTTGACTGTATGATTGATCCAGAATCTCGTAGATATCTTTCCGAAGATTATGCTTTCTGTCGAAGATGGCAACAAGTCGGAGGGAAGATTTATGCCGACGTTCACACAACATTGGGACATGTTGGTAATCTGCCATTTTCTGGTTGTATGAATGATAGGCTTAAGGCTTAGAGTTTTATAGTTACTAATGAAACTAGCGACTATCATCGTCACACGAAGTAAATCATGTCATGTAAAGACGTTACATACGGTTCTACGTTTAAACCTCATGTGTATCCAATCAAGTGGTGTTCAAAATGAAGTCGTATATGTGAATGACGATCCATATGAGAAGTCAGAGATTATCCAAAAGTATATGAAGACCGTTGACCGTATTTTATTTATTGATTTTAGTGTGGCGATGGACGAGGGGTCCATCGCCCAAGTATTTAAACCACATGAAGGACTTGGGTGTTTAGTTTTTCCGGGTGTAAAGGAGGGGATTGATTGGGAACGATTTAAAAAATGTGTGAAAGAACAAACGAATGAGCCTGTGAATCAAATTGGTCTCCATTTTGATACGGAAGTTGGTAAAATGATTTCCGAAGATATCTACCAAGTCATGAGTTCGGAAGCGCGGTGTTGGTTGATGATGTGTAAGAATACATCTAAGTTTGTGAGAGATAAAAGAACACACGATTACCGGGTTCCACCAAGAATGGGGCAAATGTTTGCTAAATTCAAGGAATTGGGTGTCAAAATCAATGCTTATACAGCATCTAAGTTGACCATGACATATACCCATGAATGTGTGAGTAACTTGTTGAACGCTGCCGGGATTAAAGCTAATTAAAGATTAGATATAAAATATTAAACAGATGTCACGAGTATCTGTAAAGAGAGATGATCCACTTTACAAATACGCGATAAAATACATGGAAGATGCTTGGGGAACCATGCCCAATCGATTTCCGGGATGTCAACCAATATCTATCGAATATAAACATTTCGATTTACTTCGCAAAAATGATTATGTGGTTTGCGAAAAAACGGATGGTGTTCGATTTATGTTATTGGCATTCATGTACGGAAATCACAAAGTGTCTGTTCTCATAAATAGAGCTCTTGATGTTTTTTTATGTAAACTTACATTTAGGCGAACGTTTTATGAAGGTACTATTCTGGAAGGTGAATTGTATAAAGACACTTTTTTCATATACGACTGTTTGAAAGAGTCTGGTGTTATTGTGGGTCATAAGAATTTCATTGATAGACTCGAATATTGTGAAAAGGCGGCTAAAAAACTACTCGCACTGAAGGGTGATGCGACTAAGATACAAGTGAAGAAGTTTCATCTCATGTGTGATTATGAATACTTCTTAAATGAGTACATGCCCACCGTAACCCAAGAAGTAGATGGACTTATATTTACACCCATTAACTGCCCGGTAAAGGTAGGTACGCATGAAACCATGTTTAAATGGAAACCACGTGATAAAAATACGATAGACTTTCAAACTCATTTAGTGAACGGTGAGTGGCGATTATACGTTCAAGAAAAGGGGGAACTCGTATTTGAATCAATCATACCGAGGGATAAAATCGATACATCTTGGTTGAGAGATAAGATGATTGTTGAATGTCGCTACATGATCGACGACATTCCAATGTGGTGGATGCCTATTATGCAGAGAACTGACAAAACATACCCAAATAATCGAAGAACGTTCTATAGAACACTCGTAAATATAAAAGAGGATATCAAAATCACGGATTTTTTAAAGTGTATATGAGAACATAGTACCCAGCCACATCTTTCAATTGTGTCTCGCCAACATGTTCGTCGTCTTGTGCGTACCATTTATCGTTAAATTTACACATCGAGTAGTAATGTCCACCCCATTGTACACCCTCGTGTATTACGCATGATTGTAATGAATATTTGATATCATCTGTAAATGTAATCTCCTCTTCTACACGTATCATACTCTTTTTATCAAATGAAATGATCATTATTGGTTGCAGTTTATTAAAAAGGGTTCTCGTCGTAGCCACGTGATATACTTTTCCATCGTCGTCCACGTATCCTTCGAGTGTATTCCAGTTCATACTTTTATTTATCAAATCACTGACTTTACATACATGATCATCGATTGAGAGTGTTTGAATGCTATAGTCCAGGTCGATCGTATTCTTTCCCTTTGGTGATATAGTTATTTGTGTTTTTTTACCATATAGTAAACGCTTTATTATTCCATATTCCTTTTCGAGTATATCTATTATACAAAAGAGAGCATCCTGTGTATCGTGTGGCTCATGTAATTTAAATCTGGGAAACTCAACTTGAAATGATTTCAATAGCGGTGTAAGGTCAATCTTACTAGATTCCTGTGTACTGAAGTACATGGTCACGAGTTCATGGTACATTTTAGTAAATTTACAGTCACCGACATATCTACTCTTGTATATGTATTCTGATATAGGCAATATGTGAAGAAGTGATTGTATCGCTGAATTAAAGTAACACGTGTTTCCCAGATTTAGGAAGCCATGCATATAAAATATACACGAAAAAATAGTTGCCATAAACTCGCGAATGATATTAAAATAATTAATTATATAAATGAGCAGCGCAACGAGTGCACGAAATTTTAACAAAGAATTTAACCAAAGACTTGAAAACATAAAGCGTCTTGTGTATGATATGACGAGTGCCCTCGTGGGTACCCAGGTTACGAAACCAAAGACAAAAAGAGCTGCCCCACAACAGATGGGTGCGTCTGCTAAATCCGCGTTTAAAAAACCAACACCAAACACAAAGAAAGTACCCTCTGTGAGGAGATCGCCAGCTTCTGGGTTCAAAAAATACAAAAAGTAACTTAAAACTTGACTGCGTCAATTTATAAAATGCCAGCTCCTACTATCCTACCAATCACTACTGGCGAAGATGATTTCAAAACTACGCGAATCATTGGAAATGAAATGTTCTTCTATAGCGATGTAACTTCGGATGACATTCTGGAATTTACGGAAGAGTTTAAGAAGTTGGAGAATAAACTTCTTAAGCAAACCATTGATTTCCCTGGTTTCAAGCCTGAAATTAGAATCAATATCTGCAGTGATGGTGGAGAAATGTTTGCTGGTCTCAGTGCCATGAACGTCATCGAGAAGTCGAGAGTTAAGGTTGTCACTATCGCTCAAGGTGCTTGCTGTAGTGCAGCCTCGTTTATGTTACTCGGTGGACACGAGCGTCGTATGGGTAAAAATGCACACATTCTCATCCATCAATTATCTACGAATGGATTCTGGGGCAAGTTTGAAGATTTGAAGAATGAAATGGACTCGTGTTCGAAGTTCATGGATATGATCACAAAGGTCTATCTCGAAAAGACGGAAATTCCAGAAAAAGAATTCAAAAAGCTTATGAAGAAAGACATCTACTTGAACGTCGAAGAATGTCTCAAGTATAATGTTGTTTCCTCGATTGACTAACATCTACGCTTCTTTTATACAAGCCAATAACAGCTAAAATAATAACGACTATACACGCGGTGTTCATATTGAGTGGAATATTTGTCGCGGGGGGTGGCCTAAGTCGCTCCAATCGCTCGTGATTTACGACTGGAATCATATCTACCCTTAATATAATGGAAACAATTTTTAAAACCGACAAAAACGGCAAAAAACGCTACTTCGATATCAGTGTTAATAAACTTCCCGATGGTACAGCCAATATTGTGAAGAAGACTGGTATGGTGGGTGGAAAAGAATCTGTTTCAACCATTCATGTTAAGCTTGGATATGATAGCGCTCTTAAACGTGCGAAGACGATGTGGGAAAATCAAAAAGAAATACCGATTTTACCCATGCTCGCGAATAAATGGGAAGATAGACATAAGTATATTTCCGAACCTTTCTATGTACAACCAAAAATAGACGGTGTTCGTTTACTCGTATCCAACAAGGGTGGAATTTCAAGGACGGGTAAAGTCGTACCCGGAACTGAACACTGGGGGAAGGGACTCAAAGATGGCGAATATCTCGATGGAGAGTGTTACGATCCAACAAAGACCTTCGAAGAAATCACGAGTCTATATAAAACCAATCCAAAGGCCCTGGATTTTCTTGTGTTTGATTACTTTGACACGAATAGACCTAATCTTACATTTGATGAAAGACTCGAACGTGTTAACGTTGAGACCAGATGGGTAAAAACAAAGAACGACATACATGAGGTACACAAAGAATACATGGATGCTGGATACGAAGGAACTATGATACGCGAAGCGTCGAGTGTGTACGAGGTGGGTAAGAGAAGTAACTATCTTCTGAAACTGAAGGATTTCAAGACGGATGAATATAAAGTGGTCGGTGTACGAGAGTGCACTGGAAAAGATGTGGGTACACCTACATGGGAGTGTGTCACTGAAAGTGGGCACATGTTTACTGTACGACCAGAGGGCACGCACGAGAAACGTCGAGATATGTTTACGAATTCTTCGAAATATATTGGTAAGATGCTGACTGTAAAATATCAGAATCTAACTGAACTGGGTGTTCCTCGTTTTCCAGTCGGAATAGCATTTAGAGATTACGAATGATGTTATATTAAATGAACAGAGTTGCCATAGATATCGATGAAGTACTCGTACCATTTGTAAAGCCTATGGCTAAATGGCGAGGTCTCAATATGCCACCGTCTAATACACGGTACAAATATGTATACCGTGAGATGTTTAATATTACCGAAGACGAATCGAGACAAATGGTTGAAGAATTTTACAAGTCACCCGAGTTTCTACAATTGAAACCAATCCGTAACTCTCAAGTTGGTATCGTACGTCTACGGGGTCAATCGAAGAAGTTATATGCTGTCACTGGTAGACAAGATTCGGCTCGAGAAAAAACTGAAATCTGGTTGGATCAGCATTTCCCAGGTATGTTTGATGATTTAATCATCACTAACAGTTATACCGATCACGAAATCAAAAAAGTTGATGTATGTAAGAGTCTTGCATTGAACCTCATCATAGACGATAACATCGATACATGTATAGAATGTGCACAGTCTGGTATAAAAGCGCGAAATTTCGTGGGTTACGAGGAAGTGTATCCTTGGTGTGAACACACTGGAATGTCGATGTATGGATGGAAGTAATATAAAAGATACACACACCGATACACTAGATGGCTTCGTATGGTATTGTAGGTATTAACCCGGATAGCCTGAAGGTTATTCGGGATATGCAACAATTCAAACGTGTTTCGGTGTATGATAAATATAAAACAAGTCTTACGCCATTTAAAAATGTTAAAATACAGCCAACTGTTGCAGATTTAACCTTAAATATGGATGGTCCGAGAACTATCGCCACGTTTATAAACCCGGACGATTATGGATATGAAAATACTATGCACCAACTTATCGAGTGGTGCGACAAGGAGGATACAATCGTGAATTTAAATTTACAAAAGTTTGATAAAAATGCAGTTTATTATGAAAATTGCAAAGATAAGGGTATTCATTACATGACTGGAGGTATATCTGATAAATTACTCATGCTCGACGGCTCGAGAGATATCATCGACGCACAGGAAATCTTTTTTCGTACGTTTGCTAAAAGACTCGTCCATCTAGATGGAGAACCTGGTACTGCACACTTGATAAAATCCGTGCACGAAGCGATGGAGTGTAGTCTCTATCAGGTATATGCAGATGTATACGGATATGTAAATCAAGATTCTGCGATAATTGATATATTAAATGAACTTCAAAAAACGGATGTAAACGGTCCAATTTTGAAAAATGCGACGCGTCGGATGTATTCTGCACCCGAAAATGAAGACGTCGCAAATGAAAATAACAGAAGTACTTGGTGTTCTGTGAGAGCACTCGAGACGGGTGTTTGTGTACCAATTTTACAGTCCGGTGCAAATGCTCGCTCTATGAGCAGAGACATGAAACTCAGTAATACGAGTCAGGTATTCAATAAGTTTATTGATAATTTGGTGGCGATTCAAACTGTGCGTTTCATGTATGCGATGATTTACATCGAAGCTACCAGAGCGTGTCCAGCCATTAAAAACTGTCTGGAGATGAGCAACATTGAATGTGATATGTATAAAACTGAAAATATGTATGACGTCATAGAACAAACGGCTCTGTATGCAAAAACATTCTGTATCCACTGTGCAACTTCTGACATCCCATGTGTTTCAGTATACACCGCTTTGTATGAATATTACTTTTGGAAACAAACAAAAACCCCAATGAACTTTATCGCAGCGCTTCGCATATAATTTTATAAGTATAATTTAAGCATGCTATTTGTAATAATTTTAATTTCTATACTCATCATTACCAAGTCCCTCATGTATGCTCCCAGGGTTGAATACAAGTGTTATATGCTCACAACAGACCCGAATGGAAAACGCGCCACTAAATTTATGGACTCGTATGACCATACGGTTCCACTCGAGGTAGTAGTAGGTCCAGATACACGAACTCCAGAAAAGGCAAAACCTTATTCATCCCGTGTAGATCCCATGTACTACAGGGAGGCTCTTAAATTGTACTACGACGAAACTGCGATAAGACCAAATATTACCTATTTTAACCTCGGTGCCATCGGGTGTTACATGGGTCATATGAGTATATACGATAAGTGTTTCAGAAATAAACATAAGTACGCACTCGTATTTGAAGATAACGTCATCATCACACATCCAACTCTTTTTGATGAAATTCAAACGGTTATCGATGAACTCGGAGACGATTTTGAACTTTGTTTTTTCCATTGTTTATCGAGATATCCGGCGTCTGAAACGTCAAAAACTGGTCTTCAGCTCGTTCGCTGGATTTCGAGTACGAAGTGTTATTTGATACACGTAGATAATATGCATAAATATATACATAACTTTGATATCATGGATAACCATATAGATATGAAACACGAGGATTTAGTGTTTGATGGTGCTCGAATTTATTACAAGGATTTGAGACACTGTATGCTCATAGACAGGTCGCATAAAAGCATGATAGGTCACAGTGATTGGAGACGAAAAGATTACTTTTCAAAAAGAATCCCAGACGCAGAAACAGAATTTTTGGAAAAGGGTTATTAATTTTTTTGTCAAGTGATCATAACATGGTGTGCGCTGTTTTGATTAATGAAAAGAAAGATGACATACACGAAATCAACATAGATATATCACCCGAGAAAAATGAAATTTACAAGATACTCAGAGGTAAAGCAACTTTTGTCGGGCAATGGGAAGATGAATTTGTAGTAATATTGAAATGCAAAGAATCTCCATTTAAATTAAATAGAAATAAAAATAAATTACCTAGACCCTTCTCTAACATGGACATAGATGGGCGAATGTTGTTAATACGAATGGACAAAGATTCTGAACCCGCTGATTTTACCATCGATGAATACATGATGATGGTAGAAACAACCCACCCTCTTACGAGGGGGTTCACTTCCACGGAATATCCTGGGGCCTAAAGCGACACGCGGTTTTTAGAAATTCAGTAAACAATTCGAAATCTTTCTTAGGATCTTCTAAAGTGTCTATTGAATCGAGCACTTTACCAACATACGCATTATATTTTTTGTGTCCACCTTTGTGGGTGAGTCTATTTTCTCTTAGCCCGGGTAAAATGTATCTCGGCATCATAATAATATTTTTGCCATCGTTTACATCATACCTCAAGTACTTTATGAGCGGGTGATTTTTGAATTGACGCGGAATGACGTGATGGTCTTCCACGTTTTGTACACCCCACCGCAGTTTAAAATTTCGTCTTAGGATAGAACCGTATCTCATATTATTCTCTTGGATAACTTCTTCGCCGAGACGCATCAGCGAATCTTCGAGTTCATCTACCTCATACCAAGCATTATAACACTCGTTACATCCCTTGTTATCCGCACAAATTTCCTCCGCTTCTCGTATGGCTTCCCTGAATCTGAAACGCAAACGATCATTGTCGTGCATTTCAGATTTCATATTGATCGGTGACTTTTTATAGATAGTTTCAAGTATAGTGGTACGAATCTTAATACGTCTATACTTGTAAATATCACCTTGATGATGTGATGCGCGAATCATCTACACTATAATATATGGGTATTTTTTACGTTCTTCTTTTGTACGCAGCAATTGTATGATACCCAAAAATGTTATTAACACGAGAACGGCATCTTCGAAGTCACGAGTCGCGGAAAACGAAATAATGAGAAGTGATAGCAACTTGAACCACGCACTCGAAGTTAGCGCTTTTGTGCGCTCCGGAAGTTCACTTACTGGGGATATACCAAACATAGCGTGCATCATTATCATAATACCGTACAGTGTGTTTTGGTTAAGAAATGTATCTATACCCGGGTAGAAGTTTGTCTGAGAAACCTTAATTCCACCATACAATGTGACTATCACGAGTGGTAAGAGTATACTCGTGTTTTGAAGAAACGTCATTTATATATTTGGATATTATTTTTATTACATAGAAAGCATTTTTACATGTGCAAATCACACATGTAAAAATGCTCTTAGCGGGGTTCGAACCCGCGGCTTTGGCGTGCCCTTGTGAGAATGAACTCACGCAAGTATACTATCGTATAAGCACCACACTCTAACCATCTGAGTTATAAGAGCTTGTTTTACATATACAATACGCGCATCTATTCTTTAAACTAATTGTATGTATAGAAAACATCCATATATGTATCTTCATCCGTGAATGTTTTCAAGATGTCTATGATGGCTTGATTTTTACTGCATACTGCCCCCACCAAGCCTGGGTAAACCATCACGCCCATGTATTCTTGGAAATAATTACCAAATGCAGTTTGGCATGTATTAATAAACACCATTAACATCTCGAGTGCAGTGTTTTTGTCTTGTTTACTCGTAATCTGGTAAATACTAAAGCTCTCATAATCACCGTGTACGTTTCCAGCATTTTCGTACACGTGATTGACGTGTTCGATGATTTGGTGTTCAAGCTTTCGCAGTGCATTGAGGTCACCCTTTATGATAGCGCGTTGGAGTTCCATTTTTTATGCTTTATCGAAACTATTCTTGTATCGACTTAGGTTATATTTATACAGAGTTTGCGTGTGGGAGTTGCAAATCCAAAGATTTGCGTTTAGTCCGACTTAACCATCTATGTAACGCGTTTTTTACACTTGCATCCGAGTTGTATGTAGATTGATCTATCACGTTAAGACCATTACACACATCCGGTTTATTTTCTTTGTCTGGAAACTTTTTATTGAATTCGCATATCGTTTTATATGGTATATCCGGAGCTTCATCCAATAAGCGATCATATTCAACGCGTTGTTTTTGTACAAAATCTATGGCATCGGTTCGATGTTCTATATCTAAAGAAAGCTCCATGTCTATGTTTCTGTAAAACTTTGAATATTGGATAGACATGAGTGAATGTGCTTCCATCATAGTTGAACTGTTACTAAATTTAGATATGGAAGTCAATATACCAACAACTACATTTAAAAACGCAAACGTATATTGAAAAATGATAATGTTTCTCTTCATTTCCGGAGATACATTATCATCACTTGGATTAAGTACGGCAAACCCACCTACACCCGTTATAGATGATATTATGATACATGGGTATGTGAGTGCGTCTGTGAGCCACTTATAGTGCATCCTAGCGTGATTGTGTAACCATCTATAACCCGCAGCTCTCTCTGCCCAGCGCCTGAGGAGTCGCTCTTCGCGTTCACACCAATGGGTATTCATTATTTAACGCAGAGAAATTAAGTGCTTGACGCCTCGCAAGACGGTCGACTTCGTTGTTTTTTTCGTTTGTGGAATGCGCCTTGACCCATTCGATCGCGACACAAATGTTTTGATTCATAAGCTCTATTAAACGCACCCATAACTCTTTATTGGCAACGTCATTACCGGTACTTGTTTTCCAACCGTTTGATACCCATTTTTTAGACCATTCCGTGAGTCCCAATTTCACATACTTACTATCCGTGTAAATAATGACATTACGTTCATTTAATTCAATACACTTTTCGAGAGCCCGAATAACAGCAGTCATTTCCATGATATTATTCGTACTCGCACGAAATCCACCTTCAAGTGTGAACTCGGGGTCATAACACTTCGCCGCCCATCCACCCGGTCCCGGATTATGTAAACAGCTGCCGTCTGTATATATTTCTATCATACTTACACGTGTATCGTTTTTTAACTTTAATATGCATTCGCTTTGTAGCCGTATCCACCATTCAAAGATATGTTCGCTGAGTTCAAAGACCTGTTATTTATAATCGGTATCGCCGAACCATTATTCATTCGAGGGGATTTCTTATCAATGAACACGAAATATATGATGACCATGCACGTCAAGAGCATCGTAATTGACAAAATAATAACACCCGTGTTACTTTTCTTTCCAGTTTTCGTTGCCACCGATGGGACCACTATAACCTCTTCTGGTGTAGTTTCTATTTGGTCGGACATTTATATTATGTAAACAATAAAATTTAAATACGAGAACATCATGTTTAAATTTTATATATTATTACAAATTTCAGATTCTAATAAACCAACTTAGTTGGAGAAGGCGAGACCACCCATACCGGACTGGATGCGCAACACGTTGTAGTTGGTCGCGAACATGCGGAGGGTCGTCTTTTGGGTACCCGCACGAGCCTTGATGGCAACTTGAGCGTTGTCAATACGAGAGAAGTTGCACGTACCGGTTGGTTGGTGCTCTTCTGGCTTGAGGGCGAAGGAGTACGCGTACACACCTGGCATTGGGGAGCCGGAGTGGTGAACGAATGGTTGGACAGTGTTGAAGTACTTGCCCGTTTGTTCCTTGAAGCGGTCTTGACCGTTGAGGACAAGCTTGAAGGTGTCGAGAGTACCATCGCTATCTTCGGAGAAGTTGGCGCCTTCAATCGCAACCATGGGGGCACCCGCGAAGGAGCCGGAGATGAAGCAGTTGGATTCAGTCGCGGAGCGGAGGACATTCGCGGTGACAGTTGGCGCCGCGTTGGAGGTGTTCCAGGTGTCGGTACCGTCATCCAAGCAGAAGATGAGTTCCTTGACTGGGTGGTTGTACGACAAGCGCTTTTGGACTTCGGTACCGGCGGTGACAGAGTCGGTGCCGGTGTGTTGCACTTGCTCGATGAGGTATTCGTGACCCTTTTGCGCAAATCGGCGACGCTCTTCGGTGTCCAAGTAGATGTAGTTAGCCCACACCTTGAAGGAACCATCGGTCACGGTCGCGAAGTCACCCGACAAATCGAAGTCAAGGCGGACTTCGTGGTATTGCAAGGCAATCAAAGGCAACGCCAAACCTGGGTTGCGGTTGAAGAAGAAGATCAATGGCAAAAAGATCTTCTTACCCTTCGTCACGGCAGTGGTCATCTTACCGTAGTTGGACTTCTTGGCTTCGTCAAGGTACAACTCCGAGTACAAACGCCACCACTTTTGGTAGTGCTTGTCGATGCGTTGACCACCGATGGACAATTCAACGTCCTTGACCATGCGCTCCGCGAGCCAAGCATCATCGGTAAGAGCGACGTCACCAGAAACGGATTCAACGTACATGTCAGCGACGAGATCACCGTTACGGGCAATCGTCACGGACACGCGACCGTTGGCACCTGGAGTACCGTTAACAGTTTGTTCGATGTTTTCCATCGCGAAGTTAGTGTGGCGCTTGTAGACGGCTTGGAAGAAAGTAACCTTTGGGTTACCAGTCAAGTAGACGTCTTGAGCACCGTAAGCGACGAGTTGCATGAGACCACCGGCCATTATGAGAGTTTTTGTACTATAGACCGAGAAAATAATTTCGCGAAAAAACTCAGTTTGATTTTTCCTGGTGTAAGGTATACCATGTCGCAGCCCGAACAACCACCTTCACTCGAAGTCGACGAAACCGAATCCGAATATGAGACTGATTCCGAACTTGGGGTCGTAGTAGAAGGGGAAGAAAGTCAACCCATTGAGATGTATGATGAGGATGATCTCGATGATTTTTTGGAAGACGACGACGACACTGTAATGAAAATCGCAAACATCGCCGGCTCTCTTTTTGCTTCCGAAGAAGGTGACACCGTGTGTACTGCCCTGGTGAACATATCTAAACAGTTGGAAATGCAAAACAGAATAATGGTAAAAATGTTGGCTCAGATGCAAAAATCTACTTAGAAAATTAAGTCAAAGGTAAGATAAGGAGCTTGTTATGTTGGATACACACTTCATAAACAGTGATGCAGACCCTGAGGAGACGAATCAAATCACTTGGTCGAATATGATTCAGGGTCTTAATCCAGAACAGCTCATAAACTTTTTAAGCCAATTGGAAGACATGTGGGACATCCTCCGTCGCGAAGATGAAGCAGTTTCCTTTCAATTGGGTTTTAAAAATTTTTTTACACCAAATCAATTAAACCCAGATTCGGGATTACCCATGGTAAATATCGACATCGAAAGTATTTCAGCAAAGCATCAGCGAATGAATCTTCAATTAGGACAATTGTATCACCGCGCGGATGCTCTGAAGATTCTGGATTTGGATGATGGTGATGATATGAAAATATCAATGCGGATCAATAGATTGATTGATCAGGTCGATGATGCGTGGCAGATTGTGTTTAGACACACACGCATTTACGAACGTATTAATAACCCTACGTATATCCCTATTAACCCTGAAACGGATCCATCAATTTTTAGGTGTTCTACACTCCCATCATCTATGGAAGAATTGAGTCCATATCAGCAAGCTATTCTTACGGTCTTGAAAAAACTGTATGAGAATAACATTAAACGCTATAAGGGTCATTGCTGTAAACAGATTCGCACTGAAGATGGTCACGATACGCGAGCCTGGAAACAAGAACAACGAATCCAAGACTATGTATATACTGTAGCGCAGAAGGAGACTGAATTCGAACTATGGAAAAATCTATCATGCAGAGGGTCCGCCTATTCGGATGTAATTAGACATTTATCTAATTGCAATGATATGCAGTTTCCAGAAATCAAACGTAACAGAAACGTGTGGTCATTCAAAAATGGAATTTTCGTTGGTAAGAGCTGGTCCGCGACGACTGGGCTGTACCAAACGGATTTTTACACGTATGATTCAAAGGAATTCAAAAATCTGGATCAAGCTATTGTGAGCTGTAAATATTTCGATACAGATTTGGAAGACTATGGTCACTTGGAAAAATGGGAGGATATTCCTACGCCATATTTTCAATCGATTCTCGACTATCAAAAATTTGATGCGGAAGTATCCAAATGGATGTACATCATGGGTGGGCGTTTGTGTTTCAATGTGGGTGACATGGATGGATGGCAAGTCATTCCGTTCTTGAAAGGTATTGCGCGTTCCGGTAAATCGACACTCATCACGAAGGCATTTGCACACTTTTATGACGTGGATGACGTTCGAACACTTTCCAATAATGTGGAAAAGAAGTTTGGTCTGTCTTCTATCTATGATGCATTCGTTTTCATTTCCCCAGAAATTAAAGGTGATATTTCACTTGAACAGGCTGAATTTCAGTCCATCGTGTCTGGTGAACAGGTGTCTTGTGCGATTAAACACGAGAAGGCGAAGACCATGACGTGGAATGTTCCTGGTATCCTCGGTGGTAATGAAGTACCAAGTTGGAAAGATAACTCTGGAAGTGTTCTTCGTCGTATTTTGACTTGGAATTTCTGTAAACAAGTGAAAGATGCCGATCCAACACTCGAAAAGAAATTGGAAAGTGAAATTCCTGTGATTCTCCAAAAGTGTATTCGTGCGTATCTCGAATACGCACAAAGATACGCGAACAAAGATATTTGGAATATCGTCCCTCAATATTTCAAGGACGTGCAAAAGCAAGTTGCTACAGTATCGAGTACACTCGAGAACTTCTTGCAATCGCCGTATATTAAATATAACCCCGAGTTATGTTGTCCGCAAAAGATTTTCGTCGAAAAATTCAACGAACATTGTACCGCAAACAATCTCGGCAAGCCGCGTTTCAACCAAGATTTCTACGCCGGACCTTTCAGTCAGCGTGACATCGAAGTGCGTCAGCACACAGCCTTGTATAATGGCGCACCTTTTAGTATGCAGCCATTCATCTTTGGTTTAGATATAGTAAGCGACATGCTCATGTCCAACGAATCCGATGTGTAATAAAAATATGGACGTACATTAGATATGAATAGACCCGAATCTCTCCGGAATTTCATTAACAATTCTGGAGTCAATATACAAAGATCGAGTTCTACAAATTTCCCCAAGAGGTTACAGAACTCGATGATAAATAATCAAAATATGGGTGAGTTTGCGCAGTTTGTCTCAAATAGTAACACACCACCTCGTTCGCCCACACGTCTCGTTTTGAGTGGTCTCAATCCAGGCATGTTCAATGCGACTGTGAACAAGAATTTTGATGCGGAGGCGCGAGTCGACTTGAAAAGCATTCTTAAGAATACACCCCTCGGTAAAATGCCTATCGGTCAGGGTCTTTATATAGACACGAAAGAGATTGTGGGTGTATACGGTAGATTTAAGACTGGGTTTTCGCACACGAGACAGTACGGAAAGAAAGGTGATATTAATTTGAAATTTTTTACCGTACAAATTAAGTTTTCCGTTACGAATGGAGTGGAAACAAACGGCGGAACCGTGAATTTTTATAAAAATGGGAAGATTCGATTCTCGGGTGGATTCATAGGAAAGGGTGATGAAATCGAGAATCAACCTGAACTCATACGAAGATTCATGGTTAAAAGTTACACGAGAAAACCAGCATTTTTCTATAATCCATTTGAATATAACAATTTGAGTGGTCAATTTAGAATTAATGGTGTCATCCGTGATATGATTAGACTTCATGCACGGTCACGAGGGTATGGAATTGTTTCTACCTACGATCCTGAGCTCTCACCCATGATGTATTCGACGTACAAAGAACATAAATATATAATCGCAAAGAGTGGTGCCGTTCAAATATCTGGTGCAAAAAATCCAAAGATGTTGAATGCTGCGTATAGAACAGCGCGCGATTTGTTTGAGATGCTCAACGCTAAGGGTGAGATAAATCTTTCTGCAAACATACCAAATCGGATTGTCCAACCTAAAAAGAGAATGAATGCGTCTTCGTGTCCTAAATCACGTCGACCACCGTGCAAGAGTGGGTTTGAAGCGAAAAAGAACCCACAAGGTGATGAATGTTGTTACAAAATACCCAAAAAGAAGTCGACGCGTAAATCCCCAAAGAACACCAAAGAAATCACATACGGTGAAAATGGTAAACTCATGATAGGGAAGAAGAAATGCGAGGCTTTGACAAAGTCAACGCTCATAGAAATAGCAAAGAAGCTCGGTGTTGTCAATGCAAAAGACAAAAATAAGAAAGATAAGTTATGTGCCATGATTAAACAGTTTTCTTTTGGAAATGAAAACTTCAAGGTAGAGAATAAACCGTGTATTAGTTACAAAAAGAATGAACTCGTAGCCATGGCGATGTCTAAGGGTATAGAAGTAAGTAATACAGATACAATAAAAACCCTCTGTGAAAAACTTAAATTAAATGTTAATAAAAATAAAGTGAATTCTGTGGAATTAAGACGTGCAAATAAGGCTCTTAATATAGAGTTGAGAAAGGAAGCTAAAATAGGTGCGGTCGAGAAAAAGCGAAAACTAAACAACGTGGGTATAAGAAATGATATAATAAAACTCTACGGTCCAAGATGGATAAAGAAATATGGTAAAATTATGAACATAAACAAGGATGTCGAAGAAATGTCAAATGTATTAAATGGTGCATCAAAAGAAACGAATCTCACGAATAAAATGGGCGTTCTTCGAAAAATGCCAGCGAATGATATAAAGAGGGGGGTAGTCACTGAATGGAAACAGGCACGTGCATTTGAATATAATAAAAAGCTCATCAAAAATGAATATGGAAAACACGGAAATAATGTCGTGAATTACATATTGACACACAAACCAACAAAGGCTCAAATTAAAAAATATATTGAAAAATACAAAAAGACGCGAGCGAATTTGGCTAAGAACAAGTGATGCTTTTATTTATGAGCTTTTCTGGTTCAGATGCCTGTTTAATATGTTTGGTGTGATACGAAAAATCGTATCCGGGAAACCGTTTTTTAATTTGGTCGGATACACCGACTGACTCAAATTGACGCGCAGTTTGTGAACACACAGATTTTCGCTCTACTTCGAGTAACCGGTCTTCCATCATGATGAATTCCTTAAGACTTTCTTCTGAAAGTCCATCCGCGCGCATCTTTTCTAGTGTTTGCTTAGACATTCCATGTGACATGTGAAAGTTCTTGGATTTGTAACCCAAAGAACCTACATTTTCATTACTATAATCGGCAAATAAGACGAAATACACAACGATCAGTATTACAAGTATTCTAATCATTACTTACTAGTGTCCAATATATTAAATAAATCCCTCGCCTTATGAAGAATGTTAAATAATTCATTATCATCCTTCACAAGTTTTGGATTTATGATTTCCATTTCAATTTGATATACATTTGGATCTTCTGTGTCCATGTCTTCCATGTCACCTGTGACAACTGTCATATCGATTGATAAATTCTTTCGAATAAAAGAAAGACGACGCTTCGTCTTCTTCTTATCCATTTCACCTTCATAATCCTCTATGGGTGTTTCAGTAGAAACGCCGAATCGAATATCATACGGTGCATCACCCAGCTTCTTGAAATCCTCGTTGTGCACTCTAAGTTTTTTAACAATCTTTTCTTCTGATGTGTTTTCATCGATGGAAATGCGAAGGTTGTCACTTTCGCGATAAAACACTTCTTCTGTAGTGTTCACTACGCGTTCCCAACCATTATATTTTCTAAGACCATCAAGAATGCTGTTAAATCCTTGTGCCCCAACATCTGTATCGAATGTACCAGAGTTGAATTTACCAATTCTAATTTCAAACTCGATATGTTCATCATTTTTATATTTTTCAAATATAGGTTTGACTTTTTCGAAGATAGATTTGACGTTCATCTTTATTCTTTTATGTAAAGGTGTTAAGTTTTAAGTTCTTTTATTTTCTTCTTAATTTGAGACACTTCTCTTGCTTTGAGTTTATTACCAACACATAAGTGATTTATCACATCAAAGTCTTGTGTCGTAAGACCACAACTTAGGTACTTTTCTATATCACCGATTCTTGCATACTCTCGGAGAAGTCCGAGTTCTTGATGAGACATTCTAGTTCTGAGACCTATATTGGTGTATTTTTGATATCTCATCTTATAATTTCCATACTTTGTCCAAAAACTACCAGGTCTTATATTTCTCTCATCAACTGGTCCTCCTAAGTAATGTTTTGGTACGTTATACACTGAATTTATGAAATATGCCATAGAATCCCAGTTACCGTCATATATACTTGAATCATATAAATCTGCATCTGAGAGTGCGTGGGATATGCGAGTTACATCTACGCCATCCGAGTCCACGTAATTTTCATGAATCATACCCCACACGTGACCATGTTCATGTAAAGTATTTATATTGTCATCGCTTTCTTCTTTACATAGAAGCGACTTGGCGATGTCTTTTGGGTCTGTAAATAAATCTTTTTCATCCGAGAAGTTAATGTAATCGAAAAAATTGTATATGTTTCCCTTGCATTTCACAGCCGCCGAATATGCACCGGGCTCATTTGGTCTCAAGGTTGCAATTTCCGCGGGTGTTCGTTTGGGTACTATAATAAGTTCAAAATTTGGTAAAAGAAATACATTTTTAGACGTCACTATAAATGAACTTTTAGAGATTGTTCCTCCATCCGACACGTAATCTATGATTTGTCTTTGTGCTACGACATCGTGTCGATAATCTTCTAAAAAAATGCACATATTCGAACCTTTGAGTTCATCCGAGACCTTATAGTTGTATGGCATTTCTATGCTATTTGATTCATCTAGAACTTCATTCAATATGAATGATTTACCAAACCCATGTGCACCACATATCATTACATTTTTGCCTTGTGATATATATTTTTTAAGGCGTTCGGTTTCTTTGTGATGGAGCGTGATAGATTCCTTCTTTTTTTGTTTATATATTTTAACGAATGCGTCCATGACTAAGAATGATGATCTCACTAATCAGGCTATAGATATTATTTTTGAAAATGATGCACTTCAATCTAGAATTATTGATCCTATCAAAAGGAAGATCGTTCCTTACTTATTATGTTTTGGTTTCTTTAATTTAACGTTATTTATTTTAGTTGCATTCATTGCGACTCGTATGTTTAATTATTCTTCGATGATTTCTTCATCTGTGTACTCTACGTCGCCACTTTCAATGTCCGGAACTTGAGTGGATTTTTTAGATGAAGTGCCCGTAAGTTTGAGAGTGGAATCTGTCGTATTACTTCTTCGTCTCACCCCCACCGCTTTTAATGGGTCAGCGGCAATACCTCTGGCACCCGGCATGACACGACCACGCAATTCGTCAAGTTCATCCTTGAGTTCATCATCAGTCATGTTTCGTTGTTTTGGATCCTTGAGAAGACTCAGAATGGAATATTCTTTGATCGCTTTGAAGGGTAAAATTGGATGTACGTGTAATATTTCGGGTTTTGTAAATATCTTGTCATCCGGGAATTCCTTATCAAACGCAGTCAGAACACTTTTTGGTATGGGTGGACTCTGTTCAATCAGTCGATCCATTTCTTGGTGACAATCGCTCACCATGTCCGCACCATCAAGGGTTCTATTCACGAGTGGCAGATTAAGTTCAAGTCTGATTTTACGAGACAGTTTACCATACATTTGCGACGCAGAACGATGACTCTCCATCAATTCATTAATTTTGAGAAATTGCATGATAGTCGCAATAATACCAGCGATGAGGTTGAGACCACCAATGATCGATGGCACAGACGAACGAATACTGAGTGGAAATTGTTCTTGTGCGAAGTTCGCCGTACCGGTGATAGTCGAGAGTACGATCACAGGAAGTGTAAAGCGCATGTTTAATTTCTGAAACATCAGGAACGCTTGGTAGTTCATGTATCGGTAACACGCCGCAGCTTCACCCCATTCCTTCAACACCTTTTCCTGTTGTGTGTGCCATTTCTTTGGGGCATCTGGTTTTTCTATATCTTTGGGAAACCCTTCGATCACATTATTATCATTAATTTCTTGCTCCATATTAATAAATGAATATTATATTCTTCATCCACCTCGTATTATTTATGGCGGTGCTCGTGATTCCTTTCCTGAAAAATACGCAATTGCTTGAAATGTATAGCATACTCATACCATTCATCTTCTACCATTGGTCGGTGAATGATGACACGTGTGCTTTGACGCAGATGGAAATGTACGTCACGGGTAACTCGAAAGAGGAAACATTCTTTGGTCGAATCATGGGACCCATATATAAGATGGATGACACCGATGCAAATAACCTTTTGAAGACGTTGATGTTTGGTCTTTGGTTGTTCGTTCAGTACAGACTTGGGCGTATAGATTTAGCCTAAGTCATGTCAATTCGTATATAAATTAAACACAAAATATGCCTTCTTACGCTCCAGTTTACGATTACCGTTGGGGATCCGGGACCAAAATGGTCACCGAGAGGTCTATACTGACCAACTCTAGAAAGTTCCTAATCGTAAACGGAAGAAAGATCGAAATTAATCATGTTCCTAAAATTGGTGACCATGGGATTCACGGGGGTGTGTTGCAAATTATGCGCGGTGAACGAGTCATCAACTATCACTAGATAAAACTTAGACGCTACTATAATTTAATGGACTACAAAGAACCAAAAAAACGCGTGACTAAAAATGACAAGAAACATAGTAAACAAGTGTATTCACAAAAACATGTAAGAATAATACAAGATATGTTATTAAAATCTAAGTCTACTAATAATGAACGCAAAGACTAAACACACGTCGATGTTAATAACTATCTTCGTTTTGTTGTTGATACTTTTGTACACACTCACTAAGCCTCAGCCTGTCAGACGCGTGCACACCCGCGAGCGCGTCGCCGTACCGGTTCAAATTCCCGTAGAGCGTGAATTTAGAGCGCCACCAATCAAGGAGTATAAACCACAACACGTCCAACAGATGGGAGTATTACTCGGTGATAATAACGAGACACTCCCCTTGTACGGCAAGGAAGTGCGTGGACGACGCGATAGATATCATTATTACACGGTCACACCAGGTGAACAGATGTACTCTCTTCCAGTGAGTTTGGGTGAAAGAGACTGCATGGATGACATTGGGTGTCAAGAGATTTACGGTAACGAGACTGTAAATATATTAGGACAATCGGGTGATTATTCCGCGAAATTGTATCGAACGGATAACTTTTTCTAATCTTTCTTCTCTTCTGATTTGGGTATCATGCTTAGGGCTCTATGATACGTATCGTACGTGACGAGGAAAGAGAGAACTATACATATCGCCAATGAACCATAACCAACTGGTTTCATTGGTAGTGGGACCCACCATCCTATGAATTTTTTGCGCATCATGTTAGATATCATGATACAGCAACAAAGTATAGATAACGCGGACATGGAATAGTGTTTGTTTTTATCGAATGGAACCGTTGGGCTCCATGCATCTTGACCCGGAAATACATCTATACCGAGTACATTCAACAGAGGAAGAATCAAGAATGGTAACATCTATTATTTACATATATTTTATATTTAGTCCGAAACGCATTTTCATGAAGCGCATTGCGTCACGCAGGTCTGGTTCACTCCATAAAAGCCACCTGGACCAAAAACCCGCGGTCTTCAAACCCGAGATTCCCCAATCCTCGAGTTTGCTCTTCGTTACTCTCGACATTCTTTCGTGTACCTTCTGTGGATCACTAAATTTACGCGTATCGCCACCACCATGTCGTAGCACATATAAGCGCATGCGCATGGGATCCTTGTGTATGGTATAGTCTGTGTATCCCTTGCCACCAAAGTCCACGTGGTCACCATCCGGGAAGGTCACTCTGTACTTTTTATCACGGATTGGACTTTTTTTGAGAACGATCCTCATTATTATTTACACCCGATTTTTTTTCAAATTTATAGTTCTAATACACGATTATACAGTAATTCAAACCAAAAGACGGAAATGTCTGCGAAGTAACACCATGTTTTTTCATTTTTTAAAACACAAAAAACTTTTTTTATTTTTTTCTTTTCTTTTCAAAGAAGAAAGCATTGAAAAAAATAATTTTTTTTATTTTTAATTTTGAGAAGATTTACACTGAGTAAAATGCGAATAGATATCATTTAGGTATACCCTCTATATAACCCCGTCAATTGGTTTAAAATAGATATACTAATTTTTTATATTCTAAGTTTTTTGGTACTTTTTCAATTTTAAAAACACAAAAAACTTTTTTTATTTTTTTCTTTTCTTTTCAAAGAAGAAAGCATTGAAAAAAATAATTTTTTTTATTTTTAATTTTGAGAAGATTTACACGGAGTAAAATGCAAATAGATATCAATTAGGTATACCCTCTATATAACCCCGCTAATTGGTTTAAAATATATATATTATATTTTTTGTTAGCATATGATATAAGAATGAGTTCTAATAAATCTAAAATTTCAACCATTTATGATGTGAATTTTTTACCCTCAACATTAAGAAAAGTACCAAAGAAATATACCGTATATATACCCAGTAACCTCCCAAACAATGGGTCCCCTAGAACTGTATACGATAGAAGAGGTTTATCTAAATATTTTAATAATCAAACAACCAGACCACCTCGTTCTCCTATGACACGAAAGCCTGTTAATCCCCGAGAGTATTGGTCTAATTTATACACAAAAGAAGAATTAGATGCGTATAAACACAAAAAATCCAACAAATATAAACTCGTGGAACACATGAAAACAAGAAAACACTTATCTGCTAATCAAAAAGTTCAATATTTAAATCAGTTAAAAAATGGAAAAAAAATAAATAATTTAATAAACACAATAAATCGTTCAACAATTCCAAAACAAAATATTCCAAACAATGTAAATTCATTGCAACATGCAAGTGAGTTAACGAATTATCATATCAAAACAAACCATAATTTATTTTCCAGTCACGCTAGTCATAATAAATTAAAAGGAAATAAGGAATATATTCAATTGTTTAAAAAAATTAGAATACTTATATTACAACAATTAGTAGAAAATATAAAATCAAAAAAAAATATGGAAAATATGTTAAATAAGGTGTATGACGAATTAATACCTCAATTAGAAAAAACGATACTTGCAGTTTATTATATGGAACATGAATCTGATATTTATAAAAATTATCCACCAAAATTAAAATTTAAAATTGATAAAAATAAATTATATGACGTCATTGAAAAAAATTTGTTTAAGAGAGATGCATTATTGAGAATACAAGTTTATATAGTTCAATCATTTCTTAATTTATTATATGGTAAGTACGAGAGTCCTTATGATATTCGTATTAAATCTGAAAAATTTGTAAAAGGTGTTTCAAACAAATTTGACGGTAAAACCTTGGCATCTTGGCTCACGAAAGAATATGATAATGCTATTAATGATGTGCTTGGAAGTATTTTGACGATTTTTTCTAATCATGGTCTTATATTAAACTCGAGTAATTTGGTATCATGGTCAAAGGAACCCATAGATATAATAGCAAAAAGATCGTTAAGATTATTAGTTGCAAGGTATTATCCAAATAAGAAGAATATATTTTCAAAAAAAATAAATAATATGACAACACGCAATTTTAATAATTTAACAAATATGTTCATACAAAAAAAATAAGACCCTTAATGGGCTACGAGGAGGCAATGACTTCATAAAATTTTTATTTTTTCATATTACATAAACATTTGTTCAACGAAAGTGGATAATTATATCTAATCTATTTTTTTTCTAAAATGACTATATTTTTCAGTATTGGTAAGAAATAGGCTTACTCTTCATTTAACAGACCACTAAACAAATTCAATATATCTGAGAAATAGTCGAACGACGCTCCCACAAAATTACCTTCGTAGTTTCTCCTCAGTATGTTATTGGTATCGTATACAACGAAGAGTGCGAACAGAGCCACGATTATTCTAGAGTATCTTTCACCCGTGAAAAACCTTACCAATATGAGACCAAGCAGAGCAAAGAATAATACCGAACCAAGGACACGGAGATCATAGCCAAGTGTGTATGTCGCAACACCGAGGGCGAACATACCAATGAAAATCGTCACCGCATCCACGAGTGCATCCTTCACGTCTCGCTTACCACGTAGACCCATGAACATACCCGCGAGAGCTGACATACCCGTGAAAAGCATGAACCGTGTGATTATATTTTTAGTGAAAAGGAACATGAGCAAGGCGACAAACCACGCGACGATGTATGTGAGTGCATTTCGCGCAAACGCCTCACTCATTCGTTTATCTTCTATAATTGCTTTCGCAAACGCATACATGATGATGCATTGAAAAATTAGATTTGCGAAAACCTTAGGTAAGAACATTATATTAATATACACATTTAAATTATTTTTTCAAGAGGATGTAGTGGTGGTACAAGTGGATACCATTGATGTACAAACCAATGGCGAGTGGTACGAGAAGAGCTGGACGCTTCTTATACACGGCTGGAAGTGCCATGGTCACGGCGAGAAGTACCATGGAGAAATAGATCACTGGTGGTGCGATCAGTCCAGTCTGTGTTCGAGTGAGACCCATGAAAAATCGTTTGTCGAGTGTGTCGACTTCTTTAGTTGGTTCTGGTGCGTAGTATTCCTTTCCTTTATAACCTGGCATTTATTATAGATGGAGAAAATAATGAAGTGCGTTCTACTTCCTCTTGTGTTCATAGCGTTCGACTACTTTAAAAATCCGATAGATCGCCTGTATTTTCGCAAACCACTCAGACCATTCGTCGGTATGCGTAACACTCTGGTAGATGCATTATTTTATCGACCATTTTACTACTCGAGTGATTTCTGTGGATTAGACATACTCAAACTCTATTACAGAGAACTGAGAGATGCAGTATTGTCTAAAGTGAACACTCTCGAGAAACACTATTTTCACGATGATGACGCGTGGTTCGAAAAGAACGAAAATTACTATTACTATAAACTATCAGACATCCCGGAAATAAAAAAACGCGTGGAAATGATTCCGTGTGTCGCGGGTGGTATGATAGCTGTCATGGACGGACCAATAACCATACCACCCCATCGTGCTGAGCATAATTTATATCTCCGTTACCATCTCACACTCGAGGGTACGAGTACACTTGACACAGAATTCATGGCACACGAACATAAGGCGGGGGATGATTTTGTTTTCGATCACGCGAGGTATCATAAAGTTGAAAAGACCACGAGTGATAGAAGAATTGTACTCATATTGGATATTAGAAGATTCTAAACTAATAGATGTGTTCGACATACGGCTTCATACGATTCATTTCCACCTACGAGTTCAACTTCACTCGTATCAACTAAACGTCTCGTGAATGGACCCTTTGTACCATCCCTACAACGCACACACAATGCAGATAATTTAGTGACTGTGTCTGCCATTGGTATACAGTCTATGATTTCTCCAAACTTTTCTTGTTTATAGTCTGCATCGAGACCTGCCAATAAAACCTTCTTTTTGAGAAACAGACACATGCCCACAAAATCTTTGAGATTCGAGAAGAATTGCGCTTCATCGATAGCGACTACATCGGAATCGCAAAATTCTTCACTCATTAAACACGCGGAGAGGTGGTCTACCTTGATGCAGTCAAATGTGACTCCGTCGTGTGTATGAAGGACATCGTGATTATTTCTAGTATCTTTTATAGAGTTAACGACAACTACCCTATCATATAAAAGTCGGTACCTCTTCAGACGTCGGATTAACTCCGATGTCTTACCCGAGAACATATTACCCGTGATAATCTCGAGACTCATCTTCTACAATGTTAGTACGTTTTGTTTAACTAAGTCAATAAAAATAGTCATTAATTTAAACATGTTTCACAAGGCTTCTTATAAGGATATACGCGGTCATTACTGTGTGGTGACTGGTAAATTGAGATTTGGTGATAAGGTATTCCAAAACATCGACGACGTCATTAATTTTTTCGGTAAATAAAGTATGACTAAGATCATCACGGCGAATTTTTTAATATGGAAATCCATGGACCTGCACACCGATTCCAGGACGAAACACCCGGGTAAATGCGTATTGAAAAGAGAATTGAAGCACGAAAACAAGTGTCCGGTGTGTAGAAATAAATGCATAATTTACAATCCAACGTTGGATACATATATTAAATGTCGTCGATGTGAGGGGTGTACGATAAACGTTATGTCTAAAGACTATGACTGGTTAGATTAAAATTATGTGTAGTAATTAAGATGACCCTCACCGATCAGGAAATATCTAAGAAAGTTCGCGAACTGCGTAAAACGAAGGGTCCCATGTATGCACCCCTTAAATATTTCAGAGGGCTCAACACGCTCAAGGATGTAGAAACTAGATACATGAAAATGAAAAAGAAAACGTACACGAAATTCTCTACCGATAAGGGTGTGAAAACTCGAACGTCATCGTATACGAAACGATTCCGCGAAAAATACCCGAACGCAAAGTCACTCACGGAAATTGCAAAAGTCACGAAGATACCATTGAAGACACTGAGAACTGTGTACGATCGAGGACTCGCCGCATGGAGAACTGGACACCGACCAGGTGCTTCTCCACAGGCGTGGGCGTATGCAAGAGTGCATAGTTTTGTGATGAAAGGGAAAACGTATTACACGGCGGATGCTGATTTGAGATAAAAATATTTTTTAATAATATAATTAACCATGACTGATATGCCAACAGAAGCTAACAAAAAAGCCGCTGTGAAAGCTAAAGTGAGACTCACAAGGACTGTAAATGGGAAACGCGTTAAGAAGACACGTGAAGAACTTTTGAAGAATATTCAGAACAAAAAGGCTGCCCCCGTCGCCCGTCAACCGAGAAAGATGGTTAAAAAGGCTGCCCCGGTCGCCCGTCAACCAAGAAAGATGTCTTTGCGGGAAAAACGATATCGTGCTTTCTTAAACCGTTACAAGTATGAGAATTACCCATACATCGGCGATGATTTAAGTGAATTTGCGGAGAACTATGCTGGAAACAAGAAGGCTACACTCGAGAACTACAAGATTGCATTGAAGAACGCGGAGAACGAGGCACGTAGAAATTATGGAAACTAAAACGTATTACACCGCAGATCGCGATCTGGTTTAATAACTTAAAAAATGTGATCGTTATTCAATCAGCATGGAAGATATTACACTCTATCATGGTGATTGTCTCGAAAAGATGAAACTTATAGAAGATGCTAGTGTAGATCTAATCTTAACTGATTTACCGTATGGCACAACTAAATGTAAATGGGATTCTATAATAGATACACAAAAGCTGTGGGAACAATACAGACGCGTTTTAAGAAAACCACACGGTGTAGTCGCATTATTTGCGCAACAGCCATTTACCACAACACTTATATCTAGTAACATGGATTGGTTTAAATACAATATTATATGGAAAAAGAACAAGACCACCCAGTATTTACTTGCAAATTATAGACCAATGAAGTGTACAGAAGATATATGCATATTTTCACCGGGTGGCGCAGCGGCTGCATCCAGGCATAAAGGTAATATGACATACAATCCCCAAAATCTTATTCCAAAGGAAGTTAAAAAACGAAATTCGGCTTCTAGAATTGGTAAGATGTTAAATCAGTCGCATCACCTCGGTCCAAATAACAAACTTACCGGTAATTCTGAGTACACACAAAAGTTTACTAATTACCCCACCGAACTGATAGAATTTGATATAGAGAGTACTACCGTACATGAAACTCAAAAACCAGTAAAATTATTAGAGTACCTCATAAATACTTACTCTAATGAAGGTGATATAGTTCTAGATAGTACCATGGGGTCTGGTTCAACTGGAATTGCATGCTTAAACACTAAACGAAAATTCATAGGTATAGAGAAAAACGACGACTATTATAAACTAAGCTTTGAGAGAATCTCTTCAAAATCAGAACAAGATGATGACAAATGAGCCCAGAATAACTGAAAAAGTGAAATCTTATTACACTGGTAATTTTTCAAATAAAGTGCTATTTAAAAATCCATTTGATGAGCGAGAATGGGCTCGAACTCAGGTGCGAGAGTGTTCGAAATGCAAAGTTTCAAAACCGCGAAGTGTATTTGCATATAACACATCTGGGAGTGATCCGTTTGAAAAAACTGGTCACCAATTGAGAAGACCTGAGTGTATGGAATGTACACGTGCATGCAGGAAGTCTTACTCGGCTGCAAAAAATGTAGCAAAGCGAATGGGTATGTCTACATCAGCTCCAATAGGTACAGCATGCCAATTGTGTGACAGAACCGACCAAAAACTCGTATTCGATCACTGTCATTCACGAGATAAATTTAGAGGATGGTTATGTAATAGGTGCAATACCACTCTTGGGATCATCCAACAACATAACGCGGATTTTTTAGATAGAATTAGAGACTATTTACTTTGTAACAGCACCTAAGTCATACCTAGCACCTTGAATAATCAACTGACTCAGTCAAACATGAACTCTCAATCTATTGCCACTTACATCGCCAACCTTGAAAAGGAGAACGCTGAACTCAAAGAGCGTCTCCGCAAATGTGAAGAAGAAAAGGCTATTCTCGAGTACGAAACTATGCTTCACTACGCCGACGTGACTGATAATGAATCGGTTGCTTCTGATGTGGATTCGGAATATATCGAAGTGGGTGAATCGGAATCGGAATCGGAATCGGAACCGGAAGATTACTTTGTCTGCTACAATTTACCACTCACGAATGCGTTTGATGATCTCGCTCAAGAGGAAGAAAACGAATTCAAGAAATCTGTGTATGAAAGAGTTGCTAATCTCATCTATCACCTTGATTTCAAAGTAACCAACGGTGAGCAACTTTCCCACATACGTGGTATTGGAAAGGGTGTCGTCCGAAAAATAAATGAATTTCTTGAAACCGGTGAAATTAAGCGGTTCAAGACATTCGATACAAACGAGAACATCGCGGAACAATTGGAATTACTCGCACACGTAGAGGAGCATATACACAAGCGTGAAGCTTACGAAAAGGCTGCGAATGCTATCCGCAAACTTCAATTTGAAGTGACAAACGGTACCGACATTTCACAAGGACCTCTTAAGGTACCCGGTATTGGTCCTGGTATCGCGGGGAAGATTGATGAATACATAACGACCGGTACAATTCGAAAGCTTTCTAAGTGAGATAGTCTAAATAATAATGCTTATTTTAATTTAATCTTCTTCATCATCTGACACCAACATCCGCCTAACTTCATCATACATAAGATTCAAAAGTGCGATTTTGTATGCGAGAAATCCAACGAAGGTCGCACCATAGTCAAAATCAAACGCAAAAGGTGCACTATTCCACAGCGTTTCAAATATAGCTGTTCCTACTGGAGCTAATAAATGTTTTTGAAACGGTGACTTTTCTATGTTGTCGACATGACTTTCTAGGAGTGAGATGTATGCGAAAGAGGTCGCTACACCAATGGTGGAAGACACACCTTGCTCGGCTCCATGTGTGATGAAATACATGGACGTGAGTGCGCCACCATATCCGAGTGTTGCATAGTTAATACGTTTTTTGAGTTTATCGTAATCTGTTTTCGGTTCAGATGTGGCTCGTACCACGGCATTGTGGATGGACCACATTTATAAATAAAATGTGATATTCCTTAAATTACATAAAGACTGTAGTACCTTGTACATAAATGACCGAACTTTGTGTTAAAAGACTTGTTCAAGATGCTACTCTTCCAACTCGTGGTTCTAGCGGTGCTGTTGGATATGATTTATATAGTATCGATGAGGTTGTGGTGTCTCCTTCACAACGGGCTCTTGTTGGTACAGGGGTTGCAGTTATTTTGCCAATGAATGTATACGGACGTGTTGCACCTCGTTCGGGTCTCGCTGTGAAGCATGGTATTCAGGTAGGCGCAGGTGTCGTTGACCCGGATTATCGCGGTGAGATTAAGGTTGTTATATTTAATCAAGGTGACCGGGACTTTGAGATTAAGAAGGGTGATAGAATCGCGCAGCTCGTGTTAGAGAGATGTGAAACACCAGATGTGCGAGAGGTTGAATCGCTCGATGATACCGATCGTGGTTCGGGTGGGTTTGGTTCGACGGGTGCTTAATATCTTTTTTGGTCATCATAGAACCACAACATTTCTTCTGTTGGCATGAATAGAATGCCTTTGCGCATCGTCATCCATAACTTAGCCTGTTCAACGGATGGGTAACTCCACAACACCCACCTTTCCCAATACCCCGCACGAAAGGGATCATCCCAGTTTTCTTCCGTGCTGGTGTCCGCGTAAAGCATACCCTTATGTATTTCGTAAGGGTCAGTTTCTGTTCTCACACCCTTGGGTATCTGCGCACCACATCTTAGAAGATGCGCGCGCATGAGTTCTGGATTTCTATGATCCGTGTAATCTATCTGTTCATGCGAACCAAAATCAATAGTCTTTTTGTTTGGAAGTAGGACCCGCATTTTATATGTCACCACAGGACTTGGCTGAAGAACAACATGCATATACTGTACTTTACTTTTTAGTTTTTTTATTTTGTAGCACAACGAATTTAAGATCGCTTTTCTTAACATTTTCTCGTGTGAGTGGATTCTTGAATAGTATCATGTTTCCATTGGCGTTTATGGCACTCGTCATGGACATGCGCGCCATTTTACGGAATGAATTTGGTGAAAGATAAAGCTTTTTTATCTTGACAGCCTTATCACCCGATTTAAATGCGTTTATAGTTATTGGGTCTATTGGTAAATTATTTACATCTTTATTTTTCCACGTAATCTTATTTGTGTTCTTGTTTTCATTTGTATTCTTTTTCATTTTTTGTTCGTTTTTGGTGTAGTTTGACGCGTTCGGTCTACCTGCGTTATTGAAATTAATACGACGACCTATTAAACCTGCATTAGAAAAGGACATGATTTCACGGCGCATACGCCTAAGATTGTCTAGTCCCGCTCTAGATATAATACTTGCACTATTATTCCTTACATACCGAGGTGGACTCATCGCGACCAACCGCGGTGAGTTGGGTGTTTCTATCACAACTGAATTATTATTGTTATTCATACCTATTATAAATATATATTTTTGTTACCTAAGTTAATCAAAGTGATTGAAATATCAAGTAACATGTTTGAAATTATGAAAACAAGTATCGGTACTGGTGGTCCCCTGTTAGTTGAATACAAGGGTCGCATCATTTGTGAACATTGTATTCTTATCACTCAAGAGCACGTGAACCGAATGGTTCGTAAACTCCGTGACATCAGTTTCAATAAGATCGAACAAACTTCAGATCGCTCTTTCTCAATTTCTTAACTACAAATTGAGTCTCTATTAAATGCATGTACGCATATGCAGCTAATAATTCAATATTTTGTAATTTCTTATATAGATGCCATATAAACATTTTTAATACGTAATTATCGTGTTTATTCCAAGTTTGTTCCCTCGTCGTAGTTTTTGTTCTAGCCATAAATGATATAAAAACGTAGCTTCTAAGTCATCTATGAGGTCATACACATCATTTGATGGTATCGTTATAAAAGTAGGTGAAGATGCAAAAGAAAATGATCACCTCACGGAGTCGAGTTACCCCAAAGAGTGGTGGTTACATGTAGATGGAGGACCTGGTTCTCATGTCATCGTGTGTTGTGAAGAAAATACATTACCAAAGGAAACAAAGCGTGACGCCGCCGTGTTAGCTGTTCGTCACAGTAAATGTGCGAACGAAAAGAATGTCCGTGTAAACCTAGTGCGCGTGAATCAAGTCATGAAATGTGATAAACTAAAAAATCACGGACAGGTGTATCTAGGTGGTGAGGTTATGCAACTTACTGTTTTTCCTCGTAAAGAAAAAGAGCGTCTCGAAAGAATATTAAAAGCGAGGTGCCCGATAGTTGAGTAAATATATACGTATACACATGTATTACATGATACTAGAATAATGACCTGCGATGTAATACACGTCTTTGAATCCTAATTCTATCAACTTCTCTGCTGCAATCCTCGCCCTTTGTCCTGTGTTGCAGTATACGAGCAATCCTTTTTTTGGAAGTTCATTCGTTGTTTTTTCATTCATTTTAGTGACTGGCAGATGCAACGCTCTTGGATAATGCCCGAGTCTATATTCCGTCAACGTTCGTACATCTACGACTTTCTTTATCTTTCCATTTTTGATCATCTTCTTAGCTTCCGAAGATGAGACTAGGTTTTCTCCTGTGAGTGTATATGCGATCGCGGCTGCGCCGAGTGCTATGATGAGTGGAATCATTTGTATATACTCGGATAAAGATTACACCCGAATGCAATTCATGAGTCTTCAAATCAAGAAGCTACACGAAGATGCGATCATTCCTACGCGGACTTCACCTGGGTCAGTTGGGTATGATTTGTATAGCATGGAAGAGGTGATAGTCCCACCACTCGAACGTGCTTTTGTAAGTACTGGTGTATGCGCACACTTACCACCTGGTGTGTATGGGCGTATCGCACCTAGATCTGGTTTGACACTCAAGTATGGTATCCAAACTGGTGCGGGTGTCATCGATCCCGATTTTACGGGTGAGTTGAAAGTCATCCTACTTAATCACGGGAGTGAGCCGTTCGTCATTAAGAAGGGAAATAGAATTGCACAAATGATTTTAGAGAGATGTGAAACACCTCTCATCGAAGAAGTGCAGGAACTTAGGGAAACACAGAGAGGAACCCGTGGTTTTGGGTCTTCTGGTAATTAATTTAGTTGGAGAATGCAATCCCAGCCATACCGTCCTTTACTCTCAAAATATTGTAATTTACGGCATAAACTCTATACAAACCGTCATTGGCGCTAGAGCTTGGTGTGTGAATGGTAAGCTTCGCATTATCTATACGAGAGAAGTTCAACGAACCACTTGGTTGTGAACGGTTCATCGTCAAGCAGAATGGCCAGGTAAACAATGGAATCGCGTCGAGTGACGATGGCGCGAGTGCCGTGGTGTGCATTTCATGAACAACATTGTGATGGAACGTGTTCGAACCATTTTCGAATAAGGAGAGACCATTAATGTAAAGAGACGCGGTATCGAAACTATAATCACTCGCCCATCCAGAACCAGACACATTTGACGTCGTCAAGTGAAGCGCCTTGACTGGATGGTTGAAATAGGTCAAATCGATCGACGTATCAGTCTTGGTCATTGGCTGATATTGCACCTGGGTAATAAGAATTTCATGTTCTTGAGACGTGAAATGTTCTCGTTCGGCGGTGTCCAAGTACGCGTACATACCATATATTTTTGGACTCGCACCCAAGTTACCGAGAGCAGAACGGCACTTAATTCTCAATTCAACTTCATGATATTGCAACGCCACCAATGGAAGAGACTTGGTCCAATCTTCGCTGAAAAAGAATGGAATCATGTAATAATCGGACGCGGTACCAGCGACACCCTTCGCGTTATCAGCGACTGTTTCGGAAGTTACTGAGCAGGTCGCTTTGGCTTGTGTATCACGATACACGACATTGTGAACACCTTGTACGTACAAGGAGTCGAATTTGCAAACTTCTTGTCCACCGACGTGAAGACTGAATTCGGTGACACCGGTATCACCCGTGGAAAAGAGACCATCCGTGTTCACACCAACATTAGAAATGTTTGGGTGTTCTACCCATATGTAACTCAAAAGGTCACCCTTGGAGCGAATTGGCACGACGACTTCCGAGCCACCCGTGAAAGTACCGATGTAATCCATACGCTCTGGCTTGAGAGCAAAGTTCGTGTATCGCTTGTAGTTTTGGCGCCAGAAACTGACTTGGGGTTCGCCAGTGATGTAGGCATCCTGAGCCCCGACTGATACAAGATCGACAAGTGCAGCTGACATAATTATTATTAAATGATATTAAAATTTTAGGTACATAACGAAGTATGGTTGTCTTCCAAGCACTCACCTGGGAGACCAAAGATACTGATGATGAGTACTTGGTCAGTATATTTGGTAAAACGAGTGATGGTAAGTCTGTCTGTGTGACGACGGCATTTACACCTTACTTTTTTATAAAGTTGCCGCGTAACATAACACAACAGAAGGTGCAAATCATATACAATAAAATTGAAAGAGCGTGTCCTGGTTGTCTCACGAGTTACAACACGATTCATCGTAAAGATGTTTGGGGTTTTCAGAATAATGAGCAATTCCCGTACCTTCAATTATTTTTCAGAAACCTTGCATCGCGGCGTATGGTGGCTGGGCGTCTTAGACGACCATTACCAGATGAAAGTATTCGTATGAAAATGTACGAATCTAATCTGGACCCGGTACTTCGTCTTATGCATCGAACCGGTATTCAGTCAACTGGGTGGCTTGATACAGGTGACATGTGTACGACTGCATATAACGCACACGTTGACATCGACCTTGAATGTAAGAATTGGAGGGATTTAAAACCAGTTGAAAATCCAGAAACGGCACCTTTTGTGGTTGCATCTGTGGATATTGAATGTAACAGTTCTACTGGTAAATTTCCGGATGCGGATATTCAAGGTGATGCGTGTTTCCAAATCGCAATTTCACTCTGTAAATTTGGGACTGACGAACCATATGATAAAACGTGTCTATGTTACAAAAAGACGGATCCTGATTTAGAAGGTTCTACTATTTTGTCATATGATACCGAACGTGAAATGTTAATGGCGTTTCATGATTATTTACATGCTAATGACGTTGACATTATCACTGGCTGGAACATATTTGGGTTTGATTTGGAATATTTGATGAAACGCGCCATCGTCACTCGATGCGATCTCAAATTCTTCCAATTGAGTAAACTCCGTGGACATAATTGTGAACTTACCCTGAAGAAACTGTCTTCGAGTGCACTCGGTGATAATGACCTGAAACTTGTGAGTATGCCCGGTCGATTCATTTTTGATTTATTTCATGAGGTGAAGAAGGGATATAAACTTGATTCATATAAACTTGATAATGTATCTAAATTGTACCTTGGGGACAATAAGATTGACATGCCAGCGAAAGAGATGTTTGCTCGGTATAAAGAAGCGGATCCGGTGAAGCTACGGGAAGTCGCGGAGTATTGTATTAAGGATACATTGCTTCCCCATAGACTCTTGTCTAAATTGTGTATTCTTGTGAATCTACTGGAAATGGCGAAAGCAACCTGGACTCCACTCTGTTATCTCGTTGAGCGAGGGCAGCAAATCAAAGTGTTTAGTCAACTCACAAAGAAGGCGAGAGAGATGGGGTTCATGGTACCCACAATTCAATATGGTCAAATGGGTGACCAAGGATATGAAGGTGCGACTGTGCTTGAAGCACAAAAAGGGGCGTATTATACTCCAATCACAGCCCTTGATTTTGAAGGTCTGTACCCTTCTATCATGATGGCGCACAACTTGTGTTATTCAAGTCTTGTTATGGACCCTAAATACGAAAATGTACCGGGTGTGGAGTATGAGACATTTGAAATTCCTGTACCGAGTAAAATTGAGGGGCAACCACCGACCAAGCGTTTATGCAAATTTGCACAAGGTGTTCCTACGTTGTTGCCAAGCATTCTACTCGAATTGAAACAATTCAGAAAACAGGCGAAGAAGGACATGGCGGTATCTACGGGTGCGCTTAAAGCGATGTATAATGGTAAGCAATTGGCTTACAAAATCAGTATGAACTCTGTGTATGGGTTCACTGGTGCGTCGAAGGGTATGCTTCCATGTGTAAATATTGCGTCTACTGTCACTACGAAGGGGCGAAGTATGATCGACGAAACAAAAGAGTATGTCGAAAAGAACTTCCCCGGTGCGAAAGTTCGATACGGTGATTCAGTCACACCTGATACACCTTTACTCGTACGCAAAAATGGTGAAATAAGAACATGCAGAATTGATTCACTCGTTGATTCTTATGAAATGAGAGATGACAACAAGGAAATTTCTACAACTGACACTGAAGTGTGGACTGAGTGTGGATTTACACCTATTAAACAAATCGTAAGACATAAAACCGTTAAGAATATTCATAGAGTTTTAACTCACACTGGCATCGTGGACGTTACAGAGGATCATAGTTTACTTTTAGAGAATAAGGAAATGATTAAACCATGTGAAGTTTCAATCGGTACCAAATTATTACACGGAAATTCCGTCGATGCGTTCGACGGTAAAGATAACTCAGTTACAATTGACGAAGCGAAGGTTATGGGTTTCTTTTTTGGTGATGGTTCGTGTGGAACGTACAATACAGCAAACGGAGTTAAACGAACTTGGGCGTTAAATAATTCGAACATGAGTTATTTACTCGAAATGCAAAAATTATGTCCATTTGATACTTCTATATATGATACAATTGAGAGTAGTGGCGTATATAAGTTATCTGCGAATAATGATGTAAAATCTGTCGTTGAACGTTATAGGAAGTTGTTTTATAATAGTCATAGTGAAAAGATCGTTCCTTCGTGTATATTGAATGGACCAATTGATGTGGTGAGGTCTTTCATTGAAGGATATTATATGGCTGATGGTGATAAGGATGTACATGGGTACACTCGGATGGATTGTAAGGGTAAAGAAGGTTCGATGGGATTATACATTTTAGGGAGGCGCATGGGTTATAACGTGTCTATAAACTCGAGACAAGATAAGAAAAATGTATTACGGCAAACATGGACAAAGGATAAACAACGAAAATTACCAACGGCTATTAAAAAACTCGAAATACTCGGTGAAACTAATGACTACGTTTATGATCTCACCACTGAATCTCATCATTTCCATATTGGTCCAGGAGATATGGTTGTGCATAATACCGATTCGGTCATGGTTGAATTTGATGTAGGTGACCGTAAAGGCATCGAAGCTGTTGAATATAGTTGGCAAATTGGTGAACGCGCCGCCGAAGAGTGTAGCGCACTTTTCAAGAAACCTAACAATCTCGAATTGGAAAAAGTATATTGGCCCTATTTCCTCTATTCTAAAAAACGATACGCCGCAAAGTTATGGACGCAGGGTAAGGATGGAAAGATGAACATGGATTACATCGATGTGAAAGGTCTTCAGCTCGTGAGACGCGACAATACCGCGCATGTACGGGAAGTTTGCAAAGAACTTCTTGATGTCGTACTCGAGAGTAATGATACAGAAGCCCCGAGAGCTTTAGCTTTACAACGAGCGATTGAACTCATAGAGGGGGACGTACCGATTGAAAAGCTCACACTTTCACAGGGTCTTTCAGATTCATATAAAGTAAAAGGTCAGAGTGTATCGATTAATAGTCCAAATATTGCTGATATAAATCAAGCACATGTACAAGTCGTGAGAAAAATGCGTGAACGCCAACCTGGATCTGAACCACAATCGGGTGATAGGGTACCATATGTACTCGTAAAAACGGATGACCCAAAAGCCAAGGCTTTTGAAAAATCTGAAGATCCAAAATATGCAAAAGAAAATGAAATTCCAATCGATTACGAGTATTACTTCATGAATAAGTTTATTAACCCCGTGTGTGATCTCATAGAACCTTTGTTTGAAGATCCAAAAGAAGAGATATTCGGTGAACTCCTGACTAAAATCAAACCAAAAAGAAGACCAAAAAAGAAGAATGAGACTCCTATCGAAGAATTACCATTTAAAAACTAGGTGCCTTATTACACTAAGGATGAAGATATCGGAGAATCTCGCTAGGGTATTTGAAGATGAGGTAGAAAGGGTGTGTCACGAAAGAATGCTTTTATACGCGCGCTCCGTGTCAAATATTCATAACATACCCTTGAAACTTCTATTGAGAGATTTACCTAATCCAGGTGGGTATTGTATGGGCATTAAGAAGGGTGGTGAGCCATGTACTAGGAAAGCGAGTCATGATGGTTATTGTGCAACGCACTCTACTACACCCAAACTTCACGATCCGGTGACAATGAGTGCAATTGTCAGGCACAATCACGCATTCCCACCAATGTATAAAGCTGGATGTCCCGCGTGTGAGTCATCTAATAGTAATCAGTTTAGAGATTTGAAGCTTATGATGTAATATGAGGAAATCCGATATCCTATTAAATTCAATTGATTCATTTTATGGTACGCCCGAAAACGGACAAACACTCGTGCAAATTTTGTCTAAAACGGGTGGTATCTCGCTTCGAAACTTGGAGTGGTTTATCACGAACTATTCTAAGAAAACTAATTTGATGTATAAAACAAATGACGGTAAGATTTTCAGTGTGCACTGTGCATATAAATCTACCCTTGATGGATATAGCAAGAAATTATTTGATCCCTTTTGTCGGTCGGACAAAATCTCATATAGTGTCCCGGGTACAACTGATGAAATCAATACGACGCTCGCGCAACTCAATTTCATCAAATGGTGTATTAAAAATGGGATCATTAATTACATAAAAGAAAACAAAGATAAATTATTCGGTAAGTGATTCTTCGTATATAATACGATCATTTTCACTCATACCTTGTTCTCCTAAACTTGGAGAATACGATATGGGTTCACTTCTATGTTCGAGGTAGCCATTTTCAAATGTAAGCGTCTTATACGCCGTGTAATATATATGACATGTATATGATTCATTCGTTCCAAAATAAGGATTCATTTGAAAGTCAATCGTAGTTCGATTATTTCTTATGTTTGTAAAGTCTAAACTCCCGGATGGGTCAACATTTCTTGGATTCATAGAAAATGTATATGTGTATATGTTTCTAGGTGTTGAATGAAATTTATGGTTCAAAACCGTGAGATATCTGTAATAGTGTGAATCTACAAAGTTTATGAATGGAAGTTCTTGTCCATCTATGAATAGCTTTGCTGCGATTGCGACGTCATCAGACAATGAATCGACGGCACGCCTATACGATGGGTTTGGTCCAAGATTGAATCTATTGTGGTAATAATCATATATTTCGTTTGTGGCAGTCACGTTACTCGCGACATTCTCATTCTCAAACAATTTGTTTCGAAAGAAGAAGTGAAGCGTTTTTACACGATTTTCTGGTGTGAGTTCAAATTTGACTCTATCCTGACCGGGTTCTATATCAAATTTAGGGTGAGTTTTAAAAATATCAGTTATCATTTCGTATTTTTTAGTTGTGTAAAAGAGTCGTTCTTCGGGTGTGAGTGTAATTTCTTCGGTAATGATATCAAATTCCTGTACTGACAAAGTAACTGGATCATCTGTAAAGAATGACTGTGGTCTGAATTCAATTTCAAATTCAAGCTTTTGTTTATTAATGGCGCACAATGGAAAGTAAGGTCTATTGTGTACATTTGTTTCATAATCAGATGATTCGTATGCTCTCGAAAAGAAAAATGGGATAGGTACATACACAGATGTATCGAGACCTCTAAAAAAATTTAGTCCTTGGTCGAGGACAGATTCTCTATACAAAAATCGCCCATCGGTGTATATTCTGCTCACGCTTTCGGATTGATCGAGGTACATTTCATCATATATGAATCCTATATCATCCTTGTATATTTCAACTATATTCTCGTCGACGCGCATGGTGATAGATTTGAATAAATGTCTCCCCACACGATCCGCGTAATTGTATTGTGTATTGGAAAGTCCAGGTAAATTTAATTTAATGTACATATTAGAAAGAAGATCTCCCATATCTTGTGGTCTAAATGTAACTTTTATACTTCGACCAAAAGGCCATCCGTCCGGGGCATTTGAAGGTTTATTTACATTAAAACTTCTATGAAATTTTCTAAAATTTGAATGTCGTTTTGGTTCGTACTTAAAGAGTGAATCTTCACCCAAAAGATACGTGTCCTGACCACCTATGGCTGCCAGACAAAGTGCGGCACCGGTATCTGGACCAGATCTATCGCACATACTACTTATTGCTTATATATTTTTAAATCCATTTTCCACATGGAGATGTGGCTCGTGGCAGCCAATTTTTCGAGTTCACGTTCGATGGCTTCAGTCTCTTCATTGAGTGTTTGTACAGCTTCTTTCGTGTACTGGTATGTCTTAATGTTAAGCAAATAATCATATGAACCATCAACTGTATCATAAGACTTTGAAATCTCATTCTCGAGTTCACTCTTTTTTCTTTTGAACACGATGATGCGCTCGTTGATGACTGCGTCTACGAAACGAGACATGTTTTTTAGTTTAGTTGATTTTTCTGTAAGAACTTGAAGAAGATGTGCTTTTCTTTTCTTGTACGCATCGATTCTGATTTCTACGAAATCTTCCAAAATTTCTTCGGGACTCGCATACTTTTTGATACCCTTTGTTGGGTGGAACAAATGCATGTTACTCACGTGAAACGACTTTTGAAGCTTGAAATCTTTGACGAGGTTCTTGCCATTGTATCCAGTGATAGTGAAATCTACATCTTCTGTCGTGCTGTTGTTTACGAAACCTGAGATGATTTTCTTTTCCGCGAGACCATCGAGGTATTCCTTATAATCTTGTGTCCAACGTCCTGGTGGAAGTTCTGTGATTTTAAGATTTGTTCCAGCACTGTTGCTAGTCCACACACCCTCTGTAATCCAGAGACCTTCATCATTTTTGAATACACGACCTTTGAACTTGTCAAACCATGGTTTCATTTCCTTGAGCTTTTCACCGTAAATAGCTCGTTCTATGTTTTCACAGATATCTTTAGGGTTGAACGGTGGTACATAACAACTGAACCCCGTTCCGATGCCTTCTGTGCCATTGATGAGGACCGTGGGTAACACTGGTACGTAATATTCTGGTTCGATGAGTCTACCGTCGTCATCGAGATACTTGAGCACCGCATCATCTCTAGCATCAAAAAGTTTCCTCGCGTCCTTCGTGAGCTTTGTAAAAATGTACCTCGTTTGGCTCGCGTCCTTACCACCCATGAGTCTCGTACCG
>Ga0222716_10000056_pt1 | contig 79182 bp, 61 predicted proteins | sample C33_13DmetaG_FD_165044 | JGI IMG/M metagenome (GOLD analysis project Ga0222716, IMG submission 165044) | Estuarine water microbial communities from San Francisco Bay, California, United States - C33_13D | ecosystem: Environmental > Aquatic > Marine > Unclassified | place: USA: California... | reverse complement strand
TGGAATTGGTTTTGTTATAATGTTATTTCTTCATTATTATAATAAATTGAATTTAGTAAAAGTTAATGCTACAAAAGTTGTTGTTGTTTTAATCTATACAACAGGTGCAATTGTAACTTTTGCAATGGCTGACAAAATTAATTGGATTTATGGTTTAGTCTTAGCTTCAGGAAATTTTTTAGGAGGATGGGTATCTAGTAGATGGTCTGTTAAAAGAGGGGAAAAGGCTATTAAAGCTTTTCTTGTTGTAATGGTAGTTTTAATGTCTGTAAAGCTGTGGTTTTTTTAATAATTGATGTATTCAACAATTTCTAATCCATATCCAATCATACCTACTCTTTTAATTTGTGTACTATTAGTTAGTAACCTTATCTTATGAATTTTTAAGTCGTGTAATATTTGTGCACCAATTCCAAAATCCTTTTCATCCATTTTTACAGGTGGAGTTTTATACTCACCTTTAGACTGCAAATTTTTAATCTCATTTAACCTAAACAAAACATTAACAGGGTTAGGGGGTTGGTTTATAAAAACAATAACACCGTTTTCTGATTCATTAATTTTTGAGAAAATTCCATCAAGCTTTTTATTTGAATTCGAAGTCAGAGTTGTTAAAATATCGTTATTAGTTATTGATGAGTTAATTCTAACTAAGACAGGCTCATTTTCTTTCCATTCTCCTTTGGATAATACCAAATGTATTTGATTGTTATTTGTTTGTTGAAAAGCTGATAAATTATAATCTCCAAATTTTGTATTAAAAACAAAAGATTCCTTCTTGGTAATTAAACTGTCGTGTTTCATCCTATATGCAACAAGATCTTCAATTGAAACAATTTTTAAATCTAATTTTTCAGCAACTTTGATTAGTTCTGGGACTCTTGCCATAGATCCGTCTTCGGACATTATTTCACAAATAACACCTGCGGGTGAACATCCTGCAAGCCTTGCAAAATCAATAGCAGCTTCTGTGTGACCAGTTCTTCTTAATACACCACCATCTTTAGCAATTAATGGAAAAATGTGACCAGGACGTGCTAAATCATCAGGTTTTGTATTGTTGTCTACAATTGCTTTTATAGTTTTTGATCTATCAGAAGCAGATATTCCAGATGTTACTCCAGAACCTTTTAAATCTACAGAAACTGTAAACGCTGTATCCATTGGATCAGTATTATTACTAACCATTGGATATAAGTTCAGTTTTCTTGATCTTTTTTCAGTTATTGGTGTACATATGAGCCCTCTAGCATGTTTGGCCATAAAATTTATTAACTCAGGTGTAATTAGATCAGCAGCACAAATAAAGTCTCCTTCATTTTCTCTGTTTTCGTCATCAACTACGATTATAATTTTACCTTGTCTAATATCTTCAATTGCATCAGAAATGTTATCTAATTTTATATTACTCATTCTTTTTCTTTAATCTATTTTTTAATGACGAAATTTTTTCCAAAAATAGTCTAAAAGGATATAATATTTTATCAAAATTTAATATTGATTTATCGGAGCTGGCTCTAAATATTAAATAAATTCCTAGTGGTAACATTATTGCATTTGGAATAATACTACCAACAAGTGCATCAATACTTCCATCTTCTGCTGCATTTCTACTAAAAGTTCCAATAAAATGATAACTTAAAAATAAAATTAGAGATATTACCATTGGAAGTCCTATACCACCTTTTCTTATTATTGCACCTAAGGGAGCTCCAACAAAAAATAAAATAATTGAGGCAAATCCTATTGCGTATTTATCATATAAATTTGATTTATGAAGATTTATAATTTTTTCTTTTACAAAAAAATTATCTTTTTGACTGTTTAGAACTTGAACATGACTGTTGGTTAAGTTTATTGCATTATTTACCGCATCTAATTGTTTTTTTATTGGAAAATCTTTTAAATGATTATAGTAATTAGTGTAGAGAGTAGAATCTTTAAATTTATTATCCATTCTTACATTTCTAATGAAATTTGAGATTCCAGTTCTTGAATAAAAGTTTTTTGAAAAGTTTTTATATCTAAAAACAAGATTTTTTGAAAGAGAATCGATACTGTAATTTAACTGTGAGATGTTTTGCATCCTGTACGTATTATTAAATTTCTCATCTTCAAAATCAACTTTATTGAAATCTTTTAAATCAATATTCATTATATGTTTTTCAAATGAAACTAAAGTGTGTGGAGCTACTTGTTTATTGTCTGCACTTCTGCTTTCAATTTCTTCATATCTCTTTCCATTATTGAGTATTAATTGTAAAATTTCGCTAGATTCTTCACTTTTAAGCTCACCAGATTCAGCTTTGATAACAAGTGTGTTTTTAGAGTTGAAGTTATTTTGGTGAATTATTATATCCTCAAGTAAATTATCATCAGGACCGTATTTTCTTTCCACTTTTATATTCATGTTGTTTATATCACTAAAAACACCTTCTGTAATTGCAAGAGCAGGTTTAAGTTTAGCTAGATTTTTTCTCAAATTATATGATTTGAACTCTGCATATGGAATTAAACTGTTTGCAATAAAAAACATGCTTACACATAGAATTAAATTAACAACTAATAAACTTCTCATTGATCTAAAAAGAGATAAGCCTGAAGATTTAATAGCAGCTAGTTCATATTGTTCAGAGAGATTTCCAAAAGTCATTATGGAAGCCAAAAGAACTGTAAGTGGTATTACTAGGGGTAAAAGTTTAGGTGAATAATAGAGTAAAAATTTAAAAATAATCTCAAAATCAACTTCTTTTCCAGCAAGATCATCAATAAAAACCCAAATGATTTGGATTATAAAAATGAACATTAATATGAAAAAAAAACTAAAAAAAATTTTTAGATAAGATGTTAATATATAACGATCTATAATTTTCATTTTATAAATTTTCGATATAATAATCAGGATAATCTTCCTCAGAAAAAACAAAAAAGTTTAAGTCAATTTCAATGTCGTATTGAAGTTGATTAACGGATAAGATAGTTTTTGTCTTGTTTTTTCCAATCTCAATTAATTTTACAATATCATTGTTAGATATATTAATTCCTAACTGTAAGTAATCAATATCTGAGTTAGAATTAATAGGGATAAGTTTAACAAACTGTATTTCTTTTTCAAGGATTAACTCTTTCTTATCCCATAAAATTAAATATCCTTCACGATAAAATTTCAAAAGCTTAGATGGTTTAATAGCTTCACTTTCATCTTCATCAATATTTGAAATAATAATTTCTTCATTCTCAGGGACAATTGAATAAACTTTTTTTGAATCACAAAGTTGTTTTATACCCATGAATTCTAATAGATAATTATCGTCTTTAATAACAATACTTCCATCAGAATCTTGATTAATATCTTCAATTAAGTTTTCAAGTGTATAAGTGAAGTTTATTTTAAAAGTTTCAGATGAATCAATTTTTTCAGAAACACTATTTAATAGTTTTTCTGCTCGGATATCGTTTTGACTATGAACTAAATTTAAACTAAAGAGAGTAAAAAGTAAAATAATTTTTTTCATCAAGATTTTTTTTCATTTTCTAAAAAAGCATTTAAAGATGCGATATCTGGTATTAAAACTTCCCTGGCCTTACTTCCCTCAAAAGCTCCAACTATTCCTGCAGCTTCTAATTGATCAATAATTCTACCAGCTCTATTATATCCCAACTTCATTTTACGCTGCAATAATGATGCTGAACCTTGTTGAGCCAGCACTATAATCTCAGCAGCATCTTTAAATAAAACATCTCTATCTTCAATATTGTTGTCTAAAGAATTAGAACTTTCTTCTCCAATATATTCCGGAAGTTCGTGTGCAGTTGCATAAGCTTTTTGAGAACCAATAAAGTCAGTAATCTTATTAATTTCTGGAGTGTCAACAAATGCACACTGAATTCTGACTAATTCATTTCCTTGAGTGTATAACATATCTCCTTTACCAATTAATTGATCAGCACCTCCGCTATCTAATATTGTTCTTGAATCGATTTTTGAAGTAACTCTAAACGCTATCCTTGCAGGAAAATTAGCTTTTATAATCCCTGTAATAACATTAACTGAGGGTCTTTGAGTAGCAATTATTAAATGAATACCGACAGCTCTAGCTAATTGTGCAAGTCTTGCAATTGGTGTCTCAACTTCTTTTCCAGCAGTCATGATTAAATCGGCAAACTCATCAATTATAAGAACAATGTATGGAAGAAATACATTTCCTGAATCTGGATTTAATTTTCTTTGTTTGAATTTTGCATTATATTCCTTAATATTTCTACACATTGCATTTTTCAGCATTTCATATCTATTATCCATTTCAATGCACAATGAATTTAAGGTTTTAATAACTGCCTTGTTATCTGTGATAATAGCCTCATCAGTATCGGGAAGTTTAGCCAAATAATGTCTTTCAATTTTATTAAATAAGGTTAGCTCAACTTTTTTAGGATCTACAAGAACAAATTTTACTTCTGAAGGATGTTTTTTATATAATAATGAAGTTAAAACTGCATTAAGACCAACTGATTTTCCTTGTCCAGTTGCTCCAGCCATAAGCAAATGGGGCATTTTAGACAGGTCAACAACATACGTTTCATTACTAATATTTTTACCAAGTGCTATTGGGAGTTCCATTTCTGCCTCTTGATAGTTCTTTGAAGCTAAAACAGACTTCATGGATACTATAGTAGATTTTTTATTTGGAACTTCAATACCAATTGTACCTTTTCCTGGAATTGGAGCAATAATTCTAATACCTAGTGCAGATAATGATAAAGCAATATCATCTTCAAGATTTTTTATTTTTGAAATTCTGACCCCTGCTTCTGGAATTATCTCATATAAAGTTACTGTGGGTCCAATTGTAGCTTTAATCTGATCAATTCCTATCTTATAATTTTTTAAAGTATCTATAATCTTTTCTTTATTTTCTTCTAGCTCTTCTTCATTAATGGTAATCACTCCTCCATTATCATAATCATTTAAAAGTTCTATAGATGGTGGTTTGAAATTTTTTAGTTCAAGTGTATGATCATATTCTCCAAATTTTTTCACCAACCCTTTTGATATCTCATCTTCATCAAGAATTTCTTCTTTTTTGTTGCTTTCAATTTCGATTTTAATTTCGTCATTTTCGGATTTTAAGATTTCTTCTTTTTTAGTAGAATGAGATGAGAAATTTTGAATAGTTGGTTTAGCTTCTTCATTTTTAAAATTAAATTTTGAAGTTGATATCTTATCTTCTTCAATACTTTCAATTAGATCATCATTTTTTTCAGTTGAAGATTCTTTTATTTTATTAAATTTTGGAATAATACTTTTAATAAAATTAAATGTGTTTTCTGGGGTAATTTTAAGTCTTATCACTAAATAGGATAGTAGTATGAAAAGAAGTGTTGATATTACTCCAATATTTCCTATATATATTATTAAGAATTCATTTAGTTCATATCCAAGAGTTCCTGAATAAATATAGTTAGTTGAAAAATGTCCAAAAAGTAAGGAAAGCCAAAGCATGATTATAATTCCCCAAAACCATCTTTCAACTAATTTTTTCCTATTTGCATTAACAAAAAAGGTTAGTCCTGAAATAAATAATAGTAAAGGAAATATAAATGACGAAACTCCAAACATCACATATATTAAAAAATGACTTATTAATGCTCCAAATTTACTTGCAATATTTATTGTTTCGGATGTTCTGTCAAAAAAGCTGTTCAACTCTGACTGATCTACTCTCCAAGTATTAAAATATGAAACTAATGATGAAAAAATAATTACAGAAAGTAAAACAAGAAAAACTCCTAACATTATTTGCTGAGTCCTTGAAAACGTAAAAAACTTTTTTAATTTACTATTAACTTTAGCCATAAGAGGTATTTAACAAAAGTAAATATTTAAAATTTAATATTTTATGCACTATTGGAATCTATTTTTCTGATTTTATAATTTAAACCAGCTACTATTAATGTCATGAAGAAACTCAACCAATTAAAAATGGCATAGAATAAATAATCTAAGACACCTACACCAAGAACAGAAGACTGATAGGCTCCACAACTATTCCAAGGGATTAGAACTGAGGTCACTGTTCCAGTATCCTCAAGTGTCCTACTAAGATTTTCAGGTGCTAGACCTTTTTCTTTAAACGCTTTTTCAAACATTTTTCCAGGTATAACAATTGCTAAATATTGATCAGAAGTTGTTAAATTCACCGCCATACAGCTCCCTGCAGTACTAGCAAATAGTGAAAATGTTGATTTACCCAGATTGAGCAAAGAGGAGGTTATTTTTTTTAAAGCTCCAATTGACTCCATAACACCTCCAAATACCATAGCACTAATAACAAGCCAAATTGTATTGAGCATTCCATACATACCTCCACTTGAAAATAAATCGTTTAATTCATTGTTTCCAGATTCTATATTTGTATCGATAGTTATGGCGTTGATTATAGAACTGTAGGCTCCTTGAAATGTTAGGCTTGTGGAATCGGATAATTGTGTTAAAATATCTTGTTGAAAAATAACAGCAAATAATGCTCCTAACATAGTTCCAGCAAACAATGCAACTATTGGAGGGGTTTTTTTTGTAATTAGTATAATAACAACTAGTGGAACTATGAAAACTAATGGAGTAATATTAAATGTCTGATCAATAGCCTCTAGTAATACTGTATTATCTGTTGGACCAGAGGAAACTGTATAAAAATTCAAAAAAATAAATATTAGAAGAGTTATTGTGATTGTTGGAACGGTTGTAATTGTTAAATATTTAATATGTGTAAATAGATCAGAACCAGAGATTGCAGGTGCTAAATTTGTTGTATCACTCAATGGTGACATTTTATCACCAAAATACGCCCCTGAAATAATAGCTCCAGCAGACATTTCTACAGGAATTCCAATTGCCTTTGAAATTCCAATAAGAGCTATTCCGACAGTAGCTGAGGTAGTCCAACTACTTCCTGTCGCTATTGAAATTATAGCACATATAACTAGACAAGATGGTAGAAAAACAGATGGATGTAGAATGTTCAATCCATAATAAATCATAGATGGTATTATTCCACTAATCAACCATGTTCCTGAAAGTGCACCAACAAATAGCAATATTATGATTGCTCCGGTAACTGATTTAAGATTATCAGCAATTTTATTAACCATTACTGAAAAACTTAATCCTTTAATTTTTCCTAAAAAAATACCTACAAATCCACCAAGGAGTAATATAAATTGGTTTGAACCGCTCATTGCATCATCACCATACACATAAACATTAAATGATAACAGAAGAATTAAAATAAGAATTGGCAACAAAGACTCGTTAAGTGATAAACTAATTTTCTTGTTAATTTGATTGTTGGTTTTTCCCATATTGCTAATATATAATTACTTCATTTAATATGCTTAATTTAAATAAATTCATTTATGTTTTAAAATAAAACATTTGTACTTTTGATAAAAAAAATAATGGAACATTTTGATGTAGTTGTAATAGGTTCAGGACCTGGTGGTTATGTTTGTGCAATTAGATGTGCACAATTAGGAATGAAAACTGCTATTATTGAAAAATACAATTCATTAGGAGGTACATGTTTAAATGTTGGGTGTATCCCATCAAAATCACTTTTAGATTCTTCTCATCACTATCACGAAGCAATTCATAATTTTTCAACTCATGGTATCCAGATTGAAGGAAATATTAAAGTTGATTTAAAAAAAATGATTTCAAGAAAGAATTCTGTTGTTGACCAAACAACTAAAGGGATTGATTTTCTAATGTCAAAAAATAAAATAAAGGTTTATAACGGTTTAGGCTCTTTTGTAGATTCAAAAACAATAAATATTAATTCAAAACCTGATTCTATAAATATAACTTTTAATAAAGCAGTAATAGCAACCGGATCTAAACCAATTTCACTTCCATTTGCAAAAATTGATAAAAAAAGAATTATTTCCTCTACTGAAGCTTTAGAACTAAAAGAAATACCAAAAAAACTTATAGTTATTGGAGGAGGAGTTATAGGATTAGAACTTGGACAGGTTTATAATAGGCTAGGTGCTGATGTTTCAGTTATTGAGTATTCTGAAAAAATCACCCCATTTATGGATAAATCAGTTTCAAAAGAACTTTTGAGAATATTTAAAAAACAAAAAATAAACTTTTTCTTGTCTCATAAAGTAACAAGTGTTGTATCTAAAAATAATTTAGTTACTGTGACAGCTAAAGATTCCAATGCAAAAACTATAACTTTTGAAGGAGATTATTGTTTAGTCTCTGTTGGAAGAAAACCATATACTGAAGGTCTAAACTTATCCTCTGTTGGTGTGTCAACAAATGAAAAAGGCCAAATTGATGTTAATGAAAACCTTCAAACTAATGTAGAAAATATATACGCAATAGGAGATGTGATTAAAGGACCAATGTTAGCACATAAAGCTGAAGAAGAAGGTGTTTTAGTTGCAGAGCTTTTATCAAATCAAAAACCACATATAAATTACAACTTAATACCAAATGTTATTTATACTTGGCCTGAAGTAGCCTCAGTTGGTAAAACTGAACAAGAATTAAATTCTAATGGAATAGACTTTAAATTAGGTCAATTTCCTATGAGAGCATTAGGTAGATCAAGGGCTAGTATGGATATTGATGGTTTTGTTAAAATTTTAGCAGACAAAAAAACAGATGAAGTTTTAGGTGTTCATATAATTGGTGCAAGAGCTGCAGATTTAATTGCTGAGGCCGTTACTGCAATGGAATTTAGAGCATCTGCTGAAGATATTGCCAGAATGAGTCATTCTCACCCAACTTATGCTGAAGCAATAAAAGAAGCTGCTCTAGCAGCAACTGAGAATAGAGCACTGCATATTTAAAAGATCACCTTATTCATTTTGATTTTTATTTCCTTAAGACATAGATTTCCTATACTTCCTAACATGGTATGATGAATATCTTTTATTGGCTTAAATGTATTGTTTTTTATATTATTAGATACTTCATTGTATGCGTCTCTGAAAGAGTAACCATTATTAACTAATTCATTTAAATTTTCAACAGAATAAACATATTTATATCTTTTATCATCTAAAATATTTTTTCTAATTTTTATTTTTTTGATTGTAATATCTAGAATTTCAAGACATTTTTTTATTTCTATAATTGATTCTATTATTTTTCCTTTATAGAGTTGCATGTCTCTGTGATAACCACTGGTAAGATTTATTGAAATTATATTAAAATCATTAATTAATGATTGTAATGAGTTACATTTTGCTCTGATCAACTCAAATACATCTGGATTTTTTTTATGAGGCATTATACTAGATCCTGTTGTTATTTCATCTGGAAATGAAACAAAATTTAATTCTTGAGTCATATAAAAACAAATATCAGATGATAATCTGGATAATGTACTAGCTATTGAATTTATTGCTATTATAACTGATTTTTCTACTTTTCCTCTACTCATTTGAGCAGATACTACATTATATTTTAGATCTCCAAAATCAAGTTCTTTGGTTGTGAAATTTCTATCAATTTTGAAAGAACTTCCATATCCTGCACCGCTTCCAAGTGGATTTTGATTATTTATTTCATATGCTGTTTTTAAGTAGAGAATATCATCAATTAAATTTTCAGCATATGAGGAAAACCATAATCCAAAAGAGGATGGCATAGCTACTTGTAAATGAGTATATCCAGGGAGAAGTTCATTTTTATTTGTTTCTGCTAAATCAATTAATGTATTAAATAATTTAATGGTTAATTTTTTTATTTCATTAATTTCATTTTTTAGAAATAATTGAGTTGCTACTAAGACTTGATCGTTTCTTGATCTACCAGTATGAATTTTTTTACCAATGTTTCCTAATTCATCAATTAACAAAGACTCTATTTTAGAATGGATATCTTCAAAATCATTTTCGATATTAAAATTTTCTGATTCTATATTTTTAAAAATAATATTAAGAGTATTAATAATTTTTGTAGATTCTTCATCAGTTAAAATATCTATTTTACATAGCATTTTAGCATGAGCAATAGATGCTACAACATCATATTTTGCAAGATACATGTCGTATTTCCTGTCGTTTCCCACAGTAAATTCTTCAATTTTTTTATCTAAATTATCTTCTTTATTCCAAAGTTTCATATTATTTTTTTAAAGTATTTTATTAAGAAGTTCTATATATTTTGGGATCGCCTCTTCGATTTCATTTATAAAAATAAATTCATTAGCAGTGTGAGATCTTTTGGAGTCACCAGGTCCAATTTTAATGGACGGAAATGATATTTTTGATTGGTCCGATAGAGTAGGAGAGCCATATTTTTCAATACCTAAACTTACAGCAGCTTTAACGATTTTATGATTAGGATGAATTGATGATGAATTTAAATTTAATGATCTTGGAACCATTGAGCAAGGTGCTTTTTCCAAAATTATCTCATTAATCTCTCGATTTGTATAACAATCATTTATTCTTACATCAAGAACCATATTCACTTCAGATGGAATGACATTATGTTGGTTTCCAGCATTTATTTGAGTTACAGTTGATTTAACTTGGCCAAGAAATTCTGATTTTTTTTCAAAATTTAGTTCTTTAATCCATTTCAAAACTTCAATTGATTTTAAGATTGGATTGTCATTGTTTTCATGAGCAGCATGTGATGCAGTTCCATTAATTTTTAGATCGTAAACTATTAACCCTCTTTCAGCAACTGCCATTTTCATTAAAGTTGGTTCTCCAATTATTGCTAAATCTATCTTTGGTAATCTGGGTATAACTGAAGTAATACCATTTATTCCTGATGATTCTTCTTCAGCTGATGCAAGAATAATGAGATTATATTTTAAATTTTGTTTTTTATAAAAAAATAGAAAAACACTCATTAATGAGACTAACGCTCCACCAGCATCATTACTTCCCAATCCATATAATTTTTTTTCTTTAATAACACTGTCAAAAGGGTTTAAACTATACCCAGAGTTTGGTTTAACAGTGTCATGATGTGAATTTAATAATATGTATGGTTTTTTTGAATCATGATATTTATTAAAAGCATAAATATTATTTTTATACTTCTTTGAAATTATATTATTTTTTTTAAACCAATTTTGAATTAATTCAGCAGTTTTATCTTCTTTAGTTGAAAAAGATTCTGTTTGAATTAATTTTTTTAATAGCTCAATAGATTTTAATTTAAGTTCTTTCATTAGAGTGTGATTTTTGTACAATTATCAATTGAGTTTATAATATCCATATCTCCTATATAAATGTTATTTACTCCATTTTCTAATGCATTAAAACAGTTTTCTAGTTTGGGTATCATTCCATCACTTATTATTTCTTCTAAAACAAGGTTTTTAAATTCTTTTTTGGTTATATTTTTTTTAATACTAGTGTTAGTGTTTTGATCCATTAACACTCCTGATTTATCAAAGCAATATTTTAATGTAACCTTAAAATACTTTGACATTGCTATACCAAGTTCAGAAGCTATAGTGTCAGCATTAGTATTTAAAAGCTGCCCCTTATTATCATGAGTAAGAGAACAAATTGCAGGTGTTAAATTTGAGTTAAGCAGATCTAATAAAAATTCATCATTAACTTTTTCAATGTCACCAACAAAACCATAATCAATTTTATTTACTTTTCTAATTTTAGATTTGATCAAATTTCCATCAGCACCTGACAAACCAATTGAATTACAATTTAAATCCTGAAGCTTTGAGACTATTTTTTTATTTACCAATCCTGCATAGGTCATAATAGCTATATCTAATGTTTTAGAATCAGTAATTCGTCTTCCATTAATCATTTTTGGTATTATACCAAGCCTAATCATATAATTAGATGCAATAATACCACCACCATGAACAATTATTTTATATTCATTTATTCTTGAAAAGTTTTTTAAGAATTCATCAAACAAGACTGAGTCATTTAAAATAACTCCACCAACTTTTACAATTGTTAATTTAGTTTTCATTTTTTAATAATTTATTAAGAATAAATTGAGTTGCATGAGTTCTATTTCCAGCTTGATCTATTGAGATATTTTTCTTTGATTCTAATACTGAATCAGTAACAATCATATTTCTTCTTACCGGCAAGCAATGCATAAAAAAACCTTTATTAGTTAAACTCATTTTGTTTTCGTCAATGGTCCATGAATTATCATAAAGATTTACTTTTCCATAATCCTCAAAACAGGACCAATTTTTAGCATATATAAAATCCGCATTTTTAAACGCATCATTCTGCTCATGTACGATTTTATATCCATTTGTAATTTTTTTATCTAAGTTGTATCCAAGTGGATTAGCAATAGTTAAATCAAAATCACACAGCTTACACATTTCAATAAAAGAATTAGCAACAGCATGTGGGAGGGGTTTAGGATGTGGTGCCCATGTTAATACTATTTTAGGTTTTTTTACCCTAGTCATCTCTTTAATAGTTACTGCATCTGCTAAAGACTGCAGAGGATGACTTAAAGCACTTTCTAAATTAATAATAGGAACTGTTGAATGTTTCACAAATGAATTAATGACTTTGTCTTCTAAATCTAACTTTTTATCGATTAAGTTTGCAAATGATCTAATGCCAATAATATCACAATAGGTTGAAAGAACTTTTGCAGCTTCTCTTATGTGTTCAGCTTTATCGGAATTCATTATTACATTATCATCAAATTCAAGTTGCCATCCTTCATCTTTAATATTCATACATATTGTTTTCATTCCTAAATTCATTGCAGCTTTTTGAGTACTCAGTCTTGTTCTTAAACTAGGATTAAAAAAAATTAAACCCAGAACTTTTCCATTGTGATTGTCAAATTCTTTTATTTTATTTCTTTTTGAATGAACAATTTGATTAACACATAATTCAAAATTGATTAGGTCATTACATTTTATAAATTTTTTCATCTTACTTCTTCCTTTAAAGCGTTAAATAATATGTCAATATGTGATTTATTGATATTTAGTGGTGGTAGAATTCTAAGAAGATTTTTATTTGCACTTCCACCAGTAAATATTTTATGTTTAAATATTAAATTTTTTCTAAGTTCTGCAGCTTCAAAATCAAATTCAATACCCAGCATTAGTCCTCTTCCTTTAATTTTAATTATAGATTTAATTTTTGAAATTCTTTCTCTAAAATAAAGTTCCATTTCCTTGGTGTTTGAAAGTAAAGATTCTTCTTTTATAGTTTTTAATACAGATAATACTGCTGAACATGCAAGATGATTTCCTCCAAATGTTGTTCCTAGCATACCAAAACTTGGTTTTATATGATCTTTAATTAGGATTCCACCAACAGGAAAACCATTTCCCATTCCTTTGGCCATACAAATAATATCAGGATTTATATCATACTTTTGAAATGCAAAAAAATCTCCAGTTCTTCCAAATCCAGATTGAACTTCATCAGCAATCAAACATGTATTATGTTCTTTACATTTTTTTGAAATGTACTTAATGAATTCAGTGTTTGGTTGATCCAATCCTCCAACACCTTGTATTGACTCAAAAATTACAGAACTAACATCTCCATTTGAGATTTCTTTATCAAAACTTGCTTTATCATTAAATTCTATGTGCACTACATCAATTTTTTTATTTATTTCTGATTTAATTTTAGAATTATCTGTTACACTAAGGGCAGCGTTACTTCTTCCATGGAATGAATTTTTAAATGCAATTATTTTTTCTCTTTTATTATAAAATGAAGCAATTTGCAAAGCATTTTCATTGGATTCAGCTCCACTATTTGTCATAAATAACTTATAATTATGACAATTAGATTGTTGTATTAATTCATTGGCTACTTCTTTCTGTAAATCGTTAATTATGTAATTGGAATAAAATCCAATTTTATTTAATTGATTTGTTATAGATTCAATATAATTGGGATGATTGTGTCCAATTGAAATAACAGCATGACCACCATATAAATCCAAATATTTTTCTCCTTTTTTGTCAAATACATAACACATCTTAGCATGTGAAGGTGTCATTTCGTAGAGTGGATAAACATTAAATAAATTCATTATTTTTTGTTTTTAAAAAATTGAAGGTTTTAAGTTAAGTCCGGTCATTTCTTCAAAACCAGACATTAAGTTCATATTTTGAATAGCTTGTCCAGATGCTCCTTTAATTAAATTATCAATAATTGATGTGATCAATATTTTGTCATTGAATTTACTTACATGAAGAATACATTTATTTGTATTGATTACTTCCTTTAAACTGATTTCATTCTCTGAAATATGTACAAAAGGATGATTTTTATAATAGATTTTATAAACTTTATTAATTTCTTCAACTGTAACATCAGACTTAAAATAACTTGTACAAAATATTCCTCTAGAAAAGTTTCCTCTAACTGGAATAAAATTAATCTTAACTTCATTACATATTTGATTTAAATGATGATATATTTCATTTAAATGTCTGTGATTAAATACATTATAATTTGATACATTATTATTTCTCCAACTAAAATGTGTTGTTTTTGAAGGTATAACTCCAGCTCCAGTGCTTCCTGTTATGGCATTTGTGTGAACTTCACTGTTAATATATTTTTTCTTCAGAGAGGGTATTAAGCCAATTTCGATAGCAGTTGCAAAGCAACCAGGATTTGAAATATTTTGCGCTGTTTTTATTTCACTTTTATAAAGTTCAGAGAGACCATAGATAAAATCTCTTTTTTTATCATTTTCTATGAATGGATTTTCTAATCTATAATCTTGACTTAAATCAATTATTTTAGTTTTTATATTAATGGATGTTTTTCTTAGAAATTCTTCTGATTTATTATGTCCTAAACAAAGAAACATTATATCACAATCTTTGATTTCACCAATAAATCTAATTTCTGATTCACCAATTAAGTCTTTATGAATATCGGTAACTTTTTCTCCAGCATAAGTTTTACTATTTATAAAATTGATATCAACTTTTGGATGATTAATAAGTAGTCGTATTAATTCTCCACCTGTATATCCTGATCCTCCAACAATTCCAACTTTTATTTTATTTGTTATTGACATATTGATAAATTTTATTTTGATTAGAAATAATTTTTATAAAACCTTTTGCATCTTCAGAGGACCATTTCTTATTTTCTTCTCCATAAACACCAAATTCTGAACTCATTAAATCGTTTTCAGATTTTATTCCATTTAAAGTAAATCTATATGGATATAAGGTTATGTAAACTTCACCACTTACATTTTTTTGACTACTTTGAAGAAAAGATTCAATATCTCTTAAAACAGGGTCTAAATATTGACCCTCGTGAAGATGCATTCCATAAAAATTAGATAGTTGTTCTTTTTGATATTGTTGCCATTTTGTTAATGTATGCTTTTCGAGTAGGTGGTGAGATTTTATTATCATCAAAGGCCCTCCCGCTTGAAATCCAACTCTTCCTTTAATTCCTATAATACTGTCTCCAACGTGTATGTCTCTTCCAATGCAAAATTTATCACATTCTTTATTAATTAACTCTATACACGAAACAGGATCATAAAATTCTCCATTTAATCCAACAATCTCTCCCTTTTTAAATGTTACAACAATGTCTTTTTTTTCTGATTCTATTAGTTTTCCAGGAAAAGCTTCTTCTGGAAGTTTTAAATTTGATGTTAAAGTTTCATCTCCACCTACACTAGTTCCCCAAAGACCTTTATTAATTGAGTATTTAGCTTTGTCCCAAGAAATATTAACACCAGATTTCAATAAATAATCTATTTCATTTTGTCTAGACAAACTTGAATCTCTGATTGGAGTTACGATTTTAATATTAGGAGCAAGTATTTGAAATATTGAATCAAATCTAACTTGGTCATTTCCTGCTCCTGTACTTCCATGAGCAATATGTGAAGCGTTGTGTTGATTAGCATATTTAACTATCTCTATTGCTTGAATTGTTCTTTCGGAACTCACTGATAGAGGGTAGGTGTTATTTCTTAAAACATTTCCATAAATTAAAAATTTAATTATTTTTTCATAAAATGAATAAACTGAATTAATTGAAATAAACGAATGTGCACCTAGTTTAAATGCCTTTTCTTTCATTTTTTCAATTTCAATAATTGTAAATCCACCAGTATTGATGTTAACTGCATGAACCTCATTACCTTCTTTAGACAATTTTTTTAAACAATACGAGGTGTCTAATCCTCCACTGTAGGCTAAAACTATTTTTTTCATATAATTTTTTTTGGTTTGTATAACATTCCTGTACATAAACACATTTGTTTTTTTGTTCTTATTAAAACATCATAATTTTTACAAGTTTTACATCCTTTCCAAAACTCTTCATCATCAGTTAGTTCTGAAAATGTAACTGGTTTGTATCCTAATTCATAATTTATTTTCATTACAGGAAGACCAGTGGTAATTCCAAATATTTTTGAATTAGGATATTTTTCTAATGAGTGTTGAAATGTTAGTTTTTTGATTTTTTTTGCTAATCCTTGCCCTCTAAATTGTGGTGCTACAATTAACCCTGAATGAGCAACATACTTTCCATGTCCCCATTTTTCGATATAACAAAAACCTGCAAATTCTTCATTTTTTAAAGCAATAACTGCATTATTGTTTTCAATTTTTTGTTTTATGTAAGATGGAGATCTTAATGCAATTCCGGTTCCTCTAACTTTAGCAGAAGAACTAATTGTTTCAGAAATTATATTACAATATTTTATATGCTTCGAAGAAGCTACTGTTATTTTCACTATGTATTTTAAAATTTAATTAAGATTGAATCGAAATGAAACTGGACACACCTAGTTTCTTAAATAGAATAATACCCAAATGGGCGGGCACGGCGGGGAGCCGGGGCAGTAAATAAATTGTTATTTATTCTATTTTCAAAATTCACTATGCAAACATCTTTAAAAAAAATTAAAGAAACAAGCGTATTTATAAAAAAACAATTAATTAAATTTGAAAAAAAAGATATTGTCACGAATTTCTAAAAAATTTAAATCAAAAGATTTAAAAATATTTCGAGAGAAACTATTAATTTGGTCCAATACCTTTTCAACTTCAACTTTTTTAAATTCGAATAATTACTATACTGATATTGGAAAATATGAATGTATTTGTGCAACTGAAATATCTACTAGTACTCCGTTTACTTTAAAGGATTCAACATTAAAGCTTCAAAATTATATTGATAAAGTTAATGATTGGATTTTTGGATATATAAATTACGATTTGAAAAATGAAATAGAATCACTTGAAAGTAATAATTTTGATAATTTTAATTTGCCTAATCTTTACTTTTTTCAACCTAAACGTATATGGATAATATATGAAAATCATATTGAAGCTCATTACATAGATTCAAAACAAATTGAAATTGATTGGATTGAAATTAATAATACAAAAATACCAAATAAAACACTTGATCACCTGGTGCCAAATCTAAATCCGTCTTTATCTAAAAAACAATATGCAGATAAAATAAAGACTTTAAAAAATCATATATATCGTGGAGATATCTATGAAGCTAATTATTGTTTTGAGTGGTTTAGTGAGAACGTAACAATAGACCCTTTATATGTATATAGAAATTTAAATAGAATTTCACAATCTCCAATGAGTGTTTATTTTAAAAATGATAATTTATATTTAATGTGTTCTTCTCCGGAAAGATATATTAAAAAGAAAAATAATAAACTAATTAGTCAGCCAATAAAAGGAACAAGTAGAAGAGGAGTTAGCAATGTTTCAGATTTAGCTTTAAAAGAAAATTTAAAAACTGATCCTAAAGAACGTTCAGAAAACATAATGATAGTTGATTTAGTTAGAAATGATATGTCAAGGTTTTCTAAGGCTGGATCTGTTAAAGTTAAAGAACTTTGTGAAGTCTATCCATTTAAGCAGGTTCATCAGATGATCTCAACAATTGAATCTGAGCTTAAAGATGATATAAAAATCTACAATATCATTGAGGGTACATTTCCGATGGGAAGTATGACAGGAGCCCCAAAAGTGGAGGCTATGAAAATTATCGATGAACTGGAAACAACAAAAAGAGGATTGTACAGTGGAGCAGTTGGCTTTATTGATCCTAACAAAAACTTTGATTTCAACGTTGTTATTAGATCTTTAATATATGACTCATACTCCAAATATTTATCATTTCACGTTGGAAGTGCAATAACATCAAAGTCAATTGCTGAAAATGAGTATAATGAATGTTTGCTAAAGGGAAATGCATTGATTCTAGCTTTAACTTAAATAGTAAATATTTTTAATGTATTATTGCTAGTAATGTTAAAAAAATTAGAAAATCACATAAAAATTAACTTTTCTAAAATTAAAGGAAAAAAACTTTTAGTTTGTGTTAGTGGTGGTATAGATAGTATGGTTCTTTTACATCTTCTTGAAAATTTAAATTATAATCTTTCAGTGGCACATTGCAATTTTAAATTGAGAGGATCTGAAAGTGATAATGACAGTGTTTTTGTTGAAAAATATTGTAAATCGAAAAAAATAAAATTTTTTAAAAAGGAATTTGAAACTAATATTCCAAAACATTCAGTTCAAATGTCAGCTAGAAAGCTTAGATACGAATGGTTTTATGAAATTATCGAATTAAATAAATTAGATTATATAGTAACTGCTCATCACATTGATGATTCTTTAGAAACCTTTTTAATTAACACCCTTAGATCCACAGGAATTGATGGTTTAACTGGGATAAGTTCATTTAATAACAAGATTATTAGACCATTATTAATTTTTTCAAAGTCTGATATAGTTAATTATTCAAAACTAAATAATATCAACTGGAGAGAAGATTCTTCAAATAAAAAAAATGATTATTTAAGAAATAAATTAAGAAATCAAGTTATTCCATTATTTAAAGAAATAAACACATCCTACATTGAAAATTTTTCAAAAACTGTTAGTCATTTAAAAGAAGACAGTCTATTGATCCATGAATTGATTTCCATTTTTAAGCAAGATTATTTTAAAAATACTAAAGACTGTATATCAATCAATAAATCCGTAGTATCTAATTTATCTGATACAATGATTTTTAAACTTTTTTTTGAATATGGATTTAGAAGCTCAAAAGAAATTTTAGATTTATGTAAATCAAACTCTGGTAAAATAATATATTCATCAAAGTATTCTATTTTAAGTAACAGAGCTGAACTTTTGATTAAAAAATTAGAAATAAATCAAAGCGAGGATTATTATTATATAAATTCTATGGATAATAATTTTCCAAAAAATATAGAGATTGTTGAGGGAGATTTCATAAAGTATGATAAAAAATCTTTATATCTTGACAAGGATCAACTAAAATTTCCTTTAAAAATAAGAAAATGGAATAAAGGAGATTATATTTATCCAACAGGAATGAATGGTAAAAAACTATTATCAAAGATTTTTAAAGACAAAAAGTTTTCGATTTACGAAAAGTCCACACAATGCATATTAGAAGACTCCGAACATATTTTATGGGTAATTGGCATAAGGTTTGATAAAAGAAAGTATATGAAAGCAAATGTAAATTTTAAAATATCATTAATTGAAAACTAAGTTTCTCTATTTTATTCTCATTATTTTAAGTGAGTTTGTTTTTTCTCAAAATCCTGTGATATTTGAGACTCAAGTAAATAGTTTAGGGGAAGATAAATTTGAATTAGTTACTAATGCTACTATTGAAAAAGGATGGAGATTGTATTCTCAGAATCTTCCAAATGGTGGAGCTATACCAACTGAATTTATCTTTGATAATTCTTCTTCATTTGATTTATTAGGATTTACAAAGGAATCTAAATCAATTTCAAAGTTTGATCCTATTTTTAATATGGAGCAAACTTACTTTGAGTCTAATTCAATTTTTACTCAAGAAATCTTGTTACTTAAAGAAATTGAAACTATTAAAGTTAAAATTGCATATCAAGCTTGTGATGATATTGTTTGTATTTTTAGAGAAGCAGATCTTATTTTTAATATCGATGGATCAAAATTAGAAATAGAAAATGAAGATTTGACTTCTTTAGTTTTTAATAAAAATAATCCATTATATGTTGAATTTAAAGATAAGGAACTCTTATCGACTGTGAATGATTCATCAAATTCATTTTCATCAAATTCATACTTTAATTTAATGATACTTGGATTTATTGGAGGTCTTTTAGCGCTTTTAACACCTTGTGTGTTTCCAATGATTCCTCTAACAGTTTCTTTTTTCTCAAATAGTAGTTCTAAATCTAATTCTAAGTTTAATGCATTTTTATATGGGTTTTTTATTATCAGTATTTACTTAGCACTTAGTATTCCTTTTCATTTTCTAGATTCAATTGATCCGGAAATTTTAAATAGTATTTCAACTAACGCTACATTAAATATTATTTTCTTTATCGTATTTATTTTGTTTGCCTTTTCATTTTTTGGATTTTACGAAATTACTGTTCCTTCAAGTTGGATTAACTCAATTGACTCTAAGTCTAATTCTATAGGGGGTTTTATTGGTATATTTTTTATGGCATTAACTCTTGTTTTGGTTTCATTTTCTTGTACTGGCCCTATTTTAGGTTCATTATTGGTTGGATCGATATCTTCTCAAGGAGGCGCAATACAATTAACGATTGGTATGCTTGGTTTTGGATTAGCACTTGCCTTGCCCTTTACTATTTTTGCTTTGTTTCCAAATCTTTTATCTTCTTTGCCTAAATCAGGCAGATGGATGAACACATTTAAAGTGATTTTAGGATTTTTAGAATTAGGATTTGCGTTTAAATTTTTATCTAATGCTGATTTAGTTGAGCATTGGGGTCTCATAAAAAGAGAGATTTTTATTGGAATCTGGTTTTTAATATTTTTATTAATGTCTATTTATATGTTAGGATTTTTTAGATTTCCTCATGAAACAATGAAGTTAAAATCATCAAGGTTTAATATTTCCTTTGGTCTTATTTTTCTAGGCACAGCTCTTTATTTATTTCCTGCTTTATTACCATCTGGATCTGACAAGGCTAGATTATTAAGCGGTTTTAGTCCTCCCTCATTTTATTCAGTTTATCAAAAATCTAATGATTGTCCTTTAGGTCTTAATTGTTTCAAAGATTTTGACTCTGGATTAAGTTATGCTCAATCTCAAGACAAACCTATTTTATTAGACTTTACAGGCTGGGCATGTGTAAACTGTAGAAGAATTGAAGAAAACGTATGGACAGATCCTGAAATTTTCAAAATAATTAATGAAGAGTTTGTTTTAATATCACTTTATGTTGATGATCGAAAAGATTTAGATCCTGAAAATCAAATTACACTTAAATATAAATCTGGTAAAACAAAATTTATAAAAACAATTGGTGATAAAGCTGCAACATTTCAGGCAATAAATTTTAAAAGTGCATCTCAACCCTATTATGTTTTAATTAGTACTGATTTAAGAATACTCAACAAACCAATACAGTACACTTCTAAAGATAATTATCTAAGTTGGCTAAAAGAGGGTTTAAATAGCTTATAATAGCTTACCCTTGTGGTATATTAAAGGTTTTTTTTCTTTATCATTAATTTTACCATCAACACACAATCCTAAATAAATAAAATGATCACCCCCATCAAATATCTCAGTTATTTTACATTCAATAAAAGAACATGATTCAGAAATAATCTTAATATTATTTTTAGAAATTTTAGTATTAACCTTTTCAAATCGTTCATTAGGTTTTAATTTACTATTGGCAAATTGAAAACATATTTTTTCCTGAAATTCACTCAAAATATTAACAACAAAAAAATCATTTATTTGTAATGAATCATTTGATTTTGCTTTTTTGTCAAGACAGAACAGGACAAGTAGTGGATCAATTGAAACCGAAGTAAATGAATTTGCTGTAAATCCATAATCTTGATCAAATTTCTTTGAAGTTATAACAGTAACTCCAGTGGGAAATGTTCCACAAATATCTTTAAATAAGGATGGTTTCATTAAAATTTATCAAATATAAGTATATACTTCATTAAATGGAACCCTTAATTGATCTCCATAAACACCTTCATTCGTTCTTATTCCACATCCAATAATCATATTTATTTCTGAGCCAGATGGTAAATTAAGTATATTTTTAACCTTCAATGTATCAGAACCCTCCATAGGGCAAGTATCATATCCAATTGCAGCCATACTAATCATAAAATTTTGAGCTGCTAGCCCTGCACTTTTATGTGCTACTACTCTTAAATCAGAACTCGTAACTTGTCTCATTGTTGGTCTAAATAATCCAATGGTTTGAAAAATTAAACTTTTTAATATACCTAATATTCCAAAAAAATCAGTGTATAATATAGGTATGACTTTTTTGTAATAAGCCTTAGCTTGTTTTAACCTTTTGTCGGAGATTTGACTATTTTTTGATTGATTTGAAATGACTTCAATATTCCAATTAGCTCTTTTTTTCCATAAATCTTTTCTAACTACAATTACAACTAATTGTTTAGCAGTTTTAGCAGCATTTTGATTGAAACATGCTTTAGATAGTTTTTTAAGAACCTTATCGTCATTTACGTGAATAAATTCCCAAAGTTGTAGATTACTACTATTTGGAGCTAATGAAGCATTATGTAGGCATTTTTTTACTATTTCAGAGTCTAAATCTTGGTCACTAAAAACTCTTACTGATCTACGATATTCAATCGCATCAGAAACTGTCTTTTCGTTTATCATTCTATGAAATTAAATTTAATATTTTTTTTAAGAAATTTATTTTGTTTTTAAAAGGGGGATACCTTAATGGAGGGTCAATCCATAGAGGTTTACTAAGATATGGTTTAAAGTGAGAAAAAGTTTCAAAAGTTGATTCTCCATGATATTTACCCATTCCACTTTGTCCTATTCCTCCAAATGGAAGTCTATCATTTGCTATATGCATAACTGTATCATTAATTGCACCTCCTCCAAATGGATAGGATTCTAAAAATTTTTGTCCAAATTCTTTCTTTCTTGTAAAAATGTATAAGGCTAGGGGATGAGAGTATTTTTTTACAATATCATGAACTTCATTAAAGTTATCATATTCAATTATAGGTAAGATGGGTCCGAATATTTCATCTTCCATTATTTTTGAGTCTGTATCGTTTATTTCAACAAGAGTTGGTTCAAAGAATTTATCATCAAAATTAAAATTTCCCCCATGTAAAATATTTTGTTTTTCTAGTAAAGAAACTAAATAATTCATATGTTTATCACTAATAATTCTTCCATATTCTTTATTGTTTATTACATTATTTCCGTAGATTTTAACGATTTGTGTTTTTAATTCTTTGATGAATTTATCTTTAATTTTTTTATTTACTACAAGAAAGTCAGGCGCAATACAAGTTTGACCACAATTGGTGAATTTTCCCCAAACAATTCTTTTTGCTGACACCTCCAATGATGCTGTTTCATCAACAATACATGGATTTTTTCCTCCAAGCTCAAGAGTCGTTGGGGTTAAATTAATTGCAGCTGCTTTAGCTACTATTTTCCCAACATCTACACTTCCAGTAAAAAATATATAATCCCATTTAAACTCAAGGAGTTTAGTTGATGTTTCAACACCACCATTAATAACTGTAACATGACCTGGATCAAAAACAGAACTAATTATTTTTTCTAAAATTAAACTTGTGTTTGAAGAATATTCAGAAGGTTTTAGTACAACTGTATTCCCTGCAGCTATAGCTCCAATTAATGGAGCTATTGATAATTGAAAGGGATAATTCCAGGGTGAAATATGTAGCGTATTTCCATAAGGTTCAGGAATAATATAATCTGAAGATGGAAAATTAATTAAAGAAGATTTAACTGCCTTTCTTTTTGTCCATTTTCTTATATTTTTAAGAGCTATATTAATTTCGGTATATATAAAATGAATTTCAGTTAAATAGCTTTCTCCTTTAGACTTTCCTAAATCTTTAAATAAAGCTATCTCTATTTCTTTTTCACTGTTCTTAATTTCCTTTAAAAGGTTATTTAATTTTTGAATTCTAAAATTAATATCAAATGTTTTTTTTGAGGAAAAATAATTTATTTGATTGTCGATTAATGTTTTTAATGCAGTATCCATAATAAATAGCTTTTTTAAATCTTAAAATTGTGATTTTCGTAAAAATATGAATAATATGATAGAAGATGAATATTAATTAAATTTTTGTTTAATTTTATAACGTTATAAATTTTACTCCTTTTCCATGGATAAGGGGTTTTTTTTTAGAATATGATTTTAAATAAATATAGCCAAGCTGTTACTCAAGATCCAACCCAACCAGCTGCAAAAGCAATGCTTCATGCCATTGGTTTATCATCTGAAGATTTAATTAAACCTTTTGTTGGTGTTGCAAGTACTGGATACGAAGGAAATCCATGTAACATGCATTTAAATGATCTTTCTCAAAAAATCAAACAAAGTATTTTAAAAAACAATTTAGTTGGATTAATTTTTAATACAATTGGAGTTAGTGATGGAATATCTATGGGAACTCAAGGTATGAGATATTCACTTCCATCTAGAGATATTATCGCTGATTCTATCGAAACAGTTGTTCAAGCTATGGCCTATGATGCATTAATTACGGTTGTAGGTTGCGATAAAAATATGCCTGGTGCACTAATGTCTATGTTAAGGCTAAACAGACCATCAATTTTAGTATACGGTGGTACTATTGCTCCAGGTTGTCACAATGATAAAAAACTTGATGTTGTTTCCGCTTTTGAAGCCTGGGGTGAGAAGGTTTCTGGAAAAATCGATGAATCTGAGTTTTCTGATATTATTAAAAATGCGTGTCCTGGTGCTGGTGCATGTGGTGGTATGTATACAGCTAATACAATGTCTTCTGCAATTGAAGCAATGGGAATGTCACTTCCTTACACTTCTTCAAATCCTGCAACAAGTAATGAGAAAATTGATGAATGTGATATAATTGGATCAGCAATTGATAATTTGATTAAAACTGATTTAAAACCTTTAGATATTGTTACTAGAGAATCAATTATTAACTCTGTAAGATTAATTACCGTTTTAGGTGGTTCAACAAATGCTGTTCTTCATATTCTAGCTATTGCAAAAAGTGCAAATATTGACTTTAGTATTGATGATTTTCAAGAAATTTCTGATTCCACTCCTTTTTTAGCAGACTTGAAACCTAGTGGCAAATTCCTGATGGAAGACCTTCACAATGTAGGAGGTATTCCAGCTGTTATGAAATATATGCTTGAAAATAATTTATTAAACGGGGATTGCATGACAGTTACTGGGAAAAGTATTTCAGAAAATTTGAACAATGTTAAAACCCTAAAAAAAGGCCAAAAAATAATTAATCCAATTTCAAATCCAATAAAAAAATCTGGTCATATTAGAATTTTATATGGAAATATAGCTAACAATGGTTCAGTCGCTAAAATTACTGGAAAAGAAGGCTTGATTTTCTCTGGAAAAGCAATTGTGTTTGATTCTGAACAAGAAGCAAACGATGGTATTAAAAATGGGTTAGTAGAAAAGGGCAATGTTGTTGTTATACGTTATGTTGGGCCAAAAGGAGGTCCTGGTATGCCAGAAATGTTAAAACCCACTTCAGCTATAATGGGTGCTGGATTAGGTGGTGATGTTGCACTAATAACAGATGGGAGATTCTCAGGAGGAACACATGGTTTTGTCGTTGGACATATATGTCCTGAGGCTCAAGAAGGTGGTAATATTGCGTTTATAGTAAATGGTGATACATTAACGATAAATGCAGTAAATAATACAATATCAGTTGATATTTCTGATGAAGAATTGGATAAAAGAAAATCAAATTGGATTAAGCCAGATTTGAAATTTAAAAGTGGTATATTATATAAGTATTGTAAAAATGTTTCCGATGCATCACATGGATGTAGTACAGATAAATGATGAGCAGTAATAAAAAAATATCTGGAGCTGAAGCTGTAATAAGATCTTTAATTGAAGAGGACGTAGATTTAATATATGGATATCCTGGTGGCGCAATTATGCCTATTTATGATGAATTATACAAGTTCCAAGATAAGTTAAATCATGTTTTAACTAGACACGAACAAGGAGCTACTCATGCAGCTCAAGGATTTTCTAGAGTTTCTGGAAAAGTTGGAGTAGTAATGGCAACATCAGGTCCAGGTGCAACAAACCTTGTTACTGGAATTGCTGATGCTCAAATTGATTCAACCCCAATGGTTTGTATCACAGGTCAAGTTGCATCTCACTTATTAGGCTCTGATGCATTTCAGGAAACGGATATAATTGGAATTTCCACTCCTGTTACAAAATGGAATTGTCAAGTAACAAAAGCTGAAGATATTCCTAAAGTTATTTCAAAAGCATTTTATATTGCAAAATCTGGTCGACCAGGACCTGTATTGATAGACATAACTAAAGATGCTCAATTTGAACTATTTAATTATTCATATAAAAAATGCCTTTCAGTAAGGAGCTATAATCCTGTCCCAAATTACTCATTAGATCTTATAGGAAAAGCTGGACAACTAATTAACGATGCTAAAAAGCCATTCATTGTTTTTGGTCAAGGCGTAATTCTTGGTAATGCAGAAATTGAATTTAAAAACTTTATAGAAAAAACTGGAATTCCTTCTGCATGGACAATTTTAGGTCTTTCAGCCCTACCAACTGACCATTACTTAAATGTTGGGATGGTAGGTATGCATGGAAATTATGGTCCAAATGTACTTACTAACAAATGTGATCTTCTTATTGCAGTTGGTATGAGATTTGACGATAGAGTTACAGGAAATCTTAAAACTTATGCAAAACAAGCTAAAATTATTCATTTGGAAATTGATCCAGCTGAAATTGATAAGAATGTAAAGTGTGATGTCCCATTGTTAGGAGATGTAAAATCAACATTGCCATTATTAACTAAGATTGTTAAAAATAATAGACATGATAAATGGTTAAAAACCTTTTCATCTTACTACAAAAAGGAATTTGAAAAAGTCATAGAAAATGAAATCAATCCATCCAAACCAGGTTTGACTATGGCTGAAGTTATAAAAGAAATAAATCTTTCAACAAATGGTAATGCAGTAATTGTCACAGATGTTGGTCAGCATCAAATGGTAGCTTGTAGATATGCAAAATTCAACGAATCAAAATCAAATGTTACATCTGGTGGTCTTGGTACTATGGGCTTTGCACTGCCTGCAGCATTAGGAGCTAAAATGGGAGCTCCAAACAGAGAAGTTGTAGCTATTATTGGTGATGGGGGATATCAAATGACTATACAAGAATTGGGAACCATTTTTCAAACTGGAAGTGCTGTTAAAATAGTTGTATTAAACAATGATTTTCTAGGAATGGTAAGACAATGGCAGCAAATGTTTTTTGAAAAAAGATATGCCTCAACAGAATTAGTTAACCCAGATTTTGTAACTATAGCTAAAGGATATTATATAGATGCTGAGAGAGTTAGCGAGAGAAAGAATTTAAAATTAGCTATTAAAAAGATGATTGAATCAAAAAAACCTTACTTTCTTGAAGTTAAAGTTGAAAAAGAAGATAATGTTTTCCCAATGATCCCTACTGGAGCTTCAGTCTCTGATATAAGATTAGAATAAGATGAAAGATAAAAAGAATACCTTTACAGTTTCTATTTACACAGAAAATAACATTGGTTTATTAAATAGGATTTCCGCTATTTTTTTAAAAAGACATATTAATATTGAAAGTTTAACAACATCACAGTCAGAAATTGATAATATTTACCGATTTGTTATTGTTGTCAGTGTAACGGAGTCAATGATAAAAAGAATAATAAAACAGATTAATAAACAAATAGAGGTTATAGCATCATTTTATCATACGAATCAAGAAACTATTTTTTTAGAAACTGCTCTATATAAGGTTAAGTCAAAATCATTATTTGACGAGAAGCATATACAGAAAATTATAAAAGAAAGTCAAGCTAATATAGTCACAGTATCTCCAAATTATTTTGTAATTGAAAAAACTGGATGGAGAGAAGAAACCGAAAAATTGTATAACGATTTAGAACCTTATGGTCTTTTACAATTTGTAAGATCAGGAAGAATCTCAGTATCGAAAGAACCCATGAATATCTCAAATATACTGGGATTAAATACAGATAAATAACTATGAAAAATTATTTTAATCAATTAACATTAAGTCAAAAAATAGAACAACTAGGTAAATGTCGATTTATGAATTCTTCGGAATTTAATAATGGTATCTCTGCATTAAAGGATAAGAAAATTGTAATAATCGGATGTGGTGCTCAAGGCCTTAACCAAGGTTTAAACATGAGAGACTCAGGTTTAAATATCTCATTTGCTCTCCGAAAAGAAGCTATTATTCAAAAGAGAGACTCCTTTTTAAATGCTTCTTCTAACAAATTTAATATTGGAACTTTTGAAGAATTGATTCCAGATTGTGATATGGTATTAAATCTAACACCAGATAAAAATCATACTGATGTTGTAAATAAACTAATGCCATTAATGAAACAAAATTCAATCCTTTCTTATTCTCATGGATTTAATATTGTTGAGGAAGGTATGGAAATAAGAAAAGATATCACAGTGGTTATGGTTGCTCCTAAATGTCCTGGTTCTGAGGTTAGAGAAGAGTATAAAAGAGGTTTTGGTGTTCCAACATTGATTGCAGTACATCCAGAAAATGATCCTCACAAGATTGGTTTGGATATTGCTAAAGCTTATGCAGTTGCTACAGGAGGGAATAGAGCGGGAGTTCTTGAATCCTCATTTGTTGCTGAAGTTAAATCAGATTTAATGGGTGAACAAACTATTTTGTGTGGAGTTCTTCAAACTGGATCAATACTTTCTTTCAATAAAATGATTCAAAATGGAATTGAACCTGGATATGCATCAAAATTAATTCAATATGGTTGGGAGACCATAACAGAAGCTTTAAAACATGGAGGGATAACTAACATGATGGATAGACTAAACAATTCTGCCAAAATAGAGGCTTTTAAACTTTCTGAAGATCTGAAACATATAATGAGGCCTTTATTTGAGAAACACATGGATGATATTATGTCTGGTCATTTCTCAACCATAATGATGGATGATTGGAAAAATAATGATCATAATCTTCATAACTGGAGAGCTATGACAGGAGAAACAGCATTTGAAAAAACAGAACCATCTGAAATTGAAATTTCAGAACAAGAATTTTTTGACAATGGCTTACTTATGGTGGCTTTCATCAGATCTGGAGTAGAATTAGCATTTGAGACAATGACTAAATCTGGTATTATTGATGAGTCGGCATATTATGAATCTTTACACGAAACTCCATTAATAGCAAATCTAATAGCAAAAAAGAAGTTATTTGAAATGAATAGAATTATTTCTGACACAGCTGAATATGGATGTTATTTATTTGACCATGCATGTAAACCTATATTAGAAGACTTCTTCAAAAAAATAGAAAGTAAACACATCGGATCTAAGTATCATTTGACTGATGATTTTGATAACACAGATCTAATTAAAGTTAATGATGTTATAAGAAATCACCCTGTAGAAAGAATAGGAAAGAAACTAAGATTATCTATGACATCAATGAAAAAAATTGTATAATCATTTATTATGAAATCAATACCAAAAGAATTCCAATTAAATAAAATTATTAATCATACTGAGTATTTAATAAACGGAAAAATAAATCAATGGGATGGAAAACAAGCTAGTGTTTTTTCTACATTATTATGTGATATTTCTGAAAAAGAACCACAGTTAATTGGAAAAACGCCTGAAATGTCAGGTGATTTCGCATTAAAAGCATTAGAGGCTGCTCATAATGCTTTTGACTATGGTCAAGGTGAATGGCCTACTATGAAGGTATATGAAAGGATAAGATGCATGGAAAATTTCGTTGAAAAAATGCTTTCTAAAAGAGAAGAAATTGTTAAACTTTTAATGTGGGAAATTGGTAAGAATTTAAATGATTCAAGGAAAGAATTTGATCGAACCGTTGAGTATATTAATGATACCATTGAAGAGTATAAAGTTATAGACAGAAAAGGTGCTACTTTTCAAAATAAATCTGGTGTAAGAGCTTTAATTAGAAGAGGTCCATTAGGTGTTGTTTTATGTTTAGGTCCATATAATTATCCTTTAAATGAAACTTTTGCATTACTCATTCCTGCCATAATAATGGGTAATACTACTATTTTTAAACCAGCTAAACATGGTGTGTTACTAATTGCCCCACTTTTAGAAGCTTTTCAAGAATCCTTTCCACCTGGTGTTGTTAATATTGTTTTTGGTAGAGGAAGGGAAATAGCCACACCAATAATGAAAACTGGTAAAATTGATGTCTTAGCTCTAATTGGCCACAGTTCATCAGCTATATCACTTCAAGATTTACATCCACAAAAAAGTAGACTTCGTCTTGTACTTGGTTTAGAAGCAAAAAACCCGGGAATTATACTTAAAGATGCAGATATTGATTTAACTGTCAAGGAGTGTATTTCTGGAACATTATCCTTTAATGGACAGAGATGTACAGCACTTAAAATACTTTACGTTCATGAAGATATTAAATATAAATTTTTAGACAAATTTTCAAAAGCTGTTGATGAACTTAAATTAGGACTTCCTTGGGATAATACTTTATTAACTCCACTTCCTGAACCCTCAAAACCTAAATATATATCTGATTTGATTGATGATGCTATTAATAAAGGTGCCAAAATTATAAACAAAAGAGGAGGGGAGAAACAAAAAAATTTCGTTTTTCCAGCTGTTTTGTACCCTGTAAACAAAGATATGAATGTTTATAAAGAAGAACAATTTGGTCCAGTTATTCCAATAATTTCTTTTAATAATATCTCAACTCCAATCAAAGATATGTCAGAATCTAATTATGGACAACAGGTTAGTATTTTTGGAAAAGATGTAGACACATTAGGTCCAATTATTGATTCAATGGTTAATTTAGTTTGTAGAGTTAATCTTAACAGTGCATGTCAAAGAGGACCTGATATTTATCCTTTTACAGGAAGAAAAGATTCAGCTGTGGCAACACTAAGTGTTCACGATGCATTAAGGTCTTTTTCAATCAGAACTTTTGTTGCTTCTAAAGATAACGAACTAAACAAAAATATACTTAGGGAAATGATTGATTCTAAAAAGTCACACTTTATCAGAACAGATTATTATCTCTAACTGTTAAGCATAACAGGCATTACTAACATTGTAATTTCCTCTGATTCTGATTCTGACTTAGTCGGTGTGAGTATCCCTGCTCTATTTGGCAAAGAAAGCTCAAGTTTAACCTCATCTGAGTTAAGGTTAGATAACATTTCTGTAAGAAATCTTGAATTAAAACCAATCTGCATATCATCTCCATTATAATTGCATATTAATCTTTCTTCAGCTTTGTTACTGTAATCCAAATCTTCTGCAGAAATTATTAGCTCATTTCCTGTTATTTTTAATCTAACTTGATGAGTTGTTTTATTAGAAAAAATACTAACTCTTTTGGTTGAGTTTAAGAAAAGAGATCTGTCAATTGTTAAAACATTAGGATTTTCTTTAGGAATAACTGCTTCGTAATTTGGATATTTACCATCTATTAATCTACATGTTAAAGACAAATTTGAAAATACAAATTTAGCATTACTTTCATTGAATTCTATTTCAACCTCATATTCATCAGAAGCTAATATTCCTTTAAGAACATTTAATGGTTTTTTAGGCATTATAAATTCAACTAATTTTTCAGATTTATAATCAGTTCTTACATATCTTACTAATTTGTGAGCATCAGTAGCAACAAATGTTGAATTTTCACTTGAAAATTGAAAAAAAACACCACTCATAACAGGTCTCAAATCATCATTTCCTGAAGCAAAAATTGTTGTATTTATTGCTTCAAAAAGGACTTTTGAAGATATAGATGATTTGGAAGGATCTGTAATAGGAAGTGTTTTAGGAAATTCATCTCCTTTCGCATAAGCTAATGCATATTTTCCATGATCAGAACTAATTTCAATTGTATTATTTTCTAAAATATTAAAGGTTAAAGGTTGTTCAGGAAATGTTTTTAAGGTATCTATAAGTAACTTAGCTGGAACAGCAATAGATCCAGAATCATCAGATTCAATTTTAATTTCTGCACTTAAAGTGGTCTCTAGGTCAGATGCAGTAATCTTTAATGATGATTGAGAAATTTCAAATAAAAAATAATCTAATATTGGAAGTGTATTATTAGTATTCAATATTCCACCTAAAATTTGAATATTTTTTAACAATAAAGAACTTGAAGTAATAAATTTCATGTATAATTAATAAACCTTAAATATATTAGTTTAACTCAATAAAAGAAAACAATTTTATTAACAGTTTTATTTAAATTTAATAGTTATGATATCTCTATATTCTATTCCAAATAAACTTGATGCTCCTCCAGAAATTAATGGATTGCTTTTATATATTGAAAGTTCTAAGTAATCATTTTTATTAAATAGAGCAATTTTTTTTCCAATTTCCTTCCTATTCTCCTTAACTACATCAAATCTAATAGCTTGGCTATATGATTTTACAATTTCCTTAAATTTATAATTCCTTGCATTGATTTCAAAGGATTGAGATTTTCCAAATTCTTGAAATAACTTTTTCGAAATGTTAGTAACTACATTTTCATAATTGTCTACATAAATTACATTACCAATAATTTCTTTATTTTTTTCATTTAATATTGGATTTATATTGTATAATTCTTTTAAGTTATCTTTTTGCTTTCCAACTAAATCAATTGAACCTCCTCTATATATGTGTGCTGCAATTTTTACAAAAATATCAACAGCTGAAAAAGTTGAAATAATATTATTATGAATATTTATCTCGACAATTTTTTCAGGATTAATTTTATTAGATAATAAGGACATAATTCCATTATCTGCACATATAAAATAATGTCCATCTAGTTTAACAGCTAAATGATTTTGTTCAGGATTTTTTTCCGAGTCAACACCTATAATGTGAATTGACCCCTCGGGAAAATTTTTATAAGCATTTTCTATTATATATGCAGCCTCAATAATATTAAATGGAGAAACATTATGAGATATATCAACTATATTAACATTGCCTAATTCATTGAATAAAGCACCTTTAACTGATCCACTGTAATGATCTTTGACTCCGAAATCGGTTGTTAACGTTATAACGCTCATTTGTTAATATAAAATTAAATTTCGAGACTAAAATTTATATAAATTTACAATATGCCTTTAACAATCACATAAGTAATATTGAAAAAACTAGAATATTTTATAAAAGACATTCATCCAGTAGATTTTTTTGACAAAAAAAATTATGATGTCATAAAAATTATAAAAAATAATTTTCCTAAAGTTAAAATTATTGCAAAGGGAGATAGAATTGTAGCAAATGGAGATGATTCTCTAATTATTCAGCTAAGAATTAGACTAGATTCATTAATTATGATAATGCGAGATAATGATAGTATAAATGATAAAACAATTAATGCAATAATGTCTGGACATGGTGATGAATTAATTTCCTCAATGCATGGTAAGATTATTTTATATGGTGTGGGAAAGAAAAAAATAAAAGCTCATACTATAAATCAGATTAAGATTGTTGATGCTTTCGAAAACAATGATATGGTTTTTGCTATTGGTCCAGCAGGAACAGGAAAAACATATACAGGAATAGCAGTTGCTGTAAAAGCTTTAAAAGATAAAATTGTTAAAAAAATTATCTTAACAAGACCTGCTGTAGAAGCTGGTGAAAGTCTTGGGTTTTTGCCTGGTGACATGAAAGATAAGTTAGATCCATACATGCAGCCACTTTATGATGCATTAAAAGAAATGATTGCTACTGAAAAACTTGATGATTATTTAAAAAGAGGTATCATTGAAATCGCTCCATTAGCATACATGAGAGGAAGAACTTTAGATAATGCATTTGTTATATTGGATGAGGGACAAAACACTACTCATAATCAAATGAAAATGTTTCTAACAAGAATGGGTAATAATGCTAAATTTATGATTAATGGAGATCCTGGTCAAATTGATTTACCAAGACGAGCCATTTCTGGTTTAAAAGAAGCCAATCTTATTTTAAAAAATGTTGAAGGGATAAAAATGATATATTTAGATGATTCTGATGTAATAAGACATCAGGTTGTAAAAAGAATAATAGAAGCATATAAAAACTCTGAACATACTAATTAATATTTATGAATACATTAACTAAGACAGATTATAACTTCCCTAAACAAACTTCAAAGTACTCAGGAAAAGTTAGAGAAGTATATAAAATTAAAAATGATGTTTTAGTAATGATAGCTACAGATAGGCTTTCTGCATTTGACGTGGTTCTTCCAAAAGGAATCCCTTATAAAGGTCAAATTTTAAATCAAATTGCATGTAAAATGCTTAGTTTAACCTCTCATATTGTTCCTAATTGGCTAAAAGCTACGCCTGACCCTAATGTATCAATTGGAGAAGCTTGTAATCCATTTAAAGTTGAAATGGTAATTAGAGGCTATTTATCAGGTCACTCTGCACGAATCTATAAATCTGGAAAAAGAAGTATTTGTGGAGTTTCGATGCCTGAAAATATGAAAGAAAATGACAAATTTCCATTCCCTATAATAACACCAACAACAAAAGCACAAAATGGTTTACATGATGAGGATATTTCCAGAGAGGATATATTAATAAATAATATAGTTAGTGAACGCGAATATATAATTTTAGAAAATTATACAAAAAAACTTTATGAGGAGGGGAGTAGAATTGCTAATAAACAAGGTTTAATTTTAGTTGATACTAAATATGAATTTGGAAAAAATTCAAAAGGTGAAATTGTGTTAATCGATGAAATTCATACTCCAGACTCTTCGAGATACTTTTATTTAGATACTTACGAAAAACTACAAAATTTAAACTTACCACAAAAACAATTATCAAAAGAATTTGTGAGACAATGGTTAATTTCAAATGGTTTTCAGGGTCTGAAAAATCAAAAAATTCCTGAAATGTCAGATGATTATGTTAATGGAGTTTCAGAAAGGTATATTGAATTGTTTGAAAAAATTACTGGTGAAAAATTTATAAAGGAGAATTTAGTTAATATTGAAAATAGAATTAATAAAAATGTTACAGATTATTTGAATTTATAAACCTTTTTATTTCATCAATTTCTATATTATTTTCAATCCATATTAAATTCTTATTTTTTAACCAAGTCATTTGTCTCTTCGCGTATCTTCTCGTGTTTTGTTTAATTTTTTCTATAGCTTGACTTTTTGTAAGATTTCCTTTAAAATGTTCAAACAACTCTTTATATCCAACTGTGTTTAAAGAATTTAAATCTTTAAACTTCAAGAGAGTTTTAGCTTCTTTGATTAAACCATCAGAAATCATTTTATCAACTCTGTAATTTATTTTTTTATATAATAATTCTCGATCTACTTTAATACAGAAATTGATACTTTCAAAGTCATATTTTTTATTTTTTTTATTTAAAAATGAAGAGTATGGTTTTCCAGTTGAAATACAAACCTCAAGTGCTCTAATTAATCTTCTATGATTATTGACATCAACGATATCATGATATTCTGGGTCTAATTCCTTTAATTTATTTTTTAAAAATAAAACACCTTTTGAATTGTACTTTTCGTTTAACAATTCTCTAACTCCTAATTTAATTTTTGGAAATGAATCAATACCATTTACAATAGCATCCATATACATTCCCGATCCACCTGTAAGTATTATAAAATCATCTTTTTTAAATAAATTTTCAATCAATTTTAAAGCATCATTTTGAAAATCACCAACAGTATAATTGTCTTTAACCGATTTATGATGAATAAAATAATGATTGGCTTTTGAAAGTTCAAGTTTTGAAGGAACAGCTGTACCAATTGACATTTCTTTATAAAATTGCCTTGAATCACATGAAATAATTGAGCACTTTAGATTTTGTGCTAAACGAATACTTAAATTTGTCTTTCCTGAAGCAGTCTGACCAGAAATTGTGATTAGTTTTTTTTTCAATTATTAATTTCTAGATTAATTATTTTCTCACATTTGTTTTTTCTTAAATATTTTAAGATTAGTTCTTTAGAATTATCAATACTTTCATTTTTAACAATCAAAGATTCTAAAATTTCTATATTATTAATCTGATAATTTAAAGAAAAGAATCCATAACCAATGTATTTATTGTTTTTAATAAGTATTACACTTTTTTCATTAATACTTCTTCCTTTGTCAATAATCAACATGTCATTATACTTAAAGCTTAAATCTTTTTCTAAGATTTTTATTTGAGAGTTATTATTTTCTACGTTTGAGTCTTTGATTCCATAAATTTTGTTTAAACCTTCAAGTCTTTTGTTAGCAACCTTAAGAGAGGAATAATATTCAAGATAATTTTCTCTTTCGTCGAAATGAGAGATACGTAAAAAAAGATTACCATTAGAATTTTCACAAATTTCTAGAGCAAATTTCTTAACTGTGTTCTTTAAAAGTTTGTTAAATTTTGGTTTATGTCTCTTAACCTCATTATTTTCTTTTAAAAGCGCTATTAGTTCACTTCCAGTTTTTTCAAATGAAACATCATTGATTTCTAGTTGAATATTTAATGATTTATTTGATTTTCCTGTTAAATGTTGGTTAACTCTATTTTTAATATTTTTACTTTTCCCTATGTAAATTAATTTTCCTTCACTATTATGTAAATAATAAATGCCAGTTTCAATAGGTAATTTACTAATAAGTTTTTGCCATTTATTTTTTGGTGTTTTTTCTTTCCATGAAATGAGACTTGTTAGAATTTCTTTATTTGAATCTTTTAAAATTAAAAGTTTAAATAATTCTACTGTCGCAATAGCATCTCCAGAAGCTCTATGCCTATTTGTAATTGGAATTCCTAGGCTTTTAACTAAATTGCCAAGTTTATATGATTTTAAATTTGGAATAAGCTTTTTTGACAATTTGACTGTACATATTTGAGGAATATTAAAATCATAACCTAATCTGTTAAATTCAATTTTTATCATTCGATAATCAAATGATGAATTATGAGCTACTAAAATGGAGTTTTCAGTAATTTCTAGAATTCTTTTTGCAACTTGAAAGAATTTTGGTGCGTTTGAAACCATTTTATCGGTAATACCTGTTAATTGTTGAACAAAAGGTTGTATAGGTATTTCAGGATTAATTAAACTTATAAATTGATCTACAATATTTTCTCCATCAAATTTATATATTGCAATTTCGGTTATTCCTTCTTGATTGAATTTACCTCCTGTTGTCTCTACGTCAATTATCGAATACAATATATATATTTATTATCTGTCTCCAAAAATACTACTTCCAAGTCTAATTAAATTACTATTACAATTAATGGCGATTTTAAAATCTCCACTCATACCCATTGAGAGTATTTCTAAGTTTAGAAACTTTTTGTGTTTTTTATAAAACTCATGTAGAGAATAAAATTCGTCTTTAATTTTATTTTCATCTTTTGTAAAACTAGCCATTCCCATCATTCCTTTTATACAAATATTTTTAAGAGTGTTTATTTCATTTTTTTTTATTAATTCTTCAAATTCTTGGTAACTAAATCCAAATTTTGTTTCATCATTAGAGATATCCATTTGAACAAGAACATTAATCACTCTATTGTTTTTTATTCCTTGTTTATTTATTTCAATTAATAATCTTAAACTATCAACACTTTGGATTAAATAAATAAATGGAGCAATATATTTTACTTTATTTCTTTGAAGATGTCCAATCATATGCCAATTTATATCTTTAGGTAAATTTTCAAATTTATTAACTAGCTCTTGAACTTTATTTTCACCAAAATCTCTTTGTCCTGCTTTATAGGCAGACTCAATTAAATTTATAGACTTAGTTTTACTAACAGCAACAAGCTTAACATTATTTGGAATAACATCAGTGAAACTTTTTATGTTTTTAGCTATTCTCATTGACTTTATCGATTATAAGTTTTGCCAATTTTAAAGCTCTTAAACCATCTTTAAATGACACCTTTGGAACCTTGTTATGTAATATTGAATTTGCAAAATCTTTATGTTCTTCTTCAATGGCATTTACAGACTTAATTTCAGGTGAATTATAATAGATTTGTTTCTTATCACCTTCAGCATTTTCAATCAACATTGCATAATTGTCGATACCCTGAAAATCAGAAATTTTTACAATTTCGCTTTTCTTTTCTAAAAAGTCTACTGCTATATAGGCCTCTTTTTGAAAAAATCGAGATTTTCTCATATTTTTTAAAGAAATTCTACTGGCTGTAAAGTTAGCTACACAACCATTTTTGAATTCAATCCTTGCATTAGTAATATCAGGTGTATTGCTTATAACACAAACTCCATTTGCTTTCACATCTTTAACATCAGAATCAACTAGTTTGAGTACAATATCAATGTCGTGAATCATCAAGTCTAATACAACAGAAACATCATTTCCTCTAGGATTAAACTCTGCTAATCTATGGCATTCAATAAATTTAGGGTCATCTATGGTGCTTATCACTGAACTTATAGCTGGGTTGAATCTCTCAACATGACCAACCTGACCAATTAATCTCTTTTTTTTGCTAAGTTTCACTAATAATTCAGCTTCATCAACACTTGTTGTTATGGGTTTTTCAATAAAAACATGTTTATTTTTTTCTAAACAGTTTTTAGCTATCTCAAAATGAGATGGAGTTATTGAACAAATAAAAACAGCATCACATTTTGTAACTAATTCATTCAAGTCTTCAAAAAAAGGAATCGTATCAGGAAGTTTGTTTTTAGACTCAAAATTATTGTCAAAACAACCAATAACATTAAAATGAATAGATTCATTTAAAAGTTTTAAATGAATTGAACCCAAATGTCCAATACCTATTACTCCAACTTTAATCATACTTTTTTTTATAAAAATACGATTCTTATTCATTATTAATCGTATGGTTTGGTAGATTATTAAAATGTAATAGAAAATAAAAAAAACTTTATTCCTTACTTAGTTTTTGATAGTTATTTGTTATTATTTAAAAAAAATTATTTGATTTTTTTTATTCTATTTAATTGCCTTTTATTTTCCCTTTCTTTTATCACCTGTCTCTTATCATATAATTTTTTTCCTTTGCAAGAGAAATTAATACTTTGGCAAATCCTTTTTCGTTAATGAACACCTTTAAAGGAACTATTGTAAGACCTGTATTTTTAACATCTTTATATAATTTTTCAAGTTCTTTTTTGTTTAAAAGTAACTTTCTTTCAGATTTTGTTTTATGATTAAAATGATTTCCATATTCATATTCATCAATAAACATATTAATTATAAACAACTCTTTATTATTGTTAAATTCACAAAAACTCTCTTTAATTGAAGCTCTACTTAACCTTATGGATTTAATTTCAGTACCTGTTAAAACAATTCCAGCTGAGTATTGATCAAGTAATTGATACTCAAACTTTGCTTTTTTATTTAATATATTTACTTTTTTATTCACAAAGCAAAGTTACAAGTATATTTAAATATGTCTAAAATTAATTGGTTAACAATAGAAGATTTTAATAATGGAGATTTATTTAATTCTAATTATGTAATATTTAAACACTCGAAAAGATGTATTATTAGTAGAATGGTTTTAAAGAAATTTGAATTTAATTATAACAAATTAAATTCTTTAGAAAAATTCTATTTAGTTGATGTCATTAATCAAAGAGATATTTCAAACAAAATAGCTGCCTATTTTGATTTAAATCACGAATCACCACAACTCTTGTTAATTAAATCGAATACATTGATTTATAGCGCCTCTCACTCAGATATAAGTTTTAAAGATTTAGATAAAATAAATTGTTAATTGTTTATTAATAATTATCTCTATTTTATTATTTGGATCAATTATTGGTTACTAAATTTGAAAAAAAAATTAGATGAATAACAGTAAGGAAATTTTTGATTTAATAATTAAGGAAGAGAATAGACAGTTAAATGGAATAGAATTAATTGCTTCTGAAAATTTTACAAGCCCTGATGTAATGAAAGCAACAGGATCTGTGTTAACTAATAAATATGCTGAAGGATATCCAGGAAAGAGATATTACGGGGGGTGTGAAGTTGTAGATGAAATTGAAACAATAGCTATTGATAGAGCTAAAGAATTATTTGGAGCATCATATGCTAATGTTCAGCCGCATTCTGGTTCGCAAGCTAATACCGCCGTTTACCACGCATTTTTAAAGCCAGGTGATAAAATACTTGGTTTTGACCTTTCTCATGGAGGTCATTTAACTCATGGCTCCCCTGTTAATTTTAGTGGAAGATTATATAATCCTTCTTTTTACGGAGTTAATGAATATACTGGTGAACTAGATTATGATAATATTTTAAATATTGCAAAAAAAGAAAAGCCAAATATGATAATTGCTGGGGCATCAGCATACTCAAGAGATATTGATTTCAAAAGATTTAGACAAATAGCTGATACAGTTAATGCCTTTTTATTAGCCGATATTTCGCATCCCTCAGGTTTAATTGCAAAAGGAATTTTAAATGATCCTATTCCTTATTGTCATGTAGTTACCACTACTACCCACAAAACCTTGAGAGGACCAAGAGGAGGCTTAATTTTAATGGGTCAAGATTTTGATAATCCTTTTGGCTTAAAGTTTAAAAGTGGAAAATTAAAAAAGATGTCTTCATTATTAGATTTAGCTGTATTTCCTGGTAATCAGGGAGGACCACTCGAGCACGTGATTGCTGGAAAAGCAATTGCGTTTGGTGAAGCTTTAACAGACGAGTTTATGACATACATGGTTCAAGTAAGGCAAAATGCTAAATCAATGGCAAAAGAATTTATTAAAAGAGATTATAAAATTATCTCTGGAGGAACAGATAATCATATGATGTTAATTGATTTAAGAAATAAAAATATTTCTGGAAAAGATGCTGAACTTGCATTAGTAAAAGCCGACATAACAGCCAACAAAAATATGGTTCCGTTTGATGATAAATCTCCATTTGTGACGTCTGGTATTAGATTCGGAACACCTGCAATTACTACACGAGGTTTGAAGGAGATTGATATGATCTATATTGTTGAATTAATTGATTTAGTCATAAATAATTATGATAATGACAAAGTATTATATGAAGTAAGGAGCAAAGTAAATGAATTGATGAAGGGAAGGCCTTTATTTACTTAGTTTTTTCAATTATTTTAATTTCAAATAATTTATTCCAATTTTTTCCAGTTACAAAAAAAGTACTTGTTTTTTGGTTATATGCAATTCCGTTTAGTACATCTAATTTAGGGTGTTTTTTTACTTTATCTTTTAGTCCAGTAAAATCAATCACACCTTCTACTTGTCCGTTACTTGGCTCAATTATTAATCCAACCTCTTTATTAAATTGGTATGTGTTAGCATAGATTTTATTATTAAACCATTCAAGCTCATTTATTTTATTTATTATTTTATTATTGGTAGTAACACTTATAAAATCAATTTCCTCAAGAGTATTGGGATCTAATTTCCATATTTTTTCAGTTCCATCAGATTTGTAAAGATATTTTCCATCATTACAAAGCCCCCAACCTTCTATACTATTATTATAGCTAAATGATTTTAATAATTTGAAATCTTCAATACTGTATACAAAGCCAAGATTACTTTTCCACGTTAATTGATAAACATTATCGTTCATTATTGTAATACCTTCTCCAAAATATGCTTTATCTAAAAATATTTTATTAAACTCTTCCCCAGATTTATAATTGTATTTTTTTAAAGCAGAGAATCCGAACTGTCCAGTACCTTCATATAATGTACCATCCTTATCAAATTCTAAACCTTGAGTGTATGATGACATACTATGGGTGTATTCATTAATAATCTTATATGAATAAAGCTTAGGTTTTACTGAAGAATAAACAAAGAATTCTTTCTTAATATTATATTTTTTATTATCAAAAGTAAATGAAGCATTTAAAGTATTGGATCCTGGGTTATTATTTATTACATGGGGACTATTAACGATTTCATCATTAATATAAAATTTTAAATCAGTTATATCCTTTTTATCAATATTACTAATTGAAAATTCAATTTTATTACCTTTTTTTAAAAATTCACTTTTCTTAATAAAATCAATAGTGAAATTTTCCTTAGGATTAGACCCGCAGGACATTAATATTAGTGAAAAAATAATTATTGTTTTTGAAAATCTCATTATTATATTAATTATTCAAATTTAGTTATTAATTACATTTCAGTACATAATATTAAATAAAACATATTTATATTTGCTATGGGCAAGTCTTACACAACCAGCTCCTATTTAATCCCCCAGGGTGGGAACGCAGCAAGGGTCGATGGTCGTAGCGGTGTGATGTAATTAGCTTGCCCTTTTTTTTATCATGTCAAAAATAGTTTTAATTACAGGTGCATCCTCTGGTATTGGAAAAACCATTGCTATATTTTTGACTAATAAAGGATTTAAAGTTTATGGTACTTGTAGAAATCCTAAGAAATATAATATTTCAGAATTTTCTCTTCTAAAATGTAATATAAACTCAAATGATGAAATTGAGAATACAATTAATTTTATAATTAATAAAGAAAATAAAATAGATATATTAATAAATAATGCTGGTATTGGAATTACAGGGCCAATTGAAGAAACCTCTAATTCAGATATAAAATCTGCATTTCAAACTAATGTTTTTGGTCCAATAGATTTAATAAAAAAATGTATTCCTTCAATGAGAAAAAACAAAGGTGGTTTAATCATTAATATTACATCCGTTTTAGGTTATTTTGGAATACCTTACAGAGGAATATATTGTTCTACAAAAAGTTCTTTAGAAATCATTGGAGAAGTTTTAAGTATGGAATTAAAAAAATTTAACATTAGAGTAGTGAATGTAGCACCTGGTGATTTTAAAACTGATATAGTATCAAGAAGAATTGACACTAAAATAAAAAACACATCTTTTTATAACCCAGACTATGAGGAATCTATTCAATCTGCAAATAAACATGTTAATCAGGCTGGAGATCCTTATATAGTTGCGGTTTTAATTCATAAAATAATACTAGCAAAAAATCCAAACATTCATTATAAAGTAGGTAGATTTATTCAGAAATTTTCAATAATTTTAAAAATGATTTTACCTGATAAATTATTCGAAAAAATACTTTTACATTACAGCAAAAACTAACTCTATGAAATTTTTTATTGATACTGCCAATCTTAATCAAATTAAAGAAGCACAAGATCTGGGAGTTTTAGATGGTGTAACAACTAACCCTTCCTTAATGGCTAAAGAAGGTATTACTGGTCATCAAAATATTTTAAATCATTATGTCAAAATTTGTGAAATAGTTGATGGAGATGTTTCTGCGGAGGTAATTTCTACTGACTTTGAAGGAATGGTTAAAGAGGGGGAAGTACTTGCTAAACTTCACCCACAAATTGTTGTCAAAATCCCTATGATTTTAGATGGAGTTAAAGCTTTGAAATATTTTTCAAACAAAGGTATTCGAACAAATTGTACATTGATATTTTCAGTTGGACAAGCTTTGATAGCTGCTAAAGCTGGAGCAACATATGTTTCACCATTTATTGGAAGATTAGATGATATATCAACTGACGGTCTCAATTTAATTTCTGAAATCGCTAATGTTTATGATAATTATGCATTCAATACTCAGATTTTAGCAGCTTCGGTAAGACATACTATGCATATTATTGATTGTGCAAAAATTGGAGCAGATGTTATGACAGGACCTCTTTCTTCTATCAAAGGGTTACTAAAACACCCACTAACTGATATTGGTTTAGAAAAGTTTTTGTCAGATTATAAAAAAGGAAATTAATTAGTTTCCAAAAACTCTTCCAGTTCTGTAATGCTAAGAACGTTACTAATTACCCCCATGTTGGTTGTTATAACCTTATTTAAATTGTTTAAAACCATTTTTTTGCTCATATTTTCAAAATCTACACTTTTGAAATTTTTAATATTTTGCTGTGGAAATTGATTAATCAAGTTAAAAATCCATTTGTTGTAATCGTCATTGATATTTATTAAATAAAAATTATAATCAAGATGCTTGATAGATAACGAATTAACTTTTTTAAAGAGATTTACTTGGTGAGCATTTTGATCGTATGACCAAAAGAGATAAACATTTTTAGAATTATTAATACTTCTTATACTTTTTACTGAACCATTTCTTTCCATTAATTCCAAATCTGGTATTAGTTTACCTATTTGCAGGGCTGCTAGATTATCATAAAGCTCATTAATTTCAATATTTGTGTTAAGGTTTGTAGAAATTTTCTCAAAAAAATTGATAAATGTATCAATGTTTATTAGAAGCTTTTCTTCCAATAAGTATTCATAGGCAATAAATCTTAAAAGTTTGTTTTTAATAACATTATTAGTAATTAAATCATTAATATATTCTAATCTTTTTATGTTAAAATTTACTGAATAATCAAATCCACTATTTAATTCAAAAGATTCGTTGATTGACTTTACTATTATGTAATCTAAATATGGTTTAAAGTGTGAAAGTTCATTTATATTATAATCTGAAAATTTTCTATAATTACTGAAAAAATTAATATTATAATCATGGTTATTTTTATTTATTAAAATATAATTTTCTATATGAGAAAGTAGTGGAAGAGAAATAGCATTATCTATTATTAATTCAGAGGTTTTATCTAATTTAATCTTTGTTTTAAAGTTTTTAAAGTCTTCAGTTTTATTGTTGAATAAAGAGTCAATAATAGTTTTAAATATAATATTTGAAGAAGAATATCTTTTTCTTAAATATTCTTCCTCTTGTTCATGTTTTAAAAAAACATTTATTAAATAATTATTTTTTGCAGAACCTTTTCCAGAGAAAATTAAAGATTCATCAAAATCAAGAGAATTTAACCTTAATACTAAACTATCACCCTTATTAATTATTAAATATTGAAATTCAGGGGGGTGAAAAAAATTGAATAAACCGTTTTTATCTATATCTATTAAACTTTTAAACGTTCCATCTTCATCAATAAGAATTTCATTTACTAAAACCTCATCTTTAAGTAATTGAATTTTATTATTGGTTGGTTTTACAATTTTACCACTCAATATGGTTGTTTTATCACTGTCACAAGCAATAAAAAATAAAATAGATATAATTAAAAAATTGTGTTTCAACATTTTTATTAATAATGATATAATATTCTTTTAATTTAAATAATAATATAGAATATTCATAACTCTGATTTTATTAAATTTGCAAAAAATTTTATTATGTTAAATGTTTCAAATCTTTCTGTACAATTTGGAAAAAGAATATTATTTGATGAAGTAAACACTTCTTTCGTCAAAGGTAATTGCTATGGAATAATTGGTGCTAATGGAGCAGGGAAGTCTACTTTTTTAAAAATTTTATCTAAATCAATTGAACCAAATTCAGGTCATGTTTCTTTAGAACCAGGAAAAAGAATGTCAGTTTTAGAACAAAATCACTTTGCTTTTGACGACAAAGAAGTTCTTCAGACAGTAATTATGGGAAATAAAGAATTATTTAAAATCAAATCTGAAATGGATAAAATATATGCAAAGCCTGATTTTTCAGATAAAGACAGTGATAGAGTAGGTGTTCTTCAATTAGAATATGAGGAAATGGATGGATGGAACGCTGAAAGTTCTGCAGCAGCACTACTTTCAAATCTTGATATTAAAGAGGATTTACATTATAATCTTATGAGTAATCTTGATGGAATTCAAAAAGTAAAAGTTTTACTTGCTCAAGCTCTATTTGGAAATCCAGATGTTTTGATTATGGATGAACCTACAAATGATTTGGATTTTGAAACTATAAAATGGTTAGAAAATTTCATATCAAATTATGATAATACAGTAATAGTAGTATCACATGATCGACATTTTTTAGATTCAGTATGTACTCATATTTCAGATATAGATTTTGGTAAAATAAATCATTTTTCTGGAAATTATACATTTTGGTATGAATCAAGTCAGCTTGCGTTAAGGCAAAAAACACAACAAAATAAAAAAGCAGAAGAAAAGAAAAAAGAACTTGAAGATTTTATTGCTCGATTTAGTGCTAACGCCTCCAAATCAAAGCAGGCTACATCAAGAAAAAAAATGCTAGATAATCTAAATATTGAGGATATTAAACCTTCTTCAAGAAGATACCCCGCAGTAATTTTTACAACAGAAAGAGAAGCTGGGGATCAAATACTTTCAATTGATAATCTAAGTTACTCTGACGTTACTGGAAAACTTTTTGATAAAATAAGCTTAAACTTAAATAAAGGTGATAAGATAATTCTTTATTCAAAAGACACTAAAGCAACTACAGCTTTATATGAAATACTAAATGATAATTTAAAACCAGATAACGGAAAGTTTAATTGGGGAATAACAACCAGTCAATCCTATTTACCCTTAGATAATAATTCCTATTTTACTCAGAAAATCTCTTTAGTCGACTGGCTAAGACAATGGGCCAAGAACGATGAGGAAAGAGAAGAAGTTTTTATAAGAGGTTTTCTTGGGAAAATGATTTTTAGTGGAGAAGAAGCACTAAAAAATTGTGATGTTCTTTCTGGGGGAGAAAAAGTCCGATGTATGCTTTCTAGAATGATGATGTTAAGATCTAATGTATTGATGTTTGACGAACCAACTAGTCATCTAGATCTTGAATCTATTACAGCTTTAAATAATTCAATTAAAAAGTTTAAAGGAACAGTTATTTTAAGTACTCATGATTTTGAATTTGCAAAATCAGTTGGTAACAGAGTTATTGAATTAACTCCTAATGGTGTAATAGATAGGTTAACAACATTTGATTCATATATATCTGATCCAAAAATTAAAGAACTAAGAAATAAATTATATAGCTAAATCTTTAATTATTTGTTTTGCTAATTCTAATTGATCGCTAAATACATAAATATGAATCTGATCGTTTGGATTATATCCAAAACCTGATAGTATTGCAGATTCTTTCTTGTTGATTATAATAGGATTAATTCCATTAGAAATAAGTTCAGATTCAACTCTATTTACCTCAACAAAAGATCCCTTAAAAATTAATTCTTGACTTATCACAATGTTATGATCTTAATGAAGCACTGAACTCATTTTCAATTTTAGATTGAATTTTGCTCATACTTGAGCTGATTTCTTTTTCAGAAAGAGTTTTTGTTTTATCCATTAAATTGAAACTTAGGGTATAAGATTTTTTACCCTCAGGAAGTTTGTCATCTTGGTAAACATCAGATAAACTCATGCTTTCTAGGTTTTTTATATGAGATTGTCTCATAATTAATTTTTGTATTGAACTAAAACCAATTTTAGTGTCAATTAAAAAGTTTAATTCTCTGTTAACAGTTGGAAACTTTGATAAAGGAGAATATTTTTTAAATTTCAAATTAAGAAGATCAAGTATTAAATCTATATCTAGTGAAGCATAGTAAACATCTTTTTTGATTTCATATTTTTCATTAAAATCCGAACTAATCTTTCCAATTACAGAAACTTTATTTTTTTTATTAAATATTCCTAGACAATTTTCAAAACCGTCATGAGTAATTGTTTTTTCATTAATTTGTATAGAGAGTTTTCTAAAAATATTATAAACTATATTTTTAAGAACAAAAAATCTATCAGCTGAGTTGTTTTTAATCCAAGAATTACTATATAAATTATCACAAAATAAAATTGACAACCTTCTTGATTCTATTGTTTTATTATCTACTAATTGATATATTTTACCAAATTCAAAAAATTTATTATTATTATTCTTTCTGTTTAAATTGAATTTTAATGTTTTTAAAGATGAATCCAGCATAGTAGTTCTAAGCTGCGATATATCAGAACTTATAGAGTTTAATATTTTTACTTCTTGCCTTTCTGAAATATTTAATTTATTGTTTGTTAATGAGTTGTTCATTATTTCATTAAAACCCAATGGAGTAAGTAAATTTGAAATAATATTTTCTGTTTTATAACTCAAACTCAAATTTTCTTGATTTACAGGAATTGATAATTTATTGGAAAGAGAAATTTTATTATATCCATAAATTCTTAATATTTCTTCAACAACATCACATTCTCTAGTTACATCATGTCTATAAAATGGAACAGTTATTCCAACACCTGTTTCGGTAATATTATTAATTTTAAAATCTAATGAAGTTAATATAGATTTTATTTCTTCTCTTGGAATTTCTTGACCTATTAACTTATTGGTTTTTTCAAAATTTAGCAAAATAGACCTTTCTTCAGGTCTTTTAGGGTATTCATCTATTATATCACTAGATATATTACCGTTACAAATCTCACAAATCAAAATTGCAGCCCTTTTTAGAGCATATTCAACTGTATCAATACAAATTCCTCTTTCGAATCTAAATGAAGCATCTGTATTTAAGCTATGACGTTTTGCTGTTTTTCTAATAGAAACAGGATTAAAATAAGCACTTTCAAGAAAAATTGAGCTAGTTTCATTAGAAATACCATAATTTATGCCACCAAAAACACCAGCTATACACATGGGTGAATCTTTGTCGCATATAATTAAGTCTGATTTGTCAAGTTCTCTTGATTCACCATCAAGAGTTATAAATTTAGTTTTGTCTTTCAGAGTTTTTACATGAACTGATTTTGAAGAAATTTTATCTAAATCATATGCATGTAAGGGTTGACCTATCTCATGTAATACATAATTGGTTATGTCTACTACATTATTTAATGGAGACAGTCCGATTGATTTAAGTTTGTTTTGTAACCAAGTTGGTGAATCTCCAACATTAATATTTTCAATACATACACCCATGAATCTTGGACAAAATTTAGAATCCTCAACATTAACTGTAACCTTTTGTGTTCTGGAATTTACATGAAATGACGACACTGAAGGCGTTATAAGTTCAGATTTTGAACCTCTGTGCATCAAAGCGGCTCGAAGGTCTCTAGCTACACCGGCATGACTCATAGCATCAGACCTATTTGGTGTTAATCCGATGTTTATTATTTTATCTGAATAGTTACTATATAAATCAGAAACTTTTGTTCCTTTTTTAACTTTATTATCTAAAATGATTATACCATCATGTGAATTTCCTACACCAATTTCATCTTCCGCACAAATCATTCCTTGACTAATTTCACCACGAATTTTACTTTTAGTAATTTTAAATTGATGATTATTTAATGGAAAAAGAATAGTTCCAACCTTAGCTACAACAACTTTTTGATCAAGATCAACATTAGGTGCCCCACAAACAATTTGTAAAATTTCGTCACCAATATCAACCTTTGTTAATTTTAACCTGTCAGCATTTGGATGTTTTTTACATTCAATTACATGACCTACCACTAAACCTTTTAATCCTCCCTTTAATTCTTCATAATCACTTATCCCTTCAACTTCGAGACCAATATCAGTTAATATTTCAGAAACCTCTTCTATTTCTAGGTCAACTTTTAAGAACTCATTAAGCCAATTGAATGATATATTCATTTAAATAAATTTTGATAAATATACAATTAAGTAATTTTAAAAATAAACATTAAATTAACTAATGTGTTTCCAAAGTAGGCTGTTTTTTCTCATAGACAAGAATTCTTTTTTAATTAATTTATTTTCTAGATTGGAAAGATTAGGATCGATTGAAATTAAATTTTTTACATCTTTTCTTGCTGATTCTAGTATTTCCTTATCATTAATAATATTAGCAATTTTAAAATCAAGTACTCCACTTTGTTGAGTTCCTAAAAGATTCCCTGGTCCTCTGATTTCCATATCTACTTCAGCTACCTTAAAACCATCATTTGTTGAGGTCATTGTTTTTATTCTTTTCTTGGCGTCATTACTAAGCTTGAAGGAAGACATTAAAATACAAAAAGAACTTTCAGATCCTCTACCAACTCTTCCTCTCAATTGGTGTAGTTGTGATAAACCAAATTTTTCAGAACTTTCAATAACCATTACTGAAGCATTGGGAATATTTACTCCAACTTCAATAACTGTAGTTGAAACCATTATTTGTGTTTGACCATTTTTAAATCTTTCCATTTCATAGGTTTTGTCTTCAGGTTTCATCCTTCCATGTAATATACTAATTTGATATAGTTCATTACTAAATTCTCTTGAAATACTTTCATAACCATCCATTAAATCTTTATAATCTAATTTCTTTGATTCTTCAATCAAAGGATAAACAATATAAACTTGGCGTCCTTTACTTATTTCTTCTTTTAAAAACTTAAATACATCTAATCTGTTTTTGTCAGTTCTATGCACTGTTTTAACTGGTTTTCTTCCCGGTGGTAACTCATCAATAATAGATATATCTAAATCTCCATATACACTCATTGCTAAAGTTCTAGGAATAGGTGTTGCCGTCATTACTAATACATGAGGAGGTGTATTGTTTTTTTTCCAAAGCTTAGACCTTTGAGCTACACCAAATTTATGTTGCTCATCAATTATAACATAACCTAAATTTTTGAATATAACGTTGTCTTCCAAAACAGCGTGTGTTCCTACAAGAATATTTATATTACCATTTTGAAGACTTTCAAAAATATCTTTTCTTTTTATTTTACTTGAGGAACCGGTTAATATTTCAACTTTAATGTTTATTTTTCTTAATGAATCGTTGAGACTATTAAAATGTTGTTGAGCCAAAATTTCCGTTGGTGCCATAAAACATACTTGATAATTATTATCAATGGCTATTAATGAAGTTAAAAGAGCTACAACTGTTTTTCCTGATCCAACATCCCCTTGTAAAAGCCTATTCATTTGTGCTTTTGAAGAAAAATCTTTTCTAATTTCTCTAATTACATTTTTTTGAGCATTTGTTAATTCAAAAGCTAAGTGTGAACTATAAAATGAATTAAAATGATTTCCAACTTTAGAGAAGTTAAATCCCTTAAATTTTGATTTTTTTGAAACATTTGTCATCAAAAACTCTAATTGTAAATAAAAGAACTCCTCATATTTTAAACGGAATTCAGATTTTGAAAGTATACTTTGTGATTCTGGAAAATGAATATTTTTTAGGGCTTGATATTTGGTAATCAAATGATATTTCTCATTTATTTCTTTGTTCAAATTTTCTGTAATTTTATTTAATGAAGAATTAATAAGATTCAATAAAATCTCTCTAAAAAATTTATTAGTTATTCCCTTAGATAATATTCTTTCATTTGAACTATATATTGGCAATAAACCTTTAACAAATTTATTTTTGTAATCCTTTAATAAATCAAGTTCAGGGTGAGCAATAGAAAAAGAATTTGAAAACCAATTTGGCTTTCCATATATAACATAATCAGTATTTAATTTAATAGATTTTTCAATCCATTTAGTAGCTCTAAACCAGACTATTTCAATTTTTTGTTCTCCATCAGTAAAGATTCCTATAAGTCTATTATTTTTTGAGTTATTATGAAATCTTAATTCTAAAAATTTACCAATAATTTGGACATCAGAACTTGATTTCTCTATTTCTTTAATTTTATAAAAATTTGTCCTATCAATATATCTAAAAGGAAAAAAATAAAGTAAATCTTTAAAAGTAAAAATTTGGAATTCTTTTTTTAGAATTTCTGATCGATTTGGTCCGACTCCCTTTAAATAATCTATTGGTGTATTTAGGAAATTTTCTTTCACAACACTAATATAATTCATTAACTTTATAAGGTAAATAATTCTAACTTATTTCAATAAAATAACTATAAATTCCTCAATTGAAAGACTATTTAAGTCAATTAAACGAATCTCAAAAATTACCTACTGTTCACAAAAATGGTCCAGTAATGGTTATAGCTGGTGCTGGATCTGGAAAGACTAGGGTGTTAACATATAGAATTGCTTATCTAATGGAGATAGGAGTTGATCCATTTTCAATTCTTGCTTTAACTTTTACAAATAAAGCAGCTAAAGAAATGAAAGAAAGAATTGGTTTAATTGTAGGAGAAACAAATGCAAAGTCGTTATGGATGGGAACATTTCATTCAATTTTTGCTAGAATACTAAGATCGGAATCTGAATATTTAGGATATAGTTCAAACTTTTCCATTTATGATACTCAAGATTCAGAAAGACTAATATCTTCCATTATTAAAGAATTAAAATTAGATAAGGATTTATATAAACACAGAAACATAAGAAATAGAATATCCTCTTTAAAAAATAATTTAGTTACCGTTAAAGCTTATTTAAATAATCCTGAGTTAGTTCAACAAGATAAAGAATCTAGAAAACCGATGTTTGGAAAAATTTATCAAACTTATGTAAATAGATGTTTCAAAGCATCTGCAATGGATTTTGATGATTTACTATTAAAGACAAATGAACTTTTAAATAGATTTCCTGAGGTTTTAGCAAAATATCAACAAAGATTTAAATACATTCATGTTGATGAATACCAGGATACAAATCATTCTCAGTACTTAATTGTTAAAGCATTAGCAGATAAATTTGAGAATATATGTGTTGTAGGAGATGATGCTCAAAGTATTTACGGGTTTAGGGGGGCAAATATTGAAAATATTTTGTCTTTTCAAAAAGATTATCCTAACTCATCTGTCTATAGATTAGAACAAAATTATAGATCTACTCAAAATATAGTTAATGCTGCAAATTCAGTCATTAGTAATAATTTAAATAAGTTGGAAAAAAAAGTTTGGACTGAAAATGAGATTGGTGAGAAAATTGAGTTAAGTGAAACACCAACTGACTCTGAGGAAGGAAGGTTTGTTGCATCTTCTATTTTTGAAGCAAAACATAACCTTCAATTACAAAATGATCAGTTTGCAGTATTATATAGAACAAATGCACAATCCAGGTCAATAGAAGATGCCTTGAGAAGAAAAAATATTCCTTTTCAGATTTATGGAGGATTATCATTTTATCAGAGAAAGGAAATTAAAGATATACTAGCCTACTTAAGGTTAATTATTAATTCTAAGGATGATGAAAGTTTAAAACGAGTAATTAATTATCCTGGAAGAGGAATTGGACTTACTACTCTTGAAAAAATTCAAATCTACTCTAATGAAAATAATTTAACTCTTTTTGAAGTTCTTGAAAATATTAATAATTATGAAATCAATGTTAATAAAGGAACAAAAGAAAAATTATTTGATTTTTTTAGCATGATCAAAAGTTTCCAAATTTCAAATGAAAATTTAAATGCATTAGAGATTTTAAATGAAGTTCTTAAAAGAGTAGGTATTGTTAATTTACTTAAAAATGAAGGTACTCCTGAAGCAATTAGTAGAATAGAAAACATTGAAGAGCTAATAAATGCTGTACAAGATTTTATTGATGGTCAGAAAGAAATAGTAGATTCTATTGGTTCTCTGAGTGAATTTTTAGAAGACGTAGCTTTAATAACAGATTTAGATAAAGAAGTTGATAATACTAAACCAAAGGTTTCACTAATGACAATTCATTTGGCCAAAGGCTTAGAATTCTCACACGTTTATATAGTTGGTTTGGAGGAAGACTTATTTCCTTCAGCTTTAAGCTCAACTACTAGATCTGATTTAGAGGAAGAAAGAAGACTTTTTTACGTAGCGCTGACTAGAGCTATGAAAAAAGTAACAATATCTTATTCAAAAACAAGATACAGATGGGGAAAACTCAACGACTGTGAACCTAGTAGATTTATCAGTGAAATTGAAGAGAAGTACATAAAATCTATTAAATCTAATTTTATAAATAGGAATTTTAATAAACTTAAATCAAATAAGTTAAGGTTTGAAATTCCTGAAAGAAAAAAAACATTAAAATCTGTTTCTGGAAATTCAACTTTAAATTCTTCATATATTGATATAAATCAAGGTGACATTATCATACATAACAGATTTGGTAAAGGACAAGTCATAAGTACAGAGGGTAGTGGTGGAGACAAAAAAGCTGAGGTTTTATTTAAAACTAGTGGAACAAAAAAAATACTTCTAAAGTTTGCTAAATATGAAAAGATTACCTCCTAGATCTTCTTTTTCCTTTGTTTTTTCCTTTACCATTTCTTTTTGATCTTGATCTTCCAGAATAATTATCTGAGTCTTTGGGTCTTCTTGAATTATTTTTTTTACTTTCTCTTGAATATTTTTTTTCAATTTTTTCCTTGGATTTTTTAATATTCAATCCTATTCCATTGTAATCTAAACTTGAGGAAGATTTTATTAATGATTTAATAATTAGTTTATCTATTTCAAAAACTGTGTAGGATTGTCTTATATCAATACTACCTATCTCAATGTCATTTGATTTAGTTATTCTATTAACTAATGAAATTAATTCTATTGGTGTTATACCATGTTTACGTCCAACGTTAACAGATAATATTTCAAAGGACCTTGAGCTTCTTTTATTATCAAAATCTTTAGATTTACTTTCTCTGATATTTTTGATATCATCACTTTTTTTATAATAATCTAAAAATCGATTGAATTCAGCTGACACAAAATGTTTTATAAGATTTTCTCTGCTCAGCCAACTTAATTTTTCATAAATCTCAGGAAGAAATGGAGATATTTGTTTCTCATCCACTTTCACCATTTCAATTTTTTCAATCAATTTAAAAAGTTGTTTAGAACAAATATCCTTTCCCGAAGGAACTTCTTTTTTAATAAATTTAATTTGTGATTTATTTTCTATGCTTTTTATTTTTCTTCCTTCTCTTGAATTTGAGATCACAACAGAAATTCCTTTATTTCCTGCTCGCCCAGTTCTTCCACTTCTGTGTGTATAAACCTCTGGATCATCGGGAAGAGAATAATTAATAACATGTGTTAGGTTATTAACATCTAATCCTCTTGCAGCAACATCTGTTGCTATTAACATTTGTATTGTTCCATCTCTAAACCTAGACATTACATCATCTCTTTGAGATTGACTTAAGTCTCCATGAATAGCATCTGCATTATATCCATCTTTGATAAACTTTTTTGAAATATCTTTTGTTTCACGGCGTGTTCTACAAAATACAATTCCATATATGTTTGGATTGAAATCAGAAATTCGTTTAAGAGTTGCATATTTATCTTTAGAACTCACTGAATAAATGTGATGTTCAACATTTTTTGATCCTGAATTTAGTTTTTCTACGGTTATCTCCTGAGCTTCATTCATAAACCTTTTAGAAATACTTCTCACTTCTTTTGACATAGTAGCTGAGAATAGAAGAGTTTGCCTATTTTGATTTGTCGTATCTAAAATAAAATCTAAATCATCTTTAAAACCCATACTGAGCATTTCATCAGCTTCATCCAAAATAACCCTGTCAACAGAGTTAAAATTTAATACTTTTCTTTTGATTAAATCCTTGGTTCTTCCGGGAGTACCAACAATAATATGAGCACCTTTTTTTATAGATTTAATTTGATTTTCAATACTAGTTCCACCATATACAGGAATGATTTTTATTCCTCTATAAAATTTTGAATATGAAATCAAATCTTTTGAAATTTGAATACACAATTCTCTTGTTGGACATAAAACTATAGTTTGAATATTTTTATTAGCAAGGTCGATCTGTTGAATACTAGGAAGACCAAAAGCTGCAGTTTTCCCTGTTCCAGTTTGTGCAAGAGCAACTAAGTCACTCTTACTATTTAATACTAATGGAATAGCTTTTTCTTGTATAGGGGTAGGAGTTTTAAATCCTAATTCTGAAATAGAATTAATAAGATTATCATCAACTCCTAAATTTTTAAAATTATTCACTTATTCAAATTTGGTTGCAAATGTCGACTATTAAATTGTTAAACAAAGGGAAATAACAATAAATCCACTGTAAAAAAAAAACACACCATTAATGATGTGTTTTTTTTTATATGTAAAGAAAAAATTAGTTTCCTCCAGCTGCTTGCATTCCTTGTTCTATTAAATCATAAAACTGATCTAGTTTTGGTAATACAACTATTCTAGTTCGTCTGTTTTTAGCCCTGTTTTCAGCAGTATCATTATCAGCTACTGGGATGTAGTAACTTCTACCGGCAGCAGTCATTCTTTCTGGCTGTACACCAAAATCATTTTGTAAAACTCTAACTACAGACGTAGCTCTTTTAACACTTAGATCCCAATTGTCGAGTAAAACCTCATTTTGAATAGATTGATCGTCAGTGTGACCTTCAACTAAAAATTCAATCTCAGGTTTATCTAAAACAACTTTAGCAACTTTTCCTAAAACTTCTTTTGCTCTTTCAGAAACAACATAACTTCCACTATTGAATAAAAGTTTATCAGAAATTGAAATGAAAACTACACCTTTTTCAACATTAACTTCGATATCTTTATCATTTATGTCTATAAACGTCCCCTTTAAACTTGTTACAAGAGCTAAAGTAACAGAATCTCTTCTGGTTACTGCATCTCTCATAGTTTTGATAGTTAGATCTTTCTCCTTCATACTTTCAAGAGACTTTTCTAGGTTTTCAGCACCTTTTTGGGATAAGGTGGTAAGGTTACCCATGTTATTTATTAGATCTTGATTATTTGCCTTTAAAAATGCAACTTGATCTTTTAAAGTTTGCAAACTTGCATCAGCATTAGCTTTTTCTTCAATGCATGCATTAAGTTTTACCGTTGCAGAATTTAATAAATCTTTATTTTGTTTGTTAGTTGCCTCAAGAGCAGCATAATCTTTTTTTGAAACACACGATGTGAACAAAAAAGAGATAGTAAGTAGGGATAAGATAATTTTTTTCATAATAATAAGATTATTTTCAATTAATCAAATTTAGTAAAATATTTAAATAATGTTATTAATTTAACTCTTATTTAACTCTGTAAATCTTTTTTTATTAAGAATTGTGTATTCTAATAGTATTGACTTTACGTGGTAGTATTTAAATTTGTTTTTAGGTTTTGTTATTTTAAACTTTGAGTTAATTTTACTTTTTGGATAAGAATAAAAAATTGCTTTATAAACCTTAAAAAAATGTTTAAACTTAAGAGTAAGAAGAAAGTAAAAAGATATAAGTATGTTTATTAAATATACATTTAAAGAAATAAGAAACTTATCTATATTACTGTTAATATTTTTATAAATCATTGATTTTTGATTTCTGATATTATAATATATTTTATTTGGATTATTATAGTTTAATGAACCACCTCCAAGATGAAATACTTTGCTGTTAAAAATGTATTTTTTTTCATACCTAGAATTTACATTAGATATTCTCCAACATAAATCAATCTCTTCCATATGATTAATGAAGTTAGAATCAAATCCCCCCAACTCATCAAATATTTCCTTTCTGATAAAAAAACATGCTCCAGAAGCCCAAAATATTTTACAATCCTTATCATATTGACCTTCATCTTCTTCAATTGTATTTAAAATCCTTCCTCTACAATATGGATATCCAAAATAATCAATAAAGCCTCCTGCTGCTCCAGCGTATTCGAATTTATTTTTATTTTTAAAATCCAATATTTTTGGTTGAGCAACAGCTAAGTATTGGTTTTCTTTAAACTGCTTTATAATTGGATCTAACCAACCCTGTGTAACTTCAACATCGTTGTTTAATAAACAATAAACTTCCTCATGAACATGCTTTAAACCTTCATTATATCCTTTTGCATAACTTAAATTTTCAGGATTTTTAATAATCTTTACAGATGGAAAATTAGTTTCAATGTAAAGGATTGAATTATCGTTAGAATTATTGTCAATTATATATAAACTTTGTTTTTTTGAATATTTATATACACTAGGAAAAAACTTTTTTAAAAGTTCTAATCCATTCCAGTTCAGTATAACAACAGCTAATTTCATTAAAGCGGAAAATCTTTTACAAAAATATGAGTTTTATTAACTTGATCTATTTTAAAATACAAATGATCTAATCCATTTGAGATCATTAAATATTTAGATTTTATTTTTAGGTTATAAATAGAAATTTGATCAAAAACACTTTGATCAATTTTTACAGAAGGTGACTTACACTCAATTAAAATCAAAGGTTCACCATTTCTATTAAATACGACTATATCAAACCTTTTAATAAGATTATTAACCTTAAGTTGTCTTTCAACTGCAATGTGAGACTTGGAAATTTTTTTTGAGATCAGAAAATGTAAAACATGTTGTCTTACCCATTCTTCAGGTGTTAATAAGTAATAGTTATTTCTTATAAAATCAAAAATAAAAGTTTTAGAATCTATATTTTTTAGCTTAAATTCAAAGTGTGGAAAATTTAGTTTTAACATATTATCTAAAATGAATTTACAAGAAATTAATAGTATAATTTCAAAAATAAATAATAAAGTTTATTCACCTATTTATTTTTTAATGGGTGAGGAAACATATTATATTGATTTATTTACAGAGTTATTAGAAAAAAATATACTTTCTGAGGAAGAGAAAAGCTTTAATCAGACCGTACTTTATGGAAAAGACACCTCTGTTGATGAAATAATTTCTATATGTAAACGTTTTCCCATGATGAGTAAATATCAATTGGTAATTGTTAAAGAAGCTCAAGATTTAGATTCGAAAATTGATACTTTAATTGATTACTTATTAAATCCAATGTTAAGTACAGTTTTAGTAATTAATTTTAAATATAAAACACTTGATAAAAGAAAAAAAATTTACAAGGCTGTCCAGAAATTTGGTTTAATTTTCGATTCTAAGAAACTTTATGAGAATCAGATTTCAAATTGGATTTCAGATCAATTAAAATCATACGGATACTCCATAGACTTTAAGGCTAATCAAATGTTAGTTGAATATTTAGGAAATGATCTAAATATGATAAATAATCAACTAAATAAATTAATGATACTTGAGCCAAAAGGAAAAATAATAAGTCCTGAACTTATTGAACAAAACATTGGAATTAGTAAAGACTACAATGTATTTGAATTAAGAAAAGCAATAGGAGCAGGTAATATAAATAAGGCACTACAGATCGCAAATTATTTTTCTAATAACACAAAATCTTATCCAATTCCTTATGTTTTAGGATCTTTATTTAATTATTTTGTTCAAATTTTTCAACTACATAGTTTAAAAAATAAATCTGATAACAACGTATCTTCAACTTTAGGGATAAACAGATACTTTGTTGGAGAATACAAGAGGGCGTCTACAATATATTCAATGAAAAAGATATCAAAAATAATATCTCTTTTTAAAGAAGTTGATCTAAAAAGTAAAGGTTTAAATTCGAATAATAATACTCATAAAAAATTATTAAATCAACTTGTTGTTGAAATAATGAGTTAAATCAAGTCTTGGTAGTTTTTTGGATCATATTCATTCATTATTCCGTATGCTTTTTCGATTATATCATCAATTGAGGGTTTAGAAAAGTAATCTCCATCTGATCCATAAGCGGGTCTATGATTTTTTGAAGTAAGTGTTATTGGAGAGGAATCTAACTGTTCAAATCCGCTTTTTTCTTGTAATATCTTTTGCAAAATATATGAAGATGCTCCCCCAGGTAAGTCTTCATCAACAATAAGTAATTTATTAGTTTTCTTTAAACTTTTAATGATCAAATCGTTCAGATCAAAAGGAATTAATGTTTGAATATCTATAACTTCACAACTAATATTTAATTTTTCCAATTCTTCACTCGCCTTTTCCACTAATCTAAGAGTTGATCCATAAGAAACAATAGTAATATCCTGACCTTCTTTAATTATTTCTGATTGTCCCAATAGAACTGTATAATTTGAAAGGTTTTTGGGTTCACTTTCCTTTAATCTATATCCGTTTAGAGATTCTACTAAAACTGCTGGCTCCTCACATTTTAATAAAGTGTTATACATTCCTGCAGCTTGTACCATATTTCTTGGAACTAAAACATTTATTCCTCTCAAAGTAGATAACAAAGCTCCCATTGGTGAACCTGAATGCCATATACCTTCTAATCTGTGACCTCTAGTTCTTATAATAAGAGGAGCAATTTGTCTACCAAAAGTTCTATAGTGAAGTGTAGCAAGATCATCACTTAAAATTTGTATTGCGTATAATAAATAATCTATATACTGAATTTCAGCTATTGGTCTAAATCCTCTTAAAGCTAATCCTATTCCTTCTCCGATAATAGAGGCTTCTCTTATTCCTCTATCAGATACTCTTTCTTTTCCATATTTTTCTTGCAAACCCTCAAGACCTTGATTAACGTCACCTATTTTTCCAGAGTCTTCTCCAAAAATTACCAAATTATCATACTTGTCGAGAAGATTATCAAAGTTATTTCTTAAAATAATTCTTCCATCAACTTTTTTTGAATTTTGGTCATAAATTGGTTTGATTTCTTGTACACCTAGGTGATTTGAATCGTATTCGTTGTATAGTTTAGATCCATACACCTTATTTTGTTGTTTAGTATAGGAAATAATCCAGGTTTTTAACTCCTCTAAATAATTACAATTCTCATTGATTAATATTCTTATAATTTTTCTTGCATTTGATAATATATCTTTCTTGTTTGGTTCTTTAAGTCTAATAAGCTGATCCCTATATGTTTCTAAAAAATACGATTTATATTTATCACATAATTTATTTAGTATGTTCAAATAATCATCTCTTATTTCAAGAATGGGGTTTAAATATGTATTCCATGCTTGTTTCTTAGACTCTTTCACAAATTCTTTGCAGTCGTTTTCAATTATAATAAGATCATTGTCATTAGAAATTCCATTATCAATTATCCATTCCCTCATTTTCAGGTTACAATCTTTTTCTTTTTCCCATTTTAATCTTTCGTTAGATTTATATCTTTCGTGAGAACCAGAAGTTGAATGACCCAATGGCTGCGTTAACTCTGTTACATGAACAATTACAGGAGTATGATGAACCCTAGCAATATCACTAGCTTTTTGATAGGTTGTAATTAAATTAGCATAATCCCAACCATTTACCGTCAGAATTTCAAAACCATTTGAACTTTGTGTTTTTTGGAAGCCTGCTAAAGCTTTAGAAATATTTTCTTTTATTGTTTGGTCTTTATTTTCTACTGAAATACCATAGCTATCATCCCAAATACTTATTACCATTGGAACTTGATGAACTCCTGCTGCATTTAAAACTTCAAAAAATATACCTTCACTTGTACTAGCATTTCCTATTGTTCCCCAAGCAATTTCATTTCCATTATTAGAAAACTTACTTGAATTTTTAATTTTAAGTTTTCTGTAAAGTTTAGATGCTTGAGCTAAACCAAGTAATCTAGGCATTTGAGATCCAGTACATGATACGTCAGAGCTAGAATTTTTAAGATCAATCAAGTTTTTCCATGTACCATCTTTGTTAAGAAAAGGAGTGTTAAAATGGGCTCCCATTTGTCTGCCAGCCGACATGGGTTCTTCGTTGATATCAGTATTAGCATATAAGCCTGAAAAAAGCTGTTTGACAGTTAGTTCGTTAATTGACATCATAAATGTCTGATCACGATAATATCCTGATCTGTAATCACCTTTTTGAAAAACTTTTGAAAGAGCTATTTGAGGTAATTCTTTTCCGTCTCCAAAAATCCCAAATTTTGCTTTTCCATTCAAAACTTCTCTTCTTCCTAGTAAGCTAGCTTCTCTACTAGTAACAATTAATCTGTAATCTTCCAAAACTTGTTTTTTAAAAGTTTCAAAAGATATTTCTTGATTAAGATCAATGTTATTTTCCATAAGGAAATTTTGGATTGCAAATTTAAAAAAAAAAGCCCTTGATTCCTAGTTCTAAGCTAAAACCATCGTCTTGAAATTAAACTTGATAAAGTTCTGGGATCAAAGGAAACTCTGAATCTAATTTTGCTTAAATAGTCAGATTGTGATAATTCATTTCCTAATGAAGAATAAACAGGAAGATAAAGTTCAAAATAATCAGTTAATATATTTAATCTAATACCAGATTCATAATCAAAAACTAGTTTTTTATTAAGATTTTTAATCAAAGCAGAACCACCATAAGCTTCTATCCATTGCCATATAGTAATTCCTGAATTTATTGAAAATATATAATCATTTGCATAATCAGTATTTATTCTAGACTTAAATCCTCCCTCTGATCCAATGTACTGTTGACTGTAAAAACCTGAATTTTCAGATCTACCTAATAAATTTGCGCTAAAAAGGTAATCTCTAGCTCTATATGTTGAAAAACTAAAATAATCATCTTTAGTTCTGTTTTTTAAAAACTTCCCCATAAAAAGTCTTACATTAAATTGTCTGTTGTTTTTGTAATAATTTCTGTAATTTAATGTTAATGAAGTTTTTATAAAATCTCTATTGTACTGAAAATCTGTTTTAAAATTAAAAGCTTTTTCAACACTTGAATTAGAAAGCACATATTTTAGATTTAAAATGTTATAATTCGGATATTCCTTTGCATTAATATTTTCTTCTCTAAAAACACTCACATATCTTAAACTTAGATATTTTCTGGAATTTGATCGTAAATCTTTATCACGAAATGACATAAGAATTGAAGGGAAAAAAGTATTATATGACAGATCATCTTTATAATGAAAAGTTGATGCTCCAAGAAAGTAATCAATACTAAATAAGTCAGTATTTTTATTTTTATTGAAAGAAGTATATTTAAGATTTACCTTACCCAATAATTCATTTTGTTTTGTTGATAAATAAGGAACTAATTTATAATTAAAAGGTTTTTTAATAACTGAAGAATTTGAAAAAGAAATACCAGGCATTATGCCATCATATAAATTGTAGTTAAATAAGGGAATATAATTTATTTTGGTTGTTAAGTTATCTTCAAAATCATTAAATAAAACAAACTTTATCTTTTTTTTATTTTTAAATGTTGAGGAAATATTATTAGAAAAACTATTTTCAGAAAAATACTTTTCTGGGTTTATTTTAATTGTTGTTTGATTTTTGGTTTTTATTATAGTATCATCTCTTTTATTTAATTTTATCCAAAATGTATTGTTTATATTTTGTTGATCTAAACTTATTTTAATTGGAATATTCAAATCTGAGTTATTAGATATTAAGAATTTGTTTTCAATCTGACTATTAGATATTTTTTTTATTGAGAAATCAATATTCCGGTCATATTTAAGAAATTTATTAAACCATCCAATTTGATATTTTACATCTAATTGTTCTAATAAACTTTTATAATCTTTAGAATTAAGTTTATTAATATTTGAAAACTCCTTAATCGTTTTCAAAACTTGGTTATCTCCAAGATAATCATTCAGCATTTTAAAAGAAAGGCCAGATTTATAAGGGTTAATTATTTTATAATTAACCCTTGTTAAGGAATCTAAAGGGGTTTTTATTGGCTGATTAATGTTTCTGCTTGAGATAATATTATCAAATAATCTAAATTGTTCGCTAAACTTAAATTTTGAATATTCTCTGTTTTTTAAAAAGGATAATTTTGAGTATTTCCCTATTAAATTAACGTCAGAATAGTATGTATTAATATAATCCATTAATAAAAAAGTTTCAATTCCTTTTACTTCCCAAAAATCTTTTCTTTGATTAAATGGAATTAAATTTTTCAAATATTGATCTATAATTTGCTTTAAAACATTGAGCTCTTTAATAAATTTAATTTCGAAAGGATTAAAAACATCAGGAATGTTATTGAATCCATAAATAGGATTTCTTTTTAAATTAAATTCTGATATAATGAGTTTTTTTAAAGAATAATCACCTAATTTATTTTGAACATAATTAAAAGTTTTATTTAAAATTGAATCGAAATTTATTGAATCTTTTTGATTAATATTAGAAAGACTTTTGTTTCCAGTTTTTCTGTTGACATAGTTCATTATTTTATTAACTACGGAATCTGATTTTTTTTGACCGGTATTTAAATCAGTTAATATTATTTTATTATTAATATCAAATTCTTTGAACTTATTATTCTTGGTTAGAAATATTGGGTTATGTATTTTAAGCTCTTTTATAGAGGTAAATACTAATTTTTTTGAAAATAAATTTTTCTTATCAATTGATATGTTACTTATAAGGTTAAAGTCTTTAGGAAAAGTAATTCTAAAGGTATAATAGGCAGGATCGATTGAGATATCATCTAAATCCAGATTACTTTGTTTTAACCAAATGGAGTTATTAAATTTTGATAAAGATAAAAACCACTCCGACATTCTGATAGATTGATCTTTGTCTATTCCATATCCAGTAAAATCATTAATTGGAATTTTGATTTCATATTTTATGTTTATTACAGCTTTTTCATTAGGATTTAACTTTTCCTTTAAAAACACCTTAATTAAATCAATTTGTCCTTCAATACGTTCATATTTATTTTGAAATGCTCCTTGATTTAATTGAATGATTTTTGTTGATCCTCTTTGATTTTTAGTAGATCTTTGAAAGTTAAGAGTGAAATCTTCAGAAAGTCTTTTTCCAAGAGGAGATGAAGATGATGAGTAGGAGTGAGGCCAATCGTTTAAAATAAGATGATTAATTCCATGATTAGAATTATTAAAAAAAACTATCTCTTGATCAATTTTTATAATACGTTTATCAGGATCAATAATTGCGTCAATAAAATATTCATTTTGTTGGCAAAAAACAACATTAATAAGTATTAGAAAAAATAAAGAAAGAGTTTTCTTCATGGGATAAATCTGACAGTAAGTTTAAAAATTAGGTTTAAAGCCTTTTTTATCATAAAACTTATTTAATATATCTGCAACCTCGTCAGGAGTATCAACTATTGAAAATAGATCTAAATCAATTTCTGAAATATAATTATTGTTTTCTAAAAGTCTTTCTTTTATCCATTCAAAACATCCTTGCCAAAATGATTTATCAACTAAAATGACAGGGAATTTTTCAGCTTTTTTTGTTTGAATTAAAGTTAATGCTTCAAAAAGTTCATCTAAGGTTCCAAATCCACCAGGCATAACAACAAAAGCTTGAGCATATTTCATAAACATAACCTTTCTAACAAAAAAATAGTCAAAATCTAAAGATTTGTCATCATCAATATATTTGTTTATTGTTTGTTCAAAAGGAAGTTCAATACAAAGACCAACGGATGGACCTAACGCTTTCTTTGCCCCTTTATTTGCAGCTTCCATTATTCCTGGACCACCACCAGTTATGATACCAAATCCCAGTTCAACTATTTTTTCGGCAACCTCAGTAGTTAATTTATAATGTGGGTGATCAGATTTAGTTCTTGCAGAACCAAAAATAGATACACAAGGGCCTATTTTACTTAAATTTTCAAAACCATCAACAAATTCACCCATGATCTTAAAAACAGACCAAGAATCATTTGTTTTAACCTCATTCCAACCCTTTAAGTTTTTCCTATGCATATAACTAAGTTAGTTCTTTTTTTAAATACTTTGCAGTAGGACTTTTTTCGATTTTAATAAGTTCCTCAGGTGTACCATTAAAGATTATCTGACCACCAAGTTTACCTCCATTAGGTCCAATTTCGATTATATGGTCAGCAGTTTTTATAACATCCATGTTATGTTCGATAATTATAACAGTATTGCCTTTGTTGACTAATTTATTAATCATTTCAAGAAGAACTTTAATATCTTGAAAGTGTAATCCTGTCGTTGGTTCATCAAGAATGTAGATTGTTTTACCTGTATCTTTTTTGGATAATTCTGAAGCTAATTTTATTCTTTGAGCTTCTCCTCCAGATAAAGTAGTAGATTGTTGTCCTAAAGTCACATACCCCAATCCTACACTTTTTAATGTTTTTAATTTTCTTAAAATTTTAGGGAAATTTTCAAAAAAATCACAACTTTCATTAATAGTCATATTTAAAACATCTGAAATAGATTTGCCTTTATATCTAATTTCTAAAGTTTCTCTATTAAATCTTTTTCCTTGACAATCGTCACAATTAATGTATACATCAGGAAGGAAATTCATTTCAATTTTTCTTAAACCAGCACCTTGACATGTTTCACATCTTCCCCCTACAACATTAAAGCTAAATCTACCAGGTTTATACCCTCTTATTAATGATTCTGGTGTCATGCAAAACAATGATCTAATATCGCTATATACTCCAGTGTAAGTTGCAGGATTACTTCTTGGAGTTCTTCCAATAGGAGATTGATTTATTTCGATTACTTTATCTAAATAATCAAGTCCTTTGATGGATTTGTAAGGTAACGGATCTTTGACTCCATTAAAAAAATGATTATTTAGTATTGGATATAAAGTTTCATTAATTAAAGTAGATTTTCCGCTTCCAGAAACACCAGTAATAGCTATCATTAAACCTAATGGAAATTCAGCTTTAATATTTTTTAAATTATTTCCAATACAGCCATTTATTATTAATTTATAGTTTGACTTTCTTCTAACGTTAGGTACAGGAATTGTTTTAATATTATTTAAAAAATTTGAGGTTACTGTATTACTATTGAGAATTTGTTTATAAGATCCATTAAATATTATTTTGCCTCCATTTTTTCCTGCATTTGGACCAATATCTATTATATGATCCGCTTTTTCCATTATTTCCTTATCATGTTCAACAACTATAATAGTATTACCTAAATCTCTTAGTTTTTTTAATGAATCTATCAACTTTGAATTATCTCTTTGATGAAGGCCTATGCTTGGTTCATCCAAAATATAAAGGACACCAACTAACTGAGAACCAATTTGGGTTGCTAACCTAATTCTTTGAGATTCACCTCCTGAAAGAGATCTGACAGGTCTGTTTAATGAAAGATAGTCTAATCCTACATCTAAAAGAAAATCTAATCTCTTATTAATTTCTTTAATAATTTCTGAACCAATAATTCTTTTTCTTTTATCAAGTTTAGACCCTATTTTATCAAACCATTTTTTTAAATCTATAATATCAAGCTTACTTAAATCATGTATAGTTTTATTGCTGATCTTAAAAAAGTTTGATTGTTTATTTAATCTAGAACCTCCACATGTTTCACAATTAACTTTATCCATGAAACTATTTGCCCATCTTTTAATTCTTGCGCTGTAAAGTTCTTTAGATTGATTTTCTATAAATGTAATAACTCCTTCAAAATCAATTTTATATTTTCTTGTTAAACCCAATGTTTTTGATTCAACTGAAAAAGATTCTTTTCCTCCGTTTAGTATAATATCAATTGCTTCCTTAGAGATCTTATTTATAGGATCCTTAATATTAAAATTATATTTTTGAGAAATAGTATCTATCTGTTTAAAGATCCAGCTATTCTTGTAGTTACCTAAAGGTTTTATTCCACCATTATAAATAGATATACTTGGATCTGGAATAATTAAATCATAGTTGACTTTATTTTCAATACCTAAACCATTACATTTTTTACACATTCCTTTAGGGGAATTAAATGAAAAAGAATTTGGCTCAGGTTTTTCATATGAAATTCCTGATGATGGACAGATTAAACTTCTACTAAAATATGAAATTGAATTATCCTCTTCATTTATAATCATGAGTGAATTATTACCATGATACATTGCAGTAATTAAACTTTCTTTAATTCTTTTCAACGAATTTTCATTTGAGTTAACTAATAATCTGTCAACTACAATTTCAATATCATGAATTTTATATCTATCTAATTTGAGATTAGGTATTAATTCAGAAATCTTACCATCAATTCTCACTTTTAAAAAACCTTGTTTAAAAATCGAAGCAAATAATTCTCTGTAATGACCCTTTCTAGATTTCACAATAGGGGATAGGATACTTATTTTTTTTCCTTTAAATTTTTCAACTATTAATTGAATTATTTCATCATCGGAATAACTAACCATTTTTTCATTTGTTTCAATGCTATAAGCATCTGAAACTCTTGCATAAAACAATCTTAAATAATCATATATTTCCGTTATCGTTCCAACAGTAGATCTTGGATTTTTTGAGGTTGTTTTTTGCTCAATCGCTATAACAGGAGATAACCCGTCAATTTTATCAACGTCTGGTCTTTCTAATCCACCAATAAATTGTCTGGCGTAAGCAGAAAAGGTTTCTATATATCTTCTTTGGCCTTCAGCGTAAATTGTATCAAAGGCTAAAGAAGATTTTCCACTTCCAGAAATTCCAGTAATAACTACTAGTTTATTTCTAGGAATATCTATGTCAATATTCTTTAAATTATGTTCTCTTGCGCCCTTAACTGAAATAAATCCGCTCATAAAAAATCAAGAATGCAATTTACAACTTTAAAATCAAGTATTATACCATGTTTCAATTAATATCCAATTGCAGTGTCATCACCTCTTTTATCAGCACCAGGATTTAAATAATCATTTTTGTCTACGTGTATTGCGTCAACTCTTCCAATAACAGAACTTGTTTCATTAAATAAATATTTCTTTTTGGATAAATTTGACTTAATGTTTTCTGAAAGGATATTTTCTTCATAAAATATTTTATCAGGTAACCATAAATGATGAAATCTTGGTAAATCAACGGATTTTTGCATATCAAATCCAAACTCATAAAAGTTGAGAATAGTTTGTAAAACTGAAGTTATAATAGTTGGACCTCCTGGGCTTCCTAAAACCATTGATAATTCGCCATTATGCTCAATAATTGTAGGGGTCATTGAGCTTAACATTCTTTTTTCAGGTTCAATTGAGTTTATATAACCACCTATTAATCCGTACATGTTTGGATAACCTGGTTTTATTGAAAAATCATCCATTTCGTTGTTTAGAAAAAAGCCTAAATTTTCAGGGATTAATTTCGAACCATAATTTCCATTTAATGTTGTTGTTACAGAAACTGCATTTCCAAACTTATCAACAATTGAATAATGGGTAGTTTCTTTAGATTCTGTAATTAATTTTCCAGGACTTATTTCTTTTAAATTCTTAGATTGACTGTAATCAAATGATTTAAATCTGTTTATTAAGTAATCTTTATTAAGAAGTTCTTTAACTGGGATTTTATTAAAATCTGGATCTCCTAAGTATTTACTTCTGTCAGAAAATGATAATCTTTCAGCCTCAACCAATAATTGAATATATTTTTCATCATTATGATTAAGATTTGAAAAGTCCTTACTTTCTAACATTTTAAGAATTTGTCCTAAAACAATACCTCCGCTTGACGGTGGTCCCATTGTAATGATCTTCAAGTTTTTATAATTAAACTTTATCGGATCTCTCCATACAGGTTTATATAATTTTAAATCCTCTAATGTCAAAATACCTCCCTTATCCAAAATATATTTGCTCAATTTATTAGCTATTTCACCGCTGTAAAAAGCATCACTACCTTTTGTTTGAATAAGTCTTAAAGTTTTAGCAAGAGATTCGTTTTTTAATACATCTCCTTCTTTAAATCTGTCTTTAAAAAGTTTAATCGAATCGTTAAGAGTTAAAATTTCTGATCTAAAATAATTTAACGAGCTAGCTTGTTTCTTAGTAATAACAAATCCATTACTAGCTAAGTCTATGGCGGGCTGAAATAAATCATAAATAGGTAATGAGCCAAATTTTTTATGAATTTCAAATAAACCTGCAATTGTTCCTGGAACCCCTACAGCTAAAGCACCATTTGTACTTAATCCTTCAACTATGTTATTTTCATCATCTAAATACATGTCTTTTGAAGCGTTTATAGGGGCTTTTTCTCTATAATCTAGACTTCCAGATTCTCCGTTATTTAATCTGTAAACCATAAATCCGCCACCACCTAAATTACCAGCATTTGGGTAGACTACAGCTAAAGCCAGGTCAGTTGCAATCATTGCATCAAATGCATTACCTCCTTTTTTTAGAATGTTTACACCAACTTGAGAAGCTTCAACTTTAGCAGAAACAACAATTCCATTTTTGTATTGAGAATTATTACAGGAAAATAATAGGATTATAAAAAAACAAAGACTATAAAATTTTTTATTCATGTATATTAATAAGTCTAATAAAAGTAACATAAAATATCAATCTAATCGTATCTTTGACATATGACATTAATAAAATCAATTTCAGGTATTAGAGGAACAATTGGTGGTAAATATGGAAACAATTTAACACCATTAGACGCAGTTAATTTTGGGTGTGCATATGCTCAATGGGTCATTGAAAGAAACCCTAATATTAAGAATAAAGTTGTAATTGGAAGGGATGCCAGAATTTCTGGAAATATGATACAAAATCTTGTTCAAAATTCCCTTATATCAATGGGAGTTGATGTAATAGATTTAGGTCTTTCAACAACTCCAACTGTGGAGTTAATGGTTAAAAAACATAATGCAAACGGAGGTATAATAATTACTGCAAGTCATAATCCAACTCAATGGAATGCCCTAAAATTATTAAATGAAAATGGGGAATTTTTAAATTCAGAGGAAGGAAAAAAAATAGTTGATTATTCTGAAAGTAAAAATTTTGTTTTTTCTGACGTTTACACTTTAGGTAAAATCATTAAAAATTCAGATTCAATGACAGCCCATATAAAATCTGTTATGAGTTTAAAATTAGTTAATGTTGAAAAAATAAAATCTAAAAAATTAAAAATTGTTGTTGATGCTGTAAATTCAACAGGAGGTATAATAATTCCTGATTTTCTTGAGGCTTTGGACATAGAAGTAATCAAGCTTTATTGTGAGCCTAATGGGAATTTTCCTCATAATCCAGAACCTTTGAAAAAAAATCTTACTGATCTTTCTAAAAAAGTTTTAGAGAATAATGCTGATTTAGGTATTGCAGTTGACCCAGATGTTGATAGATTAGTTTTTATGTGTGAAAATGGAGAATTATTTGGTGAAGAGAATACATTGGTTGCATGCGCAGATTATGTTTTAAGTAAAACACCAGGAACAACTGTTTCAAACTTATCATCTTCAAGAGCTTTAAATGATGTAACTCAAAAATATAATCAGGTTCATTTTTATAGTGCAGTTGGTGAAGTTAATGTAGTTGATAGTATGAAAAAGCATAATGCTGTTATTGGAGGTGAAGGTAATGGGGGTGTAATATATCCTGAGAGCCACTATGGTAGGGATTCGGTTGTTGGTATTGGTTTGTTTTTATCCTTGTATGTAGAAAGAGAATTATCTGCAAGCCAATTGCTCGATACATATCCAAAATATTTCATGTTAAAAGAAAAAATAAATCTTTCTCCTTCTCTTGACGTCGATAAAATTTTAAAAAAGATTGCTGAAAAGTATGTGAATGAAAAAGTTGACCTAGTAGACGGAGTTAGAATAGATTTTATTGATTGTTGGGTACAATTAAGAAAATCAAATACTGAACCAATTATAAGGATTTACAGTGAGGCAGTTACAACAGAAAAAGCTAAAGCTCTTATTGAAGAAATTGAGAATTTAATTAAGAAAATTATTAATTAATTATTTGGAGCCTTGTCCTTGTGTTTAAATCTATTATGAGTCCAATAATAATATTCAGGTATCTCTCTAATTTGTTTTTCAAGTTTTTTTAGATAGATATCAGTAATTTGATAATTTTTATATTCATTGGGAAATTCAGAAATTAAATCAACAACTACCTTATAATAACCTCTTTTTATTTTAATAACTTTTCCAAAAACAACCGGAATATCGTGTTGCTTTGCAATTCTTTCGGATCCTGTAAAAACAGGAACTTTAACACCCAAAAATTCTTTCCAATATGTAATTGATCTTATTTGAGCAGACTGATCAGCTGCCATACCATAAAGAAAAAGTTTATTTTTTTTAATCTGTTTTTTAATATATGATCCTGCTTTATATCTTGATATTAATTTAGAACCATGTCTTAGTCTAAATTTTTTTATTAATGAATCTAGACTTTTATTTGAAAGAGGAGTATAAACAGCAAATGGAAGTTGAGGAACATGATAATTAATTGAAAGGAACCATTCAAAGCCTCCGTAATGTGAAGTCATAAACATTACACTTTTATTCTTTTTTTCTAGTTGATAGAAAATCTCAGGATTTTCAATGTAAAATCTTTTTTTCATTTCTTCTGGAGAAATGCTATAAAACTTAAACATCTCAAAAAAAACATCGGATAAATGTCTATAAAATTTTTTTTCAATTCTTATTAAATCTTTTGTGCTTTTAGCAACTTTAGATAATTCAAGATTTTTTCTAACAATCTTTCGTCTATATTTAATTCCGTAATAAAGTATGTAGTAAAAAAGGTCAGAAATAAAATACAATAACCTAAAGGGTAGCCAAGATATAAATATCAGTAAAGGAGTAATTAAGAATTTTATTAAAAATTTCATTTTAAACAAATTTATTATAATAATGTGAGAAAATAAGATTTACATACATTTGAAAAATGTTATTCATAATTATAATCACAACTTTATTAATTTCAATCAGAGGATTCAAAAATCTATCATTTTTTAATAAATATAAATTTAATGTTGGTTCAATTATGAAAGGTGATAACTATAGAATGTTTTCATCTGGATTTTTACATGTTGATTATAATCATTTATTTTTTAATCTTTTTACTCTATTTGTATTTTCAAGTTCAATTTTAAACCAACTAGGTGAAATATATTATTTGGGAATATATATTGTTAGTTTATATTTTGGTAATTATTATACCCTAAAACATTATAAAAATCAAAATTTTTACTCGGCAGTAGGTGCAAGTGGAGCTGTTAGTGGAATAGTTTATTCTTCTATTCTATTATTTCCTGAAATGAAATTAGTTTTTATTTTTTTTCCAATCCCACTTCCGTCATATGTTTTTGGTATTGGATACATACTTTACAGTATTTATGGAATTAAAAAAGATAATGATAATATAGGCCATACAGCACATCTTGGAGGTGCAATTGCCGGAACTTTAATAACTATTTTGATAGAACCTTCAATAATTGTTAATCAAACCTGGTTAGTTGTTCTCTTGATTTTTCCTTTTTTATTTCTGTATAAAAGAAAATAATTATTTAGCTAATTGTTGAGCTATTAAGTTATCTAAATCATCTCCTTTAACATCAATTCCGATAACATTTTTATTTTCATCAAGAACAAAAGTTGTTGGCATTTTTATAACCTTGTAAAGTTTGGCAATAGGTTCACCCCAAAATTTTAAATTCGAAACATGTACCCAGTTTTTAATCTTGTCATTTTCAATAGCATTAACCCAGGATTCTCTGTCTCTATCTAAAGAAACACCAACGATTTCAAAGTCTTTATTTGAGTATTTCTTTTTTAGATTAACTAAACTAGGATTTTCAACTCTGCAGGGAGCACACCAAGATGCCCAAAAATCAAGTAATATTACTTTTGATTTCACATCACTTAGTGAAATTGAAGTTCCATCAGGGCTAGGACCAGAAAAATCTGGCGCTAAAGATCCTATAGTTGGTTGATTTTCTTTAGCTTTATTGAGTTCATCGATTCTTTTTTTGGATTCTATTGAAGATTTTGTGTTTTTTATAATATCTGTAAATCTTTCAAAATAACTTTCAATTTTTTCAAGCTCTATTTCTTGATTCATTAACATTCTTTGTAATATCAAAGAAGATAAATATGAATCATTATTTTCAACAACAAAACTTTCTTCGTATTTCAACAATTTACTTCTTAATGATTCAAACTGACTAGTTAGATCATTAATAAGTATAGTGTCTTTCATAAAATTAGCTGTTCTAATTTCATTTTGGATTTTAGTTAATTCAGAATAAAAATCTTTAGTTTTTAATTTATAATCTGTAAAATCGTCATTTGATTTAGTTCCGGTTACTTTAGAAGCTCTGATACTATCCTTGTAGATTTTTAAATTTATTTTTCCTGGTTCTAATACAACAGGAAGGTTTTCTCTTTGCTCATCAAAAACCACATAATGCATTTCCGGTACTGAAATGGAGTCTGAAAATGAAAATTTTCCTTCAAGGACTTTTGTAGAATCTACAACAACTGGAAGATTACTGTCTCCAATTTTGACAAGAAATATGTTAAAATCATTTTCATGATCGGTTTCTGCATTTAAAGTAAATGAATTATTAGAACAACTGTAAGAGAAAATTAAAATAATTAATAAATAAATATATTTCTTCATTGGAGTTTGAATATAAATTAACTTTGGCAAATATAGTATTAAAAATATTATAGAAATCAATGAAAAGTAACAGTAAAATAATTCATGATTTAAGATCAATCACCGGTGATAAACATGTAATCACCAATAAATGGGCTAAACAACCCTTTAGTGAAGGTTGGAGGTATGGTGGGGGTGAAGTGTTAGCTGTTGTTAAGCCTGGTAAATTACTTGAATTATGGAAAGTTTTAAATATATGTTTAGATGCTGACACTTGTGTAATTATGCAAGCTGCAAATACTGGATTAACTGGTGGTTCCACTCCTTATGGAAATGATTATGATCGATCAATCATAATTATTAATACTTTAAGAATAAACTCTATACAAGTTATTGATGAAGGAAATCAAATTGTAGCACTTCCAGGAAGTAGTTTGTATGATTTAGAAAATAAACTAAAACAATATAATAAAGAACCACATTCTGTTATAGGATCCACCTCAATAGGCGCATCTATAGTTGGAGGTGTATGTAATAATTCTGGGGGATCTTTGGTCCATAGAGGACCAGCTTACACAGAATTCGCACTATATGCTAGAGTTAATAATAATAATACGCTAGAATTAATTAATGAATTGGGAATAAACTTAGGAACTGATCCAGAACAAATTCTAGATAATTTAGAAAAAAACAATTACGATAGTTCAAGTTTTACAAAGTCTAATAAATTAGGTTCTGATAATAAATATGGTGAAATAGTTAGAGAAATTGATGAAAATAGTCCAGCAAGATACAATTCTGATAAAAGATTATTATATGGTGCTTCTGGTAGTGCAGGAAAAGTTGCTGTATTTGCATTACGTCTTGATACTTATGAAGCACCCAAAAAAAGCAAAGTATTTTATGTTGGAACTAATAACCCTAATGATTTTTCAAAAATAAGAAGAGATATATTAAAAAATTTTAAAGAATTACCAAGGTTGGGTGATTATATGCATAGAGATTGTTATGATGCTGCAAAAAAATATAGTAAGGATACTTTTATCGTAATTGAAAAACTAGGAACAAACTTTCTTCCTTACCTTTTTGAATTAAAAAGAGTGGTAGATATTATAGCTGAAAAAGTTAAATTTCTCCCCGAAAAATTTTCTGACAAATTGATGCAATTTTTAAGTAATTTTTGGCCTAATCATTTACCAAAAAAAATGGAATCTTTTAGAGATTCTTTTGAGCACCATTGGATAATAGAAATGACCAATGATGGAATAAATGAAGCAGAGAATTATTTTAAAGATTTTTTTAAGGATAAAGAAGGTGATTTTTTTATTTGTAATTCATACGAGGGGAAAAAAGCAATGCTTCATAGATATGTTTCTGCAAGTGCTATAGGAAGATATCAAGCTTTAAATAAAAAAAATATAGGAGATATGATCTCACTAGATATTGCATTTCCTAGAAATGAAAAAAATTGGCTTGAAACGCTTCCCAAAGAAATTGATGAACAACTTGAATTAAAATTTTATTATGGTCATCTATTTTGTCATGTTTTTCACCACAATTATATTTTAAAAAAAGGTGTTGATGGCAAAAAATTAAAGGAGAAATTATTAAAAATTTATGACGATATGGGTGCTGAATATCCTGCAGAACACAATGTTGGTCACGAATATTTAGCTAAACCAATCCTAAGTAACTTTTATAAAAAATTAGACCCAACTAATTTTTTTAACCCTGGAGTTGGTCAAACAAGCAAAAATAAATACTGGAAATAATCATTCTGATAATGTTTTTCTATGAAAAATTTTAAACTTATTTTTGACTAAATCTTTAACAATGGCTGGAAATACTTTTGGAAACATATTTAAAATAACAACTTTTGGTGAGTCTCATGGAGCTGCATTAGGAGGAGTTATTGATGGGTGTCCCTCTGGAATTGAAATTAATCTTGATTTAATTGAAAAAGAGATGCAAAGAAGAAAACCAGGTCAATCTTCTATAGTAACTCAAAGAAAAGAAGAAGATTCAGTTACTTTTTATAGCGGAATTTTTGAAGGAAAAACAACTGGAACACCCATTGGTTTTTTAATTCATAATAAAGATCAAAAATCAAAAGATTATTCTCATATTAAAAACACCTATAGACCTTCGCATGCAGATTATGTTTATGAAAAAAAATATGGTCATAGAGACTATCGAGGAGGAGGAAGAAGTTCAGCACGTGAAACTGCTAGCAGAGTTGTTGCAGGTGCAATTGCTAAACAAGTCTTGAAGACTGTAAAAGTAACAGCACATGTATCATCTGTTGGAAAAATAGTTGTTGATAAGCATTATTCATTATTAGATTTCAATAATATTGAAAAAAACCCTGTTAGATGTGCAGATCCTCAATCAGCTGTTGAAATGGAAAATTACATCAAAGAAATTAGAAAAGAGGGGGACACTATTGGAGGCGTAGTAAGCTGCGTTATAGAAAATTGCCCCATTGGATTGGGAGAACCTGTATTTGATAAGCTTCACGCTGAACTTGGTAAAGCTATGTTATCGATAAATGCTGTTAAAGGATTTGAATTTGGGAGTGGTTTTAATGGAACAAAATTAAAAGGAAGTGAACATAATGATTCTTTTAGTTCTGACGGAAAAACTAAAACAAATAATTCTGGTGGAATTCAAGGCGGGATAAGCAATGGTATGGACATTTACTTTAATGTTGCATTTAAACCAGTTGCAACAATAATGAAATCTCAAAAAACAATTGATTCTAAAAATAATGAAGTTGAAATGAAAGGTAAAGGAAGACACGATCCTTGTGTAGTTCCTAGAGCTGTACCAATTGTAGAAGCAATGGCTGCATTAGTAATTGTTGACTATTTACTTATTAACAAATTGTACAAATAATTTTTAGTAGATAAATCCTGTTATTCTAAATTCTATTCGTTTAAGACATAGTAAATTTAAGATTGAAAAAGAATTATCTAAACTATACATTAAGCATACATTAATACTTTATTTTTTAAAACAAATCTATAAATAAGATAAGAGATCATTGTAAAGTTTTAATAATATATAAAGAGTCAAATTTGACATATATTTAGATATGTTGAATTTATCTTTGAATAAGTCTTTTTTTTTATTATTAATTATTTTTTCTACAATTTCTTATTCTCAAACAAAATTAGGTTCAGGAAGTTACACAACTAACTTTCCTGGTACTGATTCGGCTGGAAGAAATCAATTTCCATCAGGAACTCCTCAACTTTCAGGAAGTGCTTTAAATAAGCCCGTACCAACTAATGATTGGTGGTCAAAATTAGTAAAAGAAGATCATGCAGATAATTTGTTTAATTATCCGTTAACAATGAAAACTACAAATAACGGTTTAATAGTTACTTATATTCCGTGGGGAGTAATAGGAGACAATAAAGCAATAGAGGTTGGTTTAAGTGGATTAGAAGCCAACAAAACATCTGTTTCTAATCATTCCGATTGGACGGTAACAATGAATTGGGATGATGGAATTAGAAAAATGAAAGCAACATCTGGAATTGGAATGCCTTTTCTATATTTTGAAAAAAATTCTAGTCAAGATGTTGAAATAATAGTCAACAGTGGAGATGTAACTGTAAATAATGAAATCCTAACTGTATCAAACGCTAGTAATGGTGCAGATTTTGTTATTTATGCACCATCTGGAAGTTCATGGAATGTTAATGGATCTAAGTACACTTCTAATCTAAATAATAAAAACTATTGGTCAATTTTAATGCTTCCTCAGTCAACAACGAATATATCACAAGAAGCTGAAGTATTTAAGGATTACGCCTACGTGTTTCCAACAAATACCAAAACTAGTTGGAATTATGATATTAAATCATCAATTGTAACAACAGATTTTGAGATTGAAACACAAATAATGGAAGGGTCTAAATCTATATTTTTACAAGGATTATTACCACATCAATGGGATAATTTATCAAATAATAGTGCAAAACCAAATTTTAAAACATATTCAACTGTTCGGGGTGAATTAAAAATACTTCAAGGAAATAAATTTAAAGTTCAGAATAAATTTTCTGGAATATTATCAACACTGCCTTATTTAAATCAATACAGTGAATCTTATAACCCTGGGGAGCTAGATGATAAAATAAAGCAAATTGAAAACAATAAATTAGATTCATGGACTGATTCTTACAATGAAGGTCAGATGATGAATCGTTTAGTACAAACTGCAAGAATTGCAGATGAAATTGGAAATATAATTGCAAGAGACAAAATTATATCCACAGTAAAAGAAAGACTTGAAGATTGGCTTAGCTATGAATCTGGAGAAAAAGCATTCTTATTTTACTACAATAGTGATTGGTCAACTTTAATTGGTTATCCAGCCGGACACGGTCAGGACAATAATATAAATGATCATCATTTTCACTGGGGTTATTTCATTCATGCAGCTTCATTTTTACAACAATTTGATGCAGATTGGGTTGACGAATGGGGACCTATGATTAATTTTCTAATTAGAGATGCCGCTTCAACAAATCGATCTGATGAAAAATTTCCTTTTTTAAGAAATTTTAGTCCATATGCTGGTCATTCTTGGGCAAATGGATTTGCATCATTTCCTCAAGGAAATGACCAAGAATCAACCTCTGAAAGCATGCAGTTTAATTCTTCTTTAATTCATTGGGGAACAATTACTGGTCAAGATGAAATTAGAGATTTAGGAATTTATCTTTATACTACTGAAAATACATCAATTAATGAGTATTGGTTTGATATTAAAGAACGTAATTTTAAGGCAGATCAAAATTATGGACTAGTTTCTAGAGTTTGGGGAAACTCATACGATAATGGTACTTTTTGGACTTCTGATATAACTGCTTCTTATGGAATTGAATTTTATCCAATTCATGGGGGGTCTTTTTATTTAGGTCATAATAAAAATTATGTAAGTAAAATTTGGAATGAAATTGAAAACAATACAGCTATATTAAATCCTAATTCTGATAATCCTAATTTATGGTATGATACCTTTTGGAAATATCTATCTTTAATTGATCCGCAAAAAGCAATTAATTTATATAAAAAATCACCTAATAGAGGGTTAAAATTTGGAATATCTGATG
>Ga0222716_10000052_pt1 | contig 83924 bp, 57 predicted proteins | sample C33_13DmetaG_FD_165044 | JGI IMG/M metagenome (GOLD analysis project Ga0222716, IMG submission 165044) | Estuarine water microbial communities from San Francisco Bay, California, United States - C33_13D | ecosystem: Environmental > Aquatic > Marine > Unclassified | place: USA: California... | reverse complement strand
TGTATTTAACAGGGCGATTTCGACGTCGCTCAAAAGCAAATATCGCATCTGCTTGTAACTCCTTGCCGTGCAATACTCTGTATGCCTTCGTCCACTTTACTTTGCGTGGGTTTCTCTTCATCTTGAAATTCTTATGGCACTTGGACCGACAGAAACGGAATTGCTTTGAGTCATTCCGAACGAAGCAAATACCGTGGCCTGGGTAAATAGTTGAGCTACAGAACCAACATTTTTCAAGTCTCATTTCGGTAGCAACGTGTGAACGAAAATACTCGTGTGCGCGCGCGAGACGCTGCTGGAGCGCCGCCAAGACTCGCCGCACGAAGTTCCCATCTCCTATGGTAATACTTTAAAATCACATCGAGATATGAAGATTAAAAATATGGCAAAACGACATTTTATTCAATATTTTATTCAACATTATTTTTTTAAGAATGAGAATGGACATATTCTTCTCCCAAGGTTGCCTATGTGAGAATGGCTGCGCAATTAACGCGAACGGAAGCCCTCCAGATATGGATAAGCCCGACCACCGGCGTCTCGGCGCCATAAGTTACCGACCACCTGGTCAGTTACAGACTGAGAGAACGCAATCATAGAATTGAACAATGATGACGTACTTATCACCAGTCACTCACTCAGTTGCTTCATTGCGTGACAGCCGAAGAGGTACGCAGAATCCTAATCTCGCAGCCCACTTCGTGACGAACTCGCTTGTTTCGCAGCTGTCTCCCATTCGAGAACGAAAATGACCACCAAATCACGGAGTTGCACTCGATTGAGTAAGTCTGCCTTCAGGCTCCGCGCAGTTTCTGAAGGTAAGTTTGTCGCTGTCCTGAAAGGTACATGAAATGACGCGTGCTTAAGAGGGCAGGGTCGCTGAAGCCAGACCGGTCTATCCCTTCACTGCAATCATTGGCCAGGAGGAAATGAAATTTGCGGCGCTCATGAACATCATCGATCCCAACATTGGCGGTATCATGGTAATGGGTGATCGAGGCACTGGGAAATCTACGACTGTTCGTTCGTTGGTATGTTCTTTTATGGTGCTGGAAAACTTAATTGTTTACTCTTGTACAGGTTGACTTGCTTCCTTTAATCGACGTGGTTAAGGATGATGCCTTCATGAGTAGCCCGACGGATCCTAATCTCATGTCTCCTGAAGTTCTTGCGACTTACCGTGCGGGGTAAATTGAAATAAGATACTGAAACTTCCTGTGAAGACTGATTTTTTCTTCGCACAGGGGACAGCTTGAAACAACAAAAGTGCCCATCAATATGGTCGATCTTCCCCTAGGGGCCACAGAAGATCGTGTTTGTGGCACAATTGACATCGAGAAAGCTTTGACAGGTACATGTTCCATTAATCTTACGGCTCCCTGGTATTCATTCCTCCTGTTAGAGGGTACTAAGGCTTTTGAACCTGGACTGTTGGCGAAGGTGAGTGCCAATAACTTGGTAAGCTCTCAAACTGAAACATGTTCCTAAGGCAAATAGAGGTATCTTGTACGTCGATGAAGTCAACCTTTTGGACGATCACCTCGTGGATGTGCTCCTTGACTCCGCGGTGAGTTGAGATGAGTTGAGCTTCTTTTCCCAAAATAATACTTTCTTTCAGGCTTCGGGCTGGAACACCGTGGAACGGGAAGGAATCAGCATATGTCATCCCGCGAGATTCATTCTGATCGGCTCAGGTAACCCGGAGGTAATACTTTGTGCGCTCTATCATTCATTGCTCACATCCCCATCAGGAAGGAGAACTACGACCGCAGCTTCTTGATAGGTTTGGGATGCACGCTCAGATTCGAACCGTCAAGCTTCCAGAGGTGAAAATATCACACTTCGCTTCCAACATACGTTAACAACTCGTAGGAACGTGTGAAAGTTGTTGAAGAACGTACAGAGTTCGACTCAAATCCGAAGGCCTTCCGTTCAAGTACGCCGTCCAATTATCTCAACTAAACTTTTCCTGACATCCTTCTCAGAATATGCGGAAGAGCAAGCAAGCGTGATTGAAAAAGTGACGAAGGCTCGGGCATTACTTCCTGAAGTGGAAGTTCCAATGGAAATCAGGCTGAAAATTTCTCAAGTACGCATACAAAATTTTCTGTATACTTTTCTCACAGAAGAGGCCAGGTGTGTGCGGAGCTTGATGTTGATGGTTTGCGCGGTGACCTTGTTACAACACGTGCCTCTCGCGCCGCTGCTGCTTATCGGTGCGTATGAACCTAAATCAGTTTCCAGTTGATTGACTTATGTGAAAATCATGCAGTGGTTCCAAAGTTGTTACCGATGAGGATGTGTATTCCGTCATTTCGCTCTGCCTCCGACATCGACTCAGAAAGGACCCGATGGCCACTATCGACGAAGGTTCGCGAGTTTACGAGGTCTTCTCGTCGGTTTTCGGCTACGAAATTGAATAAAACTCTGACGAGAGCAAAGTTGGGTCTCCACTTTTTAATACACATGCAAACACTTAAGTTTTAACTTTCTCGCAATGTCGTGACTGCATGCAGCTAGTTGAGGGCGAATTCATACTACGTATGATAGACGTGTGATAGTAAAGACAAATTAGGATCGATGTATCTTTCGAAATGTCTTGAAGTTTACGAATCTCATTACAAAAGCTTCATACTTGCAGTTCGGACTTGAATTGACGAGACCCTAAAGGGAGAGGCCACTATCGTCATCCTTGCCACCGGCAACGATGGAAGCGTCTTGCTTGCCAGCGACGAAGTAAAGGCCGAAAATGGCGAGCGGTACGGTAGCCAAAATGATTCCAAGAGCACCGTCATTAATGCCCAACGGAAGCCCGGTGCCATCGCCGTTGAGTCGGTCATCAACCTGGGTAATAATTTAGACGCCGCTTTAACAACTATTGAAATAGGAGACGTACTATAGCGAAGGCAGGAAGCGTTTGCATCGCAGTGAGAACAGAAGCAACCTTAGCTAGCGGGCGCTTAGCAGGGAGCACATCCATGGAGCGCCGTTCGGCGCGGACTGTTAACAAGGTAAGATACAAGTCAGTCCCCCTTAACTAGCGACCGAGTTCGCTAGACGCGCGATGTCGCCGAACCAACGCTGGAGTAAGATAACAGTCGTACAAATTTCAACGTACCGATGGTCTTCTTCATGCCTTGGCGCTTCGTCGACCCTGCTCACGGAAAAGATGCAGCAACGTTAGGACCGCGATAGATCTACGTGATGTGTTCGATATCCAGCGCGCACCGACAGTGCGAGATCCGTGGATAACGTACCACGCGGTGTAGAAATAATCCTAGAAACGTTAGTACTCGTCGTCGTGAAAGACATGGTGAGTCGAAAGCGCGTGTGTGTCTGCCGTTGTCACGGTGAACGGGAGCGATCGTCCAGATGATACGGTTGCCCCATATCCCGATACGCGGAGTGACGTAAAATTATAAAATTCAGTACATAGAGAAACTCTCTTTCCAATATTGTCCTGCCGCGAGAATCAGAAAAAAAGACAGGATTCGAGCCGCCGGATCGCAGAATCTTTCTCCGTCGAACATTGAAAACCACGTATTATATTACGATGTGGTCCATTCAAGACTTTGCATGTCGCAACGGTGACTACGTCGCAGCTCTCTCCGCTTCCGGATAGGGCGAAGTGGCCGGCCGCGTACGTCGCTATCCACTATCCGGACGATCAAGGTATACAACAGTAAAAATGATTTCTCTCTCTGCCCACTCTGCGCGCCTCGCGCCCACCAACGCTTTCGTCGCTCGTCGCTCTCGTCGAGGTGCGTATCGGACTCTCCGCGATCCAAGATTTTTCTCTGCTCGCGCAACGCACGAAGTTGAGCGCGGTTCCTTTGCGATTATCGCGCAATCTTCCAGAAACTAATTAACATTTTTGACAGGCGTTATCCGCTCGGGCGCTCAAAAAGCTAGCGCACCGGTGCGTGCGGTCGCCAACCAGTCGTTTGAGCGGTACGTGTTGACACTCAGCTAGTTCTGAAACAGTGTTTCAAGAAGTGCAAACTGCTCAGTCAACCTTTCACTGACATTTATTTCGCAGGGAAAGTGTCCAAAACAAGCTCTCTGCAGCAACTACTGCGGCTTTGATTACTTCCCTGTCGAACCCGCTCGTGGCGGAGGCTGCGATCACACCGTCCTTGAAGAACACATTGTTGTCTGTCGTTGCTGGCGGTGTAGTTCTCGGGGCAATCGCCGCGGCCGTCATCGGAGTGTCCTCGTTCGATAAGGTGTCTCGAAAATAATGCACTAGTGGCGTTTACGTCCACCAATGCTGCGCCTGAATCGTTAAAGTAATCGTGAACTTGTTATTACAAATTTTGCGAACACGAACTAGTCTCTTTTTTCCAACTTCACCCTTTGAGGGGAACGCAAAAAACACCGAACTGCTCGTAGCTTCTCAATCATAGGGTCCACCCACCGAGAATGATCTCAGAATGGCTTTAAGAGTCTAGGAGGACACTTTTAGAGGGTTCGAAAATATAACAGACAGCTTTGTCAATTACCTTCTCTGAGTTCGCCCACTCTTTTTCAGTTGCCGAAATAGTTGCCATAACCAGATAATTCTACAACAAAATTAAAACCTTTCCATGCAAAGGTTTTGCAACGTACCATCGACGTACAGACGGTGGTCAAATTATGTGCACCGGACTGTGCATACGGTGTAAACAGCTCATACTGAAGTCGCAATAAAAAAACTATCATATGCCAAATGTTCGTCACCAGTGCCTTACCTCGTAATAAACTTTTCCTTGTTTTTCGACCTCTTTCACGTCAACAATGTCTTCTTCTTCGATTGCCACGCTGTTCGGGATAATTACATGCTTCAACAATCTTCCATATAGTGCTACTTACCTTCCTGTGATAGCAGGTGATATGGCATTCAGTATACCAGTCGCGCTCCCGACATCTTTCAATGATGGATTTTTCTTCGCGATAAGAAGTTTTGTCGTCGGAATGATAATAACCTGTAAGATTCCTTGCTCACTATTACCAAACGAAACTTCCGTCGTCGCCTGATTAAATTTAGCCTCTCACCGAAACATTTTGGACACAAACTCACCTCATCACATCGGGGCTGGCAGTAGTTACCACTTTTTGCATTGCTTACGAGTACCTTCGTAGCGCGTTATTAGCGTGACGGATAAAATTCAAAGTAGCACTACCTCTTTCCATTCTGCTGGTAGATTTACTTGATATTGTTCTAGTGCACCGGCTCTAATATGTACAAAAATAAAAAAGTGAGTTATACTCACTTTTTAATTAAGGTGGACATACCTCAAAGCAGGTGTTCGACTTTCTGAAGCCGTGAACTCGTAGAATCCGTCCTATATAAAGTCAGCACGCCGCAGAAAATTGAAGTGCAAACGCCGGAGAGTACAGTATTCTTGCTTCTGTACTTACATCTGTTTTTGACTTGGGAAGGTAGGAGCCAACCTAGTTGCCTTATCAGGTCTTTCATCGAATAACTAATCAACTTTTACTACCATTTTCGTGTCGAGCTATGGGAAGTTTCAGAAAATGAGCCTCACTAAGATGATTTCGCACCACTTGTGGTTCTGCGCACGCCACTCCACTCGTAGAGATCTGTGTAAGTGCCAAAAATGCCACCGATAGGCTGCAATGCCGTCTACCCACAGCTATTCCAGCCTAGAGCGTTGTCAAATTGAAAGTCTTTAATGCGAAATGATGAACGCGACTTACTGATTGATTGCTTGTGAGGGTGCAATTTATTTCATCATCCCATGCTCGAGGAGTCAGCTTATGTGTTCTCCTTCTAACGGTGGTCCTTTGCCCTTGCGTAGGCCACTTTGATACACCGCTGATGCCGCTGCTGTACGCACGCATTTCGGGAGGTCGTGACTTCAAAATGATCGAGCGACTAAGACACGCAGAGATGGCGTATATACCGCGATGCCGCGAACGTTTGTCCGCGGGCTGCCTCGGTCACTTCACGCTCTCGTCTCGGTTGGAGGAGAGCCCACCTTCCACATAAGTATGGGGTGTTCGTCTGAAACTATACGTGTATATAGATAGGCAAAAAAACTTTGCGCGCGTGTGTAATGCTTAAATCCACCCCCTTAGACCACTCGGGCATCCTGGCGCTTCTTCTCTTCCTGCCAGGAATGGGGTTCGAACCCATGCGCACATTGTACAGTGGGTAGTTTTTATATGAACGGTGTGCCATTGTGCTCAATACATGTATATATCTAACTAGTTAGTACTAACCTCCATGTAAAAACTAACCGAAAAGAGGCCCATTATACGAGACGCCGCAATTTATCGTGGCATGCCGCACGGCGTTGGAAAGCTCTCGCGATTTCCCATATCCTGGTGCAAGTTACCTTATGATATCATATCTGAATTCGCATGAGATTGACGAAACACGATGGTTTCCATTTTGCTTCATTTCCAAAATGATAGGGAAACGCGAAAAAAGTTGCAAACTTCGGAAAGTGATTTAGCTAAATTTTCACCTCTCTTAGGGTTTGCCCCCTTTTTCTACGCGTGTCCGCCTATCGATAGAAGCGAGGCACGCGCGGCGGCTTGACGAACTCGGTTTCGTTTAGGCATTACCTCTTTGCGCATAGCGCGTGCGACGAGCGAGCGTCATGAGCAGGTGTAAACGCGCTGACGAATGCTTACTCTTCGTAGAAGCGATCGAGAAAAGTGGCGTTCTGTCTCGCGCAGAACTGAAAAAGTTGACGAAGAGAATTTTTCGTTTTGAAGACAAGTTAGTGCGAACTCGTGTCGGCACCGCGGAAGCAATTTTAGAGTATATCCACTACATCAGAGCTTTAGAATTTCAACATCATCGGAGGGTCAGGAGTGCTGGAATCACCAGCGTGAGCCCGTTCAAACAGTTTACACTGAATATATTTAGGCACGGCATAGCGCGCTTTCCCACAGATAGCAACTTGTGGTTGCTTTTCTTATCGTATGGCGCGAGTCAAGGCTTACGTAGGGTTGTTTCGCATAGTCTCACTCAAGCTCTTCGATTGAACCCGACGAGTGCAGGGTTGTGGGCTTATGCTGCCTCCTGGGAGTTCGCAAAAGAGGGAAACCCGTTTGGGGCACGACTGATACTTCAAAGAGGACTTCGAAATTGCCCGGACGCGAAAGAACTTTGGAGAGAATATTTCAATTTGGAGCTTAAATATGTAGATAAGATAAAGTGTAGGAGCGCAACTCTCAATCCGGAGCCTCAAGGTGTGGAGACGCACACGCAAAACTCAACTTCTTTGACAGTGCATGATGGGGCTTTTGCTGCAAGTGTCTATGAAGCAGCCAAATCGAGATGTTGTGGAGATTTTCGTTTCCTTTTACACTTCTTGTTGGCTCTGTCGACTTTACCGTGGGCGATGAAGCTGCAGAGGCACATATACAAAGATCTTTGCGACAGTTTTCCAGAACATGCAGCACACCTTGTTCTGGGTTACAAGAGGGGGTTTTCTTCTAAAAGTAGGGACACGTATACGTATTTGGCTCAAAATCTGAGTTTAAAAGAAGAAGATGAGAAGTTTCAGAAATTGTTTGCAGCGTTCGACAGTGAGAGAAGGGTTTTCACTGCAGTATCAGACTGTCTGCAAAACATTTCAGGGCTATCTTCTCTGCATGGTTTGATCCTTTCGCGTAGAAAGTTCAATGAAGGTAGCAAACAATGTTTCGTAGGCGCGCACAAAGTACGGTCAAGGCGCGTGGATGCGGTCGGAAAAGTCAGATTCTACACTTTTCGAAATATGTTTTGCCATTTGAGATGTGAACACACTTCCAGAGATAATGACTACTTAAACGGAGGAGGACTTCTATTTTCACCTCGCGACGTATTAGAGGCACGATGACGAAGAGTGCATTGCATACGCTAGGCCGCGCAAATGCTACACGGTGCTAGGTTAAAATCTCACTCACAGCAGATCAAGTTCGCCCTATCGCAAAAGAAAGAAAGAAGTCAGACAAGTTGAATGCTTGTTTCCCTGCCGTTGCCATACCTTTAACGCATCTAGCTTAGTTTGAAGAATTCCTAGACCCTGATGAATCACCTCCTCGGAAGGAAGCGCACCAGTGCTTTCCACAGTAAAGTTGAATTTGTCTTCACGTGGTCGAATTTCAACTAAACCCGGCTTGCCAAGCTCTGCTGCCTAGGGTGTTTTGTAATTCATAATGCAGATCAGGCTCGAGTTAAAAATAGTTTGCTTACCTTCTTAATCGCCTCGCCGTCGTATGTATGCATCGAAGTAGTCTCGACTTCGATCCGGCCAGTTTCTCTATCAAACCGGAAAAGTCTCCCTGGACAACTATTGACAAAGCTCTCTTTCTCGACATCTGGTGCTGATCATTAGTCTCAGGAGGCAAAAACGAAACGAGCAACGTACCGGTGAGAGATTTCATAATTGATTCATTCAAAGTTATCTCCGGCTCGTAACGAAAGACGGCAGTAGCTACCGGTGACCACTTCGCATGATCTTTCCCTATTCCCTTCCGCGCAGTGCAACGCACTTTTAACTCTTGATTCTTTCTTAATTTTACTATCAGAATCCCAGCTTTCGCTGAATTCGCACCAGTCTCTTCCGGAGAAGTGTACTTTACTGGAAATACTCGCTTATCGTAACACTGTAGATCGTCGCTGGTGACGTCATACGTCTGGTCAGACCTTCCTCTCGCGTGTAGTTCAAAATCCACCTCTGTTCGTCCGCTTTCTTCTTCGTCATTGAACTCGTACGGAAAGTTCATATCTTTTGCTGTTGTGCTTATGAGCGGAATCAGACCGAGTCGGTGGCTGATGAATTCGTCGCAAAGGACCGATGAATTTTCTAGTACTTCGACCAAGTCTATTGCCAGTGTAGGAACCTCGGCAATACAAATACGGCGAATCGCATTGGATAAACTTGCGTCGACGCCTTCTAAAGAAAAGTTGATTTGAGTCGTCGTCAGATCTTGTACTAACACGCGAGGCATCTTGATAGTGCGTTGTGTGCCCTTCTGAGACATCTGGAAATACTGTGCAACGCAATTTCTTCCTGGTCCTGTCCCCGGTTTTTTGCATCCGTAAAAAATCACCCGAGGTGTAACACGTATATATAAGTACCCAAAACTCTATGTAATCGAGGCGCGGATACAGCACTCACGCGTGTTCTAATTTTGTGTTTTATCCGCATATAGCCTCAAATCAGTCCTAAGAGTGAAGACGGAAATCTTTCAGCTGGGGTACTGCATCGTGAGTCCGTCTGAAAAGAAACCGGCGACGAACGTTCAAGTTGCAGTCGCGCCACGGGAGCCACACGGCAAGTTGCAATACTTTGTCGCGTTCATGGGTATCCACGGTGCAGTCAATATCTCATCATCCAATGGTGTGTCATACAATTGTGGAGGTTAGTTTTTACCTGCTTTCAAGCCCAATACCCGACAATGACCCCTTTTACCGTAGACTGTGGCTCCGAGGTTGTCTTACGGCCCGGTGACGTCGTGATATGTCGTGAATGTGGCTATCGAATCTTGTACAAGAAGCGAACCAAACAAGGTACTCTTTTGTTCTTACCTGTACTATGATGTGATTTAAAGTTTCAAAAGTTGTCCAGTTTGAGGCTAGATGAGGTCGAATAAATGCCAGATCGTGGGAGTATGGTGTGTTAACATTACCGGCTGTATTGTAAGATTACATTATGATTATATTTCAATTCAAACTATTCGTCCGCCGCATCGCCCGTGTCTTTCCATCTATGTGCACACGCCGTGCACTGAAAAAATAGCGACATGCCCTCACTTGTGGTGAGGGAGAAAAATACTGCTTCTTTATTCTCGCAACGGATGCATCGGACTCCTCGCGACAGTGGAAGAGTTGGATCAGACGTGACGTCTGCGATGATCGTCGTCGTCTCTAGCGCGCTGTGAGAAATGTGATGGCGATATACACAGCTTCCGTCTGAGTCTATGGCGTAGTCACAGTTTCTGCAAATGTAAACAAGCTTCTTACGCTCTCTATCCTCCTTAGGGTAAAGGAGGTCGTTGCTGTTTGGGCAGAATCGAAGACGTATTGTTCTTTCTGCTGACGGCATCTTTCTGATGCGCGGCGCGACACCTGAACCGGACGAGGACTTAAAGTGAACGTAACTTAGGCCTCACTGGGGACCTTGAGAAAACTGCACGTCCGTAGCGTCAACTGTAACTATGTTCTTCAACCGGGGCTTCTTTGGTCACTGTCCTGTCTTGCCGTTCAAAATGAAAGTCAGCGTGTGGAACGCGCCGTGAGATGCTCGTCTCTCACTTGCGGAAACTCTTGCATTCGACGATCGTCAGTACGAACGTCAGCACGTGTTTGCGACAAATAATATTAGAGAAAAATAATCACTTTATACGTTACCGACTCATTTCGGAATTTCGCCAAAAATAGCGAAAACGAAATCCGTGCGCCACCGTCACGACCGTATCCGGCAGCGAGCACGCCGTTTCCTCACTATCATCGTTCGGAAACGTACGAACGGAGAACTTGAGCAGAAAAAATGTTTTCCGCTTCATTCCGACCCATTCAAAGCGGCAGGTACGTTACGTTCGCACGTTGAGCACTATGTCGACTTCCTATCCACTTTATCCCGCGATCGCGACACGTATGTGCCACGTTCTCGGTTTGAACAACCCTGAGAGCTGCTTCCCGAAGCGGTCACTAGACCTTTGACGTGAAAATGTGATGCACGAAGATCACGGTGTTCTGACGTACGCATATCTTCGTTTACTTTCCGAGAACAGCCTGAGCGCGAAGTTGCACGAACCTAAGCTGTCGCGTTCGCGCACGACGGCGCGTGTGACGTCACGAAATGTGGTCACAGCGTCTGGTGCGCCTTTAACTGATCGGAAATTGCGTGTCGCTGTCATCGGTGGTGGTCCTGCCGGTGCTTGCGCCGCTGAAACACTGGCGAAGGGTGGATGCGAGACCTACCTGATCGAGCGCAAGATGGACAACTGCAAGCCCTGTGGTGGCGCCATCCCGCTGTGCATGGTTGGTGAATTCGACTTGCCGGAAGAAATCATCGACCGTAAGGTCACTAAAATGAAGATGATCTCGCCTTCGAACCGTGCCGTGGATGTCGGACAAACTCTGAACGACAAGGAGTACATCGGTATGTGCCGTCGAGAAGTCATGGATGACTTCCTGCGCAAACGCGCGAAGAGCCTTGGTGCGAACCTTGTCAACGGTCTTTTCATGAAAATCGAAGATCCCGGCCAAGGAAATGGCCCTATCATGGTACAGTACAACGATTACGAAGAAGAAAGCAAGACTGGCGTTCCCAAAACGCTTGAGGTTGATGTCGTCATCGGCGCGGATGGCGCCAACTCTCGCGTTGCCAAGTGCATCGACGCAGGTGAATATGACTACGCCATCGCCTTCCAGGAGCGTATTAAGATTCCAGATGCGAAGATGGAGTACTATAAAGACCTTGCTGAAATGTATGTCGGCGACGACGTGTCGCCAGACTTTTACGGTTGGGTTTTCCCGAAGTATGACCACGTTGCGGTGGGGACTGGCACGGTTGTGAACAAGACTGCCATTAAGCAGTATCAGACTGCCATGCGCAACAGAGCCGAGGAAAAGTGCGAGGGTGGTAAAATCATCCGTGTGGAGGCGCACCCGATCCCGGAACATCCGAGACCGAACAGAGTGAAAGGTCGCGTGGCGTTGGTTGGAGATGCAGCAGGCTACGTCACGAAGTGCAGTGGCGAAGGTATTTACTTCGCGGCCAAGTCAGGTCGTATGGCAGCCGAGGCCGTTGTCGAGCAGTCGATGAACGGAACGAAGGAAATTGGCGAGTCTGATCTTCGTGTTTACCTTGACAAATGGGATCGCAAGTACTGGGCGACGTACAAGGTTCTTGACATTTTGCAGAAAGTCTTCTACCGCTCTAATCCGGCGCGTGAAGCCTTCGTTGAAATGTGCGCGGATGAGTACGTGCAGAAGATGACTTTCGATTCCTATCTGTACAAAACTGTTGTGCCGGGCAATCCGTTGGACGATGCGAAGCTCCTCGCCAATACTGTTGCCTCGCTGATGCGCTCGAACGCCCTTCGAATTGCTTCCAAAAGTGGTATCGCTGCGTAAGACGCGATCAATTTCAACTCTTCACGGATCATCTTCGCAGCAAATTAGTAGCGCTACATCTTACAATGTTATAATCATTTTATTCATATCTATGAGCACTTCGTCACTCCGATCGCTGGAAAGGCGCTCCACTCTTTTGCCGAAGTCACTGTGCTGGTAATTTGTACAGCATTGAAACTAGTGTAGTACATATTACGAAGAGATTCGAGGTTGAATTGATTGATCTTCTACTCCCTCACGGTAATGCCAAGCTTTCCTACACTCAAGACGATGTCTTTCTGCCATGGCATTCGCATTGGACAGACTGTCTGTAATACTTTCCTTTGATGGAGTGAAAGAGTAACAGAATCCAAACTGCGCTTCGAATACGAGTGGTAGGAAAGGAGACACGACAAAATCAATAAGCGGTTTAATGGGGAGCAAAGGAGTGAGAATCTTAATCGCTTCACTATTCATCCTTCCAAGTCCTTGTATGGCAGCAGTTCGAAACAAACGCTTTGCGTAATACATTTTGAGTTTAGTTGGAGCCTCAGATGGATGCTTTACATCCAAAAGAAGGTCGGACAGAACAAAAGCATCTTCAAATGCCAAACCAGACCCTTGACCGATGTTAGGCATCGTCGCGTGGCACGAGTCTCCAAGCAATACGACATTTCCATCAGACCAGCCCTTGAGGCAAGGGGGGCGATCCCATAAATCCCTTTGACTGATATCTTGATCCCGTGAAATAGAAATCAAAGTACTGATTTCGGGAGCCCAGTCGCTAAATTTATCCAATAAATATTGTCTCGGCTCATCAATCAGTTTACTATCAGGACCCGCCTTGATAAAAGCATACCACTGAATACGTCCATGTCGGTCTGGACACGTCACAAAATAATGGTCTGGTCCGATGTATGCACAGTATCCAACATCGAAAAAGTCGCCAGTTTCGTGAACAGGCAAGTCACTAAACAGGCGATAACCAGTATGGGAGGCCGTACTCTTGGAACCACGCCCTGTCCCCGCCTCGTCAAGCATTTGAGCCCGGACGCAACTCCATATGCCGTCTGCGCCCACAAGAATATCACCTTCAATATTGGTACTATTCTCAAGTTTGACGCTGACTTTTCCCGAAGTAAAATCCTGAGTATACGACTTGACTCTAGAACCCATCTTCAAATCTGTATTACCGCATGATTTATCACTGTTGATAGATGCAATCTCGTCTAGCAGACAGCGCTGCAAATCTGACCTGTCAACACAGATGGCAAAAGGCAACTGACTTCTTCGAGGTATTTCTGTAATTGCATCAAATGTGAACATCCAATCAGCCGTGTATCCGTCTTTTATACCGCTTATCGTGCCCCAGAACGGTCGACTGTTTTCCAGGATGGCCTTGTAAAGTCGTTCACTCGTTGCTTTCAGAACGCTTGTGCCGTTACTGGCCAACTGGATAGGGCCACCATACGGACGGTACTCCTGAGTACGTTCAACTACCGTCACGTTGAAACCCTTCTTAGTCAAACAAATGGCGAGAAACAAACCACCTAGTCCCCCCCCAGCTATCACGATATGGAGTTTGGGTGCGTCGCGCGTATCATCGCTACTTTCACTGGAAGTTCCTGAAGCTGAGAAGCGTTTTACCATGGTTGCGCTCCGTCGCCGTCCTTTCAGCTTTGTATTGGCACCAATGCGTACGTTCGATTTACAAATATTCGAACAAGTGCGTTCGTGAGGTATCCATAGCTGTACGTTCGCCATGGTTCCCGTCCCGAACTGAACACCTTCGAAGTATCGGGCTGTCGTGGGTTGGAGCAGGGCATGCGGAATTTACACTGGAGAGTAGGGTTGACACACATACGGAGGTGTTCGTTTTTTGATGGCGGTGAGCTACTCGTGCGCGCCACATGCCACGTCAGGGTGTTTAAAGCGGTTTTAGACGATTCACAACGTCATAACTTATATTTTTCTACAGAGCACATTGAGCTCCTGTTCTAAGCTTTGTAACTCTCGTAGGTGTAGTTGTAGCATATGGAACATGGGACCAAGAGTGGTGGCCCGCGTTTCGTTCTAGTTTTTTGTCAATTGTGGCGAATGAAGTGACAGCGACTACGTTTACCGATTGTTTTGGATGCAATTCTGATTGCAGAAACATCTGTGTGACAGCTTGGACCTTGGAACTGACGTCTTCACCAAAAGTAAAAAGTAACTCTCGTTCGTTGCTCGTCGAAACAAACGCGCTGGTGTAAAATTAGACACTGGTTGTGAATCGTGAAATGGAGCGCGAACCTTTGCGCTGTTTTGAGATCAATACTCAGTGTTTTCAACACGTTGTCCATCTCTATTTGATGTGCCTCTAGTATATCCAACTGTCTTGAAATTCTACAATGATCTGCAAACGAGGTTGCGAGCTGCGCCTATGTTGACAAACGAGTTTTACAAACAGTTCATGAAATGAGTTTCGGAGCTTGACGGACCTGCAAATGCTCTAATATAGACCGATTGTTGATGACCTGCTTGTCTAAACTGTGAAGTCGTTGAACCTCTCTTTCAAAGTCCTGCTGCAGAGGTTTGAAATATGGAAAGCCTTAAGTAATATGTATCACTTACGCTGTATTGTTCGAGGTCGCGCGACCATCGCACTGCGCGTATAGCGGCATACGTCATGTCCTGAGAAAGTTGCCTCGTCATAGCGACCGGAGGTCTGTGTTCGTTGCCGCGGTATCTACAAGCGCTCTGATAAATGTATAAGCGTACGCGTTCTTGCGGCGTGTCGCGCGAGTAAATAGTATGCGAAATTCACTTTGATACTCTCACTCGCGCAGTTCTTTCACGCATAGGTTTCCGTCGTCTCACCAATACGACACGTGCCGCTGTATAGCCAACGCCACACGTGTGCCTGTGGGGAGAGCCGGGGGCTCGGATTTACGATTTCACGATTAGACGATATTCGTCCACTTCGTATAGCGAGTAGCGCGAGCCCATAAAATACATCTGATGATGGACACTGTGTATCAATCAGTAAGAGAAAACGTCAAAGTTCGAACGGTAAGCCCGCTTGCGCTCGCACGCTAATGTGGATACTAGATGGTAGATGGGTGACTCCTTTGTACTGGTCCATATCTGAAATTGAGAGTGTAAAATTAGTAGCGTCTAACAATTCTTGAGGCGTGTGAGAACTCGACCAAATTTCATACTTTCACCACGGCTGAAAACGATACGGACACCCAGTACGTTATCAGTTATGTTCTCCGAACTGTTTCGTAATCTGGCCAAGGTGGTGGGTTACGCATATTGTATCGCGGCGGGAACTTTGTTTACTTTTCAAAGGAAACTTCAATACATCCCTTCGGCACAGCGTCCTAGTCACCCTATTCGTCTGTCTGCAAGTTTCGCAGCAATAGAGGAGATTTTCACAGTTTCTGAAGACGGTCTCAAGCTTCATGGTTGGCATTGGCCAGCCGTTAAAGGTAGCATGTACGCCCATATCTCTATCTTACACTTGCATGGTAACGCCGGCAACCGTGAGCACCGTCTGAGGTGGGCATATATGATACGGCAGGAACTTGGTTGTGGTGTTACTCTCATGGACTACAGAGGGTACGGTGGAAACAAAGGACGTCCTTCAGAAGCAGGTCTTATTCTAGATGCTATCGCTGCTATCAAATGGCACTATGATAGGAAAAATGCAGTTGATGCCAAGCTCGTTTTGCATCTGGAAAGTATAGGAAGCGTTGCGGGGATAACTGCTCTTCTCAAAGTTGAGCCTCATGTTCAGCGTGCAATATCTGGTATAGTTGTCGAAGGTGGCCTGAGCTCTTGTATCGATCTAATTCGCGATAGTTTTCGAATTTTCCCTCTATCTCTTCTAATGTTGGATAAATGGAATAATACGTGTGCAGCAGCGAGACGGCTCAACATGAAAACTCACTTCTTGAGCTTGCACGGCACGTCTGACGCCATTGTACCTCTATGGTGCGGTAGAAAGCTCTTCGATGCAGTTGCTTGTGAGCACAAGCGATTTGTTCATTTTAATGGCGGCGGACACAACGATCTACTGGATCAGCCGACATATATCCAAACGCTCGAGGAATTTTATGCAAGACTATAGCTATATATGTGAGCGACATACAGAACACATCAGCTTGCCTCGGGCATGAACTGCACCTTCGCTAGAGTCACCGAATCACCCTTTCTAGATCGTGTGACTCGTAGTCGCGTATAGCCACCTCGCCGCGTTTGATAACGAGCAGACATATCAAACTGTAGTTTTTGTGCAAGTTCCTCCGACCCAAGTACACCTTGGATCCGTCGACGCGAACTTAAACTATTCTGTCCGCTGCTTAATGATTTCGTGTACGGACTTAGCGAAAACACTCACCTCTTTACCAATCGTGATTAATTTATCTGCGATCGTTTTGAGCATTTTAGCGCGCGTTAACGTCGTCTCCACTTCTCCATGAGTGACGAGTTGAAAGGCCAAGTTTCTGTTGTACCTCTATGAAACTAGAGCTCAGATGAGAGTATCGAAAGTTTACCTCATCGCCGGAGAACGTGTAAAGTTATTAAGCATAATCGTTGCTTCGCGATAATTGAATTTTCAAAGCAGCACTCGTCAACAGTGACGAATGCGGGGACCGAAGACACTCCGTAGCTCGGCGGCGGATATGTATCGTGCTTCACAGTGCACGTACCCTACTCCATTTTAGTCGGAACTAGCCAAAATGGTCCGCATTTCACTACCGGATGTCCTTATTATTTAGATCTCTTTAGTCACCTTATTACAGTTTATCTACCGAGTTAAAAGTAGAGAAGATTCTGTCTTGAGAAGGTTGCTCGACGTGCCGCGGAGCTTGCGCACTACCTCGTAAGCTCGCCCGTCGTTTGCACTATCCACGCCGACACGTGTAGAGGCAGTTGAAGCAAGTCGTATGCGCAATTCTTTGCTTCAGACAGGATTCTTAGGCAAGGGTGAACTCTCCGGAGCATGGAGTGTATTCAAGTGTTCGGGAGAGCTTCGTTGAACGAAAGGGAAGAAAGGGAAGTTCAGAAGACAGAAACACGAAAAACAACAATACAGACCTTGCATGTCATTGCAGAGGATAAAGATTACCAGCTACATGCGAAATTCAAGGCTGTTGCAGTAAGTGCTGCTGAAATACTATCAAACGCACCCGCATTGCAGGGGACAACTGTCAACACTCAGGCGTCGGTACAAAAAACGTGGTGAACAAAGCGACGAGAACAAACAAGTAATCAAATGCTCAGTGATGCAGGGCTATCCGTGGTGCTCGTACAACGACGCTTTAGAGCCAAACTGGATGGCTTTTTTTATTCTTCGAGCGGTGGTCGACAGGCCAAGATGTAAGGCCAGCTCACGGAGACACTTCTTGTCGCCAATTCCCGGTGGCAAAGATAGTTCAGCGATCTCATGTACGGGTGTTTTCAGGATTGACAGCATGAAGTCCTCATCTAAGTAGGGGAATCGTGCTTCGCGTCCATGATCTGACAGTATGCGATCGTCTCGACCCAAGTTTCTTTGCCAGATCCTGAGAGTGTCTAGCCTAAGGTTCTCCTCGAAAGCGTCGTTACCAAATGTCTTGAAAATGTTACGATGACGAGTATATCCGCCGCACAGTTCGTCCGCGCCCGATCCTGATAAAATTATACGACAGGTGGTTTGGTAGGGAATTCGCGCGGAACTTTGTTTGCCACTTTTGATTGTGCCGGCTCCCTTAGCTGCGAACCACAGAGCAGCGCTTATGTTAAAATCCATCACTGATTTACTCGGATAGATCAGAGACTCGATGTGTTGTCTCATCGTGGATAATTGCCTACTATGAACATTCACTTCAATGAAGCGCCAGTTGCGTCCAGGGCAAACGCGCTCAAGCTCAGCAAGCGCGCTTCGGGCTGATTTCCTATCTGGAGACCTACCACCGTCGAAACATACACTACAAAGATCAATTATTTCATCAGCTTGAAGATTTCGGTGCAGTAAAGCACACAATATAGTGCAGTCCAAACCTCCTGAAAAGAGAACGCCAAAATATGCCTTGTCACGATTTGAAATACTTTCATGCAAGGGAATCCGACAATGTGCGGATCTCAGCTGCACGGATCTATCGAGACAGTACCATGAAGCTTGTTTGCGACGAATAAACTCTTCATATTGTCGTGTTCGCTTCGTTCGTACATCGTAAAGCTCACACTCGTCTGTACGACAGGCGAAGGCACCTCGACGGAAAAAGAAAAGTAATAGTGCCTTGTCATCACGCCAAATGTGATTTAGCCAAATTGATTTATTACTATATGACGCACATCTATCGATGTGAGTGCGCGACGCATTCGCGTCGAAGCTGAATATCCCCGGAGGACACTCAAACCAATCATGCCCTCTCACTTGAGCTTCACGTGGTACGACAGAGCACACACTTAAATAACCACGAGAACTACTCGGAAGGCAAAGTAACAGGCTTCGCCGACCCACTATATCCTTTGCAATCCAAAGACGATGCGTTGTGTGATGCCAGTACACCAGGCTCCATGGCCCTCTTACAGTAGAAAGCAGTTGGGAAATTAGCACGCTATCACCTTCAGTAGCGTCAAGTTGAGCCAGCAACCACTTTGAATCACTATCTACTACGACGCTGTTACCACTAGTGTAAATTTCACCATTAAACACCAGCACGTTCTTTGTCGTTTCAGAGCATAACGGTACTTTAGTTCGGATGTGGCCTCTAAGTTGAAGAATAGAGCCGCGGAAAGTCACATGCGTTCCGTGCTTGGTTGACCGTTGTACTGCGCCATTACCGTCTGGACCCCGGCGTGCGAGTGCCAAGTCGGACGTTAGGCACGCGAGTATTCGATCGCTTACGCGTGTTCCTTCTGATTCTGTGCGCACGGGACGATTAAACAGTTCGGAACTTTCGGGTATGTAGGCTACGGGACCCAGTTCGACGTGAATCCCGCACATTATTCGCGGTGACTCACTACGGTGGATAGTTGAGCGATAGAACTAATTCGCATGGATGTAACTCGTGCGGGCATCACGGCAGCAGGCCAGTCAGTGCCGGTGCTACGTGGTGAATACGAGTAAAAGCGTGAGTAGCCGTTCTACAGTATCGCGCGATGCTTCGAAGGCGGATCGATGGTAGATGCGACTGCGAAACTTATATCATTCTTTTAAAGTGCTATGAACGCCCGCATGTTACGGGCTTATCTCAGACGACAACGCTCGGGTCCGCGACGCTCAAACCCCGTCTGGATTAAAGTCTGGCGTAAGGCAAGCAAGACCTGACGAGGGGGAGTTGAGATGTCCCGATGGCCACATCAATACTCAGGCGCGCTTTTCTTTCGGAGGTTTTGGGACCGTTAAGGTGCGCTTTACCCGGTCGCCGGTGCATCACCTGTGGAAAGCGTTAGTTGTAGAGAAGCCCGCGAACGAGATAACGGCGAGGCGAGACGCGTCTAAAATCTGTGGCGATTCGACAAACGAACGTGCGCGTACCTTCCCGCTTGCTGTAACTTTGTAACGCTTGGCGGCAGATTTCCGCGTTTTCATCTTCCCCGCGACGATTGACGTACTCACACGGTCGTTCGCCGAAGTTGTCTTGCCGCTGGTGCACGACACCCCCGCAAGTGAGGACTTCCGCGCAGTGAGCTTCGCCGACGACGATGGGGAGATAAGTCGAGTGATATTCATAGAAGCAGTCGCGATTTGTGCAAACATTTGCGAGTCGTGGCGACGGCGACGGCGGTGGCGCGACCGAACGTGCGGAGTACGCGGACACGACGTCACGGATAGCCTTTCACTAAAAGGGTTTGTTTTGTCATTTTCCGGCGGCTTCGTCAGTTTTTGTCATTTCACTCATTTATGTGAATCGAAGGGGTTCATACTCGTGTACGTACACAATATACGAAAAGACAATTTCACGTAGTGTACACGTAAGAAGACTATGAAAGAAATGCCTAGAAGTGTACCGCAGATCCCCATCACAGCACGCCGTTGACTGCGTGGCGTCACTTTGCCCCCACCTGGCTTCCCTAACGTGGATGCCGTACGACCCGTTAGCTTCTGGTTTCGCTTTCAACCAGTATCATGCAAATGACACTGCACGGACGGTAAAGGCGCCGACAAAAACGGGAACAACAATCTGTGGGGTGGTTTTCTCTTCCGGCGTAGTTTTGGGAGCCGATACTAGATCGACGAACGGAGAAACAGTGGCGGACAAAAATTGTGCGAAGATCCACTATCTAGCTCCGAACATGTTTTGCTGTGGTGCAGGTACAGCGGCGGATACCGAGGCCGTGACAGGTAGGCTGACCACTCGGCTTCAGAGCTTTTCTAACTTGCCGTCAGGCTCTGTATCTTCTGAACTTTTACTACATCGTTCTTTTTCGGACAGGCCGAGCAAAGTGGTCACGGCGCTGACGATATTGAAGGAGCGACTTTTCAAATATCAAGGGCACATTGGAGCTGCATTGGTCCTCGGTGGTGTTGACGGAAACGGTCCGCACATTTTCTCTGTATATCCGCACGGCTCTTCTGACTCCCTCCCGTACGCAACAATGGGCAGTGGCTCCCTTGCAGCGATGGCTGTACTAGAATCTGAATATCAGGAGGGACTGGATGAGAATGCAGCTAAGAACCTGGTTACTCGCGCGATTAAAGCGGGTATTTTCAACGATCTTGGGTCAGGCTCTAATGTAGATCTCTGTGTCATCACAAAAGATGGGGCCAAAGAACTTCGAAATCATCAAACTTACAATGAGCGATCGTGCAATCTTCGAGAGAGCCCGCTGGTAAGCGAGAAAATCGAGCTAAACACCAGCAACTTGACGCGTGCGACGGCGGCATCTACGCCGATAAATACGTCACGTGCCACTCAAAATTTGTGAAAGGTGCTTTGAATTGGTTACTAAAATGCATGTTAGAGTCAAAGATGCTCACTGGTATGGTTTGCGTATGGAAAATGATCGCAGTCTATATTTGTAGGTAAACTTGAGCGGTTGACATAAATCAACGCTGAAACGTAATGATACTAGTTCTAGACAAGTTTGATTGAATTTAGACGTGGAATCAACTGCCACGCTATAAGTTATGATCGCTCACTCACTAATTATAGGTATCAGTAAATGAGTCGAATTCGAGCTTCTCACATCTTATCTACTACGTATGAGAGAGCCAGCGTGTGAGTTGGATTTAGTCTAAAACCCTGAAGACCATTAAAAGCAATAGTTGCCTGTTCCACAAGTTGAAATTGCACACGCGCAACCCCGTCAGCACCTTGTGTTAATCGTGCGTCTTCAAATCCTGGAAATTGCTCGAAAAGTATTTGCAGCATGCTATCCGTTGTGGTTGCAGGTAACCCTTGAACACGTATGATCCTACTGCTGGGTGTGTCAATGGTGCTATCTCTCTCACTTATCGAACCAGTTTGTGCACGTAACCTTGTCGCCTTTTCTTTAGCCTGACTATCCGCTTTTCTCATCGCATGATTATCGCTAGATCGTTTAGTAGAAACTCCGCTGCGGTGTAAGAACACATCAGATACACTGTGTGCGTAGGACAAACACTACAAGGAATTTGTGAAACAACATAAAGATAGAAAAGTAGCTCCTTACCAAAGGTTTGTCATAAAATGTAAAGCCGTTCAGATAATTGATTGCACTTTGAGCGGCTTTTCTCTCTTCAAAAATTACCCATGCTTGTCCTCTGAGTTTGTATGTCTTTGCGGAAGTGACTTGAAGAATTTTCCCGAACTGCGAGAATGCCGCGTACAGAGCCGACTTGAGATCTACCGCAAAACTTAAAATACGCCACAATACAGTTCAACAAGGAACACGCACCACTTTGGTTCACCTTTTCATTTAAGTTTTGCACATAAACCGTACTGACTGAGGAATCCATCCTCAGCCAAAGTTTTCCAGCCGCCGTATTGAAAAAAAAGGTACTTCACCGTCGTCAACCTTCTTCACTACACCAAGACACACTACCGTAAAGTGATGTCACGTACGTTTCGGATCCGGGCCTTAGCGAACGCTTACCGACGCAAGCACGAGCGTGTTGTGCACGAATGCTCGCACAAGAAACATTCCGGTTTGTTTACTGAACTTTTTCGAACTTTTTCACACGGACGTATTGCTATCACGAATAATGTTTATAGCATTCGCGATGATAAAATATACGGTCGTAAGAAATCTAGGTTCTACATAAATTATTCCGGGTCTTCGCGAATCGTGGGCAGCTCGCGCAAAAACGACTCTGCGGTTGAAGGACGCCCCAGAACAATGGTGCTGCGTACGAACAAACATGTTGAAACCGCAACGAACGTTTTATCATTGCATGAATGTGTTCGGCATCCGTTATCTTGTGTTCCTTTACGAATGTTGGAGCTGGAGGTTGCACGGAGCTGCAACGGTGATTGCCATCACGAACTGGATGTATGACATTTCGTTGAAATTACGTTCGCGGTGGCGCCGATTTCGTAGTAAAGTACGTCTGCAATTCCACTACAAGATACATTGCTCACTGGTGACGAGTACAGAGGATCCGAGGTGAACAAGCTTTACTTGACTGGGAGAATCCACTAGTGACTGGACGAAATAAGAGGTGAGTTTACTTTCAAACTACGGATGAAAAATCACGATTGCGCGACTAGGCACGCGCACTGCAATCTTTATGCGTTCTCTTCAGCGGAAGAATCTCATCGCTTTTGGGATTCTGGAGGTAAATGGTCCACGCTCGGAACCCTCAATAACATGGTGGTGTTGAATGGCCACTGGAAATTTCACCTCGCACCTGAACCGTCTAAAGTGCCAACATGTTTTTATGAACGCTGTTTTGCAGACGACAAATGGGGAACCATCCCAGTTCCATCGAATTGGCAGTGCGAAGGACATGATAAACCAATGTACACAAACATCCAGTATCCATTTCCTCTGAACCCACCAAGTGCACAACGAGACGGAAAAGATGGCTATACAAATCCAACGGGATGTTACAGAACCGCTTTTCAGGTATCGGACGAATGGAAATCAGGACAAAGGCGTATTTTCATGACGTTTGATGGCGTTGATTCAGCATTCATGTGTTGGCTCAATGGCACATGGATTGGTTACTCAGAGGACAGTCGTCTACCAGCAGAATTTGATGTAACGAAAGCGATGCAAACCGATAACATCCTTGCAGTTCAAGTGATGCGATGGTCGAACGCGAGCTATTTAGAAGATCAGGATCAGTGGTGGCTGAGTGGCATTTATCGCGACGTACGGCTTTATTCCAAACCGTTGGTGTTCATCGCAGACTATCAAGTGACAGCTGATATTTCTACGACCCAAGCGTCTATATGTGTGGCAATTGAGCTGCAGTCACACCTGGATCATATTTCCAATGACATCGCGGCGATCACAGTGAAGTTGTTGGATAAGGAACGTACCGTGTGTGAAACAAGCTCGAACGAGTTCCGCAAGGTTATTGGCGAGGAACCCGGCTTCGGGAATCAAAGTACAGTTCAACCAGATAATCGATATAAAAGCAACTTACATTGCCACCTGCCGAGTCCAAAGTTGTGGTCGGCCGAAAATCCTTACTTATACCGTTTAGTCATCACTTTAGTATCCTCAACCGGCGAAGAAGTCGACTGCGAATCGTGCAGAGTGGGTGTAAGAAATATACAAATATCAGGCGGCCAGCTTTTAGTCAACGGCACGCCTATCATTGTTCAAGGAGTCAATCGACACGAGCACTGCCCAAAACATGGAAAATGTGTCAAAGAAGACTTAATGGTCCAAGACATACGGTTGATGAAGCAAAATAATTTTAACGCAGTACGGACAGCACATTATCCCAACCATCCACGATTCTATGATCTCTGCGATGAGTACGGGTTATACGTGGTGGATGAAGCCAACATAGAAACACATGGTTTTCAGTCATTATTACACTCGACGGGTTTCCTATCAAATGAAAAAGATTGGGAAAATGCTTTTCTCTCAAGGTTTACGCGAATGGTGCATCGGGATTACAATCATCCATCAATAATAATTTGGTCTCTCGGTAACGAATCTGGTTTTGGTAAAAGCCATGAAAAGATGGCACTTTGGGCTAGAGATACGGATAAAACTCGACCAATCATGTACGAGGGGGGTGGTGCGCGTACTAGTTGTACCGATATTATTTGCCCTATGTACGCCAGAGTCGAGGCGTGCTATAAACTTGCGTATTACAAAAATGAGAAAAGGCCATTAATATTATGTGAATACTCACACGCCATGGGAAACAGCAACGGGAGCTTGGATAAATATTGGTTACACTTTAAGAAAAACAATAGATTACAAGGTGGCTTTATTTGGGATCTGGTTGATCAAGGTTTGACAAAACAAGACGAGCTTGGGCAGGAATTTTGGGCGTATGGCGGTGATTTTGGCGACAAACCAAATGACGCCCAGTTCTGTATCAACGGCCTAGTTTTCCCCGATAGGACAGTGCATCCCGCCATGTATGAAGCGAAGTATTTGCAACAGCCTGTCAGTGTTGAATGGTCATCGGAAGGTCAGTATAGAAACGTCACGATAACGAACTGGTACCACTTTTCGAAACTTTCTGATTTACACATGCTTCTGCACGCATGTTCATACGATGGAAGTGAGATATTCCAAGCAAATATCGGACTTCCGGCGATACATCCAGGCCAGAAGCATACGTTCGACGTTCAATCTTTCATCGAATCGTCTGTTGTGAATAGACGCCACATGAGCTCTGTGGCTTTGCTAAACTTTATTTCTCACTTACGCCACAAAACTGTTTGGGCTGGCGCAGGTTTTGAAGTGGCAAAATCTCAACTGGTGTTGCCGAAATTCTTTCGATCAAATGATATGCCAATACCAGCTAATGTGACTTCGAAGATTGATGTCCGTCAGTCTGATGGTTTAGTTATCGCTTCGAGTAATGGTGTTGAGTGCTGTTTTGCTTCATCTGGAAATTTTGCAGGGTGCATTCAAAGTTTGAAAGTTCAAGATGCCCTGGTAATCATGGGTCCAATTTATCCATGCCTTTGGAGAGCACGTACAGACAATGATCGTGGAGGGGAGGGGCTTTCGTATTCAAGTAGGTGGATTGATGCTGGACTTGACCAGCTCAAAATTATGAAAGAGCCATGTATATCGATGAAATTTGTAGATGACAGTTTTCATGTGAAGAGTTGCTTTACGCTAGTATCAAACGGTGATGGGTTTAAAAGGATGGTAGATGCATGCATGACGCATATTTTCATGCCGTCAGGCGAGGTGCACGTCAATAGTTCGACAAACATCGTCAACGCCTTGCCCGAACTACCTCGTGTTGGTGTAAGATTCAAGTGTAACAAAAGCTTTCAGGACGTGAGCTGGCTTGGACGAGGGCCACATGAGTGTTATCAAGATCGCAAAGCATCTGCGGTTTTCGGGAGATATACCTCCACTGTTGACGATATGCATACCCCGTATATAGTCCCGAGCGAGAATGGTGGTCGATCAGATATTAAATGGGCAGCACTTGAAGACTGCGCTGGGAGACGTGTTCAATTCACAGCTGAGAGTCCGATTTTATTTAGTCAATTCTCGGCATCCAACTTTGACCTTGAAATGCTCGATCGTGCAACTCATACCAATGAATTACGACGCGCCGACTACGTGAACGTCCATCTAGATACGTATCATATGGGTGTTGGGGGTGATGACAGCTGGTCCCCCTCGGTACATAGCGAGTTTATGAGCAAAGCGCGGGAGTGGAACGTTAGTTTTAAGGTTCACACATCAAGACGCAATTAGATTACACCTAGATAAGAATGCTTTCGCGCTGACTGCAACAATCAAGAAGTTGTAAATCAAAAGAAGAACAGCGTTCATGGAATTACTCCAGCTCACTCAAGTATGTTTCCACCTCAGCATTTTCTAGAACTCTGAATTCAGAATTGTGCACAACTCCTACAGTGCAGCACGCAGTACTGATTGAGCCATCTGGACACGTTTCTCGCAACGCTCTGAGACTGTGTTGCACAAGCTTCAACGTGTTCAGAAGATGATAGGAGATAAAAATACCATATTTACCTGGTCAAGAGACATCTCCGACAAACAATGCTTCTCAAGATACGTTCTTGCCGCCTGGGATCGACTGCCTGCGTAACCGCTCAATTTCCAACGATTTGAAATAACAAGCGTGATCTCCTCACCTATCCCAACTGCCTCACTTTCGTACGCATCACCTGTTGGTAGCAGCTGGTGAAGGTGCAAACCACTTTCATCAGAACCTGCCAGAAGTATACCTACCCCGTATGGGCGACGAGATGCATGTTGTGTGCACGCCTACGGAAGTAATGGGTGAAATAGTCAAACTGCAAATGCTAAAAAGCTCACCTGAAGTTTTCTGGCTGTGGCTGCACTTAAATGTGCCACTCTAGCTTCTCTATTGTAGACAAAGCTGGAATTAATGGCTGTGTTCCGCAGAATTGACGCAATTTGATGCCCGTCTGAAACGAGACCCGATACAGCAATGCCTGCATTCTTACTAATAGGAAAAATTTTTTCGTGGCGTGCTGCTAGCTCAGAAGAGCTACGTTTGAGAGCTGCGATCACCACAGCGTTTGACCCCTGGAAGTTTGAGTCAGCTCAACCACTTTTGTATGCACAGCAAGAGATTTCACTGAGAAGGAGTCATACCTTGCATCCTACCACAGAACTTCCCTGCGTGACTGCCTCAATTGCGTCTGAAGAAATGATGTGTTTAGTTCTAGACGGTTTCAACTCACTTAAACTCACATTCGACTTGATGCAGTCGTCCGTGTGGACTCCAACTCAGAACATCCTGAGAAGTCATACTTAAAGTGAACTGACAAAATTGACTGACTGCACTCACCTGGTCGTATTGGTTTCGAAACATTCTACAATCTTACGCTTAATAAGCGAGTGAACGTCTCGCCGCTGCTGTGGAGCGAACTGGCTGCAAGGTCGTTCGAAAAAGATGAACCGATAAACGACACTTGCTATCATATCAGTATATAGTACTTTCCACGTCCTATATGATATCATATCATACAGGACCTTTTGGTCACTTTTTTCGAAATTAGTGCCAAACGCGCGTCTATTTTGCACTAATTTACCCCAGAGGAATGCACGTGGATACGACGCGCTGTAGTAGACGAAACGCCCTGCTTTCAACCGGCCGTTGAACTTCCCATTGTCCGCTGCACGGAAGTATAGTATCACGATAGTGCTCTGCAACACAGCCGAAAGAAGACATTTCTATGGCGGACGGCACGAAAGGACGGTTATCCGAGTCTGAACGATGTCTTTTGCGGACAAGCCGCGTGTGCGACGAAATCGATAGTGTTCGTCAACCAAATATGCTCACTGAAAATACGATAAGACTGAAAATTCTCGGTACCACGATAAAAAATCTTGAAGATACGTTGGACGTCGTTGCTTTAGTATCAGACTTCAGGAAACAAGAAGAGGCGATGCGTGTTGCTTTGTCGCTATCAGACTATGGAACTGTCGCGAACCACGCAGCAAGGTGCTGCGATATACTGCAGAAAAAAGTTCTTTGCGAAGAAAGATCACGCTTTTCCGCGAAACGACTTGGTTTATTTGAACAAGTACTGCAAACTATCCGAAAGGCACTGAAGGCACTCATTCCTACGAAAGATTTGACTGTGATGTGCGACCTCGTAAATGTATTTCCATTATTGAATTCTCAAGAAGAGGGAGTCGATTTCATGTCTCAACGTATTCGAGATAGCCTACTCAATTCAATAGCAGAGAGTGCAACAGAGAATCGGTCGATGTCAAAAAGAGTGACCATCGTGCTCAGCCAAGCGTCACAACTCATCGACACAGTGTGTTGCAGCTTATCACAACATTATGACTGCGAGTCTATCCAGCGTTTCGTCAATGAGTCTTGCAAGCATTTAGCTGGTATAACAGCTGAAGTGGTAGGAAAGTTCACGTACGAAAACGAAGTGGAAGACATAGATGAAGCTAATATTGGCGAACTCGTATTGACCAGTCGCGCCTGTAGTATTTTTTGGTGGGAGTTGAGTTCACGCATGCGAAACGTCTTCACGAATCAAGTGCAAGTAGACAGTAACTTCGGCTGGTATGACGATGGTAGCGATAAATTAATGTCCATGTATATGGCAGCAGAAGTACGTTTGCTTCGCAGTCACTACCGACGAGCGATTGCTGAAACGTTGTGTAGTACCAGTTGCAAAGTCTCTTGCGTCCATGACATCTTTTACATTATGAGGCGAAGTTTTGAGAGGGCTTACGTATCAACGTGGGCGCAAGCACTCAAATCCGTCCTTGAAGAGATCACACGGATCTTGTTAGAAATGTTTCATGACATTGAGCGAACAGTTAAAATGCCAGCTAGAGAAGTTTTTGTTTCAAGTTTGCCCGAACTTGGTGCGCGTATCCTGACTGACGTTGAGTTGTTTGATCAACTCATAGAGCGTCCTGAGATGTCACAACGCATACACATGGCATTGTTATCTGAAACTGTGATGGCATTTACTGCAAGTTTCCTCACAAACGCAAAATGTTTGATTCGTGATGGAACATACAAACGAGGCAATCAAAATTGTTCCATGGACCAATGTTTGCATAGTTTAGAGTCAATAACCCATGCATTTTCCAAGTTATCATACGAGCTTATGGCAGCACTCGCACAAGATCTACTCAATGTTATGAAGCAAGTAACTAATGAGATATCTTTGACGCAGTACGTACTATCAAGCGAACAGTTTGAATCCATTAACTTGAAAGAAAGCTGGGTAGAGCCTTTACTCTGGTTTTTTGAGCTCTTTTCTAAGAGGATTGAGCATTACTGTGAAGAGGCGGGTGATTGGGTTACAAAGCTGATGCACGTATTGATCAAACGAATAACGCTGGTGTTAGAAATGACGATGTTTAACTACTTGCGTTTCAACCAGCTTGGATCCCTAGTGTTTGAGCGTCAGGTTAGGGCACTGATTTTGGGGCTTTCGAATTTAAGCCAACCAAATACACGAGCTGAGTTTTCGCGATTACTGAGTGCATGTCGTCTTCTAAGCCTCGACCACGTGCATGACGTAGCAGACTACCTCGACAACTCATCTGGTTTGATTTTGGAACTAAACATTAACGAAGTCAAACAAGTGCTTTGTCTCCGAGACGATTTTTCCGAGACAAATGTACGAGAAATTCTTGACAATTTACAATTTATTCATGGAACCTAGATAATAAATAAAAAGCTATCGACTACTCCTCTCGAGTGGGTGGACTACTCTCGAGTCAACACCAAGCATCACGGAATTAGTTTAGTTTAGTTTAGTTTAGTTTAGTTTTCGACACTTGTGAATTGTTGTATGTTGAAACGCTCACACGCGGCTTTCTCAAATATGGCACCGACTTTCAACAATTCTATTTCTCCGAAAGCTCTCCCTATTAACTGAAATCCGATTGGGAGGGTTGTACCACGAACAGCAGGCTTCCCTCTTACAACAAGTGCCGGAAGGCCGCTCAGGTTGACATTCACGGTCATCGCGTCACCTGTGTACATCTCGAGCGGATTTTTAAGTGATACATTTAGTTTAGGAGCCACAGTTGTCGCTGCAGGTGTGAGAAGGGCATTATACGTCCTCAACTTCGACTGCAACTCATTGGCTACAGTTTCACGTACCTTATTCGCGCGCTCATAGTACGCATCAGCATAGCCAGCAGAGAGTGTATATGTTCCCATTAAAATTCGCCTCTTCACTTCGCTGCCGAGATGTTTCGAACGAGTCGAGGAACATAGCGTCGTCCTTGATTGAGATTGAAGACTTGAGCCTTCTCGTATGCCATCATAGCGAGCAAGATTACTGCTTGCCTCCGATAACGCTAAAATATAGTAGGCAGGAAGACCATCCATGAATGTGTCGCAGGATATCGTGTCAACTTCAGCACCTAAATCACGCAAGAGGTCAACTGAGTCCAAAAAACTATTCAAGACTTCTTCAGCGATTCCACCCTCGAGTGCTTGCCTCACAATCCCAAATCGATATCCGTGCAGTGGCCTATCATTAGAGATCGGCTCAAGTTTGAAAAAATCGGCCACAGGTGTATTGATGCGTGTTAAGTCATCATGACCTCTATGTCTTGACAAAGTATTGAAGATAATAGCACAGTCTTCTACACAAGAGGTGAGGGTACCAACACAGTCAAATGATGAAGCATACGCCATTAGACCATTTCTAGAAATAGCTCCATAAGTCGGTTTCAAGCCAACAACTCCACAATGTGACGCCGGTTGCCGAACAGATCCGCCTGTGTCTGATCCTAAAGCTGCAACACACTGCTTGGAAGCTACAGCGGCTGCTGAACCACCGGAAGAGCCACCAGGAACGCATGTTTGATCCCAAGGATTGCGTGTTGCGTTGAAATACGAACTTTCCGACGTGCTGCCCATGCCAAATTCGTCCATGTTCGTTTTTCCTACGACAATCGCGCCAGCGTGCCGGAGACGACGCACTACAGTTGCATCATAGGGGGGGATATACCCTGCAAGCACGTTCGAACCTGCCGTGGTTGCAAAATCTTTTGTGCAGATGTTATCTTTTACTGCGATGGGGATTCCAGCAAGAATTCCTCTATCGATACCCCTGCTCAACTCATCATCGATCATTTTGGCTTGCTCAAGCGCCAGGTCTGTGTCAAGCGCAACGAAGCTATTCAGTGTACCATTAGTTTGCTGTATTCTACGTAAATAGCTCGCGGTCAAGTCAACCGCACTAATCTCACGATCCCGCAGTTGCTTTGCAATGTTCTGTATACTATGCAAATTGTTCGCTGTTTCCTTAACGGCGCCCAACGTCAAGGCCGAAAACCTTCTAGCTGGCACCTGTGAAAACTTTCGGAGTGTGCTGCTCGCGTCAAGTCGAGCGCCCCGTCTCGCCCGCTGTGGGAGCTCTGTTGTGCCCGGCATACGACTCTTAGAGTAGTCGAAACAAGAAATCAACGACATTGATGAATCGGGCTGTCGCGACGCGCAATCGCAAACGTGCGACGAAAGCCCTCTCAACCGGCGTCGGAGGACTAGTTAGTTCGCTCAGCGAATTTCGATTTTCTGTGTAAACGAAGGATGATGCTGTTTTTGATCAAGTTTTCAGGCTACTATATATGACGGCTTTTGGTGACATCATGCTAAATCCACGTACAACATAAGGTAAATAGACTGCCGCGCGAGAGCGAGCATGAGTTCTACTTGTCACCAGGAAGACAAGTTAGCTACTTGCTTACTACAATAGGCGAGATTCGTAGTACTTTGCTCGTTCAAAAGTACTACGGAGCGAAATTTAGGAAAAGTGTCGACCACTAAAGGTAATAAACTGGAATGGCTACGTTCGTCAGAAGCGTTCACCAAAGCGGATGTAAGTCGAGCCAATTCCTTGGTTATTATCGATACACCATTCAGCGCGCACCGGTCCAAGTTTTAGTCCAACACCACAGCTTACTCCTTTGCCAGCTCGGCGATAATACTCTGTAGGGTTCCCCAGTACTTTGCCGCTCGAGTCTAAGTCAGAGCAGCTTTCCCAAAAAGCAAAAGCGTGTGTGTTAACGTATGGGACTGGCAAGCGAAGTTCAACAGCAGACTCAAGAACTGAACGTGAGACACCAAGCTCACCAACACTGTACCCACGGCAAGAGTGCGGGCCACCGAGTGTAAATGCATCATAGGCACTGCAGTTGCCTAAGATGTGTCCGAGCTTGAAATGAGCTACGAGGACTGGAGGTGGTAGCATGGTCTGTTTACTTTCAGAGACTAGCTGCACAAACCTTGTCACCTCTGCTGTGAGTCTATTGAACGTCGGTAAACGTGCACTTAGACCAATCGATTGGTCGAACTGCAATATATCCCTAGATCCGACTTGTGTCCCATTCACAAATTTCGTAGTATCCCGGATGTTGTTACTTTGTAGCACCAGCATCCTGTCAGTTCCGGAGTCAGCATGAGTTGTACACGGTCCGTCGGCAGCAAGCAGACCGTTTGACAATTGCTTCACTCCGTGCGCGCATATGGCCCCCGAATCATCACGCGACGTAATCTCTTCCAGAATGACACTTGAACTCGATCGTGACTGGCGACTAAAATTTTGACTCAAAGTTGCTTTTAAACCAGCTCTGTCAATCCATATTCCGGGGACTTCTTCCATCAAGGGGCCTCCCGTGAAAGTTGGCGAAAGTTTTCGCGTGTTGAATACCGCGGTCTTAAATGAAGACTTGAGTTTATCACCATCCCCGTAACAATAAGGATGTACGTACTCGAGTTTAAAACCGAGATCATCCTGTGGCTGGAAAAAGTTTGCAGTTGAAACCGAGCCAAAAATTTGGCGGCCCCAGCCATCGAGATTCCGTTGTTCAACGAAGACTGATCCACCTGGTCTAGCCGAAACTAAATCAGGTCGCCCCTGCTCGCCAGGAGCGATGCTCCACTCTAATTCGGTTTCTGCGGTACGAATAGGTCTCTCACGTAACATGATATCGACTTGTACCTTTGTTGGATCTTTTTCATCAGGACGAGGAACAACTTGGACGTTATCGAACAACTGCAGCAAAAATATATCTCTTAATGCAGTTTTCGCGTCTTCCACATTGTAGAGTTTGCCTACTTGAAAGTTGTGCTCGCGTTGAATAACTCGTGGGTGCGTGAAACCCTTGTTCCCAGCAATAACTTGCATATTATCATCAAGATATACAGCCTGCACCCGAGAAATTTCTCCCTCCACCACATGGGCAATGACTTCTCCGTTTTCCATTCCGTCGAAGTGGGATATAGTGCCGAATGTCAGACCTTTACTCGTGTAATAACTCTCAACTATGTTCTTTGCTGTAGCCAAAACACGAACGGTGCAATTCTGGCTTTTTTGAGCAGCTTGAAGAACTTGAGTCTCAACTTCCTTCGGTAAAGCGGTCGCTCCAGCAACTCGAAATGTTTGAACTTTTGGCCAAATTTTTTCCCTGAAAACGAATTCAACTGCGTAACCGTCTTTTTTGGGAGTCACGTTTGCATCAACGTTGGCGAACAATCCAGTATTCAGAAGTTGATCCAAGTCATCCGACAAATCCTTTTTCGAAAGCTCAGCACCACGACGTGCATTCAAACCCTGGAATAGTTCTGACTATAAAATTAGAGTTGTTAGAGTTGTGGAGAACAAGCTGAAGTAGTAAGACATACCTTAGTCGGGATCCCAGGTCCAGTTGGTAGATTTGTGGCCAAAACTGACTCGCAAATGAAGCTATCTTTACTTTTCGGTTTCTTAGATTCACTTCGAGACGGTAAGTCTTCGATTTCTTCGTCGTCATCGTCGTCATCGTCGTCATCGTCGTCATCGTCATATTCATCGCTGTCGCCAACATCTCCAGCGGCTGCAAGGTCTTCTCCATCGTTTGTGCTTTCGTCATCGCGAGCATACGCAGGCAGAGCACCAAGACCGCCGACGTAGTCCCCATTACCACCACCACCACCATGAAAGAAGTTATCACTACCATTTCCTCCTCCACCGTACGCGGCACACAGGGTAGGTGCTGCCAGCGAGGAGAAACCTCTTGCCGCAACGTATGACAACACTAACCTTCGAAGCATTGTTGCGGGCAAACAGGAACTTGACGAAGGTTTTTTTTCGCTGAAAACAGGAGGCTGTTTCGATTTATGTGCTTGCACTACCATGTGCACACCGTGGTGTCGCGGAAGAGACTTTCGTCGCGTCTCGAAAGCTCTTGTTCCGGACGATAACGCTGGTAATGGCGCCACTATCGAAGCGCATGGTGGCGTCATCGGATAATAATCTCAAACGAATAACGAGAGTAAATAAAGTGTCGCGCTCAACTCTCTCTCGGCGTCGAGATCCCCGTACGCGGGCGAAAGCGCGGCGAAAACCCCGCTCACTACCACTGCGGCCAAAAACCTGCGATGTTTTTATTTCTTTACGATCTTTACGACCGATGATCACACTGAAACTGGAAATTTCAAAGGGTAAGAATACTCAGTATATGCACTCTGAACTGAGTTTCCGACGCCGCCGCGCGCCGCCGGGCGGAAAGAAGGTTCGAGAAAACGTCGGCGTGCCCCGTCAGAACTACGCCGATTCACGTTTACGATGATGTCCACCTTTCCGGCTAGGAGCATGTCGCAGCGCCACGCAACAAAAAAATACTGCTGGAGATCGTCCAACTCCAGCACGTTCGCAGGGACTCGCCTTCTCTGCAAGAAGGCTGCTCCTACTTGCAGAGCAAGGGTGACCGGATTGGAAGTGCGCGCCGAGAAAGTAGTTGGTATTGATCTGGGCACGACAAATTCTGCGGTAAGTTTGACGGAATTTTTGACGCATCGATTTCCGTGCGCTTCACCGTGGTTCGCACACGCGTAAACCATCATCGGACTGACAAAGCATTTTCAATCCCCGCTGTTCAGGTCGCTGCGATGGAAGGAGGTAACCCAACAATCGTCACCAATTCTGAAGGTGGGCGGACGACGCCCTCTGTTGTCGCGTACACAAAAAGTGGAGAACGTCTCGTCGGTCAAATCGCAAAGCGCCAGGGCGTCGTAAATCCTTCGAACACGTTTTCTTCGGTGAAGCGGTTCATTGGTAGAAAGTTCGCCGAAGTGGATAATGAAGCTAAAGAAATATCATACTCCGTCGTGAACACCGCTGGGTCAGTGAAAATTGACTGTCCTGCTCTTGGAAAGCAGTTTGCGGCTGAAGAGATATCCGCTCAAGTCCTACGTAAGCTTTGCGATGACGCCTCAACTTTCCTCGGAGACAGCGTGACTAAGGCAGTAATTACTGTTCCAGCGTACTTCAATGATAGCCAACGCCAAGCTACTAAGGATGCCGGACAAATTGCTGGTATTGACGTGCTGAGAATCATAAACGAACCCACAGCTGCTTCTTTGGCTTATGGCTTTGACAGAAAGTCGAACGAAACTATCTTAATTTTCGATCTTGGTGGTGGTACTTTCGATGTGTCCATCCTTGAAGTGGGAGACGGAGTTTTTGAAGTCCTTTCCACATCTGGTGACACGCACCTTGGTGGTGATGACTTCGATAAGAGGATAGTAGATTGGCTTTCTGATGATTTCAAGGCTGCTGAAGGCATCAATCTTCTCGCCGATAAACAGGCATTACAGCGACTCACAGAAGCTGCTGAAAAAGCAAAAATGGACCTCTCCTCTACCACATCAGCCAATATCTCTTTGCCATTCATCACTGCGACGGCCGATGGCCCGAAGCACATTGATACGACGCTTAGTCGTGCCAAGTTTGAGCAACTGTGTGAAGATCTCATCAGTCGATGTCGATTACCTGTAGAGCAGTCGCTCAAGGACGCGAAGTTGAGTCTCTCCGAAGTCGACGAGGTTATTTTGGTTGGAGGTTCTACAAGAATTCCTGCTGTCAGGGAACTTGTGCGAAGCCTTACGAAGAAGGAGCCTAATATGAGTGTTAATCCTGATGAAGTCGTTGCTCTTGGAGCTGCTGTTCAGGCGGGTGTTCTAGCTGGTGAGGTATCCGACATAGTCCTCCTCGATGTCACACCGCTTTCTCTTGGGCTTGAGACTCTTGGTGGTGTGATGACGAAGCTTATTCCACGTAACACAACCTTGCCCACTTCGAAGTCCGAGGTTTTCTCGACAGCAGCGGACGGTCAGACGAGCGTAGAAATCAATGTTCTTCAAGGTGAAAGAGAGTTTGTGAAGGACAATAAAAGCCTCGGTACTTTCCGTCTTGATGGCATCCCTTCTGCACCTCGTGGCGTACCACAGATTGAGGTCAAGTTCGACATTGACGCGAACGGGATTCTCTCAGTGGAAGCGTGTGATAAAGGCACTGGTAAAAAACAGGATATTAAGATTACAGGTGCGTCCACTCTCTCTTCTGATGAAGTTGAAAGAATGGTCGCCGAGGCAGAATCTTTTGCCGCAGAAGATGCCACTCGTCGCGAGGCTGTGGAAGTAAGAAATAGTGCAGACTCAATGGTTTATCAAACCGAAAAGCAGTTGAAAGAGCTAGAAGACAAGGTACCAACCGATGTAGCTGACAAGGTGAAGGAAAAAGTTGCAGACCTGAGAGCTGCCTTGGCCGCAGATGATGTCGAAAAAATGAAAAGTGCTCAAGAATCTCTTCAGCAAGAAGTTATGGCTCTTGGGCAAGCTATGTATCAAGGTCAATCGTCTTCAAGCGCATCAGCCACAGCGGAGAGTTCTTCGCCTGACGACGTGATCGATGCTGAGTTCAGTAGTGACAAATAAAGTCGGACCAGTAATTTTTGTCCTCATTTTGAGGATAGACTAGCGCTGAACTAGTAAGAGAATATTCTCTGGTGAAACTTCCTCGCCGATATATGTAATCATCTTTGCTTTCAAGCCCAGACCCATGCACCATTCAACCCTTCCGTTGTTCAAAATACGCTTTGCCAAACGCCCAAGGAGAACTTTTTCCTGGCGTTCTAGTTTGAACGCAGCGGAATGAACATTTTCTTCGTCCCGACCATAGATAGAAACGGACATAGAACTAGAGCTGTCAAGAGTTGCCCAACTGGTAACTTTGATGAGATGGCAAAACTCGCTGCGTCCAATGCCCAGTTTTACAAGGTATGGTTGATTTACATACGTATCCCAGGAACAGCGGTGGTGACAACACATAGAAACAGCGAATCCGAGTGCTTTACAGGTAGAACTTTCATTTTGCCTTGTACGAAAACATGCACGCAAAGCAAGGTCGGTCGCTGAACCACACAGATGCTTTCCAAAACCAACAAAAGAACGAGTCGTTAGTTCTCGTATCTGGCTGAGAACTACGTCTTTTAGGTCAACAGTGACTCGACGTATAAATCCGGTACAAAGACCTCGTAGCGATCGCTCTGCCTTGAATCTATATGCCTTTCTCTCAAGAAGAACTAGATCGACGCCGCTAAAAACATTCGATAGAAAGTGTGACAGGTACCCTCGACCTGCACCAAACTCGACATACACAGGTTGTTTCTCGGCGCAGAGTTTATTATTTCGTTCGAAAATTAGTCCATATCGTTGCATAGAAGCAATTATCGCAGCATACTGCTTTTTATGCGACTCTTTTACGGGTATTCCTGTCCCCGACACAATTTCTCGACGCAGAGAAGCCTGTATGTACTCTTCCACCTTTGCTTGAAAGTATGTGCAAGAGTTCCAATACTCATCGTATTTGGCGTAGTTAACGTTATCCAATGTCTTCAACTTCAAGAGCATATCTTCAAAGCACACCGCATCGTTGAGGGGAAGATTCGTTGCAAGTCGCGAAGCTGAATCTGCGTGCGCGTTAACATCAAGGTGGAAATGAGGTTGAGCCTGAAGCTTTTCTTTTCGAACTAAGACCGGACAGACTCCTCTGTGTCGATTCGGCCGCCGAACTGTAGATTTGCAAAACGCGCACCACCCAGGGGCCATCTGACGTTATAAATTAGGGCTGCACTTCGCAAATGCCCAGGCAATTGTTTTCTCCGACATAAGACAGCTGCCTTTAAACTCGGAGATAAGTTGCTAATTCCGCTCCAGTGAGCACATCATGCGCACTCTTCGCTAATAAAAGCTCGAAAGAGCGTTCAGAAAGTTTAGCGCTGGAATATCAACGCTCAAGTGTGCCGTGAACTGTGCTCCCTTGGCAGATTGAGGACAAAGTTCACCGGCAGCTTGTGCTCTTATTCATAGTGTAAGCTTCGATTTCAATCAAAACTCAAGGGCACGACGCATGCGTCACGGCGAAATCTATTTTGCAAGTGCACCGTGAGCAGTAGAATTCGCCGGCATTGGCATTCGATAAAGTTCTGTGACGTTACAAAGAACTAAGCTACTGATTTTTGTACAAGTCCAGCTGCGGAGTCCCATTCGCTCGTACTGAGAACTTTATCTATTGTCTCCGACGGCTTGTCAATAATCTTATCGACAATTCCGTACGCGATCGCATCTTTTGCTGTCATATACAGCGGTCTCTGTATGTCCTGGTTGATGCCTTAGGAAAGTGAAAAAAAACCCAAGACTGCTCACCTTGTCAATCTTATCGGCTGGATGTCCGGTCGTTTTTGTGAGAATGTCAACGAGGACTTGTTTCTGTGCCTTGACTTCTTTCCATTTAATTTGGAGCTCTGTTGCTTGTCTTTCGCCCGTACTCGGGACTTTGGGCTGGTGTAACATGGCAGTCGCGTGTGGTGTCATGAAGCGTTTGCCCTTGTTTCCTGCCGACAAGATCATGCACGCCTGGCCGATAGCAACGCCAGTACCGACCGTGTATATCTATATTACTTCTCAGAGATGTGTCGCGCGTGTTGTAGAGCGTACACGCACCTCGTTACCTATATATTTCATGGTATCGTAGATGGCCGTGGCCTCCGTATCAAAACCAACAACTTCACCGTCAGCACGAGTACAACCAGACGAGTTAATATAAATGTAGCATGGTTTTGATGAGTCCGTGTACTGCAAGTAGAGTAGCTCGGAGACGATCAATTCGGTCACCGCCGGTACGAGCTGTATTCAAAGTGTCAAATTTCAGTATACTTTGGTCATGTGTGAACTCACCGGCATTCCGATGTAAACTATTCGACTATCTAACAAAAGAGAGGGAAGATCTGGCGGTGGAGTCTTCGGCTTGTGCTCATTGTAAGATGTTCCAGGTGTCGCACTCGCAGGAGAATGGGACGCGGTGGTTAGGTTACGAGGTTCCCATTTCCGAGTGGTGGGGTTACTCCGCCGAAGCCCTAGGCAGGGAGCGTCGTCATCGTCAGTCCTCTGCAACAGCTAAGGTACGCGCGTAAACGAACAAAAACATGATTTCCTTGCATTCGTCTGCGTCGTGTAGACGTTGATTCCTTCACGGGGACGTACCGACTCTTTCACGGCGCGAACGGTGTAAAAACGTTGCACGACATGCAGCTACGGGTTTGGCGCCACACAACATCGCCCCACCACGGTATGACGAAAAAATATATGATCGTCAAAAATTTCTGTGCACTCCTGTGGCGTGATGTGTACGTGTCAGCTCGCCAGACGAGAGATCAAAGAGCGCTGGGGACGCGCTCTTCTGAACTGCTATTATCACGCTCACGCCAACGTATTTTTGCATACATAGACACCCAAAACTAGTATACAGATATCTACACGAGTTTGTTCCTGACACGCTTTTTTGCAGGCGTCGATTTCGTGCAGGGTTTGTTCATCAGAGCACAGCCCAAACCATAACAGCACGGTCGCACGACACAGAAATACTTGCATCTAGCGCAAGTTGCAGATGGTAGACATCCGTGCTCTTTCCGGGGTACCATAGATCTCACTTCTCAAACAGGTCACGGAATGTCGCATGTACGAGCAGTGTTTCCCCGAGATCGACGAAGTTGTGATGGTTCAGGTTCGGCGTAAAAGTTGCATGAAAGTTCGTGAAGCTAATCTCTTTTAGGTTAAAAGTATCGCGGAAATGGGTGCTTACGTCCAGTTGTTAGAGTATAACAACATAGAGGGCATGATATTGCTGTCTGAGCTGACACGGCGTCGCATCCGCTCTGTATCAAAGCTCATCAAGGTACAGAACTTTATTTGTGTAAAGCAAATCGTTCACTTGTCATCTAGGTTGGACGAATAGAGCCTGTTATGGTGCTCCGTGTGGATAAGGAAAAAGGCTATATAGACTTATCGAAAAGGTACAAACTGACGCTTCATTTTGCCCAGTTATGTGTGTAAACCTCGAAAACAGGAGAGTGAGTCCGGAAGACGTCCAAGCTTGTGAAGAAAAGTACAACAAGAGCAAAATGGTTCACTCCATACTGAGGCATGTAGCTGAGACTACTTCGTCCCATGATCTTACTGAACTTTACGAGGTATATTACTTGAACGCCCTACTTTTCGTTCTCACCGCTCTTTTAGTGTCTTGGCTGGCCACTTTACCGGTTGTACGGACACGCGTTTGACGCTTTCCGACTTATGGTCAACGACGCAGAAACTGTCTTCGACAAAGTGGAATCTCAAAGTACTGGGGCTAAAACAATAGAGGAGTTCGTGAAAGCCGCTCTATTGAAAGATATTCGCCGCCGTATGACGCCGCAGCCACTCAAGATTCGAGCAGACGTTGAGATCACTTGTTTCGATTATAATGGCGTTGAGCACATTAGATCTGCTCTGAAAAAAGCAGAAGAAGTTTCAAACAACACCTGTGATGTCAAAGTTTCTCTCGTGGCCTCTCCATTGTACGTTTTCACAACGCAGACAGCCGATAAAGAAGTAGGAATTGAGCTCATTTTGAGAGCCATCTCTGCTGCATCCGTACGTTAGAACGTTTGTACCACAGCTGTCCAACTTAAAATTTCTTGTAGGTATATATAGCAAGTGCGAATGGAACTATGAACGTCAAAGAAAGTCCACGAGCTGTGAGCGAAAGAGATGACCGTCTCCTGGCTGAGAAAATTGAAAAAATTTCAGCCGAAGATGCTGGGGACTCAGACAGTGAGGATGAAACGATGGGAAACGTAGACATCTGATGTGCACTTCGCAGTAGGACTTCCTTGACAATACGGTCGCACGGTATCATCGCATGTAGTATGAGGAACATTACTTTGACCTTGTCGTAGATGGCAACTGGCAACCTTTCTTTTGTATGTCTTTTGAGAAGCATGCGCAACTACGCAATAAGCGTAGTTGCTAGTCCGGTACTTGTAGTATTAAAAGAATATCCTTTTTTTTTTGTTTTAATTTCACGACTACCAAAGAAATGTACCTAGATTCTGCGAATTTTTCATTCACGTACAAAAGCCGGAACACCGTAAATAACAGGAGCCCCTCCTGTCAAAAATTTCAATCGACACTTTGCCCTAGCACGTATAACAGAAGTTGAGATCGAGTGTACTTTTGAGGAATTCGGACCTCCACGCCAACCACCTATGAGTTCCAGAGAAAATCTATCTATATCCTTGTCTGTTACGTCCCAGAGATTTGCTACAACTGCTGGTGAACCTTTGATCATGTATGAAAGCACAACTCCATCATATCCAAGTTCACCCTGGGATACCAAGGCTCCGCTTGAGCAGCCCATCAAAATCATTATTGATTTCCATGAGCATACTACGGACGTGGGTCTCAGGTACTGTTGTGCGGTGCCATGTCCAAAAAACAAAAACATGTCATACAGTGCCAGCGCCTCGTTGATACCAGACGGATGTACACCGGTTATTATTTTCCAACTTTTGTTTGTCATGATAGCTGGAAGAAGAACTTTCTCTGTTTCCAAGAGATCACCATCTGGATTAAGAACCGCGAGGGTATTGGATAAATCCGCGTATCGAATGGGCTGGGAGCATTGCAAATCTGGAAATGTTGCGCACTCTTGTGAATACAGAGCACACGGGATGCGATAGTACTCCTGATCAGAGATTAGTGGAAGTGATTCCCATGGGAACTCACTTATGTATCCCTCAAAAAGGAGTAGAATAGGCCCTTGCAAACGTTTCTCGGGTCCTGAGCCAGTTTTGGATGCTGCCAAAATAGATAGTGAAATATCTTTGCAATGCGTTGTGAGACTTTGTATGGCCTGTTGCGCAGCGTCAACTGCATCTTGCCCCTCTTCCCATGCAAAATGCTTTTCGCCTCCTCTAAACATACTGCACAACACCGTTTGTATTTCGTTCAATTGCATTTTCGTCGCATTTTGCAAAAGTAATCGAATTGCGTGAGGTGCGTGCTGAAATAGTTCAAGACCTTCAAGAACTCCGATGTCACGCAGACGGCACATTATTTCACTTGATGCTGCCAAAGTGACTTTAATGACGTCATCTCGTGGTTCGCCTAGTAAAAGGAACCACCAACAGCCCAACGTGTAGGACTGCACTTCATGAACAAGTTCCTTCAATTGTATATCCTGCGCAATACGGTGCTCCCACCATGCTATTTTTTCTTCTCGTTTCATGTCCCCCTTGAGCGAATTTGGATTTGAATTTGCTTTTGATGCCAGAATATCTCGAAGTTCTTGGACGGGAGATATTGAATCGGGCGCAGGGCGAATCCATGGTAGCGTCACTACGACTGGTATCTCATCAGGTACCACTGAAGATCTCGTAAGGAGGATCTCTACCTTGCTTGAATGTTCCGGCTTGTGGTCAAGTGTGCCCAACGTGGATTCACAAAGAGTGATCAAAGGGTGTGTCACAGAAATTTTTTTTGCAGAATCTGGCGCCAGCATTTTGAGCTGCATGTCAGTGCTAGAAGATTGCAACATTACGAGCTCTTCACGACTGTCCAATTCGGTACGGCAACTTTTGGCACTCAAAGTTGGGTCACTGACTCTGCTTGCTAACTCGACAATCGATTGCTGTATGAAAGTTGCGCCGCACATGACGTGCATCGACTTCGTCAAATTGAGTGACGCTAGAGGATCATAGAGCACCTGTACTATCGAGTTTAAGGCTGCCAACTTTTTTACGAATATTGGAAACTCATGAGTCAGCTGGAGTGACTTCTGCAACAGGGCTCGAACATAGTCCAATTCTGCGCTGAACCTGTGCAAAGCAAGAGATGAATTCGACTGTTGCAATCCACAGAGTCGTCCAACTTCAATAGTAGACTGTATTAGCAGTATGAATGCTTCGTCTGCCGCACATGGACTAGGTTTTCCTTGCAACCACTGTCTACTTTGTGAAAGTAGCTCGTTAGCTGATTCGATGTCAACGTACAGTGCTTTCCGTGCCCTCATTTTGGCAGTTAGACGAGTGCACCATTGAATCCATGGATTCATCTCTAGCTTAGTGCCGTATTGTTGTAAGGATTGTAATGTTGCCAACGATGCTTCAATGCAGTTCTCACACGCACGCTCATTGTCGAGCTCATCAGAGCAACCCATATGTCGTAGATATGAAATTGATAGCACAAATACATCTTGTAATGGGTTTGACATGCTATGTCCAGTGGTTTGCGCATTCAAAATCTTCTGTGCACGAAACTGATTGTTGAAGTCTAAAGACGTCTCCATGATGTGTAAGGTGTATTGGACTTGGACAATGTTCGACAAGTCCAACAAATTCAGACTTTCGCACGTGCGGACGGCCTCGTCTAAAATGCGTTTAGACATCTCAGTACAGCCGATAGAATGCGCAACTAATGATTTTAAAAATAGAACCTGCATATATACTGTCATCAGGTGCCAAAAACTTACGCCGTACTTGATTTCAATGCCGTCATGACGAAGTAAACGAAGATACTGAAGTCTGCCAGAGTCGTCGTGATCACCGTTGGAAGTTGCTATGATGTTTCCAAGTTTCAAAGCAAGTCTCAACTTGTGCAAGGTCTGGTTTGTCACCTTGACGCACTCAACAAGTTTTCCTTCACGACGAAGTCTACATATATCAAGAAGTTCGGAGTGAACGACACTTTCAAATCCGCTTTCGCTTCGGTACCAAGAAATACTTGGAACAACTTGTTTCGAGTTGTTGAATGTTGGTGTGTAGGAAGGGTCAGTGAGAAGAAAAAGCTCACGCGCGCACAGCCGTGTATCTAGTTCAATACCAGTTGTTGATACTACGACAGCAAAAAGTGAACCAGTTGCTAGGATATTTCCCGTAAAACAAAGCTTTGAATGAGTCGATTCCAGCACGCAGAAAGTGTTCATGAAGCTATTTTTTATGCTGTCAAAAAGCGCATTTTGCTGCTTGCAACCGGAAAGTCTGCGCAGATGCCGCATAGCTTTTTCATATTTCAGAGCGAACTTTGCGTTCGAATCATTGAAATCTGAAGCATTTTGTTGTGCGCATGAAAAATACAACAAATGTGCGGCAAATTCTATTTCCTTCGCACTTCGGTAGAAGTCACGATATTCACAACCCGTGGATTCTTGTCGTGATAAAATTTCACAAATATTTATGAGTTTGTCGACTGTTTCCATTTGCAGGTAACCTTCATGAAACCCGCCAGCAAAGGTATGTTTCGCCATCAACAACAAAAGGCAGTCAAACATTTGTATGAGCATTTCATAAGAGGTCGCATGATCGAAGTTTGACAAGAGTTTTGCATCATTGTGAAGAGAAGAAATTAAGCATGTTTCCACAAATATTTGCTCTTCAAATCGCACTCTGAAACATATCGCCTCTTGCCACGCAGAGTAGTGTTCAGTCAACATTCTAGTCCAGTCGAGTTCTTGATTGTTTCGCAGATATCCGAATACTGCCAAGGCACATAGTTCTTGGCGATCGGTATCTGGTAATGCACAAAGACATCGTACCAACTCAAACGCATAAACAGCACGAACTTCTGATTCATGTGCGCGATTTACAAGCATAGAACTCAAAACAATTTCTGGCCTACCACCAAGTTCGAGCAAGATGCGATTGCGAGCCATTAAACGCAACGATAATCTATCTGTATGCACATCAGTTGTGTTGGACACTGCTAGTAAGGCGCACACGTGACAGTCGGCGTCTAAAAGCATCTCCAGATTTGGGCCACTATTCGATCTCTGCACCAGTTTCAACAAAAAGTCTTCAATTTTCAAAAATTGTCTCTCTTCTACTATGTGATGACACACTCGTAGAACTTGCTTGAGCTCAAGGCAAGCATTCTCGTTTGACGCACATGTTGAAAACTGAAAGCAAATAGTTTTCAATGATACATAAGCCATAGTGAGGGACATCATTGATACTTTTACTATTGGAACGATTGTGTCGTCGCTACTCGAACTGCTGAGCGTTTCCTCAATAGCCTTTAGTAAAGAAACTACCAGTTGTAAAAGTATCTCAGACGTTCTGCTTGCATACTTTATGTGTGGATCTGATCTCGGAATGTTCAAACACTTGCACACCTCAGAAGCAAAGTCACGGACACATCGCCAAAATTGTTTATTTGTATTCACTTCACATCTAGAAAGAGATTCGTGGCGCGCAGAGCGCATAAACTCAAGTATACAAAGACTTAGCTTTTCGCAACCCAAACCGTTCGTCGCCAAACGCATCAAAATCATATATATTGTTGGCTGATGTTCCTGTCCGAGTTGAATAGATTCTTCGATAAGCAAGATTTGATGAACAGTCACCAGTTGCCTGTCACTTTGGCAAGCGTGCGCACCAAGCTTTTCAATTGCTATCATCCACGTATCTGCAGAAAATGATTGAAGTTGCTTCATATCGGCCAGAGAAAGAATATATTTGAAATTTTCGAAACCATGAAGCTGTGCGAACATTCTGATCAGATTGGGAAGCTGGTCAGCACAGTCTGACTTAACACATGAAAACAGTGTGAATTTTGAAAGAGAACGAGAAAATGCATCATTTTTGTCTATCTCGGAAGATTCATCTCGTGCTTTGGCATTTGAAAGTTTTTCCAAAAGTCTCAATGTATAACGAAAAATCACTCCATTGTGACGTTCGCAGTTTCCACTTTGAAGTATCCGGAAGTTCAGTCGCTCTAGAGAGTTAACCAATAGCCGCAAAGTTGACTCATATTTGTGGCCGCATGGATTTAGCTCTGCAAAAGCGGCTAACATACTCAACCAACATCCGACGACAAATGAAGAATATCTGCGTGAAGCTCTTTCAGCCTCTTTAGCATTGGAACTGCGAACTGTACGGTGCGGCGAAGACAATTCCTCCAGTCGATGTAGCAGTACAAGCGCTTGTTCAGAAGCAATATCAAAACATTTCAGAGCAAGCAATAACTTAACTAGCTTGAGGTGAAACGTTTCAATTTCGAGTTGTTTCTCTGCAAACTGAATATTGTCGTACATGAAGTGTATTATTGTTGCCATCTGATCAAATGCAGTTGGCAAACACTCACGACGGTTTTCCTTGCTGAGAAGTGAGGAAAAGTTGTCCAAGAGTGCCGAGAGCTTCCGAAAGACATCGAATGAAAGCTTCACTTTTCCACCTTTCGACGAACGAGTGGTCAATAAATTCAGAACGCGCGCCACATCCGCTGAGAACGTATCAAGATCGCCACTTGCTCTTTCTAACAGTTTTTCAACATCGTGCAACGAGCAAGGCACAGAAATACCCGGAGTTCGAGTCATATCGGGGTGTTCATTTGAAGTTATCACTGCTCTCACGCGAGCTAGAACAACGTTAACTTTAACCCGACGAAAGAACCCGGAATCTGCGAGAGAACAAGCACTACTCCAGTTCGCTGTCGTAAGTGGCTGGCGCTGAGGAGTGCTTTTGAAATTTCGAACTGTGTTGCACTTTTATGTTCCCAAGGGTTCGGATGACTTCGCGTAATATCCTTTCATTAGGCGGTAGACATTTTCTCGAACCTTAGCTCGGTCGAAATTTGTTTGACTAGCGCTTCGTGCGACAATAGTAATGTCATGCCCCAATATACGTAACTTGTCGCCGACAATTAGAGTCCGAACACTAGTCGGTGCTCGAGACACGGTTCGGTGAACGGTACGCGGCGCACGTAGCGCACGCAGCACACATCCCGACTGATCGTATTACCGTAGACGAAACGTTCGTGAACAGTTTGCCTTACTGCAAAGTAGAAGAGGATTCATCCCGCGCGAAAGACATAACCGTGCTGTTGCAGAGACGGCTGTGGCGCAAAAAATGTCGAAGAACAAAATCGCGTACTTTTACGACGCGGATGTCGGCAACTATTACTATGGCCAGGTAAACATTCGCTGCGACGAATTTTGATGCTAGATCTCGCTCATCACCGGGATATGAGTCCATCGCGTGCCTTCCTTCATCGTAAATTTCGCGATCTTACAGTTTTGTCTCTTCAGGGACATCCTATGAAACCACATAGGATGCGCATGACTCATAATTTACTGCTACATTATGGATTACACAGCCGTATGGAGGTGCGTTTTATTTCGTTTTCTTAGCTGTGCTTCCTACAACGCGTTCATGCTAGGTGTTCCAACCTGCTTTGGCAAGTGCTGAAGATATGACCCTCTTCCATAGTGACGACTACGTAGAGTTTCTTCGGTTAGTCACCCCTGAGAATCAGCACGAGCATATTCGGCAATTGAAACGTTTTAATGTTGCCGAAGATTGTCCTGTCTTTGATGGACTGTTCAATTTCTGCCAGGTTTACACTGGTGGATCGGTTGGAGGTGCAGTGAGGCTGAACCATGGACAGTCTGATACCGTTGTCAACTGGTCTGGTGGTTTACATCACGCAAAGAAAGCTGAAGCAAGTGGCTTCTGTTACATCAACGACATTGTGCTGTGTATACTAGAGTTATTGAAAGTTCACCAACGTGTCCTTTACATTGATATCGACATTCACCACGGTGATGGGGTGGAGGAAGCCTTTTACACAACGGATCGAGTCATGACGGTGTCATTTCACAAGTTTGGCGAATACTTTCCAGGTACAGGTCATTTGCAAGATGTCGGGCAGCATGCCGGTAAATACTATAGTGTAAATGTGCCATTAAAGGATGGAATTGATGATGGCAGCTACGAACAACTGTATAAGCCAATAATGGCGAAAGTCATGGAAGTATTCAGACCAGAAGCAATAGTATTTCAGTCCGGTGCTGACTCGTTATCCGGTGATCGTTTGGGTTGTTTCAATCTCTCCATTCGCGGCCATGCAGAGTGTTTGAAGTATATGCGAACTTTTCATATCCCCATGATCGTCCTGGGTGGGGGTGGATACACCATAAGAAACGTGGCACGGTGTTGGGCATATGAAACTGGATGTTTGCTCGGCGTTGATATGGACGATACGCTGCCCGCAAATGATTACTCTGAATATTTTGGGCCCACGCATCAGTTGCACATCCAAACAAGCAATATGGAAAATCAAAATACTGTGGAGTACTTGCAGGGCGTTAGAAATCGCATCCTGGAACACCTTTCCCAACTGCAGCCAGCCCCTAGCGTACCACTTCACGAAGCTCCAACGACACACGTGTCTTCAAAGCACGTACAATCGATGAATACGGAACGCGACAATCATGATTATCCGCCAGCTCACGACGCTGAGCTTGATCATGAACATGATAAGGAGCATAAACCGGAAAGAAACGTCGGTACATCAAACGAAAACGAATTACCTTCTAGTGCAGTCAACGCCCAAGCTCGAAATGAACTGATTCAGACGACCGATATGTTGGGTCTACCAGGACACAGTAGAGCTCATGATACGTTACCGAACAGTGCAAATGAGTAGATTGGTGATCAGTATGTCTCGAAGTGACTTTGTAGTGTTGCACTTACTTGCGTTAAAAACTAGACACGCTGGGAATGCTACGTTTAGCTTGAGTGGACGACCGTCTTCCGCATTAAAATTTGACTACGCGAATCTAAGCGAAGACTAACGTCAGACGGCTAATCGCTGTCTGGTGTCTGCTTAAGCTGCTCTGTGATTTTGTCTGCGTACACCTGAAAAGTTCTGGACTCGAGTCGAGCTACATCACCTGCTGTGCGTAACGACAACACAGCGGCGTGCTGCTCGTGGTACGAAGCAAGGACGGTTTTTTCCTGCCATGTACATAATGATTCTAGGCTTTGAAAGAAGTGCTTCAAAGTTGACAGAGGAAGTGCCGGGGGGGTGGCGACGGGCTGTCCGTTTGCATAGCCCACTCCTTGAGTTGTATCTTTCGCGAGGTGTAGGGTTGTAGTCCTTGCCAAATCGACGCTCGCACTAGTTGCAAGAACTTCTTTTGCTAAAGACTCTAGTTGCGCGCCAATCCGCGATAACGAACGAGCCACCTCCACGGCTCGCCTTTCTACATTCTGTGCCGAACGGGTTGCAGAATCTGTCGAAAGTGGTCGTGTTCGAAGGATCGTAATATCTGCCTCCGTTCGTTGCAAGAGTTGATCTAGATGACATGTGGTATCACTCATTCCGGCCGAACTCGTGCTCGTTTGGCCAACGCGTCTTCGGTTTCGTGCAAGTCGTCTGCGTCTGACTTTCAATTATTTATTTATCGCGGCATGTGCGAACAAGGGATGAAGCCGTATTAAGTGCCCATCGACCTCTCAAAGAGAATTGGACTTGTACAGTGCAGAAATATTGCGACGTGGAAAATCGCGACTCCTCCCGCTTCTTTTGAGTGCTACTTGGTTGCTGTAGTCGCAGCTGTACTCGTCCTCCTGTAATTCCAATCAAAAGCCTTTCGACAGATATCTTTATCTTAGCCGTATAAAGCGGTGGCACACGTGTGCACGTAATGGCGTGCAAAGCCCAGAGTTTGGTCACTTTTGGGGACTTGGGTCTATCAACGTGGATCGAGCGCAACTTACGTAATCTAGGGATATTACAACCGACAGACATTCAACGGCGATGCATTCCGCCTATACTTGAAGGAAGAGATGTGCTTGCGGCTGCACAAACAGGAAGCGGGAAAACGGCTGCATTTGCCCTACCAATACTTCAGCGTTTGCAGACGGATCCGTATGGTGTCTTTGCTGTTTGTTTAACACCTACTCGGGAACTAGCGATACAGCTTACTGAGCAGTTCAGTGTGTTCTGCGGAGGAACCTCGCTTAAATGCGAAACCGTCATAGGTGGTGATGACGTGAAGGTCCAAGCACAAAGACTTGCTTCAAGGCCACACATTGTGTGCGCAACTCCAGGTCGACTGATGGAGCATTTCGTCTTCGATGAAACCAACTCTAAGTACTTTTCCAAGGTGTCGACGTTAGTGCTTGATGAAGCTGATAGATTGTTAGATCCAGGTTTTGACGCTGAACTACGAGTAATCTTGTCGAAACTACCGAAACAACGGCAGACATTACTTTTCTCGGCTACAATGACGCAAAGTATTTCTGCGATGAAAGATATGAATTTGCATAATGTGTTCCATATCGACTTGCATAACTGTCAACCGGTGGACACATGCAAGCAGTGTTACTGCTTTGTACCGGCTAATGTGAAAGAGGCCTACTTGGTGCAGGTGCTTTCCCATTTTCTTGAACGATTGGCAGCATCAATAATAGTTTTCACAAACTCGATCAAAACATGCGAGCTTCTTCATCAGATTTGTGTACAACTTGGTATCGAAAGTGTGTCTCTACATTCGCTCAAAAAACAAAAGCAACGTCAAGAGTCGTTAGAGCGGTTCCGTTCGCAGCGTGTTCCAATACTTTTTGCAACTGATGTTGCGTCGAGAGGAATAGATATTCCAGCAGTAGAGGTGATCATAAATTACGATCCCCCTAGGAATGTTTCAGACTATGTACATAGAATCGGCAGAACGGCCCGCGCCAAAAGATCAGGTGAAGCTGTAACGTTGGTCACTCAACATGATGTTGGTAGATTTTTAGCAATAGAAAAGGGCACTACTCAGCGAATGGAACAGTTCGGACTAAACGAGCAAAACTTCACGTCGAGTTTAACACGCGTGATTGCAGCAAAGCGCTCCGCACGACTGGCGATGACGCAAGAATTTGATTCCAAACTGACAAACCAGAAGAGAGAAGAGAAGAGAAAAGTAGAGAAGAGAAAAGAAGAGAAGAGCGGTTGAACACGTGCGAAAGCATTTTGGCAACATTGCATCTCATGCAGGCTAGGCTAAGTAAGACTGGATGCGTAGCCTTCTGCGAACTTCGTTCAGATTTAAGTGAAAGCTTGACTCAAAATCGGTGCACTCGATCGGTGCACACGCTGCCCCAGCTCGTGTTGCCCATGGAAATAAATACCTGCGCAGACGCTCCTGCGATTTGTTCGAAACTTGGAGCTTACCAATCAAGGCCGCTAATCCACTCACTGGTAATTGGCAATTCACGAACTCAATGGCTTTGAGCGTCAGTTCGCCTTCGATAGTAGTCGAACAGTCGAACAAAACATGAAGAAAATCGTGGACTTCTCGGAGACGGATGAGAACATATTTTTGCGACGCATCTAGTGAAGTGTCACAACTCGAAAGTGTTGGACGATCTTCGGGTTTAAATTGGCGACGATCCATAAATTCTGCATACTTGAACCCGAAGCTATCAGGATCACAAAGTCTAGCGAACTCAAGCGTTTGTTTTGAGACACGGCGCCTTTCTTTGAGCAGCCGTCTGCCCTCTGCACAACTTGACATACGGCAGTGTAATCGCTCGATCGCGGTTTTTGACGACATCTCTGACAGGAGTGCGACGAGATCAGCTCGTGTAGGGTCGCGTAAAGTTTCTGCACTAGCGAGCCCATGAAGCAGAGAACGGACACGCAAAGACTGTGCGTCGTGCACTTGGACTCTACTAGAATACTTTCGGTAAGCCTTTAGCAGAAATTCGACGCTGCTTGTAGAACCCACGCATGCAAAGTTGTGTTTCCACCTAAGACTTGCCCTTGTGAACACGGCCATGCTGGTCGTAGCTGAACTTGCAAAACTTCGGAAGCTTCTGGCGCGATCGCTCCCCGAAAATAAGACTGTCAAGGCACGCGATTCGTCATGTGGCACCTTGATCAAGCCTACGCGAACATTACGAATGCTCAGCTGAATTTATGACGTCGAGCGGTCGTCTTCGTTCAGTACGGGGTGGCAACGAGCCGTCGCGTCCTTCTGAGAGATAATGACACATGAGATGAACCCAATCCCGTATTATAGTGATGCTAACGCCTATGTCTACACTACACGACCTAGAACTACATATAGACCTAGCGCATATGAATAAGCATCAGACAGCACGCACGACACCCATCGCGACTTATAAACCCAAGGTTTCTCACCTTCCAACGCCTGATTTATTGATTTATTTCTCGAGCGCAATTTTTGTACTGAGTACTGAAGTACTCAGTCGAGTTGATATTGCTACTTTTAAAAGTAAAATGGCTCATTTGTATATGAGCTGTTATTTGATTTCTTTTCGATAAACACGAAAGTGACCCCAACTGCCCAAGAACAATAACGTCAGTCGAAATAACCTCAAACTGGCGTTGTAACAGCTGTGTCGCATGTTTTACTCGGGCATTCTGTCGATCGGTTTGCATTTCAATTAGTTGCGTCTCCCAAGATTCCTACGCTGTATGGTGTACAATGCAGCTTCGCGCTGGAGCCCTCGTGAAACTGCAGTTCTCAAATCGGCATTAGAGACGTGGTTGGACCAGCATACAGACGATGATAATCTGCGCTTTTACGTGTACGCGGCGTCTTTCATTGAGAGCAAAAGCACGAGAGACGTAGCGTTACGCATACAGTGGATATTACAACATCATCCCGAGTCAAGTACGAAATGTAAAAATGGACTCGGGCACTTCTCAAAAGATAAACTGCGCTGCGCCCTAGACTCCATGATACACCAAGACTCAGGCAATGAATCAATATCAGAAATGCGAAAAATGTTGCAGAACAATGATATTCTATTAAAAACTACACAGAAATACATGTTAAGCGGAGACTTCGTGACAAGCAAGGAACATATCAAGCAAGCATATCTTGAGTTGACAAAAATTCTGGACCGCGTGAAAATAGTTGCGAGGGACATGTACCCTATGCCGAGATTACCTGTCAGTTTGAATACTTCGCTCGTAGATACCGTCAGTGCATAGCACAAATCATGTAAACGGATATCTTCACCATGTGAACCAGCTCTTACTCGTCATTTCCTCGAATTTCTCGACTGCATAAATGAAAACACCCTCTGCGCTCGTCTCCTCTTCGTTCTGGTCTAATATTAGTGCTATCATATCACCTGCCTCCAGCTCAACTTCATCATTTGCGCCGAGCGTCTGCCATGCACCACCGGCTAAAGCGACACCAGACACGTTCTTCGTGTGCAGACCTTTCACCAAAGCCACGCCGGTTTGAATATTTGCTATAATACTTAGCTGCTTATGTGAAATGCGCTTCGATTCACAACCACCGTGCCCGCGTCCGATTGTTTGAGGCCCACCGGTGAGGTAAACGTCTGTTCTATCGGGTGCGATAAGTTTACATTTGTACTTCGGCATACTTGCATGCTTGGTTGGTTGTTGGATCGATACCGTGTGCTGGTTCACTCCAGCTGCTGCCAAATCACGACTCATATGGTGCGCCAGAGCGTTCAATTTGACAATGTCACGTTGAAGCAACTGAAGGAACTCCTTCATGGATACATTTGGTAGAATTTGCAAGTCGTCGTGTCCGAAAGGCACGCCAACAGTCTCCAAGTTTAGAATCATGTGCTCTAAATGCTGTCGCTCACCGTCATCTTCTATTTTATCGTCTTTGAAAGAATCGTAGATAAAAGCACCGATAATATCGACAACCGTTGTCGCAACAGAGACCATAATGAAGCAGCTCATAATCGCCATCATCGCTGTGTAGAAGTCAGCTTTGCCCATCAGACCCTTTGCACCATACTCCAATTGCACTCCTCTGTATTGCATCACAGTTCCACTTGCAGAGATATCTGCTGCTGGTCCGGAGAAATGCACCATGTCTACGCTTGTTACGAAGCTTCCCTCACTGCTCAGTTGAATATTCATATCTGCTTCAGCGCTAAAATCGAACGGTTTGAAGTGCGACATCGGGCGAAAGTTACTAAAAGTCAAGTCAACACTCAATCGCACGCCCGTCAGCCGATAGATGGGAAAATTCGTGGCGAAAGCGGACGAAACTTGAACCTCGTTTCTTTCGTCCAGCTCGATACCAGCCAGTCGGAGGACCTCATGAAGGTACATAATCGGGAATTTCGCCGAGTTATTCGCATCGTTGGAGTAAAACGTTCGAAACGGTGTCGAAGTGTGATCAAATACAGCAACCGATTCGGGATAGCCGTTATACCCCCAACTCGTAACAAAACGCGGCCGGATTTGCAGGATTAAGTTGTCTGGATCAAGTGGGAACTGATTAACATCTGTTTGATATGATATGCTGCAACCGACCTGGCTCGAAACATTTGCACACATTCTTGTAAACATTCTCGACTTCAAATGCGTCGCGATGAACGTAGCCACCTCATCAGTTTCAACCAGTTGTGCTGTTGGTATATGAGTGACGCAAACATTATTTAAATATGAACCTTCCGGTACAAGTGAATCTCCAGCAAAGTCTGAATACGACGCGTTGCAATAAACTTGGTTGAGCATTGCACTGTCAGCGAGATTCAAATCTCTGACTGTATCATTGAATATGGTAGACATGTATGCCCGCGGTTTTTCCTTGAGCATGTACGTGTGGGCCCCGATGACTGAAACGAGAGCGTACACAAGAATCGTTACCATGAGCGTCTTGTGAACATAAGCCAGGCGCCTATCGCTAATTTTGACCACCTTAAGTGTCCGATAAGACATCAAGTCATCCCAAAGTTCGGAGAGACCCTCCTTAATGCCTGTATTGCAAGAAAAATGTATAAGTTGAAGTGGAGTGACTGGCACGAGCGATGGACGTACCCATCGCGAACTCTGGTTAAAAGTTGAACAACGGTATGATTGTGCAATACGCGCGCTTTACGTGACCATTCGACAGCTCGAATCAGATCTTCGGTATACGGTTAACAACTCCGTTCGCCTGGGGTGTTGAAGCTGCAGGCATATTTGAGAGATAATGACACATGAATGAACCTTCTCGTATTGTAGCAATGCTAACGACTATGCCCACACTACTGGAGCTATAGGAGAATATGAAGTTTGGCGCTTTCAGACATATCTGGGCCCCTAAAAACACTATGATATCCTCGGATATTTTTATGCATGGGGTATGACGTACGTCGACAGTTCGCAGGCCGGGCTCACTGTTGGCTGCAGGCAGCTCCAGAAGCGCCAGTCGGAAACCGCGCGTTAAAAGAACTGAACTAGGTTACGATGGATGACTCTTATCTTATCTCAGTTAGTCCAACGATTGCAAGACGTATCAAAGCGAATACAGAGAGTTTGAAGTTAGAAGCGAGTACACCTGCTCAGAGTGACAGGCGGTCGATGCGAGGTAGTGATGAAATCGTACTGCTCCAGCACGACATTAATTATATGGCTAGAATGCTTGCTTATCATCGATGACAAAGAGCACAGTCTGTGCGTACCCGAGGGACGTGGTTCTGTAGAACTATGGAAAAGCTTTGATGGGACTCACACTCTGAAGAGTAGTGACCTGCAGCACGTCTTTGTATGTGACGACGCTACACTGAACGAAAATGATGAATTGAGTACTACTAGTGAAATTCAGCACTGGTAAGGCGTGATAAACAATCGCTCGAGTTTTATTTCATTTCGAAACGCAAGCGAACTGTCCGATGCAAACGCCATCGCACAGTCCAAGATAGTCGAGGTTGGTACACTTTTTAGCTGAGCGAACTAGTTTAACACAATATAGGTTGACGTCGCACGTTTATCATCTTCTCACGGTTTAGGAAAGGCCACAGTACTGATTGAGTACGTGGCAGAAGTTGACGAACGTCAAACCGGTACGTGAGACTTGCTGCCACACCGTAGGGTATGTAGCTAGTAAACGCGTCGTGAAAGCACGGTGTCCTCGAAAGGTATCCAACGTGCAAGCACGGTATGATAGATTTCACATTGTTATGGAAATTCACGCCGTAGAATGTCGCCTATGCGCGATGCACGGGTATGTAAGAGTTAATTTCTTGCACTGTAATCGTACAACAGAGCTGTACGTCTGCTCGTACGGTGACCTGACACGCAGCAACAGGCAGTGCAGTTGGTTGAAAATAGTCCTTTCTAGTGAAAGTGAGCGTATGTTAGGGTTCGAGAATTTGTATTCGCAGACTTGTAAGAAGTATGTATAACGAGTCGTCAGTCGTGAGTGTTCAAGTTCCGTAGAAAAATATGCGTGCGCGTTCAAACTACATCAAAAAGTGTATGCTTTTCAGCCTCAGTGCGGTAGACCTCACTATGCGCCGGGCCTCCGCACTTGTCACAGTCAAAGCTCACAGGCTTCATAGCGATGGTCGCCAAGGATAGGGTGTGCTACTACTATGACGAAGAAGTTGGTAGAAACTACTACGGACCGAACCACCCCATGAAGCCTCATCGCTTGTGCATGACGCACAATTTGATTTTGGCCTATGATTTGCATAAGCACCTACAAGTTTTCAGGCCACGAGCCTGCACGAATGCAGAATTCACTCAGTTTCATAGCGAAGATTACGTCGATTTTTTGTCAAAAATAACTCCTGACAAGCAGCAACAATACGTTTTAGAAATGCAAAGATTCAACCTTGGCGAAGACTGCCCCATTTTCGATCACATGCTTGACTTTTGTCGACGATACACAGGTGGGTCGATTGACGGAGTCCGGCGATTGAATCAGGGGTTATCGGACATAGCCATAAACTGGTCCGGAGGTTTACATCATGCAAAAAAGGCAGAAGCTTCGGGATTCTGCTACATCAACGACCTGGTGTTAGCGATACTAGAACTCCTGAAGCAACATGCACGGGTCGTGTACATAGATATAGATATTCATCACGGTGACGGAGTGGAAGAAGCATTTTACATGACTGATCGAGTGATGACAGTCAGTTTTCATAAATATGGCGATATGTTCTTCCCGGGCACAGGTGGTTTGAGGGACATCGGTATAAACTCGGGAAAATACTACAGTGTCAATGTGCCCTTGAATGACGGCATAGATGACAAAAGCTTTGTGGATCTGTTTAAATTTGTCATGCAAGACGTGATGGATTTATTCCAACCAGGCGCTATCGTCCTGCAATGCGGTGCCGATTCACTAGCTGGCGATCGAATCGGTTGCTTTAACCTTTCACTGAAAGGTCACGCAGAGTGTGTTTCCTTTATGAAAAGTTTTGCGAAGCCGATACTTGTTACAGGTGGCGGAGGCTATACGAAATCCAATGTAGCCAGATGCTGGGCGAATGAGACAGCAACTCTCCTAGGTAAACAACTGGCAGAACATATTCCACCGCACGAGAACTATTACGAGTATTACGCCGATGCAGGATACAAGTTGAAGGCGCACGCGCCAGTGTGGATAGAAAATTTGAACACACCTTCATACTTGAATCAAGTGAAAGAACAAGTTCGGCAAAACTTAAAATCACTCACGTTCGCACCGAGTGTTGAATTCAGCGAAGCACCTCCCGCCATCCTCGTACCGGAGTTGGACGAGAGTGATTTGAACCCAGACGAAAGATATGGCGGGAGTTTGGGTCAAGACAGCGTCGTCATGAGTAAGGAAGAGTTCTACGAAAACGATTAATACTTCGTTCGCTGAACATTGTGGCAAGAAATTCACCACATCGTATTTCGTATAGTTGACGTAAGTGTGATGTGACTTTAGGCGTTCGTGTAAACACAATGCAGTGAAAATCAATTTCAATGGATACCTTGTACAATCCGTCCTATTACATCTTCACATAATACACTAGCCTAGCTCGCGCACTGCGCGAGATCCTGCGTCCAATTTTGTCGCCTTCTTTCGTATGGTCGGTCGTTCACGGACAAACTTCAGGTCGCTAGAAACCGTCGCGCGAGCCATCACGGTGAAGTTGGGTTAAACACTAGATAGCGCGTCATCTACGCCTAGCTTCCGGGCGTTGACACTTCTAGAAGGCCAGTGCGCGTGAGAAGCTCTCGTTCTCAGACAAGTTCCGAACGAGACCGATATGAGTATGAAAGATTCAGACGAGTAAGTTGAGCGCAGTGTTTTTAGAGGGACCTCGTGATAAGAAAGCGCTAGTTACGATTACCTCTTCAAGATAGTCCTCATCGGAGACTCTGGAGTTGGAAAATCAAACCTACTTTCGCGTTTCACCAGGAACGAGTTCTGTTTAGAGTCGAAGTCGACGATTGGTGTCGAGTTTGCCACTCGTAGTGTGCAGGTATGCATGATATAAATTAGGGAACACGATGAATAACGAATGAGTTTGGTCGCAGATAGATGGAAAGACTATCAAAGCTCAGATTTGGGACACCGCTGGCCAAGAACGATATCGAGCCATCACGAGTGCGTATTACCGTGGAGCAGTTGGCGCTTTATTAGTCTATGATATAACGAGTCTAGGTGAGTTATTTGCCAGTTGAATCGAAACATATATTTCAGACATGGTGTAGACTCGTTCAATGCCACTAGTAAGTGGCTCACTGAGCTCAGGGATCACGCTGATTCCAACATTGTTGTTCTCTTGGCCGGAAACAAGAACGACCTTGCACATCTACGCACAGTTTCAGCCGCACAAGCACAACAATTTGCCCATGCTGAAGGTTTGGAAACAGATATGTCTGTATATTTTTATCTTGAATATTTCTATGTAGAATTATCAACCGTTGAGACTTCAGCCCTCGACGCCACAAATGTTGAACAGGCGTTCATCGATCTATTGACGCAAACGTATTCGGTCATGTGCAAGGTATGTTATGATCATTAGTCTGTGTGGCTATGTTGCACTTTTTTTGTACTTACGGTGAATAGAAACAGGCACAAGACGACTTAACAGCAACAACTGCACGCCCGCAAGACTTCATAGAACTCTCTGATGCAAGCAATCAAAATGTGAAGAAGTGCTGCCAGTGATCTAAGATTGTCGCATCGTAGTTACGACTCTCACAGTTTCCCACGAATTCATCGGCCGCGTGAACACACTGAGAAAGTTTACTCTCATCATTACACGCGTAGTGCTATTTTGTAGGTCGACTACCTGAGCCTACGCGCTTCGCGCTCGGACTCCATCAAAGTCAGGATATCACCTGTCACAAAATTAGCACCATTGTGAAGCGAAGCGACCGTTTTATCTTACCTTCTCGAACCGGACCCTTCACGTTACGCATGATTTGCCGATTTTGATCGTCTAAGAATTTGACCCTAACTTGCGTGACCTGTACATTGAATTTCAGTCAGTACAGATGATCAATTGCATGTGTCATTCAAATTTTCGAAGCGCGTTTTGTACGCCGGATAGTCGCGCTTCGTACCTGGCCCCTCGAGCCCGTCCGACCGATAACTTTCATGACGATGGCCCTAAAGTCGCGGGAAAAACGGGGCACGGTCAGTGTTCGCGTCCGCCCTTCAATTCGGAGAGAGCAAAATATCGCAGATGCCACGGGGTAGTGTGTAATGAACGATACGAATAAAGTCTACCATCGCGTGGGGGCGACGTCGCCCATCTTGTCGACTGCGCGCGTTGCTTACTTTTTTATTACGTCCTGAAGCGCCGCAAAGCAAGCCAAAACACAAGTCAGTCAGTGCATAAGTACGCGAACCGTGAGCGCGACGAAGGATGTTTGCACGTACCATGATAGTGCCAATGTAGCTTCGGCGTCGAATGCACTCGCGGCGAGTCGCAGCGTGCCGGCTGAGGTGCGATCACGCGGGCCGACCCCGGTACGTGAAAAAATACCCTCGGTATAGCATGATATCATATCATATGACACGACCAGATACGATATGATAGAGCTATTACCATTTATAATATGTCATACACGCTCGCGGAAATGTGCGATGGGTATAGCGTATTCAAGCTCAATACGAAGTATCATGCCATAGGTTATGATATGTTGGATCAGGAAACTTGGATAGATCCTCTTCGCGTCCGGTTGCGAAGTCGCGCTGCACACTGTGTTGCACCCAGCACCTGGTGCACAACTCGCGGCATTTAGTTCGTTTCCCACAAAATGGTAGTGATCACAATCAGTGCGCAGTCTCGCCCGGTTGCGAAGATTCAAACCAAAAAAACCGCGTCCGCGAAACCTACGAGTCGTCCGCAACAGATCGTAAAGCTTGCAGTTCCGGTGTCTATCGCAACTGGTAGGTACCGCGCGCACGCGTGATGAAATTTCGTATAATTACTTCTTCGCGTGCGCGAGCCGCGCTGACCTTGGCTTCGCTCGCTCACTTGCTCGCTCGTGTCGCCTGATCTGGTTGTACAAGATATTGTGACTTATCTACTTTTTTACTTAGGTTGCATGACTCTGGCAAGCGAAGCGAGAGCTGAAGAAGCTGCGTACGCCATCAGCGCACAGGTGCGTTCGATCACGCACCAACGTTTCGCGACTCCGTTCTTTCTGCTGTTCGACTGTTCTCACACGTTTCTTCCCAGGTGGCCCAAATAGCGGCTGTCCCAACTCCTTTGCTCTACTTTGGCTTCCTTACTTCTTCGCTTACCTTCGCGGCCGGGGCGGTGAGTACACATATATTACTTTCATGCCTCTCCTCTAACTTCTTAATCTTCAGTACATCGCCCTCAGCAAGATAAAGTTGATTTAATTTAACTGACGTGAGAGTCCACGAGGTACGAGTTATGCGTTGATACATCTAGTAAATGCATTTGTAATAGCGTAACTACGTGTCGCACTCAAACTTCTTATCTGACTTCAGCGTCACGTGGTTCTCGCGCGCGTTTCTAGATTTCAATGCGATTTTATCGACGACGCTGAGCAAGCAAAACACAACAGAGTTCGTCTGCTTTCCCTCTTGCCGTCGTTGCGAATCACTTCAATTCGATATAACATCGGTAGGTCTAGTAAATATTCTGATCGCGCACGTGGATTGCCTTGCATGGCACGTTTGATCAGAATTCACTGGCAAACATGGGGATGCCAGAGTTGCTAACTGCGAGGTGTGTTGGGTGCTGAATGACAGCGTCAATCAACCCGTACTCTACAGCCTCTTCCGCCGACATGAAAAAGTCTCTATCTGTATCTTCCATGACTTCTTCAAGCGGCTTGTTCGTGAATTCGGCAAGGTAGCCATTGAGAGTGGACTTGTGATGCATGATTTCGTTCGCTTGAATCTCAATATCTGCTGCTTGACCTTGTGCACCGCCTAGAGGCTGGTGGATCATGATTCGGCTATTCGGCAAACTGAAACGTTTGCCTTTTTGCCCCGATGCAAGTAAAAAGGCTCCCATCGACGCAGCCAATCCGACGCAGACGGTTGACACGTCCGGACGAATGTGTCGCATGGTGTCAAACACAGCCATTCCTGCTGTAACAGAACCGCCTGGTGAGTTCACATAAAGTGTAATGTCTTTATCAGGGTCGTTTGCATCCAACCACAAAAGTTGTGCAACGATGAGGTTGCAGCCATCATCATCCACAGCTCCTCCCAGTCGAATGATGCGCTGGTTCATCAACTGGCTGGCTACACTTTGGAATCTTTCCACGACTAGCGGCGAAGGGCCTTTCCCTTGCTGCGCTTGAATGATAGAGCTGAGTAAAATTAGCACACTTTTGGTCTGTTCAGTAGAAGCCTGCTTACCTGGAATCGTATAAATACGACGGGCCGTTGCGTGTGGCGTCAGCGTGCAACTGCAGTGTCGATCTGCGAGCGGACGAAACTTGCGTTAGGCAACTGTACGTATAGAGGACAAATTCGAGGATTGTACTTTCATCCTATTCGGTGTTTACATTAGATCCCGGATCGTCTTACCTGCTTTGTGTGCGATAGCAACTCTTCCTCTCGGTAGGTTTAACTCGCCGGGACGAAATGGACGACTTCGCCGCGCTCAAGCGCTGAAGCCCGCTCATCGTATGATCGTCAATCGCGGAATCGCACTAACGGAGAAATAATTTGGGTCGAGATTCGTCGCAACGGACGATCAGCTCGTTAGATCCGGGCTGCTGCGCTCCGCTATGGCGGACACGTGTAGCCCGGCGCAAGTCGAAACAAAAAGAAACCACATGCGATGCTGTGTAATGAAACTGTGAAACTCCTATCTGCCAAATTCATGTGAAGATCGGTATGTGTGTCTGGAAGTATCGATATGTATTTAACGTGCAGAGATGATAAATTTGTAAATGTAGCGGTCCCGCTCCAAAAATTCGCACGATGACTTTTTTTGTAAACTTTTCGCAACGGCATCCAATATCATAACGCTGTATAGTACTCTGATCAGACCACGATAAATCAGATATAAAAGCTGCGCACCTGTTGGAACGCTGGAGAGGAGAGGAGTCGCCGCGACACCACTTTGCAACTAGCAAACCGTCACGGTCCGAGAGCGGTCCCGGCGCGAACACAAGTAAAAGCTTTGAATATGTCTGGTAAAGGTGCAAAGGGTTTATCCGGGAAAGGACTTTCCGGGAAGGGTGCCAAGGGCACGATGTCGTCCAAGAAGGGAGATAAGCGTAAACCGACTTCGCGCTCCGTGAAGGCCGGTCTTCAATTTCCCGTTGGGCGCATCCATCGATTCTTGAAGGTAAATAATTAAGACACCCATCCTATGCGTCGAGTTCCGCGTTGGCGCTGAGCGGAGTAGTGATGGAGAATGTCTCCTTGACTTGACCGTTTAAAATTTCAAATCGCGGAGACTTTTCAAACTGTCGTTGAGCGCGCTGCGTGTACGTATCCATTCATTCTGACGAATTTATGCCATAAACAGAATCGTGCCGCCTCCGGTGGGCGGGTGGGTGCCACTGCGGCTGTGTATTCGGCCGCCATTCTGGGTAAGTTATTGGCCAGCAGGCTTAGAGCCAACAATTTGACTTAACTTTACAGAATATCTTACTGCTGAAGTTCTTGAGCTCGCCGGCAATGCGTCTAAAGACCTGAAGGTATTTAAAATTGATAGCACTTTCATGCACTGTACTCACACTACTGAAAGGTGAAACGCATCACGCCTCGACACTTGCAACTTGCTATTCGTGGCGACGAAGAGTTGGACATGCTCATTAAGGCTACCATCGCTGGTGGTGGTGTCATTCCGCACATCCACAAGTCCCTCATGAACAAGTCGTCGAAAAAGGGCGAATAAGCACGAAATATGAGAGACACTATACGACTACAACAACAACATACCATAGAGCTCTATGGGAGAAGTGTGCACTTGTACTTTTTGTAGGGCGGAGGCTTGGCACTGTACACCGTGCCATCGATTCCTGTAATGAAATAACAGTCGAAAACGAACATAACATAACATAACATAACATAACATAACATAACATAACATATATGCGTAACGACTACGTCTTTCAATTCACAATTTGTTACACCACGGGGAACTTGGAAAGAAAAATGTCATAGAGACGGTTTTCTTCAAGCACGCCCACGGCCAGAGAATCGGCCACCTCGACCTCTACCACGGCCGCCAGCGCCGCCACGACCTACAGTGCGGCCACCTCTACCACCTCGGCCAGCTCCACGTGCAGTTCCACGACCGGTGTTGCCCCTGCACGAGCTGAAAATAAGCATAACATTTTCCGTCGAAGCGACTTACCTCTGCATCGTAGGTTGCGTGAATCTTTCAATTGGTAGAAGCTTATCTGGACTGATGTAAAATTTATCACCTTCCGATTGAATTCGACTCAATATCCGCTGTCAAAGATTCTTTAAAATCACTCGTACCTTTCCTGTAAGAAGACGCTTTCACGCCGTCCGAAAGTTTAACCGTGAATTTCTGTTTGCGAATTGAGAATTTACAGGCACAGACATTCTTCACACCCACCACATCGTTAATTGTTCCGAAAATCTCCTCAACTCGTCCAATGAGAGCTTTACTTTCGAGAAAAATCGGACCATTGAAATACGGAATCTGAATTTGTCAGAATTTGTCAGATTTTGTGCCGGACTACGCGCTTGATGTTACCTTTTTGTTTGTCAAACTCAGAACTAGCTCTCCTTCGCATTCATGCATTAATTCGCCGATTTCTACAAGCATAGTTTAGTTTCAACGATGTCGACACAAAAAGTTGTACCTTCAACGGTGTCGGGAGTTGTATCGGCGACAAAACCACGGCCTCGCCCGCCACTTCCGCGACCGAAACCTCGACCAGCTGATCTGTTCCCCGCACTTCGCCCTCGTCCACCAGGTGCTCGCATTATCTGTTTGAATTTCTCAAATGTTCGTGTTTGTGTCGTCACGCACCGCAAAAGCCAGCCGCCGCACCGTCTGCTCGGAAGACCATTCCCGTTTCAGAAACTAAAATCTGGCGAGTGGTCTCATATGATATCAGTAATATTACTATATGACACTACACACTCCCTCTATAAAAATACAAGGGAATTCAGCTTGTTGTATGATCCGATCATGGATAAATTTTGCAACACATTCTTGTTTGGCGTCCACGGATGTGGACGTCGAGCTCACGCAGCGAAGCGTGTCCAACCGATTTGTAAGAAGCGTGATATGCTATGTAAAGACAAGTGAACGCACATCAACAGAAGTGGGGTTTGACTTAAAGACATCGAGGCCGCGTTGTCCAATATTTTCAGTTGTTATACGCCCTTTTCAACGCTCGCGAGCAGCCACGATTCTGACTCGGAAAAATGGTGCGACGTCTACCTTTTTCTGGATAATTTGTTTGAGCTCGGTGTATAGATATGCATCGGCCCGGTCTGTGTGCCCGCCACAGCATTATTCGGCATGAGTCTGCTTGCGGCTCGACGTCAAGTCGAGAACTTTTTGAGCAGCCTTCGGAGACTGTTTGAGTATTACTGGACTAAAATCCGAAGTGAAAGAACCTAAGGAACTAATTGGCTTAGATGTGCGATTGACAACGCAACAAACGAGCACATTTGATTGATTCAAAGTTGACTGGAGCGGAGGTCCACCACGATGCAAGATACATTATCTTGTGTACGGCTCTTGATGGCTCTCTCCACTAGTGCACTAGCCACGTCGTGCATCTTGTAAGTGCTATCTCTTTTCATCATGGAACGAACGAAGGTTATAGCCTGTGCACTGTTCATGACATCCCAAAGACCATCAGTGGCGATGACCAAGAAATCGTCCTCCTCTGAACGTTCATAGACGCGAACATCTGGTAGAGCAACGACTGGTGGTCTCTCAAGGGTGCCTATCCCAGATGCACCGGTTGACTCGAATTCCTGCAGCAACTCTGCCCTACCTCCCTTGAATTCATAGTCACCAAACGCCCTACTGACCGCTAAGATCCCGCAAACGCGCATCTGTGAGACCCATCCACCACTTTCAATTATACGCGATATCTCAGCACGACCTGCTTTTGAGGACCCAACTGGTCGGTGATCGTTGCTCATATCGACTGTTCTTCCCTTTCGACCTAGAACGGCCCTACTGTCGCCAACATTCGCAGTGATGACGTGATTGTCGCTCACAAAACAGACTGTAGCAGTGCTGCCGCTCCAACACTCTGGGTCACCAAGAGAGCCGAGGTGGTCAAGTAGAGCAGAATCTGCCCTTTCGAACGCACTGGCAAGGGGATTTTCTTCGTCTACCCCATAATCCTTCAAAGTATCACCTTTAACAACCTGATCACACATTTTCATCCCCGCTTGGTCAATGAAATCTAAGAGGTTGCTTTTTAAATATGTAGAACTTGCGGCGCCACCGTGTCCATCAAAAATTCCAAAGTACAGAAGCTTTCCATTGAGATTGCGCATACACCAGGAATCCTCCATTTCGTCACGCGGGCCCTCAGAGTCATGACCTCCCCAATCGATAGCTGCGAGTTTGTTCCTTCCAATCTTTTTCAGCTTACTTTTGCCTTCCTTCGTACTTGAGTCTTTCCCTTCCTTACTTGTCTGTATGTACTGCAGGAGAGGCACTGCGGCGCAAACACAAAAGGTAGAAAGCAACCATGAAACGTCAGCACCATCTTCAATAGTGTTCAAAGACATCAGCGCGATATTCATGCGTTTTCGAGCTAGCCTTTCACTTCGGAACCGTCGTTGTCTGCGGGGAGCGGAAGGACGAAACACGCTACGGGCTGAGGCGCTTCCACTGGATAGCACGGGGATTGGCATCAAAGCAGGGAAGTATGTCAGATACCGCGGCGATCAATTACCACGCTTGAGCTCACATCCATGGGGTGCGAGAGTGCACTGTTGAAAGCGGCTGCCAAGGTTTTGTTGCGTTTCACAGCATTTCCGAAAGAAGAGACTTTGGATGGCGTATTTCCGGATTATGTACGTACAAATGAATATGAATGAATATGTGAAAAGGAGAAACGCAGAGAAGAACAGTTTGCTGGACAACTTCCGGTCCGTTTCGTCACTTATCGCTTCTCGAGATAGGGAGCCATCGCCCATCGTTAAACTTGGCCTCATGACCGCAGGAGACACACGCTTCTTTCAATCTCAACGAAAAGGTAGATGCTCTGTCGTAAAAGAAACCAAAAGCTGACTCTGTTCTTTTCTAGGCGAAATTGCTGAATGGCGCGATGAACTACGACGTACTGATTTGCTAGTACAAAAACAAGCTGTAAAGAAAGGTAAGTTGCTCTGAACGGCCATTTACTACTAACGATGGTGACATTCTATCGCAGTCATAGCGGCAATGACCGTCGGCAAGGACGTGTCCTCCCTCTTTCCTGATATGGTTCAGTGCATGCAAACTCCAAATCTCGAGTTGAAGAAACTCATATATCTTTACTTGATCAATTACGCGAAATCAAAACCGGAACTCACAATTTTAGCTGTGAACACATTCATTAAGGTGAGCTGACGCTCGTAGAAAGTTTATTTTGACTAAACTGCTTCAGGACGCCCAAGATGCCAATCCGCTCGTCCGTGCACTTGCAGTTCGGACAATGGGATGTATACGTGTCCATCGGATAGCAGAGTACCTGTGCGATCCGCTGCAACTAGCCTTGACGGTAATTTTGACGAGAAATAAAGTAAAATCTTTATCTCAACCCTGCACTCCAGGACGGAGACCCATACGTGAGGAAGACCGCAGTGCTTTGTGTGGCAAAACTCTTTGAAATCGACCCAGAATTAGTTGAAAGTCGGTAAGTTCACGAGTATCTCATAGTCTTTCTAGTCTCATACTTTGCTCCAGCGGTTTCATTGATACATTGAAGGAACTGCTGTACAGTGAAACCAATCCCACTGTTCTGTCCAACGCCATCGCTGCTATGTCTGAAATATCTAGTTCAGAGCGATCTTTCCACATCGATGCGAAGCTCGCAGATAGATTGAGTACTTTGCTTACGGAGTGTACAGAGTGCGTTCGTTACACCGATAATACATTTCTACTAACAATCGAGTAGATGGGGTCAAGTTTACATACTAGATGCGCTTGCAGCGTTTTCAACGTTCAATTCTCACGAGGCATCAGCCATACTAAAGCGCGTGAGCGCTCACCTACAGCACTCAAATGGCGCTGTGGTCTTAGCGAGCATCAAAGTGTTGACAAATCACTTACAGGTACGGGACTGGGAACTTTCTAATTTCTTGCTTCTGACCAGGTAGCAACAGTTGATACCTGATACTTCGCAGCGCACAATCAAGATGCAAATAGCATCATCACTTGTGACTCTTTTGGGAAGTGAAATGGAGGTTCAGTACATTACACTACGATGTGTGCATTCGCTGCTCCGATCCTATAAGGAAGAGTTACAAAGACACTTGCAGGTAAGAAACACGCCCTAAAAGAATCGCAACGAATTTTTTAAATTGTGTCTTTGTAGGCTTTCTTTTGCAGATACAACGATCCGTTCTGCATAAAGCATACCAAATTAAAAATTCTACTCGAACTTGTTTCAAACGACACAGTCAGTCATGTGCTGAATGAACTGAAGGAGTACTCTTCCGAGGTAGACTTGGATTTTGTGCGACACGCCATTCGTGCTATTGGGGTATGCGCCATCAAGTTTGAAAATGCCAAAGAGGAATCAGTTGCGCTGCTTCTTGATTTAATTGATAGCAAGATCAATTATGTCGTCCAAGAAGCTATAATCGTCATGAAGGATATCATCAGGACCTACCCTAATCAGTTTGAGTACACTATACCGACCTTGTGTTCTGCTCTTTCCTCGTTGGATCAGCCAGAAGCAAAGGCAGCGTTGATATGGGTAGTGGGAGAGTATGCTGCGCGAATCGAAAATACGACTGCACTTATAGAAAACTTTTGCGAAACCTATACGGATGAACCAGATTCGGTTCAGCTGCAGCTGCTCACATCTGCGGTAAAAGCTTTTTTGCAACACAAAGTTGCCAGTACTCAAGGAGTTGTTCAACGAGTTTTACAGAAAGCTTCTACATCAGAGAATCCTGATGTACGAGACAGAGCTTTCATTTATTGGAGATTACTTAGTAGTAATTCTGCGTACGTTAGCGATGTTGTGTTATAGTTCCAAATCCAGAAGCAACGAGCGTGAGATAATATTTTTTTGCCCGAAGAGAACTGTACAATTGATAAAAAGACAACATGTCAGCTCACAACTTCACGAATTGTTAAACGTACAAGTTACATATATGATTAAAATCACGGAGCAGACACGAAGCGCGCCTCGCGAAAGCGAGGAAAGCGGGAGACCTCTACTCGAGTATGCCTCGAGCTCAGTCGGTGACATAGCTCAGTTGGGAGAGCGTTAGACTGAAGATCTAAAGGTCCCGCGTTCGATCCGCGGTGTCGCCATTTTTTTAAACTCCCCTGTTTTTCTTTCTACCTTTCAACGGCGCAAGCCCTCTATTCCAGGCTCCCGCACCGAGTACCGTATTTTAGAGCATCGAGCGCTATCACAAAACACATGGTATGAAAGCGACATAAAAACGCGCAGACAGCGGTCGAGGCGAGTAGCAACTTTTCGCAGGACCTGCCGGCGTAACACGAACAAGCGCTGCAAGCTTTTCGTCTGCGGCTACTCACACTCTCGATGTTACGTGCGACCTCCATGCTTCGGCACAGGGTGCGTCATGTTTGCAAATCAAAAAGAGGAGTCCGCGCTGACAAGAGCGTTCAGAAAAGGTTTGTCCGCAAGCTGAAGACAAAAGTTTGTCCAAACCGCTCGAAATCAGCAAGGCCTGATTCGCATGTTTCGAGTGCATCCAGTTATATAGCAGTAACAGATGGTGAGCCTTTGCCGACTTACAGCTTGAAGAAGACGATTGCTACCTTAGTGTCCCAAGGCGTCGCCATGATAAACCCTATGTTTCATGGAGATGTAAGTGTAAGTGAGACAACAAAAACTTCTTTTGGCGATTACCAATATAGTGGTTCAATGCAGTTATTTTCACAGCTTTCGACCATGACAGCAGAATACGGAAATCCACGTGAATTGGCCGCTGCAATTTCGAACTCACTTGAGGCCACCGAAGTTTTTGACAAAGTGGAAGTCGCAGGGCCAGGATTTATAAACATCTTCCTTTCCGACAAGTATATCTCACGCAAGGCATCACAAATGTTCAGACAACTGAATCAAGAAGTACCGAAGAATAACAAAAAAGTGATTGTTGATTTTTCTTCACCTAATATAGCGAAGGAAATGCATGTTGGGCATCTGCGTAGTACAATAATTGGAGATTCGTTGTGTCAGGCTCTGGAACATCGTGGCTTTACTGTATCCCGACTCAACCATGTAGGGGATTGGGGAACACAGTTCGGTATGCTGATTGCGTATATGCGTGAGCAAGGTGATGAAGGCACAGTTGGCTTATCCGACCTTCAGTCGTTTTACAAGCAAGCAAAAGTTAAGTTCGACGAAGATGAGCATTTCAAACGACGGGCTCAGGCAGCGGTGACAGAGCTTCAGGCTTATGAACCGGAAACTTATAGAGTTTGGGAGCAGATATGCGCAGCTAGTAGAAATGAGTTCGAAGCGATTTACGAAGAACTTAACGTTGAGATAGAAGAACGCGGTGAAAGTTTTTACAACTCTTTCATTCCGAAAGTTCTCGAAGAGCTTATTGAGAAAGACATCGCAGTTATGAATGATGGTGCATTGTGTGTATTTAGTGCTAACTCAGATGTGCCACTGATCTGCCGAAAGAGCGACGGCGGATTCAATTATGCGTCGACAGATCTCGCTGCACTATATCATAGAACACAGGTTGAGGATGCCGACTGGATAATATATGTAACAGACATGAGTCAAAGGCGACACTTTGACGCTGTCTTTGACGCCGGTAGGCGTGTTGGATGGCTCAATTCCAAGAAGAATGTTGCCGTTGACCACGTGGGATTCGGTCTTGTGACTGGAGAGGATGGAAAACGGCTTCGCACACGGTCAGGAGAAACCGTCAAACTCAAAGATCTTTTGGTAGAAGCGAAAGAGCGCTGTTTGCAGCAATTTCAAACTCGAGGCACAGACTTAGATATCGATGCACTTCGGACCTCTGCGCATGATCTAGGCACAAGTGCAGTAAAGTATGCTGATCTTCGCAACAACATAAGCACCAATTATGCGTTTTCTTTTGCAAGGATGTTGGATTTGAAAGGGAATACGGCCGTCTATTTGCAATACTCTTTCGTTAGAGTGAATTCTATTCTCGAGCGAGCCAACCGCTCAAACGAATCTTCCGCTGACTGCGTGGATCCAACATGCTCAACGCCTCAAGAACGTGCACTACTTCTTCACCTCTTGAAATTTGATGACGCTGTTGACTCTATGCTTACGGAACTGATGCCGTCGAAAATTTGTGAATTTACGTACACTTTATGTGTTCTCTTTAATAACTTCTACACAGAATGCAAAATATTTGGCGTGATCGAAGAAGAATCCCGTCTGACTACATGCTTGCTCACGTCGGCCGTGATGAAAAAATGTTTCAAAATAATAGGGATGCGACCACTTAGAAGAATATAATTATGAAATCAAGTTCACTCGTTTCAAAAAGATGAATAAAAGAGGCGTTTATGTCGGGCTAAACTAATTTAGTACGGGAGGCATCAGCAGATGAGCGTACTAGATTCTGTTGAATTTTTGAACGCTCTTCGCAAGAAAAGAATTTGAGAACTTTCTCCATTTTCTTCGTGTCTTGTGATGAAAACAAAGCAGCCAGATCTTCGATGCTCCATATATTTGCCAAGGCAAACGGAGTTAGATGCTTCTTAGTGCTCGGTAACTCACGTGCAGTCATCCAATCAGCTATTCTCGTCATTTGTTCGTGCGGACTTCTTTGCTCTGTTGTGCGCTTCGGTTCTTGTGTAACACGTATTTTATTACTTCGTAGGAAAGCCTCGGCATATGGCGCCCAAAAAATGCGCGCGTGTATGTCCAAATTCAACGATGACAGAATCCCTCGCAGCAAAGCAACGACTCGGACTAACATAAAAGTTTCTTGAGGGATTCGTGACAACTTCATTTGGCGAATTTCGAGTGGAAGTTCATCATCGAAAGGGTTCATTCTTGCCTCTGGTAGGTCCATACGGGTGTCGAACAGAATGTAAGCAACAGTAGACTTGAGATGACGTTGAGCGTTGTCGACCTTGATCCCTAATAGTGTCAATAATTCACCGGCATATGGAGAATCTCTAGCGAGAGCGACGACCACTTGTGCGAGCGCTATTCGAGTTGATGAACTCAGTACTTTTACCTGACCAAAGTCTAGTAGCGTTAGCGAACCATCGCGACCGATGAGTATATTACCAGGATGTGGATCACTTTGAAATATACCAAGCTCAAAGATTTGATATGCATAAACTTCAAGAAGAGAGTGCGCAAAGGCTGTTAATGTTGTTTTGTCTAGTTTGATGCTCGATTTCTGTGAAAGAAAGTTTGATAAGCTGCAACCCTCCATGAAAGTCATCGCGATAATATCATTAGAGCTAGCGGTTGGCAATGAAGATGGTACGTTGATACGCTCAAACTTAGATCGGATAGATGTCCCCAGTAAATCCATCATAGTCCGCTCCCTCTGAAAGTCAAACTCTTTCGGTATCTACATGGGTGGGTTAGGAACAATCAATGCGTGCTCTTCCAGGACTTATACCTCATTCTGATACTCCAACAGAACGCTGATGTGATCAAACGGCAAACTTATATTTAATGAGTCCAGAATTTTCGAAACTAAAAGCATATTTGACATATCAAGTTTCATCAAGTTTTCACTGCCAGGGCGTTTGATTTTCAGGACGATATCTCCCTCTACCCCGGCCATCGTGCCACGGTGAACTTGCGCGATTGTTGCACTAGCAATAGGTGAATATTCTATGTTTGACAATTGCTTGCGGATGCTGCTCGATATATTGCTATCAATGATCTTCTGAACTTCGGTTGGTGACATGGGCTCACAACTTTCAAAAACAAAAGCTAGTTTTCTGATGTACTGTTTAGGCAAGAAATCCTGCTTAGTAGCGAACACTTGCGCCACCTAGGAGCCATTAACTTGGATTTCATCCGAACTTTGTCTGACGAACCTTCAAGTAAAACCCTGAAAGCTTTTGAAGCATATCTGCGCACTTCTCAGCGCCCCAGTGGTGTCGCATATCCCATAACAGCTGCAATATGTGTCAGTCTTAAACCCGAATCGAAATTGATGTCGACATGCCTCAGTCGGCTGCGAAGTTTTCTTCAGTGGAATTGTGCTTGTGATAACGGACGTCAAGTATAATTAATATCGAAGAAAACATACTCACATGTATTTAGTCTTCAGGTATCCAAAAAAGATCGGTAGGAAGTGCTCGTAAAAAGCCAGCAAACGTCCAATGCCCGGGAAGGCGTTTGGGATGAATACCGCCGCAATCTATAAGACACTTCAAGGTCGCCGAAATCGAAGTTGATTCGAATCGCACCTGGTTATACAAACATGGTCCGAAGTATTTTTGTGGAAGAAATGCCTGCAAGCGTTGAACCTTTATGTCCAAGATGACCCTCTGTACGTAAATATTTGTTTACTGGAAATGGCTATTCGACGACTGGCACCTTACCACGTACAGGAGAGTTCGAAAAGCCTTGTAGGGCGCTGCATGATTCGTTCATGATTCGTTCAAACACTTGACCACGTCACAGTACCTGGTTGAAAACAACGTCCTATCGTGCACACAAGGAAGCGAGCGAAGCCTGCCAACATGCCCATGGTCGTGTACACATAAAATTAACCGCCGACTTTTTTCGCTAGGATCAGCCAAGGTCGCAAGTAGTTCGCCCTCGACGCTCCGATGTGCACTGTCGGTCATCAGAGGTCAACGAAAGGAAGCGGCAACGAACTTGACTGGTTTTGCCAGTCTCACGTATTTACAGTGTATATACAAGTAGTATGATGGTACTTATACAGGTTTACACAAAAGCGTCATCACATAATATCCACGGATTGATATCTATAGTCTCAAAATATCGTTCCCGAAAAAGAAAAGCTCCGAGCTCCGTGCACCATCCGGGAGTCGAACCCGGGTCTCGAGCTTGGAAGGCTCATATCCTAACCGTTGGACTAATGGTGCCTAACCACCCGTGCGTGCAAGAGGGCATTATACTCTACGCGCAGACTTTAACCTTCGAGCCAGTGCGTCGTCGACCATCGATTGCGAGGATTTCGCGTCGAAAATCCACCGCGGCGAACATCTGACCTTGCAGATCTTAAGGATCGCACTTCCCCTCCCGTCCATCGTCTTCGCCGCGAAAGTCGCGCCAGTGGTGACGCGCAGCGACGAATGTTGCGAGCGCCTTTAGCTCGACCCGCGTCGTGCGGTTCGCCTCGTACTGTCGTATGAGTAAACACTATATAAAATTTCGTTCTGCAACCGAAATCCTTCCACTGAGAGGCCATTTCGTTCCGAGAAATCGGGTTTCCCTATGAAATCCTCTCTGGCTGCCTCTCTCGCACACGGCGCGCTCCTCTTGAAACGTTTTAACGTTTTAACGTTTTAACCATGGATCACGTTCGCCACGGGATGGAAGATGTCGGCCCGTTGCATGGTATCGATAGGCGACTGCTTGTGTGCGTTCGCAAAAAAATACGGGCTCTACTCCCTATACAGGTTTCGAGCTGGCGAAGCCTTCAATCGGGTCCCGCGGAGAGGGACTTTCAAATAATAGCGAGCACTGGTAAAGGCAAAACCCTATCATACGCTCTACCGACTTTGAACACGCTCGCAAAATTTGCTAACAAGGAGAGGAAAATTCTGGTACTTGTGCCAAGCACTGAACTTGCCAAGCAAGTCGCAACCGAATTTCACCCGTTCGCTGAAGCCATCTTTGCAAAGGTTGCGACTTATAATACTGCGCTTCAACGCGAAAGAAGAAAGACCGCGATTCTATCGCGTAAGCGCCGTGCACAACTCGTGACAGCAAGAGCTGAAGTGAAGCTTCGAGGCCGTCACATGCACTGCGACATTTTGATTGTCACACCTAGTCAAATACAGAATCTCTCGAGAGTGCTTTCTCATACTATCTTGAACACGTGCATAATAGATGAAGCAGATAAGCTGACTCGTCAACTCCATCAAGGTTGGTTGGCTCACATGAACTCTATCTCCGCTTCGATAAAGCAAAAATTGCGCGCACACGTGGGTGAGCGTCTGTTTCAAGTGAAGCGCACCATTCTGGTTTCTGCGACTCTTCAAAGCGATGGTAGCGACGCATATCGAGTAAATACGCATGCCATGAAGAATGTTTTTGAGTCGCATTTCTGTGATTTACAACTTCCACTAGGACTGAGGGAATTATGTGTTCTCACAGCGCCGAAGCAAAAAATCGGCGTATTACAGATAATTCTAAAGCTATTCGAAAGAGAGTCGATAATCGTAATTACATCTTCAGTCATAACATGTTCCTACGTTTGGGAACAGATGACGAAGCTAAACCGAGCGACAAGACTAGTCAAATACAGCGGTGGCATGTCAAAAATGGAGCAGAAGAGTTCGCTGGAGGCTTTCCGAAGCGGCAATTCTAGAGTAATGATAGCATCAGATGCCGCTGCACGTGGCTTGGATATACCTAGTGTAAGGCTAGTTGTCTTATACGACGCACCTCTTCATGTTGAAACATATGTCCACCGTGTTGGGCGGACAGCACGCGCAGGAGCTACGGGCATAGCGATTACTTTCTGCTGCAACTCAGAAAGACAGCAATTCGAGTCACTTTCATCGTCTATACGACGTCATACAGCAGTCAAATACCAAGATGCAAAAGATTTTCTCGATGAAGCGACATCTAAAGAGCTACAAACAGCGGAAAGTGACACAACAACGACACGATAGATATTCCGATTTCAAATCATTGAAACCTTCATGTGTATATTCATCGCAGCAAGTTCTGCGGCTAAATATTTGAAAACATATGGTAACGCAACCACCTCAATTGATGAGCTTGTCTCGCAAACTTGGCACCTTACGATACTCGAAGCAACTTTTAAGGAGCCTGTTGCTGCTCTCGGCACAGTGGAGATGAGGTTACCGCATGACGTGCAAACACTAGATAAGTGCGTGTCCGATGATAAATGCAGTCGATCGCGAAGCAGATACGCAGCGCCATGTGCCAGAAGAGAATCTCTCTCCATCTCCCCGAAACGCACACCGCCGCCAGCTTTGCGACCTTTGATTGGCTGCTTCGTCAGAGGGTTGACTGGCCCAGTTGATCTCACTTGGAATTTATCGCTTACCATATGTCGCAAACGTTGATAGTACACCAAACCAATGTAGATATCGACGTCGAATGGCTCGCCTGTAACTCCATTGATCATAGTTTCCGAACCAGTGTAATTGTATCCAAGATTTCGAAGCGTTTCACCGTGTGTATCTAATGGGCTCACCTTTTCTGCTTTGAAAGCAGACGCATCGACGAAATCACCAGTTAAAGCACCACTTTTGGAAGCTAAACTTTCGACTAACATGCCGATAGTCATTCTTGATGGAAATGCATGTGGATTTATCAGAATATCCGGTCTAACACCAGATCGTTCGATAAAAGGTAAGCCTTCGTCTGGCCACAAAAAGCTTAATACGCCCTTTTGCCCATGCCTACTGCTGAACTTATCACCAATAACTGGATTTCGATTGTATCGCAAAGTGATACTGATCTCATCGCCTTGAGGACTGCTCTTTGACTCACGGCAAACTCGTTTTATCTTATCCACACAGGTTTCGTCAGCACCCTTCAGCTTAACATGGCGATAACTACTTGATGCTCCATCAAAAGTCTCGTATATTGTTGACGCCGTCACAAGTCTTTGTCCCACATAAGGTAGTCCATCCTCATCTAAAGATGAAAGAGCTTGCCGTATTTGTGAGTTATTTCGCTGAAAGCGTTCATTTGATCGCAGCTGAATGACATTAGTCTTATACAACGTTGAATGCGCAAAACCACGTTCAACAGCGGATTTGTTGACAATCATTGCATCTTCCATATCATATCCTGTATGCGATAGGACGGCTACAACCGCGTTTGTACCCAGTGGGTAATTGTCTATACAATATTTGTCGTACGTCATGGTCAGTGCAATAGGGCGTTGTGGTGTATGTAGCCGATACAACTTTGTATCGGATCTACTCGCGAACGTATGTAACGGCATCCCCATTGTCTGCTTCGCCATTTGGCATTGGTACATGTTTCGTGGACTTTGATTGAAGTCCGACCAAGGCGTCAAACTTGCAACGATACTCAACACATGACCTGGAGAAATTTCGCTATGTGATTTCGGTCCAATTTTTGTGGTAACTTCGGGTGAAAGCGCTATATTCAAACTGTTCTGCTCCATTGTGCCAATGAGTTCGACTGTTCCTGTGATTTCATTCCGCACAGGTCGAAGTAGACGTGAACTGGACGAGAATATCACCAAACATGGATAGGCACCGGAAATTGCAGAGTCCAGCAAGACAGCTATTTCCAACTCTTCGGTGATAATCGATTTGGATGAAACTTTCTGGCGCCGCAATGTCGACGCAACGGCCCAGACGTCGTTTACTGGTATGTATCCTAAGACGAGACCATCAACTAGCACAGGGCACATTTTTACGTCTTTGATGCCCTCAGGAGTAAGTATCCGGCAGTATCGAGATATGGTATCTACAATGGCGTCAAAGACTTCATCAGAACGCCCTTTGTAAGCGTTTGAACCCATCGCGACCTGGCACGATGCACTCATGTGCGTCAATAAACCGCACGGTGAACCATCAGGTGTATGTACTGGACACATGAATCCCCACGACTCAGGCAATAGCTTTCTCACTGTGGTTGTTCGAAGTTCTGCAAAATATGCACCGCGATGGATCGATCGGAAATGGGATATATACCGCAAGTAGTTGAGCTTTTCAGCTACGATTGTGAAACCACTTGTCTGACTCAGGCCTAAACCTGTCTTGCTTACCAAATTGCCTGTTGCAAGAAAGTATTCAAGTTGACGACCTACATCTATACGGTTCATAGATGCCATCACGAGCGTATTTAATTTATCATCTGATAAGTCAGCGACGTTAACCCGATCAATCCGTTCGAGATCTGATTTGACACGCAGTAAAGCTTCGTTAAGCTTTTCATGCAATATATTCTGCAAAAGAAACCCTGGGAGTAAAACTTCCTGGTGAACAAGAGAATCAGGGTTGTCTTCCTTGCAGTTTCCAGATACCAGCGACAATAGTTTATTCAGCATGAAAATGAGTAGATCTGATTTAGCTCCGTTTGTTCGCAAGTGAACGAATATACAACTGTGCATAATGCGCTCTCCTATCTCAAGTATACTAGAAGCACGTCCTGGGAAAACTGCTTTGAACATGGAGCCTACGTACTCTAAAGCATCTGTTCGTGTGCGAATCGTTGCTTGAAATGCCTTCTCAAAAATCTTTTCCAACGTTTCCTGAGCATAGCCGAATTCTACTTTTCCACCTACAAGCACACCCTTCAAGACTCTTGATTGGAGCTCGTAGTCAGATAAGTCAGTCAGTGCTCGGAAAACGAGTGCCAACGGAAGAAATACTTCCTGGCGCCCTAATGTCACGCCTACATTCACTGATCCGTCTGAAAGATAATGCAGACGCACAGTGCTAGATCGCTCGCATTCATCAACGCATCGAATCGCCGTGGCATACTTGGTAAATCTTGAGCCTCTACTTCTGAACGAGCTTCGGACAAGTGCCATCACATAATGTCTTCGTTGCTGTATGAGAAGACGAATCACTCTTTCAATGCCACTCACAATGAAATAACCTCCGAATTCATTCGACTCTTCTCCAAGACTGACGAGTTTCTCTGCGCTTGCGTCGTGTAGCTCACATAGCCTAGAGCCAACCATCACAGGAATTTGGCACATATTGAATAGCGTCGTCGTGGCCGGCGGCGAGTCGTTGAGCGACCATGATATTGAAATCGCAAGAGGTGCCGTGTATGTACTACCGCTCTCTCTACATGCCTTAGGCGTCGTCCTCAACGTGTGTTTGGTACCACGTACTTCTGGTCTGCCTGCTTGAACGTCGTCGAACCAGCACTTTAAACTATTTGAAGAGTCGATCTTCACGGTCACTGGTTCAATACTTTCAATAATTCTCGTCAAACCGACTCGTATAAATGTGTCGTACGAGTGCACGTGTGTTTTCGAAATGTTTTGTGACGCTTCAGCACTGTCCCTTTCGGTCATGTTTAAGCACCAACTTAGGCTTTCGCTTTCGTTTTCCCTGAGAATTGATCGTGTTGTTCGCTTTGCCTGACTAGAATGTGACAGGTCCCTACGTCGAAATTGCTCTTTACGTGATGTGTGCCTCCAGACCCAGCAACAGCCCGACGTCTTAGCCTAGACGCCCTGCCGCGGCTGCCCCGGCGGCGGCGGTTGCCCGTCCACGATTTAGCGCAGAGCTCACTTTATTTATTATACCCGTATATGACGTATATAGATGAAATGATAATCTAACTATGCGAAACCTTTCCGTTAACTGGTAAACGTATAGAGTGAGATGAATATCGGGGTCGGGTATGATATGGGCAAACAGTTGCAGGGTTGCAGTGTTATGGAACCCATTGCTTCTGGTTTTCAGTATCTTCCAACATGTTGTGCAGTTGCTGTTTGTGTTCCATTAACATATCAAGACCAACAAAAACGAGTTGCTGCAACTCATGTTTCTCGTGGGTGTGACGTCTCTCCATTTCAAACAAACTTGCCTACAGCAAAACTAATTTAACGTGCAAAATGGTAAGCTTTTGTCTTGCCTTTGTCTTGTTGACACCCTCGACTTGGAGCGGAGTTGCTTCATTCAACTGAGTAGCCTGCGTAAAACTAAATATCTCTGCCTATAATGATTGATACGCAGGCGAACCTGTCTTTCTAGCTCTCTCAATTTCGCTTTTAGTTCATTCAGTGTGAAATCGACCGTCTCTCTCCCAATCCTGTACGAAGTCTCTGCGTTCTCGAGATCAGCTCGGAGCTGTGAACATGCATAAACTCTGAAATGCGGTTTCATCATTGATGAATGGGGATCTGCTAAGTTTAGGTTTACCTCTCTTTTAAGTTTGATGAGATATTTGTCCTCAATCTTTCTTGGCTGGTCAACTGTTGGCGTAGCTTCCTGAGGTAATTTCAATCAGTTTCGTTTTGTTTTTATAGAGGAAAAACATACCTTAGATTCGCATCCTCTACGTTCTGAACGCGGCATGCTTGTGCATTCGAGATTGCCTTCAACTAAGCGTGTTTTTGCATAAGCAAGTAACCATAATCAACTCAAAATAACGTACATAAAGTCTATCTTGCACAACTGCGCTCGTCTCAACTGCATCAGATATCGAGAGTTCCAGCCGCAGTGACCAAATCGCGTGTTCAGCTGAAAGCTGAGACAAATTTTGTTTCAGCTTTCGAACTTTAGTCCGAAGTGAATCTGAGACACTCTCAGTCACAGGGGCTGGAAAGTGAGAAGTATGCGTGTCCTATGGATGTAGTGTGACTCGGAGCAGAATGCTTGCACCACAAAAGCGTACCGCTGCCTCACTACTCCACCGTAAAGTTGTACTCTTCTGCGAAAGAATAGAAATAAGACATTCTAAGCAGAGAGAGTTCGTCGAACTTACTCCCTCATGTATGTGTATGTTTCGATGGACTGAAGCGCATCGCTTGCTGTTCTCCTGTAGCTGCTTCATGTACTGTTCGGCTTTCTGACCGTGCGTAAGCTTTTCTTGTCTTAGAGCGGCCAGTCTAGAAAGTATCAAATCGTCATTCCGTTGCGTGAGCCTTGATTCAGCAAGGGAGCGCTGTAACTCTAAGTTTGCCTGTCAGAGTTTGGGTCAGGTAAACGTGTTTCTCGTCTCTTCATGACTTACATGCTCAAGTTTGGTTCGATCACGCATCCATATATCACTTTGTTTGCGAATAGTTGACAATAGTTGTTGACATGCCTCTAGGCATTTCTGATCTTGCCCGCAGAGGAAGAACTGTACAAATAGAGTTTCCGTAAGGTGCAGACATCAAGAAGAACTCAAAGTTACCTTGTAGGACGAAGTAACGCGATGAACAAACGATTCACCTTCAACCGCGTGCTTCTATTTTTATTTTGTCACCTCAGCAACGCGATAGACGGTTACTTCGAATTACGTACCTGCGTTCTCCTGTTGGCTCCGTAGTCGCAAAGTTGAAGAAGCCAGCTGAAGGCCAGTGATAGTGTTGGCAAATTTGTCGCTAAGTTCTGAAGCAAACCGCATGTCTTCCCAACTTGAAACGGATAATGCAAGTACCGTAGCAGATTCACCAAATCTTCTTCTGCAATTATCTGATTGCCGCGCTGGATGTCGAGAAGTTTGAACGACTTTTCAACAAACGCCTTGAAATCTTTTGCGTCTAGTTGCCGAATTGTCGGTGTACCGGGCACATCGACTCCGCTTAGACGTTCTGCGATGAATCGCACACATGACTGTATATATGTCTGATCCGATACCGGACGAGGATCGAGTTTCATTGAGCGCGAACGGTGCGTTGTGACGGGCCCAGTGCTTGCTGCAACGGTCAATATGAAGTACCGACAATAGAGGCTCTTGGAGGTTCTTGTTACAAGACGCGGCGTGGCTCAGTGACTTTGGATTTCATTCCCTTTGACACTACTATGGGGATTCATTTAGGTGAAACAATTCATTTCACTCGTCCGCCTCGGCAACGACAGAGCCGATACTTTTTCTACTTACTCAGAGTCTGGGAGTAAAGAATGTCCGCAACATGCGTGAAGCAAAGAGGAATTGATGTGCAAACGGTCGCGCACGGACTTTATTTTTGGGGTTTTGATCGACATCGAGTGAATCATCACATGTTCATCTACAACGGTCTATCGTCGCCGACAATTTGGAGTGGCTTTGCTAACGAGAAGGACAAGTTCATGCCCCCGTGGCATTTGAGCGATATCCTATGGTTGCATCACGCCTGATTAGATTGGTACTGTTCAGCCATTCGCTGTAAGTTGGCCAAATTTTCCGGTCCTTCACGGGTGTTAGCGACTATCACACTGGTTTTATTTGGAGAAAACGTACCCAACTGATTCACAATACTCGGTAGAAAGTCTTCCAAACCTGTTCATTCTGTGAGATGTCCGCTGAAATAATAGAGAGCAACGCTTACGCTTTGTCTCAGGATGTCCACTGACGACATACGCGTTCGCTGGAGGAGACGCTTGTACTGGGCCAAAAGTTAGACTCTTAAACTGAGGTTCCGAAGGTGATGAAAACCCTACCTTTCGGATTAACGAACTGCGTCACGGTATCCGAGTGGAAGATGTTGACTTCTTGCACACCCGGGATGGCATTCATGCCCATCTTTTTCAAAACTGTTTGCAATCGCTTGTCATCGTTGCTCACGGACTTGTGCATGGCCTTCTTCTTCCTGAGCATACTGTGATTGATTTTCGGGGTTCGTCCAACTCTGATGTCGCTTACCTTCTCATAGAACCTTTCCCTCCCATCCGGACCGCTCCGGCTAAACGCTGCAATTTTTCGACATCCATGTCCGGTAGCGGCTACGAGCGGCCAGTTGGCGCGTCGGTCAGTATTCAACCGAGTCGGCAGATGCCTGAACCGGGCCAGTTCGCGGTGTGAAAGCCTCACATACCTCGTACACGTGATGATGATAGACCGGGCAAGATGCGTCGAAAGCTTATTTCGCACTCTCGCGCTCGGGGTTGAAAGCCACAGAGCGCCGCTGTATGTGTCCGCGGCGTTTGTCCTTATCGCCCCCGAAAAAGAGACAGCGCGCGAACAAAGAGCCGCTCTCACATTTGCTGTGCATTACGCATTATACAATTTCGTTTGATCGTCATCGTATGATATCGTATTACACGGAAGCTAATCATCAAGTTATGCAGGAAGCTCAATTCGCCCTTTATTTTCAACTCGCGACTGCATTTATTAGCGAACACGACATACGCGACGTCTCGAGTTAAATGTATGTGCGGCGCAAATACGTAACGAGCGCGGTGCGTCTCGTCCTTCGAAGAAAGTACTTAAGTGATACCGCCGTTCCCGATACGCGGTCGTCCACGAGTCGAGTATCGCTCGCAACGTTACACGAAAAGTACAAACAAGGCAAACCCATAACTGCCATAACAGCCTACGATTATCCGAGCGCTGTCCACGTACGTAATTGCCTGAATCTGTGAACGACGAAGTCTTAACCTAACACACACGTTTCAGGTAGACAGAGCGGGTTTCGATATAGCACTCGTGGGTGACTCAGCAGCGATGGTGGTGCACGGGCAAGATACCACATTGCCGATGACACTTAGTGATATGATTGTACACTGTCAAGCAGTGAAGCGCGGTTCAAAACGATCTTTAGTCGTCGCTGACCTTCCATTTGGATCCTACGAAGCTAGCTCCACGCAGGCTCTGCAGTCGGCTGTGAGGCTAGTGAAAGAGGGCGGCGTAGATGCCGTTAAACTAGAGGGTGGAAGTAAAACAAGAATTGAAGCTACTAGGGCTATTGTAGAGGCAGGTATTGCCGTGATCGGGCACTTAGGTCTAACTCCTCAAGCGATCGGTGTACTTGGCGGATTTAAACCACAAGGAAAAACGGCCGCGTCGGCAATAGAGATCTTCAAGTCGGCGCTGAAGTTGCAAGAAACAGGTTGTGTAGCTATTGTCCTAGAATGTGTGCCAAAACCACTTGCGGATGCTATTACAGCAACCTTAAATATACCAACGATCGGAATCGGTGCCGGAAATGGAACGAGTGGGCAGGTTATAGTATTCCACGATGTCCTAGGTTTCCTACAGCATCCACACCACGCAAAAGTTTCTCCTAAATTTTGCAAGCAATACGCCACTGTAGGTGAAACTATTCAGCGAGCTCTAGGTCAGTTTATCATCGATGTGTCGACTAAAGACTTTCCAGACGATCAATTTACGCCGTACGAGTTTGATAAAGGAGAGCTCGCCGAGTTCACAAAAGTACTTGCCCAAACAGGTCTGGCAGACACGCGTTAGTAACATTCCGCACTTGAGTTCGAATATATTTCAAGTTTCTATCCACACGCACGACCGAGATGGAAATGCTGCTTTTTCGAGGTTCGAAAATGCTGCCTTTGCACTGATTGTGAATTCTATTATTTTTCCTCAAAAAGTGACTCTATGTGCTACTTTTCATTCAGTTCTGCAATCTCAGCACCCGTAAAACGCTTGACTGCGATGGAGTTGTCGTTCTCTGTAATTTCCAGTAGCTCCACTGAGTCCCTAGAAAGAGTAGTCACATCCATGATCTTTCTTAGCGCTGTCAGTGCAAGCTTCTTAGCTTCATGTAACGACAGCTCTGGACTATAATCGGACTTTAAAACGGATTGCGCGGTTTGGCTGTTTGCTCCTATCGCGATCGCCTGTGAAAATCGGAGTTTTGGAATTTGTTTGAAACTATGTAATAACTAAGATTTACCTTCCATCCGACATAGTTTCCGGAAGGGTCGCTCTGGTAAAGTTGAAAGCCTAAATGATGATCCCTATATTGCGTCAGAGTCGTGCTAAATATTACACTTGAATAACGTACCAGCCAGCAAAAATGAAAGATACGCCGTATGGGCGAAGTCCACCAAACTGAGTATAACCTTGTTTCTGGTCAGCTATCTGCTGAACAAGCAACTCAACTGGAACCGGTTGCCCATACTTGTATTTATAACGTTGCGATATCAATCTAGGATGCAGTAAGTAAAACTTTTGAAGTTGTCTCATGGCACTGACACACCTTGCAGAATTGATTAAGATTTCGGCATCAGCGTTGACGCCAGCAGAAGCTGCAACGATATGAGCGTCTATTCGGTGTAGCTTCTCCGTGACAGTACTTTCTAGAAGCTAACGCAACTATGAGCGAGCAAGAAACACCCGGAGTGATGAGAATACCTTTGACAAAACCCGTTTTTCTGTAGCCAAGATGACTCCCTTCTCTGTTTTGATTCCTATGGCTGCTCCTGCGTGGTTTATTGCTTCGACCGCGTATTCAACCTGATGTAGAGTTAGCAT
>Ga0222716_10000050_pt1 | contig 84586 bp, 87 predicted proteins | sample C33_13DmetaG_FD_165044 | JGI IMG/M metagenome (GOLD analysis project Ga0222716, IMG submission 165044) | Estuarine water microbial communities from San Francisco Bay, California, United States - C33_13D | ecosystem: Environmental > Aquatic > Marine > Unclassified | place: USA: California... | reverse complement strand
AGAGGGTAGGGGTGGGGGGCATGGGTACGCTGCCAATCGCACCTTCCTTGCTTCACATTTACTAGATGGGCGGCGAGGTTCTTACGTCATGTTTCAGACTACCTACGCTCTAGTGAACGCCCCCCACGATTTAGTGGGGTGAATGCGGGTTGCGACATGAGTCTAATGTATGCCTACATTCCCTCACGCTTCTGGACCAGTCTCTCATAACACACCCCCTTATCCTTATACTCGGCCTCAGAGATGTGATGAGCGTCTTAGGGGATTTTCTTAGACATCCTATCCAATCAATCCTCAACCATAGAACTCTCCCTCAACATTAGCGGGCTTTACATCACTGTTCATGTGAAAACCCTGTTGAGACGCACGACCCTTCCGGCATCGTGGTTCTCCACATTCATTCCCGCTAGTCCACACGTCTTACCGTGTTCTAGCCACCGAGTCCGACTCGGCTGTTTGATGGGCGGGGGTATGCCCTTATCAATGTTTCTATAGTTCACTTTGTATATAGCGGTCATAAGAAAAATTGACTCATAGCGCGAGAAACCAGTATGCAGCCGAATCCGAGATTGAAAATGGCTGTCATCAATTATAGGGTAGGGGTCCGAGGGGTCCCCGTCCTGATTCTTCTATATTTACAGGCTCATATAGGCCGTTGTTCTATACTTAGGCTAAATACCATTGGCTAAAGAAAAGAGTCTCTTAGATTGGCTCTAAATGTACCAGAATCGGAAGAAGGTTTTCACCTTCTCCCTTTCTTGTATGCTCTTGTGTTTCTTGCCTTTGCTGCCTCAGTACCTCGCGCCCATTTTACCTTTGAAAGTCCGCCTTGATGAGATGCACCGATTCTCTGAACCCATGACTTGCCCATTGGTTGAGTAGACCTTCTCAAGTATGCGGTCTTAACTTGACCTTGAACTATGATTAGAACTACCATGTCGCCATTCGATTCATAACCAGTATTGTCAGTCATTCGGCGTTGGCTTAGGTCTAGTGCTACGACTGCGACGGCTCTATGTCCGGCGTTATATGCGTTAGTCCATTCGCGTTGGCTAACTGCGATTGCCTGTTTTAATTCGCCTTCAACCAGTCTAATTGAGGCTCTATCTAGTGCGTGTTTCGTGCCGGTTAGGGTCGGTGCTTGGGTTGTCATCAGTCTAACGGAGAGGATGACCCTATATAACATGTAGGTTATATGAAACTCAACAAAGACCTTCTTTCCACCATACCGGAAAGCCCTCATTCAAGTCGCACTCCTTGAGCATTTCAAACTCTTCGGACATGATTAAAACTTGAACCTTCATTCTAAGCACCACCGTTAAGACGTGCCATAATAACTTGAATATTACAAGAGTCGCAGCATTCGCCAGAGGCCATAGGTTCGGCGTTATTGGAAAACCCTTCAAAGGTCATTCCACATAGAACGCATTCAAATGATTTCATTCTTCGCCACCTTCCTTTGATGATGTGAGAGCAGCAGTTAACGCAGTCATGAAAGTTTCATTCGTTGTGAAGTCTGATAGTGATACGTATTCGTCAACAGCATAACGGTCGAGATAGTCGGATGCTTCTTTGTTGATGGCGTTTGTTATTGCTTGACTAAACCTGTCGGCTAAGTTTTCAAGATTCTGGCTATATTTCAACTTCTCATAACTTGGAAAGTCTAACTTGATTTTAACATTGAACTCAAGTTCTCCTTTCAAGACGGTCTCATTTTTGGCGGCTTCATATTTTGTGTTTATTTTTTCATTTTCCATGTATGTCATTTTTCCACTTCCTTAATTACATATGTGTTCTATTAATTTCTCTTTGTTTTCATGCTTGCTATTACAGCAATAACAGTTGTATTCTCGGCTTCTCATAATTAATCTCATTAGGCTCATCTCGGTTATCTCCAGTCTACCGGAGCGAGCATGAGTATATCAATAGTTCTATACTTCAAACTCTCTATAATGAGCAAATAATAAAGGTTGTAGAGCCGAGGTCGTCAATGACCTCGACCCTACGTCCTAAGCCTCAAAAGAGGGGTTCTACGTATTCTTCTTCAATTGTCTCGACTAGTTGCGAGCAGTCAGAACAGAACAGATGTTGAGGCATATTTTCATAGTTCTCAAGTTCCGAGGTTTCTTTTTGATACCTGATAGTTTCGTTACTTAACTGAATATAGTTATACTCTTTCTTTGGTGCGTTATGTCTTGCATGATGGGCGCAGTTTTCACATAGCCCGAATGCTTCTCCTTTGGTTCGTATTACGTTTATTTTCATTTCTTTCATGTCTCCTATTTTTTGTTTATCGCTTTGGCGTTTCTGTCCCACTTACTCTCTTACTTATTGAGATGGGTGTCCTTATCAAACCATATTTTTTTGATAAATGTTTGGGTCATATACTCTCTATCGCATAAAAGCGAAAGACTATAAACCCTTAACCCATATCACTAACCCCATGTGCGCCACTGCGACCGGGCATTGAGTAAAAAAAGCGGCCACTGAGAGCCTAAGCCCTCAGCGACCTTACGAAGTCAGAGAAAAGAAAAGAGTGGCCGAAGCCTACTCAATTCAATTCGCGTCGAAGGACACACGCGCCGATACTGTGCGAGCCGATACGCGGCGCATTTCTGCGAGTACCTCTTGACCGTTTGCCAGTGCTTCGGGGCTAAGGTTGATAGCGTTCATAATTGCGTTACCTACTTCGTCAGTAGATGCACCTTCAACGCCGCTCTGAATAGCGTCTAAGACTGCTGTTCTTACTGTGCCTCTGAACATACCTAGAAGGGACGCACTAAGCAACATTGCCACTGATGTTGGAAAAGCCATAGTTTGACTTCTGATATAGTCAGCGCCAACGATTAAGTCGCCTTCAATAGTTCTGGTGTCGCCAGTTCGATTGTCAGTTATTGTGTAACTAACGTCAGTAACCGAGTCTTGACCCAGTGTCTCACGTGCTGATACTGTGGTGTCACCACCTATAACAGCCCTTGAAGCACGTAGGGCGGTTTCCAGCCCTGCGAATGCTCCTAATGTGGTTACTGAGCCACTCTCACGGTCTACGACCAATTGCGTTCGTTCTTCATTTGTATTTTGGATGTTTTCAGTTTCCATTCTAACTACCTCAGACCTTCCGAGAGGCCACCCACTATTAAAGGTATCTATAACTAGATTACCCTATAATTACAGATTCTTAAAAGCGAAAGTTTATAGACCCCCTGTGATACGTTGAGGATGATTTTGTCGCGCGGTCTGGTCCCAGTCGCTAAAAAAAGAGCGTTTCAAAAATTGCCCGATAGAGCCATTCTAAGGCCACGTTTTAATTCAAGAGGATTCAGAGTACCAGTTATATGAAACGCGGCCTATATGACCCCTCTAAACGCTCGCAATTGATATGTTCAGATATGGCCGACCGAGAGCCGAAGCCCTCGGACGGTTTACGATTTTCAAAGGGTTGTGCTTATTCGGTTGTGATACCGTCTAAGACACCCTCGGCCAACTCGCTTGAAGAGTCCGGTCCTTCATGGCGGTCGGGTGCGCCATTGATGACCCATTCAGCAGCAGCCATTGACCTTGATAGGGCTTTGAGTATTGCAGCCCTCGCTTCTTTTTGTGGTGTCCTTGAAGCCCAACCGCTAAGGTAAGCACTAGAACGGGTTAGGTCTGCTTCATAGCCTAAAGCACCACACGCCGCGATTGAAGCCAGTTCCGCGATTAGTTCCTCTGTTGCGTAGTCTGTGCCTCTTGAGGTCATGCCTTCAAGTGGACGTGCTAGTCTGTGAGGGTGGCCGGTTGCGTGTGCTGCTTCGTGAAGTAATACAGCGGCGTAGTCGTTCTCTGATTCCCATGCGGTCAACGGTGGCATAGTGATTACGTCTGTTCTTGGTGTGTAGTAAGCAGCGCCACCAGTTGCGAAAGTAACTCCCTTCAAGTTTGACTCTACGGTGCTTAATAGGTCGCTAACTTCTACAGGCTCGTTAATTTCTACGTTGAGCCTCTTGAAAGCCCACTCGCTCGGAATATTTGTATTTTCGATATTCCAAACAGCATAGCCAGTAAAGCCAGTCAAGAAGCGAGAAGTCTCTTCGTCGTCGCCTTCTTTCGATTTTACTTTGTATTGAATAGGTCTAAAGTGATAAGTGTCTGCTTTGCCACCCTTTACGAATGCGACTAATTCCGTATTGTTTTCTTTGTTGTATTCTTCGATTAATTTCTTTGCTTGACCTGCTGCAACGAATAAAGGACTTGAGTAATTATTTCGGCTCATTGCCATAATTGATGCCCATACATTAAGACCTGTGAAACCTTTCCCTGTGTGTCCGTTTGTTGGACTGAAAAGGCCATTCCAAGGCTTAGACCATTGAGGGAGATTACCCTCGCTGATTTGTGAAATTACTTCGTCAGCAATTTCATTCATTCTTTCTTGTGTCGTCGTTTTTGGCTTTCGTGTTCGGCTCATTTGCGTCATCTCCAAGTAAGCGGAGCGGGTATCACTATATGAATACTACTATAGTTATATCAGGATATTAGTTAAGAATCATATAACTGAAAGATTATATACCGCCATCTCGTCTTAGACACGGGGTGGACGGCTCTGCTAAAGCATCGAGGAAATAAAAAAAGGGCGACCCCGCCCCAAACCGGGACGAGGCCGCTTTACGGTTTTACAGAGTGAACTCTTCACGCTCGACGACTTCGCCGCACCCTTGACAAGTGCAAGCCGACCAAGCGAAGTGATACACTTTGAACGACGCACCACATGAAGGGTGTGTCAAAAGTTTTCCATTCTTACCGGCGCGAGACCTGCCGCTTGCATATTTCGTGTTATTGTTTCGTGTCATTTATGTTACCTCAGACCTACCGAGAGGCTTCCGCCTTATCAATACTTCTATATTTATATCTGGATATAATCAGTAATTGATATAACCGAAAGATTATATACCCCCATCCCGTCAGAGAAACGGGGTGGACGGCGATTTTTTACCACCGGGTAAAGAAAAAAAAGCGACCCCGCCCATATAGAGCGAGGCCGTTTACGATTTTCACTTATTCAATTTTAGAATGTGTCTCTGCTTAGTTCTCTTGAATTGTAGTTCTCAGAGCCTCTGAATATTACGGTTAGTTCGCCGTAGAGATTTTGAGCGCGGAAGCGGCTAAACAGTGAGTCAAATACAACGCCTTGAAGGTCGTCCATTCTACTGAAGAAGTTAGGGTTTGAAGATTCAGGGTCTTGAGTAGTTCCGTAGTCGCCAGAGATGTCATATTCGTCCGGGTTCACTGTGATTATTACTTCCCAGTTAGTACGAGACTTGTGCCATACTTCTGTAAATAATATGCCGAGAATTGCATGTCCTTGCGTCATTAGCGCATTAACATATAATTCCTCGTCGATTTCGTTCGCTCGCATTCTTGGGTTGCCGTAGTCAATATTTCGTGTCATTGATGTTACCTCAGACTATCCGAGAGGCCACCGGGTATTAAAGATATCTATATGTTAATCTGTATATAATCAGTAATTAATATAACCGAAAGGTTATAAACCCGCATCTCATCTCGTAAACGGGGTTGGATGCGAGGACTGAGGAACCGGGCCAGTGGCCGGGTCTTGAAGCCGCCCGCCCACCCCCTATGAGGTAAGGCTTAGGTATTAAACTTTTCTATAGTTTGATTATCATATACTTCAGATGTATATAACCGAAAGGTTATAAACAATTAACCCATATCACTAACCCCGACTTCAAAAATCGCGCGGAAATGTGAGACCTATATAGGCGAAAGACTATAAGCAATTAACCCATATCACTAACCCCGTCTATACATCGCGACCCTACAAAGTGAGAATGCTACAGGCAAACATTCATATAGTATGACTTCCTCTGAGGATTATGGGCCGAGGTGCGTAGCGTATGCTTTTTTGAAAATGTGGAAAAATTGTGGAAAGTATCGACTAAGTATCGAGTAAACGTGCATCAAATGTGAGAAGTATCGGCTAAGTATCGAGTAAATGAGCAGTTTTAATCGGAAGTATCGACTAAATCGTCATCCGTCTCTGCTTTGTTCTCGATGTCAATAATCTCTTTCTGTAGAACCTCACGCATCTGTTCCAACGGGTCGTAGCCAATGTTTACTATTACCTGTGGCTTTGCGTCTTGCGCTCCAGACATCTTGTCCAGTCCGTCCTGTTGTTTGATTAGACCACCAACCATGAACGACACTTGACCCAACTTCGACACGGTGTCTGCTTGTTCTTCTGCTTTGATGATTAGACGTTCCATTCTTTCCATAGAACGCCTTCTTCTTGCATATGAATCCAACCTAAGCCAGTCCGTATCGTCGAGTTCAGCCTTCATCACTACCATCTCTCGCATATTTTCCGCTAATTTTCCGGCATCGGACATAAGGCGATTCCATTCATCGGGGTCGAGTCGCCTCTCTAAACTTGCATCTGCCACTTTTCTTCGTATCTGGCTAGGCTTCATTCCTCGGACCAGTAATTGTGCTGTCCACCTTACTAGAGGGTCATGTTCGTTCTCTCTTGTATCAGCAGGTAGTGTTTCGCCATCCCACTCATCAACTTCATCAAAGTCGTCTTTCATATACATCAGATATACTTCGTTGTGGTAATTCACGTTTTCGGTTACAGATTTACCCAGCGCGGGGCTTCGCCAGCGAACCATTTCTCTAATTTTTCAAAGGAAACATCATCGGTTTCAGTAGGAATATGCGTAGGGTCGGAGTAGTCAATTAACGTAGCAGCGTTAGAAGAAACGATAACATTCCAAGGCCGTACATCACCATGACTGCCTATCTCCTTCCGAACATCATCGAGTATCAAAAATGGAACAGGTTTCGTTCCTTGAAAGTATTTCCACGTATGCAAATTAATACCCGGCAGCCAATCACGACGTGGCTCTTTACTATCCATGAACATCACTTCTTTACTATCCCAATCCGAGATAATCTTGAGACGCGGCTTCAAATGTTTAGGGCATCCAATATATCTTTGACCGAGACGAGTCCGAGATTGCTGCGACAAAAAGATAGGTCGTACGCCGCCGTCAAGGTGCGACTTACCTTCTCCAAGCCTTTCCCAGTCCTCTCCTATCTCCCAAGCCTGTACTAGCCTCTGTCCACACGCATTGGACTCAGTAGGCATCTCAAAGATGACGTTATCTCCTAGGTTCTCGATGAGTTGACACGTTCTATTCACATCTCCATTGATATGATGAACAACCGACATTGCCAATACTAAATCAAAATGTTCGACATCACCAAGAAGTGCCAAGTCTCCTTGCGTCATACTTTTTGTCAACACGATTCCTTGTCCGTTGATACCAGCCAACTCTGTTAATTGACGGGCGTACGTAGGATGTCCTTCAACCATCACCGCGTGGCAGTTCTCAAAATCTTCCATCAATCTGAAAGAGAAATATCCAAGATTAGCACCGATGTCTAAAACTGTAAATGGTCGATTGAATTGTTTGGCTATCGACTTAATTATCTCATACCTATCGGCACACTCACGTACGCCATCACCATCTGCTTTGCCTCTTACCCAACGGGTCTGATACTGTTCCACCATCTATCTCAGTATGGCGAGGCACTCGATACACTTGTAAATTGTGCGGCCAAAGAATCGTCTTGTCTTTACTTCTTTGACTTTAACATCACACTCACACCACTCGCAATAATTGTTTCCAGACTTTTCAATTGCTGCATCAATATCAGAATCATTATCATAACGCTTCATCGTATTTCTCACCTCTTAGTGTGGTTTAAGGTCATTGGGTAATGACCCAAAAGGTCCGGTTTCTATTTTATTACTTGAAAGATAGTACCAGATTTCATGTGTATGTCTGCACCATTCTCATGATACACAACTGCCGCTATTTCTGTTTTCAAGATTCTAGCAGTACCAGTTTTTACATTCACGTCAAATATATTGTCGTCCTTCTCTTTTCCAAATATTTTCTTGAACTTCATTTCACTCACTGTCCATTATTGCATATGGTAGAGACTCGCCATGACATTCGTCGCAGTCTCCGTCGTATGCTGTTGCCTTAATTTCTTCACCGTAGTTGTAAGGTTCGTCCTCAAGACATAAACAGATGGAACAGATGTTCATACTGCCCTCTATATGTGTATGTCCGTCCATGTCAACGTCTCTAATACTGCAAAGATACATTCCTGTCAAAGATGATGGTTTCATTTTCCACTTCTCAGCCATTACTGCGTTTCCTTGCTTTAGTCTCTTTACTCGCTCACTTGCTTCTGCACTTGTTCTGCTCATTTTTTATGTCTCCTTTTGTATGCTGCCTTCCGTTTGAAGTATTCTTCCCACGTCATGCTGTTTTCTCCGATAATGCTGTAGTATATAATATGTATGTTATATGCCCCTCTCATCCCCACTGTTCCGCCATTGCATCTGCAATTCCTTGAAAGGTCGTACTTCTTATTTTCCATCTGTCCGGGCTTGGGGGTAAATAGTGAAGTCTTTGACGGACGTTCTTAGGTAGAGCCATAGTTTCATCTTTCAAATCCGTAGTCGGCAACAGTATAGGTAAGCCCTGCAACCAAAGACAAGTAGCCTTCGTTTCTTTATGACCGAATTGATACGGTTGAATTATTTGTGTATATTTACGTCCACCGATTCTTGAGACTGCATACTTGTGAGGGATAGGATTCTCGATACACTTCATCGGTATATCGCAATCAAGTAGTAGATTGAAGAATGCTGCTGCGTCATCGAGTTTATCCCATCTTGTAGGGTCTTTATGTAGCCAAGAGACTCCACTGTTCGTAAAGTACGTACAAGGTGGATGTGCGACCATTAAATCCCATCCATCATCAAGAATATCAGTTACGTCGCCTTGAATATGATATGGAGAGTCGTCATCGGACTCAAGAAGGTCGCAAGACCACGCATTATGTCCTTTAGCACGAAAAGCCTCTCTAACTCGACCGGAATACTCGCAAGCGACCAAAACTTTCATTTTTTCACTCTTCTTCTCGGCTTACCACTTTTGCGTTGTCCCAATCAATGATTGCTTGTTTAGAAGCAAGTTGTTGACGCTCCGCAAACAACGAACCAAGGAATACATCATTGAAATGGTCAATTCCATTAAACATCTCCATTGGACGGTCGGTAGCGATAGTATTGAGACAATTTGTAATAACTTCTTCATCTATCGGACCAAGTAATCGCATTAACATCTGAAATTGTCGATTTGTGTTGCCTATGACTTGAATCATTGCTGAATACGCATACGGGTACTCCTTGAAGTCTCTCAAAAGGTGTTTTTCGTATTGGTCGAGAGTTCCGAGAAGGACGTGGAGCGCGTCAATGTGCGCTTTGACATAATTATCGGCTTTTAGAGCGTCATCACGTTGCATTGCCTTCAATCTAGTCTCAAAAGCACTTCTAGCAATGAAATCTTGTTGTGCTTGTTCCCAGTTTGTGTATAACATAGTCATTTCAACGGTTTCTTCCATATTTATTCGTCTCATCACACCTATATTAACTACTATCGCTCATAAACCACATTCGGGCGGATGTACGATGCTGTCTGCGGGCTTTGAACCTATGGAAATGCTTACTAACAACTATACAACGTGAGAAACATGGCTCAACGTCGCCAACGCATGATGGACCAAGTAAAATCATGTATGCCGCAAGGCCGTTGGATGACTTCTCATGAAGTGTTATATTATTTTGGACAAAAATATCCAAAGTATGCTCCAAACAGTCGAGAAATGAGTCAAGTTCTTCAAAGAATGCCGGAAGTTGATACAAGACAAGTTGGTTATCACGGTGGGAAAGAGTTCCGTCTCAAAAATCGGTAGCGTAACCAAACTTTTTGAAATCCTCAGCATAGTAGGCTCTAACTTTCTCCTTAGTTTCATTGTTGTAGTAACTTTCCCAATCTGTGATGCTCCGCAACAAATTAATTTCTTCATTATTGGTAAAATCCAAAGAATAAAAGTCATCTTCAAAGGTTTCAAAGTGAATAAAAATGTATGTCCCGTCATCAATGTAATGAGTAAGTGGTTCTAGTATATCGTTGCGGCCAACTACGAAGTCAACAAACTCTTCAAACGTCTCTTTGTTGTATTCATGGTCGGGTTGCCAATGGTTTTGGATTAATTGATAGAAAGAAACGAGCCGGGTAAACGGATTTCTCACTGCTAGTATTCTATGGAAGTCCTTAGCATGGTCGGGAACGATTCTGGAATGACTCATTCGCTTCGGTTCACCACCACCACCGCCGAGAAAACCATACGGCTGTAAAATAGTGAAAAGATAACGCCCACCAGTTCTAGGTGGGGTCATCAAAACGTATTCTTCATTATATGATGCTGTACCTTCGTACATATTTACTACCTTTGTTTAAGCATAGTCGCCGGAAACATTCATCATTCTCGAATTATCGGCGAAAATGAATGTCATTAATCCATTTCTTGTGTCAAGTTCTATCGAATCAAGTGTTGTGTTGATTCTTCCACCATCTCCCGTTACGGTAATGCTTGCGCCACCGCCGCCACTACCTGCTGGACCAGTAGGGCCAGTCGGACCAGTAGCACCAGTAGCACCTTGAGCGCCAGTAGCACCTTGAGGACCGGGTGGACCTGTTGCTCCGTTACTTCCGGCAGGGCCAGTAGGACCTGTAGGACCAGTCGGACCTGTAGCACCGGGTGGACCTGCACTTCCGGTTGAACCTGCACTTCCGGCAGGGCCAGTCGGACCAGTCGGACCTGTAGCCCCAGTAGGGCCAGTAGGCCCAGTAGGCCCTGTAGGACCTGCTGCTGCTCTTGATACACCTTGTTCCTCTTCTAACTCTCCATAGTCGAACCAAGATGGAACAGATGGGAATACACCATCATCATGAAAAGTCGATTTAGTAGTAATAGAAGATAAGTTCTTCATCGCAGTTCTAAATGTGTCAAGTTCGGCCTTCTCTGAATCGGTTAAAGTATCATAATAGTTCTCACCGTATGCGTTTTGTATTCTTTTCAACCATTCTCTTTGGGTTGCTTTCATTCTTTTTTCTGCTACTTCTTCACTTTCAAAACTTCTAGTCATTTTTATCACTCCTTCATTTCAAAATAAAACACTACTCTTACTCTTCCAACTTGATTTGTACTTACATATCCTGTCGGGCTAGTTAATCGTAGATTGAATGTATCACCTGCAACAAAGCCAAGATTCGGTGTTGCACTTCTTGTATAGGAACTACCACCACTTCCGGTTGAAGCCCAAGAATATGTTGTTGCTAAATCCGAACCGTTCTTTGTAATCTTGTGAATGAAAGAAGTAGACCCGGTTTCCGCACCGACATTACCTACGAACCAACGTATCTCCTTAAGTGTGCAATCAAACGGTATTACTGCTCCCATTGGATTTGTTGAACCATCAGTGTTGTCTACGTTATTGATACCACTACCAAAAGAAAATCTCCAACCGTTTCTCAGAGTTGCTGAATAATATTGGTCATTCCATTCTGCTGTAATGAAAAACTTAGCGGGTGTTGCTAATGTTTGCCATCTACTCGAAGAACCGGGTGTATCGCCAAAAGTGGCAGCAGCCGCCGCAATGTAAGTACCGCCTTCGTGAGTAACAACATCACCTGTTGAGTAATTGCCGTCAACCCAAACATTTTCCCATGAAATCGCACCAGTTGGTCCAGTAGGGCCAGTAGGTCCAGTTGCTCCAGTTGGTCCAGTTGCTCCGGTACTTCCGGCAGGGCCGGGTGGGCCATTTGGTCCTGTTGCACCAGTTGGTCCGGTAGGTCCGGTAGGACCAGTTGCACCCGTAGGTCCGGTTGGACCAGCAGGGCCGGGTGGGCCAGCAGGTCCGGTAGGACCAGTAGGTCCAGTTGCTCCTTGAGGTATCGAGAAAGCGAAGACTTTGGCTGTGTTAGGCCCACTAGCCGTTACTCCAATAGGACCAGTAGAAGCGGTTGGAGTTCCGAAACCCGCAGCAGCACCGGCAGGGCCAGTAGGCCCAGTAGGTCCGGCAGGGCCAGTAGGTCCTGTACTACCGGGTGGACCGGCAGGTCCGGTAGGTCCTGTACCGCCGGGTGGACCAGTCGGGCCGGGTGGACCAGTAGCACCGGCAGGGATAGAGAATGCGAATACCTTAGCAGTATTAGGTCCAGAGGCAGTTACACCTATCGGACCTGTACTAGCAGTAGGCGTACCGAATCCCGCAGCAGGGCCAGTAGCACCTGTAGGACCAACAGCACCAGTAGGACCTGTAGGCCCTGTTGGCCCAGTAGGGCCTGTAGCACCAGTAGGTCCGGTCGCACCCGCTGGACCAGTAGGTCCAATTGGCCCAGTAGGTCCGGGTGGACCTGCCGAACCTGTAGGGCCTGTGTCTCCTTGTGGTATAGAGAACGCAAACACTTTCGCAGTATTAGGACCACTTGCTGTTACGCCAATAGGTCCTGTACTCGCAGTAGGTGTTCCAAAACCTGCCGCCGTACCTGTAGGTCCAGTGCTACCAGTAGGGCCAGTAGGTCCGGGTGGGCCTGTAGCACCAGTAGGCCCTGTAGGTCCTGTCGCCCCTGCGGGAATTGAAAATGCGAATACCTTTGCTGTGTTTGGGCCACTAGCGGTAACTCCGATAGGACCTGTTGAAGCAGTCGGAGTTCCAAACCCTGCTGCCGTTCCAGTAGGACCAGCCGGACCCGGTGGACCTGATGCGCCAGTAGGTCCAGTTGGACCAGTTGGACCAGTCGGACCAGTGCTTCCTGTCGGACCAGTTGGGCCAGTTGGACCCGGTGGACCTGCTGGACCTGCGTCTCCTTGTGCTGCTAAGATACTCCAATAAGATGTGTTAGTTGGAGTTATTGCACCGGATGTATGTGCTTGAGTACAAATATAAGATGATTCTTCGGTAGCGTAATAGACGGCATCGTCCACTGCATAAGCAGTTGAAGTAGCCCAAGTTCCTTTCCAAACTAATCCTTCTGGACCGACACTACCTGCCGGACCTGTAGCACCAGTCGGTCCTGTAGGACCAGTAGCACCAGTTGGTCCTGTAGGACCAGTAGGGCCTGTAGCACCAGTCGGTCCTGTTCCCCCCGCTGGACCAGTTGGACCAGTGCTTCCTGTAGGTCCTGTAGGACCCGGCGGTCCGGTTGGACCTGTCGCTCCCTGTGGAATTGAAAATGCAAAGACTTTGGATGTATTAGGACCGGATGCTGTTACCCCTATTGGTCCTGTGCTTGCGGTAGGTGTACCGAACCCTGCTGCTGTTCCTGTTGGCCCAGTGCTTCCAGTCGGTCCAGTTGGTCCGGTCGGCCCTGTTCCGCCTGTTGGCCCTGTAGGTCCTGTAGGCCCAGTTGCACCTGCATCACCAGTAGGACCTGTTGGTCCGGTAGCACCTGCACTTCCGGTTGGCCCAGTTGGCCCTGTTGGTCCAGTTAAACCAGTAGGTCCTGTCGCCCCTGCTGGTCCTGTTGCACCTGCCGGACCTGTACTACCAGTAGCACCTGTTGGCCCAGTTGGACCTGCTGGACCTGTAGGCCCTGCTATTCCACTAGAAGCGGTTGTTTGTCTACTTCCATCTCCGAACTTTATTCCATCTTCGACTTCTATGTCGCCGTCAACTTTGAAATTATCTGCCATACTTCACACCTCAATAATCATTCAATCGCTTCGCGCTACCTACCCAAGAGTAAGAGCCGGTATATGCCGTTGGCGTAAACCTAAGCGTGGCCGTATCTGCTGATACATTCACACTGATAGTTCCAGTGTCCTCACCAAGTCTTGAGAAAACCGAGAAATTAACTGCATCCCCACTTACTTGTGAAGAATGCACTAATACTTTCATCGTCTCTAAATCACCAGTGCTTCTTTCCATTGTAATTGTGTATTCAACATTCGCTGTTTGAGTAATAACCCAAGAATCCAAGTCAATTGTACCAGAACCGGGTGAAGCAGTTCCACGTAGTAAGTAACGTGTCTCCGTAGCATTGTTCTGAGATTGTACGTAGTTCGCCCCGGAAGTAATATCTCCATCAGTGGTAACAGTTCCAGTTATGTCGATATTATTTGGAACATCGTTAGTTCTTCCAACACCCGTTATGAAAACGGATGCGTTAGAAGCATGACCCGCCATCAGAATACCTACGTTCTGTATTAGATGAGAAGTAGTGGCAGTTGGTTTTACGTTTGTAACTTCACCTGCTGTTGTTGGGCTTACATATAATACATCTCCAACTGTAAAATCTGCTGCGATATTATGCGCTTTTCCGAACACTACGGCTATTCCTTCTTCACCTGCTGCGAGTGTTTGGTAAAGGACTCCCATAGCGGGCATAGTGCTTGCCGAATCTGCTCTTGCTAATCCTACATCAACAACATTTGCATTTTGCGGCCCACTTGCATATACAACTTTACCTTGAGACAAAGAACCAGCAGTATCGTTCTTCACACGAATATACATCTCGTCATGGTACTCGTTAACCCATTGTGAAGAAGCCGAATCATAAACTAGAATCTGTTTGTCATCTGCCGAAGTAATAGTAACGTCTGTAAGGACATCAATAGAACCAGTTGGTCCTGTCGGCCCGGTTGGTCCGGTAGCGCCTGTAGGTCCTGTCGGTCCTGTACTTCCCGTAGGTCCAGTCGGACCTGTCGGTCCTGTGCTTCCCGCTGCTCCTGTTGGTCCAGTTGGACCAGTAGCCCCTGTACTTCCGGTCGCTCCTGTCGGTCCAGTAGCACCTGTGCTACCTGTCGGTCCAGTCGGCCCTGTAGGACCTGCGGGAATGCTAAATGCGAATACTTTCGCAGTATCAGGTCCACTGGCTGTAACACCTATTGGACCAGTAGTAGCGGTTGGTGTGCCAAAACCTGCGGCTGCTCCATCTGAACCATCACTACCTGCCGGACCAGTGCTTCCTGTTGCTCCAGTCGGCCCTGTAGGACCAGTGCTTCCTGTTGGGCCTGTTGGCCCTGTAGCACCTTGAGGAATACTAAACGCGAATACTTTGGCGGTATCTGGACCACTCGCTGTTACTCCTATCGGTCCAGTGGTAGCAGTTGGAGTTCCAAATCCGGCAGCAGTACCAGTAGGCCCTGTCGCTCCGGTCGGTCCTGTAGGTCCGGTTGCTCCCGTACTACCAGTAGGACCAGTTGGTCCTGTGCCGCCAGTTGGACCTGTAGGTCCTGTACTACCAGTTGGCCCTGTTGGACCAGTAGCACCTGCCGGTATTGAGAATGCAAAGACTTTCGCTGTATCTGGTCCAGACGCAGTTATTCCTATTGGACCAGTTGTTGCTGTTGGAGTACCAAAACCTGCCGCAGTACCAGTAGAACCCGTAGGTCCTGTTGGGCCTGTTGCTCCTGTAGTTCCAGTCGGGCCTGTCGCTCCCGTAGGTCCTGTTGGGCCTGTGCTACCAGTAGCCCCAGTCGGTCCTGTTGGGCCTGTTGGGCCTGTCGGACCAGTAGGTCCTGTATCACCCTCAGAAGATAGAATCTGCCATTCATCATTGACGTTCAAGTCTGGCCTTTCATTTGTATTAGAAGAAACCGCAATGTACGAAGAACCATCGTAAGATACTGCGTCGTCAACTGCATAAGTTGTTCCAGAATCCCATGTTCCTCTCCAGTTCAGTCCTTCCGGTCCTATACTACCTGCCGGACCTGTTGCTCCTGTAGGCCCAGTTGGACCTGTTGCTCCGGTCGGACCTGTCGGGCCTGTAGGTCCTGTCAAGCCCGTCGGACCTGTTGGACCTGTTGGACCATCAGCACCAGTATCACCTTGAGGACCAGTTGGTCCTACTGCACCCGTAGAGCCAGTTGGCCCTGTTGGCCCTGTACTACCTGTCGGCCCAGTTGGGCCTGTACTTCCGGTTGGCCCTGTCGGACCTGTTGCTCCGGTTGACCCGGTTGCCCCGGTATCTCCTTTATCACCTACGGACGTAAATTGAATGAATATAATTTCACCATCGGACCAAGTTCCAGAAGCCGAGACGGAAGAAAGTGATAGAGTGTAAATGCTAGAAGTCTCGGTAATATCCGTAATATTAGCACTAAACACATCATTTGCTTGAGTCTTAATCAAGATTGTTCCTTTGATAGTTGATGTTTGTCCGTCAATTAATGTCAGAATATTGTCGATGTTGTGAGAGGTATCGGAAGTGTCGTGAACATAAATCTCGGTCGCACTTGAAGGAGTTGCGTTGTTGAATCTGAAAATACCTGCTCCGAACCCGGTCGACGTTGTTCCGTTATCAAACTCATATCTGTAACCCGCAATATCTCCAGTTAATCCGATTGGGCCTGTTGGTCCTGTTGGTCCAATACCACCTGTTGACCCTGTTGCACCTGTCGGGCCTGTCGCTCCAACAGGGCCAGTTAATCCAGTTGGGCCTGTCGGTCCATCAGCACCAGTTGGGCCTGTCGGACCTACTGGACCTGTACTACCAGTCGGGCCTGTATTTCCTGTTGGGCCGGGTGGCCCTGCTACTGTGCTATCTGCACCCGTAGGTCCTGTAGGACCGGGTGGCCCTGCTGAACCCGTTGGGCCGGGTGGACCTGCTACTGTAGAATCAGCGCCGGGTGGACCTACCGGACCATCTGCACCTGCTGGACCTACTGGACCGTCTGCTCCAGCCGGACCTGCTGCACCTGTTGGACCTGTACCACCAATGATACCTTGAGCGCCTTCTGGGCCACTAGGACCGACACCACCTTGTTGTGCCATTACATCCCAGTATCTTTTCTTTGTAGGTAGTTGTCCAGTCGTACTACCTCTCCTTATACGAATGTAAGATGAACCTTCATAGAATACTGCATCTCCTTGATAGTATTCGATGTCATCAGAATAAACTCCACGCCAGTTAACCGACGCAGTTCCGTCAGTTGCCCTCGCAGGTCCTTGAGGTCCTACGGGTCGTGGTGCGGGTGGCGCTGGACCAACTGCATCCGGCTCAGTGATGTTGGCTTTTACTTTCGCTCTTTCCTTCAAAGAATCGGAAGTATTCATTTTCCCTAGACGGTTAGAAGCGGCTTTACGTAAGTCCTTTTGATTTCTTTTAGACACTATTTCACCTGCCACACGTCGAAGGATGCCCCTCTTTCGTGGTCATTGAACCGGATAAAGGGTTTATCCTCGTTTCTATTAGATAACTTTTTTCCACCTAGCATTGAAATCAAGAACTCACGCGCTGCTTCTTCGCTTCCTGTCCTATCCGGCATAACGTATTCTTCTCCGTCGTGATACACTATCCACATGCCATCATCTCTTTTCTTAAGATGAATTGCACTATGTTGACCAGAGATTGCGGAGTACGTGAATGCCAACATTTCAGTACGATTATTCGTACTTGTTTGAGACCAAGTTAAGACCATTCTTCTGTCCACCCGTCGTCCCATTTGACCCAGTTGTGGTCAATGTCTGCTTTCTTCATTTTAGGCTTGAATGGAATATCATTTTCGTCGGGTGAAATGAAATGTGTTCTTAGGACTTCTACCATATGTAATGGATTGTAGTCGCAACCGTTACCGACTTGAATACTGCCTCGACCCGCATAACCTGTGAAAACGAATGTCCACGTGCCATCCGACTTACATACAACGGTAGCAACATGGTCTCCATTCTCATCAATGCCGAGTAGTTCCATACCGAACGACCCGCTAGTCGTCCAAGTTAATTTCTCGGATTGTGGTATCATGTCTATGTTCGAGTCCCCCGACGTGGTTCATTACTGTGTTTATGCTTTCATTACTGGGCTTCTAGTTTCCCAACTTTCTTCAATAACACGTACCACATTGACGGAAACGGGGTTCGTCTTTCTTTCAGCAGTTATTTCATATGCTTGTTTCAAGGCTACACCAACATTATTGGCGTTGACTTCTAACTGCTCCACGCCTTCTTTACCAAAGTCAACTGAGACTCGGAATTGAGGCATGATAAACCCTTATCCCCACACCTATTTAATCATGTAAGATACGATGAATCTTCTCGGCTGTTTTCTTGCCTATTCCATCTATTGCCATTATCTCTTCAACAGTAGCATTTGCTAGACTGGCGAAGTTCGGAAATGTCTCAACTATTCTACGTCGCGTCTTAGTTCCAATCTTAGGTAATGATTCAATCATGGCGTTTCTATAATCACTCGGCTTCGCACCTTTTGGTCTCGGAACGTAAACTCTAGGGTCGTCATCTTCAATCTTATCGACCAGTCTCTTGATGAGTTCGGCAGCGTCATGCTTGTCGGGGATGAATAGAGGGGGGTAGCCAACTGCACATAGAGAAGCAATATATCCGAGAAGAATACGTTCGTTTACATCTCTACTCATAACGTCCATTTTAATATCTTCATATGACTTAGTTACTACAAGATAAGAAAACTCGGCCTCTTCTCTCATAGCCCCAAGTTGTCTCAATCTCCTGTCGTCGAAAAGTGAGGGTAGGAAATCATCTTCTTTTCTTTCAACGGACACGCTTCGAGTCGAAATATCCCCCGACCCAGTGTTGAGATGAACGATTTCAAATCCAAGATTGTTAAGATATTCAGCGATAACCCAATGTTCTCTATGGTCTACCTTTTGCTGTCTATCTAGCATCTCATTGATAATAGCCCTACCGAGCCACTCACACCGTTCTTCTATCGAGTCGGGTATTTCCCCCACTTCGACGCTACCGCCGCTTAGAAGGCGCAGCAAGGCAAGTTTTCGGCCTAATCCACCACTACTCGCCGCCTCTGCAAAAGCAAGGGGGTCATCTAATATTTCTTGAGGCTTGAATGTCTTGTTTGCGGGGGTCATACTTTCTTACTCCATTTACGTCTAATCTTCTTTTTCTTAGGGAAGGCTTTGATATATTTAGGACATGCGTCGCCAATACAACAACGGTCTCTTTTCAGAGTTGAACAATTGGCGTTGGTGTGGTATCTATCATTATGGAATATCGAAGTGAGTTGATGTCTGCGATAATCATGATTCTCAACATCAACGTAGCCCCTTTCATTCGCTAGTTCAACCCAGAGAGCATCGAACGTCTCCAAATCCATTCCAAGAGACTTTGCGAACATTGCCGTGTGGACTCTTGCCTTGTGATATGGATTCATTGTTCTCAACTCATTTATAACGCCGGGACATCTAACTTCTAGTGATGCAAGAAACTGTCCTAGTGATGTTTCAACATTGACATTGATTTGACTTGAGTTAACAGGTCGTAGTTCAACATCCTCTTTGTTTATTCTCACGTCTATGTATGTAATAAGTTCCTTCAAGTTCATTGTCTTATTTCCAATGATGTAGTTGCCGACATTTTTTGGACGGTAAGAATGTTTCACAATATTATCATGTCCATTGTAAAGCATCTCCTTTGTTACTGGCATTGAATGTCGCCCAGAAAGTTCTCCATGTCGATTCACATGTTTAGTAAATGGAAATCTACACAACCGCTTTGGGTCGCCAGTCGTCTGAACATCAAGTGTATTCAATCCAAGTAAAACTTTCAAATGTGTCTGAGTTGTATTAACGATTTTACGTAGCGCGTCTGCTGAACCATCAGTGTGTTTGTACTTGAACAAAGTCGGCCTGTGCATGATGAATAAATGATAACCTTTTGAGCCGGAGTATTGAACCCAATGAGCAATGTCGTTTTCTTCTAGGTACTGAGATAACTTAACCGCATCAGCGTAAGCATTCTCCGGTTTACTATCATGGTCAAAGTCAAAGAATGTCAGACGGTATTGTATCTGCGTAGGCAGTTGTTTACCACCACCATCATACCCCAAGCCGTCATAACCCTGCGTACTGATAAAGCACGAATTAGAACCGTTCCATTCAACAAAAGAAGCATAAGCATCTTCGGGTGTGAAGATGAAATGTTGTCTCGGATTTCCAACTGCACGTGGATAATGTGTGAAGCCTAATTGTTCACACAAATCTTCAAACTGTTGGAAGTCAAGTCTCATCAATTCCCGTCCAATAAATTAGTAAATGTATCTGAAAGGTTTTGTAATTCTTTCTTGATTCTCTGTTCATAGGCTAGGTCTACTTGTTGTTCTGTTATACCCATAGCAGCCTTCAACATATCAACTACAACTAAAAGTCGTAGACTCTCTGTATCATCTTCCGTAAATCCAAGCATTTTTTCTATTTTTTGTATCGCATCTTCTTTCATTCTTTCACCGCTTCTGTTGCTAAAACTGATGTAAACTCTCCATCAGTGGAGTCAATAATAACGAATGCTCCGTCTCTATGTTTAGAGATACGGACTTCGGTTGTATCTGTTGAAAACTTACGAATAATAGTATCAAGGTTTTCACTGAATCTGATAGTCCAAGATGTAGGCTCAATGACTGATTCGTATTCTACGTCAGACCATGAGCGTGTCGTCTTAGAAGTCCAATGACCCGCCATACATCTACCTTCACCTCGATTCTTTTCGTTCAAGAATAATTCAACATACGGCGCTTTCGCTACCTTCATATCTTTCAGACAATTCTTGAGTTGAGCCATAGACATTTCAATAACATAGTCAGCAGGTTCATTTCTAAACATTGGGAATGTTCTCACTCCATCCACGATAGGCAAAACCCAACGGTCGGGTATTGTCAGACATTCATCTTCGTCAGCACAATTGATTTCTGCTCCTGTGGTTTCTCCTTGTATGCGAATCATACTATGAGTGTCCGTAGTAATACGAACAGTTTCAGCCCTCGGAAACTTTAGTTTGAGAAGGTTCGAGAGTTCCTTTGGATTAACCAAAAGCACACAAGGCTCTGCCAGTGATGCAACGACACCCCATCGGTCAATGAATACTTGAAGTGTTCTTGTTTGATTAGTAGTCCAAATAGAAGCACCATCATTGTCGAATAAAATACGTACTGGGGTAGGCGGGTCATCCACTGTACCTGCATCGAGGAAACGTGTAAGGTGGCTAGTGGCGGCTGTTATGTCCACCAATCGAGATACGGCAGTGTTAGGTGTGTTCTCTCTAGCCATAGCCTTAACGTGCTTCCCCACCAATATAAACGGACTTGTGTTATTGCCCGCCTACTATTTGACCGAGTTGTGTTCAGGTAGCCAGTCTACCCACATAAGATACTCATTGACTGCCTTACAATATTCGCAGTCGTCGTCTAGTTCAGAGATAGAATGACCGCATGGTCCTGTCCAATGATTGTCGATTTCCCATGCGGCCAAACCGTCTTCCAAGAGCCGAAGTCGAGGGTCGAATGCACTCATGCGTACACCCTCTCTAATACAGGAGCGACAACCCTGTCAGAAACTCCGTCAACCCTCTCAACGTAAGCCACCATTAACTCGTCCATGTTGGTTATGCGAGTAGAATACCAAGCACCGACCTCAGCGTCCCAACGGTGGGTAGCACCGTTGAAAGCAGATACGGTAACGTCTACGGTCATAGACTCCATTCCGCGACTGTAGTTAACAGTCATTCCCTCTGGCATAGCGTCCCACATTTGTTGAGTCATTTGTTGTTCTTGGCAGTTCATGTTCTAACGGAGCGGGTGGGGGTATATAACCTTTTAGTTATAGGTCATACGCTTCCGGTAAAGCGAGCCAAGTTTTTTGCGGATATTTGGACCTGCCATCTACGCTGGAAATCTTTTCAGAACCTACGCATATGAATAGGTGAGGTTTCTTTGCTAGATGATTTGACAAACGATTCATCTCGAATGGTTGATTATCAAGTGCGGCAATTTGACCTGTTGTCAAGGCTATGCCATCGGGATGAGTTGCACCCGCTTTCATCATAGCATTCCAAAGACGTTTCACATTACGACCGTCAGACTTGCCTAGCCGACCTTTTCGGCGTTGACCGTATTTACTGCTAGGCACGTATTTGTCGTCTTGTGGTTTATCATTCATCTGCTTTCGATTCCTTTTTCTTTATGTTCATCCTACGCTGTGGCTTAACTATTGCAGTCTTTCGGACTTGCGTTGCCAAATCTTCGGGTAAAATTGGAATGACTTTTTCAACGGCGGTTTTGGATAAGGAAACCATTTGGCCGAATACAGTAGGTGGAACAAGGTCTTGGACCAATGAGGGAATGTATTCGGTTCGTGTTGTTTCACCCCAGACAACAGACCAATTCTGTGTCTCGATAACACATTCCTCAACAGGCATTTGCCTATCGAATACGTTGTTCTTTAGGTGAGCGTCAATTGACCTTTGTCTACGGTCTAGCATCTGCTTAGAGGCTTTGATAGTGGCTAACTCTGTTAGCATGTCATCTAAGTCCTCACCCATAGTAGGGTCGAGTAAATCCCATGCACCCTTCTGCATCAATTCCTGTGCCTTTGGACATATGTCAGCGAATGCACACCACTTACAACCATCCCCGATAGTTGGATTTCCTTTTTCGATTTTTGAAATCCATTCGTATTGAGTTTTCAGCCAGTCCTTGAAAGAATCTATTTTCTCATCGGACCATGTAGTTGACACTACGCCGTAGCGTAGCAAGTCGAATGAAAACTTGATTTTCTTTTCCGGCCACCATTCTCTCGCAACTGCAAGATAGATTCCGGCCTGTATTGAATTGTCAGCCTCGGCTTGAGTTATGTCAGCGCGTTGAGTCTTGTAGTCAAGAAGTTCAATTGTTCCATCTCTGTGTTCTAAGATAGCATCAATGAAACCGAATACTGGTGTTCCGTTTGATAATTTGTAAGGACTTCGATGTGTTCCAAATCCTCTTTCAGTGTCGATGATTCTTACTGGTTGACGACCCCTTCGGTCGAACCAACGTGTCAGCATACGTTTGCCATCTTCATAGAATTGGAAGTCGACTTCTGAGATAGCGTTTTCTTTCTCATAATATTCCATAAGACGGTCGAAGGTTAGTTTGCCTGTCTTGCCATCTTTATCGGGCTTGCGCCAATGCTCTAGTGCATTGTGAACATTAGTTCCGACTCTAGCCGCTTGACTAGAATCTCTATGGTTCGCTTTTGCCTTAAGCGTTATTTCATCATCAGACTTGGGGTCATAATGATACTCATATTGTTGGGTACAGTTTTTCGCCATTTTTAATCTACTGGCCGATAAGTAGGGTACTTTCATAATGAAAGCGTATGTCCAGTGTCGTATAAATTAAACGGCTTATTTACTGCCATCTTGGTCCTTCTATCCATGCAACTAATGACTTCCGCGCTCCACTGGTAATAGGGGTTACGTAGTGTTCATGATAGGAAGGGAATACTATGATTGACCCTTTCTTTGCTAGGTCTACTGGAGCAGGTGAAGCAGTATGAGAGAATCCTAATTCTCCACCTTCGTATTCATCGGGGTCAGTCAATTGTATAACGATACTTAATTTCCTGTGGCGACCATCTTGTCTCATGTAGTCAATATCGTGGTGTGAATCATAATGATGTCCGACATCTGAATACTCTGTAAATTGTAGCGGCGGTAATGTTGAAACCGAGACACCGAAGTGTTGGTTTGCTGCCATAGCATATTCCCAAACTGTGTTATGTAATTCTTTGTAAACATCATCATTTGGGACCCATCGAATATCGGTTTTTCTATGTCCGTCATTCTCATCATCACCATCTTCTCCAGTTCTGAAAGTAGACGCTTTTTGAACAGGAAGTTTGACACACTTCTCAACCCATCCATCAATGACATCTGATGGAATAGCCTCAGACCACATTAGCCATGCAGGGTGTTTCATCATTCAGTTCATCCCCTGCTTTTTAGCGGCATCCCAGAATCTTTCTGGTGTTGGGTTGTCTATTCTGAATGGCTTACAAGCACGTGATTTCTTTACATGCGCTGTGTGTCTTACTTGTGTCTCTCCGCCTTTGGTTCGCTGTTGCTGAGATAGTTCAATAATCCAATCAAAGAGAGGGTCGGTTTGGTCTGGTCTGCCCGCTGCTGAAACCACTTGTTTCTCGTTTGCAGTTCCGTAGTCTTGGGTATATTGTCTAAGTAGTACCGTAGATAAGAAGTGATAGTTATACAACTCTCCACCAATTTTGAGTCTCTCGTATGGTTGGAAAAATAATTTGTTGATTACTTTGTAAGAGTGCATTTGACCTTCTGCGAATGCAGGTAGTGTCTTTTTCCCTTCTGCTACTGCTTGTTGTTGTCTAGCAAGTAATAGTTCACCTTCGGACTTACCGTGTACTTCTTGTGAATAGTAATCACGGCATGATAGGTAATATGCTCCTTCATTTTCCATAACCATTACACGAACGCCGTCTGGATATTCAGCAGCGTGTTGTCTATGTAAATCAATGAATGCTAGAACCATATCATTGACTTCTTGTGGGTTACGACATACCTTACGGTATAGGCGAGAACGGAGAGACGGTGGTAGAATATCTTCACGTGCTACCAAGTCGGCTTGGCCTTCAAGGTCGCAGTCAATAATCGTCATCAAGCATTCAGAAGGGTCTCGACCTTCACTATGATAAGCAAAATGTTTCAGAGAGAAAGTGGATTTACCCGCACCGCTGAAACCTTGCAGTTTCATGTGGCGTGGTCTTATCTTCACCATTGAATCTCCTGTATCACAAGATGCAATCAAATTAGCGTAGGCTTCGGTTTTCTTCTTTGCTGATTTTACCATATGAATCTCTCCGTTCTCCACCTAATTAAACTGCTTACTCCCAGTCGTCCCAGTCGTCATCAGTTGACGGGGCTTCGTGAGATTTGGCATCCCCCTCTACAGTTTCCGTGTCAGATTCCGCCTCAATAGAGCCGTCTGTTGCGGTCTCTTCAACGGTTTCTTCAACTGTGGAGTCTTGTGTTTCTTCGTCATCGTCGTCAGCAAAATAATCTGCTGCGTCGTCTGCGCCGTCGTCCCCTGCTACTGCTTCGGGTACTTCGGGCTTTGGTGGTTCAACAACCACTAGACCGACTGCGATTTCTAGGTTTGCGGATAGTCCGTATTCACCATTTACTTTGGTTGTAATGAGTGCTAGGATTCTTGAATATCGACCATATCGAGATGCAATGTCGGGTGTAGTAATACAGTTGAGCATTAGGTTTTCACCGCTCTCGATTGCATCCATAGTCATAGTTGATTCGTCCTTTAGTAAGACTTTACCGAATTGATTTCCAGTCCTTGAAGTTTGAACCCCTGCATATGATACAGTCGCTTCAACTAGACGGTAGTCTCTTGGTGTTCTTGAGATGTCGTCCTCTAAGTCTGCTATGTCTGTAACGTCATACAAGTTACGTAGAACGTCCTCAGCGGGTGAGTGGTCGTATTCTTCCTCATTGAACGCTGTTAAGCCTGTCAATGGTCTTAGGTCTAGCATTTCAGCGTCTAGGTTTCTGCATGATACAGCAGCCTTCCAAGAGCCTCTTACAAGGTCATCTGCTAGAGCAGCGTCGTCGTCCCATAGAGACATACTGAACATTGCAGGTTCCATGACTGCATCGCCATCTTCAACAACGGCTTGACCATATATGAAACATACTGGGCGTGGATTTCCTTTTGCGATTCCGACTGTTCGGTGAGCAACTTCCCATACATCCATATGAGCAGTGTACGATTTTTGACGTAGGATGTTAGACAAATCAGTAAGGACACAATCAGTTACGAATCCTTGAGCGGCAGGTGATTTCATTCCACCTAATGCTTGAATTGTTTCACGTAGATTCGGGTCGTTTGCTTTTCTTGAGAAAAGGTCGACGACTGGAGAATCATCCACGAAAATACCGTTCTGAACACCCCTATCAATGTAGGGCTGTAAACGGCTCTGTACGTTCTTTGGCAATTTCTTTGTTTTACTAGCGGTCTTTGACGGCATATTCAAAGTCAGAAATCCCCACCCATATAAAGAGCGTCATCATTCTTCTAAGTCCTCTAGGTGGGATTCCATCAAACTATCCCAAAGGGAGTCATTATCTATGTCGGCTGTTTTCATTGTGGTAACTCTCATTTCCTCTCTCAACTCTCTCTTAGCCTCAAGTTTCTCGGTAGCCTTTGATTCCCAAGTATTATCGAACCATGCTTGACCGGAGTATAAGACATCTCGATTATCAGACGTTCCTATTATCTTCCATAGTAAGTTACCTTTGCTTATTGTTCTGAAATAATTCGGCAAGAATAGACTTCGCCAAATCTCAGATTCCTCTTTGGTTTTACATCCGATGCTACGGAGTATCTTACCTTCGTTTTTTGTTAATGCCCGGATTGATTTCGCTCGTTCTGATGTTCCAAGTACATCTGAAAAGTCTGCGATTACATCTTTCAGATTATCTCGAACCGCCTCTATGAATAATGGCGTAAGTGCATATGTATCTAGTAGTCCTTCTCTTGACTTAACTATCTTGTAGGTCTTTCGCCCGCCACCTCGACCGCCACCTCGATTGGCAACTTCGATGAGACCCGCGTCTTCTAATGTAGGCAAATGCTTCTCCTTGATTTGAGATTTTGAAACCGAGAATGCGTGAAGGTTTAACCACTGTTGAATAGCATCAATTGTGAGTCGGCGTTTTGAATCTGCCATTGTTTGCATCTGCAAGAATGTATTCCACGCATCGTCCGGTACACCCGACAATGAAGCACGAAGTACAATGTCGCATAATAACAAGCCAACAATATTATCCTCGATAGAAGATAGAATGTATGTTCCTGTTTTGTCAGTCTGTGTTGGACGTTGATGACTATGTAATAACGTAACTGCGTCGATTACTGATAGGACTTTTTTCACGTCCCTCTGATGTTGAGCATTTCTCGATGGGAAAAACTCAGCCAATAAAGGTGCGAATATATTTCGTACTCTGTTCTTTCTAAGGGATAGCATAGATGCTTGTAAAGTATGAACCAATGGATTCACGGTGAAAGTTTCTGGTCGAGCCTTCGCCATCAATTGATTACGAACAACATTTCCAACTTTACTTACAGATGTTTGAGGTGTCATCAAAAGTTGTCTTGTGATTTGTTCCTGTTCTTTTGGATTACGTGTTGTTAATGTAATGAAAGCAGGTTGTCCTCTGATAATGAAATCTCTAGTCTCAATCTCTCCTGTCATTTCATTTTTCATTGGTGTTTTCCAAATGAGTTCCTTATCGTCTCCCGACATGAGAGGTTTCATCCTCTGAATGAATGCAAACGATTCGTCTTTCTCCAAGATGATAATACATTTCCCATCTACGTTGACAATGAAGTTGCCGTCCTCATCAATTTCATCATAGTCATACTTCATTGCTTCTCTCGATGCACCCGCTAATACCATGCACATTGATTTGGGAAAACCGTTTCTAGCAGTGAGTGTCATGTATGTTTTTCCCGACGCGGATTGACCTATCAATTCGAGATTCAATGGTGCATCTGTCTTACATGATAGCATGACTAGGAATGTGAGAATAAGATTAGCGTCATCACCTACGAACGGCATGTCTCTTGATTCGTGGAGTATTGTATTCACCTTGTCGAGTAAGTTAGTATCTCCAAGGAAATCGTTCACGTCTTTATCTTCTATATCTCCGTACAATGATTCGGCTTCTTTCTTTTCAGCAGATACAAACTCGGCTGCTTCGTATTCTCCATCTTTTAGAATAAGACCCGCTTTCAACATGTTAGTTTGGAAATCCTCATCTTTTATTTTACAGTCTTTTGCTAGACGTTTGATACTGTATTGAGATAGAACATTGACTTTGCCTCTAGGTTCGTCATTCAGAGATACAGAGAAGTCCATGCGGCCTTTTGTCGCAGATAGGAAAGTCAAGACTACATCATAGCCAATCTCTTCAACGTGATACACTGTTGCATTCTCATTTGACTGTCTTACATGAACCATATTCCCACTCTCCTTATCCTCACCCTATTAAGGTGTTACATCAGACCGCCATTTGGTGTCCGGTGGGAATTGTGATACTAGCGACCAATACAAACCGCAGTCATTGTCTCCACATACAACTACGCTATTCGGCCACATATTGCCCGGTGCTAGAGCCATACAATCAACTGGACCTTTTCTTTTACAGTTAGGGCATTCGGGTAGGGTGAACAAACCCACCACTTCACACTCACGTGCAGGTTGAGATTCAGTCGAAGGAGCAAGGACTTTGTTCGGTATTGTCCTATTCATTAGGTATCTTGTCATTCCTCTTCCCCCAATATCATAGATGCTCTTTTACTTATCGTGGCATATCTTTGAATGTCCTCACGTGTCGTTATCCATTCGCTATGAGATTCAACAAGCCTGTCCCAAAATAACTCTCGGAAACTTATCCATTCTATCCATGCTTTGTTGTTGACATAACCTTGTTTTTGATACTGTCGATTGACTTTGCTCCAAAGAGCCTCGGCTGATTTGTATAACGGTTCTCCGTTTTCGTGCATTACAAAACACATTATCGCTCTCTTACTTTTCAACTCTGTTTTGAATTGCGGATTGCGTTTTGCGAATATCATCTTCTTTTTGTTCATCCTACGTGTCTCCTTAACCATGTTGGCATAGGTCCGATATTGTTTCTGAACCAAGCCGGAAGCATACCTGCATTCATCCTCTGAAATCTAGCCCACGATGAATCCAAGATGAATATTTGTCCCTTGTCTTTTGGTGAACGTACTATTCTACCCGCACCTTGAACGATAGTCAAGGCAGTTTGAAGGTTGTACCATTTCTTACAAGGAGCAGGGCAAGCAAACGAACCACACATCCCATTACTATACTTACTAGGTGGCTCGTATGGACAATCCTCAGTGCCTTCATACTGCCTACGCCACGCATGTTCGTCCTCTAGTAATCGCGTCGATATAACAGGGTCTATGACGGGTAAATACGGTACTTTGCACAATACCAACCACTCGGCTAGTTTACCTTTGAAGTCAAACCCTTCATTGACATAAGTCGAGATTAAAACTAGGTTGTTTTCTTTGCTTGTCATAAAATAATCAATGGCTGAATCTCGACCGCCCGCATCTGAATCATGAGTTACAATTCGGTCTCCATAACCTGCGGCTCTCAAGCCTTCAACTATGCCCTTCCTTATGTAATGTGTATGAGGTAAAACTACACCACGCTTGTTCGGGTACTTCTCCATTATTCCGATTATTGCTTTGACTTGCTTTGGAATAGTTGAATCCCTCTTTGAAAATGACATAGAACCAACTGGAGCATAATGAATATTGAAACAATCTTTTGGGAATGGACTTTCAGTTACGTTGACGTAGAGAGTTTTTTGGTCCTCAAGTCCCATAGAATGAAGGTACGTGTCTACGTCAAGTATAGTAGCAGACAAGAAGATTCTTTTTCTCGCAACTGAGTTCAACATATCAACTGCATAATCACGTACTCGCACTGGCTTAAACTCAACAAACCTACCGAATCTTGTCTTATCCATTTTGACGACCACGTTGTCCGGTTGTTGTAGGAGTGTGAGAATCGTAGTTCCTTTCTCTAAGATACTACGGAACGACTTTATCTTGGGGTCATTCTCTTCATCTTCTGCGGCCTTGAGATGTGCTTCGCAAGACTTCACGAAGTCCTTTACATCATCAAGCCAGTCGGCGGGGTAATAGTGCATTGGGAAGTTCCATTTTGGACCATGTACTTGTTGCCAGTCTTTTTCTGATATTCTAGTGCCGAGAAGGTCAAGAAGAAAACCTTCCATCCTGTGAGCCTCATCTATGATAGCGAAGTCTCTCTGTTCAAATCTAGGGTCGCCCTGTATGACCCTAAATAGATAAGCGGGATTGGATAGGGTGATTCGTGCGTCAGAGGCAGCAAACTTCTGTTCGTAGTAGGGGCAGGGGTCGGTCTCTTTTGAATGAGGACAAGAGCCACCTCTCTTCGTCCAACATGGCGCACCGTCAGCAGTCCCGCTCTTTACCCAACATGGGAAGTTTGAACGACCCCTCACTTCTTTCACGACATGACCGTAGTCGGCAAGATACTGTGTCGCGAGGCCGAGGCTCGGAGTCAGTAAGTAAGCAGACTGAAACTGTGCTTGAACGGTCATGGCTATGGCTGATTTCCCTATTCCAGTAGGGGCTTGAATGACTATGTTGTCGAAGTCATCTTTCTTCAATGCGTGATAGATAACTGATAGTGCTTCATTCTGAAACTTTCTCGGTGAAGGCATTGGGAAATCCGGTTGTATCTCATCCCAAAGATTCGGTAGTTTTGATTTACTGGGAATGTTGATTCTTACGACGGCCATGATGAATCAGATTAACCCCACCAATATAATGAGAGTTGTATTAGAGGTGCGAGAGATGGATGCAATTATTATGGGAAATAACACAAACCCGCCCCGACGGACATCCATCCCTCGACTTCATACATGAGCAACGTATGTTGAGGTATAACCGTCGAGGTAATTGGGGGGTGTTCCCCCACCATTATTAATTCAACGGTCTAACCAGTGGGTTCTACCGCCCCAGTAGACATTAAAGCCCTCGTTCTGCAACTCAGCATACAATTCGTTTGTTAGTTGATTGCAGCCACATATACAGTCGCGGTCGTCTGCTGATGTGTTGTGAGGCACTTCAACTTCTAAGTCGTAAATGGTGTCGGGGAAGCGGCTTCTACCTTGGTTGACCCTGTGGTATGAAACTCTTGATGTGATTAAGTTGCGTGGGATTCCAACTGATGTAAGTGGGCGTACTCTGTAAGACCATACACGTACGGATGTTGTTCCGTACCTTTGCATGTAACAGTCTCCGGGTTCTAAAGTTGGCCTGTCCGGTAGTTCTCTGATTTGTGTTATTAGTTCCGTGATGCGGTTGCTCATGTTCTATCGGAAGGGGTTAGGGTATATAACATTATGCCTATAGGGATTTAATGATGAGTGTTCCCCTAGTGATGTTACACATACACTACCCTTGTATGTGTGTGCCTGTAAGGGGTATTGGAATTGTATTAATTCTTGTAGAAGGGTTTCCCCCTACGGGGAAACACTTCTAATGATGACCCCTTTTTGTTCACATAGGATGATTACACTATATACATGCAAACCTTTATAAGTAAATACACTGCCCCCAATACAGAAGCGAGGCGGCGGAAACAACGCCTCACAACTGCCCCTAGGCACATGAAGCCTACTAACGTGATGAATGAGATGGGGCGGCTTCTAACGCAGCACCCCTGTGATACAAGGGGTGGTCTGTCCCGATAGACAACCAATGCGAGTACACTATTCGGGGCAGACTACTGCACCGTTAAACTCGAAGCCAACCTCATAGTTGCTGCTATATCTGATGGTTGTTTACCGACTGTAATTGTCATAACAGAATCAGTTGTTGAGTATTCCCAATTCACGTCAAATATTTCTTGGCGACCTGCTAATCCACCGTCAACAGATGCAAAGTCCATTATGTCTCCCGCTCTCAAATCAAATCGCTCTGGCAAGCCCTCAACTATCCATTGACTGTAAGCAATTCCTTGCCTCATCAATATCTGTCTGCCGAGAGTTTCAGCGTGTGCAACGGTCGTAACACTGTCGTCTTTGATGTATCTATGAACAGGTCTTTCTGAACCTAATGAAACAGTCGCACTAATGTTTAACCCTTCATTTTCAATTGTAACTTTGTTGAAGAAGTCATCATCGTTTGCATTTCTTTCAATCATTGTTGGATAAAAGTCGAGAGGAACTAATGTCTTTGGAACACGACCTGCTGTGTAAGGTGTCAATGTAGAATCGTGCAATTCTTTTTTCTTGGCTACGTGAATGTAACCATAAGCGTCTGCGTAGATTTGATATTGTATTGGCCCAGAGTTCACAAAACTCAGCAAAGTTTGGATTGCTGCGAGTCTTGTTTTTCCTTTGAACTTCAACCCAGTCGGTAATGTAAATGACAAGTCAGAGATGATACGAGCAATAGGTGGATTGTACGATGAGTTAGCAACTATGGACTTGATGAGGGTAGCAATATTTCCATTTGCGTGTGCAGGTTGTTCGGTGATATATTCATTCGTCAAGAATCCAAGTGCGTCAAGACAAGTCAATCGAATACTTTCAGATGATTCTTCAATCCCTGCTACATATCCAGTGAATATCAATGGTGGGTTAGACCACATTCTAGGAGCAAGATGGACTTGAATTGTTTCACCTATGGATGCTACGCCACTCCTTCTACCCGCAACTGATGAAATAGTGATTGTTAATTCTCTCGGTGTGTTTAGATTATCTTTGGAACTAATTGTTCTTACTCCGTGTAATGGTCTACTACCATTTATCATTACAATTGGTGTTTTAGGTGTCGCTTCATCCTCTGATATTTGACCGTAGATAGTTCGACCAAAGACTTGTCTTGACCTAACGAAGAATACTTTGTGAGGCCAATTATTTCTTAGGTTGCCTAGTTGAAATTGCCTAGGTCTATTCATCCATTGAAGTCCTTCGGGATTCCAACCGCCGTTACTATAACCGAGTTTACCTAAGTTAAATGTTGGACTCGGTAGAACCGATGTTGGATAATTGCCTTCTGTTGGTCCAGTTGTAAATGCAAAACCGCCTCTTGGTCCACCGCCGCGTCTGCTTGTCAAATCGTACTGGTCTGGGAATATCGACGCAGATGCGTAGAGATAACCGAACCCATCATCTGCCCCGGTGTAGCCGTTGTGAAGATGAGGGTCGAATGGTTTTGGTGATGCGAGATTAGCATAACAGTGAGTTGTTGGTCCGGCTGTCGACCATACATTTGAAAGACTGGTCATTGTATCGGGGTGTGGGATTAAACCAAGACCGAAGTCTGTTGGATAGTGGGCGGGTCTGTTTATGGTTTCTTTATCATTGACATTCATAGAGTGTTCAGCGACCGTATCTCTTGCTCTATAATTCAACCACTGGACTTCCGCCCATGTTCGAGAAACGAATCGAGCAATTGCCGTTCTCGGCCTACGTGGGTCTTGCCCTAGTTCCTCAACAAAGTCTTTGAGATTATCCGGCGGAGTAATGACGAACTCATCGTCATCGGGGTCTCTAACGATACGAACATACCGTTCGGCTTCCTCATCCATGCTTATAGACGGTAAAGTAAAGTTATTTACCGTATGCTTAATATTACACTTAAGACTCGAACCACTTGTGAAAGTTCTAACACCGACAAAAGGATATGCCCTAGTGAAGAGATGGATTCCCGAACAAACAACAACAAGTGGAATAATTATACAAGACGAAGCAGCGTCATATGGCTTTGGAGTGATAGAAGAAATTACTCCTTTTAGTGGAGAAAGCCCATACGAAAAAGGCGCTGTTGTTTTGATAGAAAAAGACTGTGGGACTTCCGTACAGTGGAATGGAAATGTTTGCTTGATGGTGAAGATAATGCACATAATAGGGGTGGTTGAATGAAGAAGTCAATATTTGGTGAAGAAGCAAGAGAAGCATTGATGAGAGGAATAAATGAGGTTGCTAATTCAGTTAAACCAACTCTCGGACCTGCTGCTAGAACTGTAATACTAGAGAGACAATTTGGCTCACCAGTTGTAATTAATGACGGTGTTACTATTGCTAAAGATATTGATATGAAAGAAGACCCATACGCAAATCTAGGTGTTCGTCTGATTCAAGAGGCAGCAAGTAAGGCTCAAGATAATGCAGGGGATGGAACAACTACCGCCTCTATCTTAACTCAGTCATTATGCAACAAAGGATTAGTTGAAATGAAAACAGGTCGTAACCCAATACACATAAAGAAAGGATTCGATAAGGCAGTTGAGATAGCAGTAAAGTCAATCGAAGAAGCGGCTACCGAAGTCGATGATGATTCTTTGGTTCATGTTGCCACTATCGCAGCCAATAACGATGAAGCAATTGGTTCTCTGATTTCTCAAGCGTTTCAAAAAGTTGGCAGAGATGGAATTGTTTCAATCGAAGAGTCGAACGGACTCGACACAACTTTGGAAATTGTAGACGGTCTTGAGTTTACTAAGGGTCTCCTTAGCGCCCACTTCATAACAGACACCGAAAAACAAACCACGACGATGAAGAAACCATTGATTCTAGTTACCGATGAAATTGTTAGAACCGCTCAAGAAATTGTTGATGTTCTAAATTATGCAGCAGAAATGAAAAGACCGCTTTTGATTATCGCAGCAAAGATGGAAGGTGAGGCACTTGCTACACTTGCCCTTAACTGTTCACGTGGTATCTTAGAAGTCGCAGCAGTTGAAGCCCCTTCATTTGGTAATTCACGTGAAGAAATCCTAACCGATATTGCCACTGTTGTAGGAGCAATTCCGATTTTTGCCAGTAAGGGAATGTCAACTCAAAGGAACGGCATAGAATCACTAGGTGGTGCAAAGTCAGTTACTTGCTCGATGAAGAGAACAACAATAGTTGGTGGTCGTGGAACAGATGGTGATATTAAGAAAAGACAAGAAGCATTAATCGCTCAATCGAAAGAGGCTGAAACTGATTGGGAAGCAGAGGCATTGAAAGCAAGAGCAGGGAAGATTTCTGGCGGTGTTGCAGTATTACACATCGGTGGTAAAACCGAAGCAGAGATGAAAGAAAGAATCGCACGTGTGGATGATTCATTGAACGCTACTAGAGCCGCTTTACAAGAGGGTATAGTGGTAGGTGGCTCTATCATGTATCTACGTGCTAGAGACGAGATACTAGATGCCTCAGACGACCATGAAGGCGACGAATGGCTAGGTATGATGATGGTACATGACGCACTAGCAGAGCCGTTCCATCAGTTGTGTTTTAACGCAGGTGTTGATAGTGATGAAGCATTAGAACAAGTCATAGAAATGAACGACCCTAACTACGGTCTAAACGCTAAGACGTTGGAGTTTGGAGACCTCATTGAACAGGGTGTCATTGACCCTGCCAAGGTTGTCAAAAACTCACTGGAAACAGCCGCTTCGATTGCAGGGCTAGTCCTAACAACCGAAGTGCTTGTCGCCGAAGTCTAAGACATAAGTGAAGCCAATTGTTGCACACTTATTGTTCGCGCATTTTCGTATGGTGGGTTAGCGATAGGGTCGAACACCCAAGCCGCGTCGTCTCGGTAGTCGCAAGTCCAACCAGTGCCTTCGATGTGGCAGAGTGTTGATATTACGAACTGATGCCATACGTTGAAACTACCAGACCATTTTTCACCTTCGTGGCTGCGGTGATTCCAGATAACAGTTTCATTAGGTTTAGTGTGGTCGGAACATACCCAAGATGCAGGGCGGTCGTCGCACCAGTCAGCCCAGTGTTCTAAGACAGTCATACCGCAGAAGTAAACATGGTCGTCTCTAACTTCGGCTCTTTCAGAGCGGCCAAAATGCTCTAATGAGATATTTAACTCTCTAACGATGTATTCAGCCCATGTCTCGTCTTCTCTTGTCCAACCTTCTTGTCTTCGTGTCTGCCAGTATTCTCTTGCTTTCATGTTCTACCGGAAAGGGTATTGGTATATAACATTAATTGTTCTATACTTTCACAAGCCTAAAACCCATGTCGGTTTGTCGTACCTATGACGGCAGTATTGTCTTGGTCGCCTATGCGGGTTATCAAAGCCCCACTCCAAGGCCAGTACAAAGACGACCCTGCATGTGGTGTTCTGTACCAAGCCAATGGGTTAGTCGTCCAAGCCAAGTCTAGGTCTGCCGCATTATGCCCCCAAAATCTTTGGTAACGTAACTGTGGTGCATTGTGAGAGAAATCCTCACTACCTGCAAGAGTTTCAGCAGCACCTAGTATAGACCATTCTGTGCCATCAGTTTTGATTGAAGGTATAGATAACCAACGGACGTTCATAGAACGGATAACATTCTCATCAGCAGTAGCAGCATCAAACTCAAAAGATGGAAGCCATATTTCCATGAAGTGAGAACGCTGTGTCCAAACACCAGTTGTAGCAGAGTAAGTTATTCCCCCACCTTTTACACTCGGCCAGTCGAGTGGATATACGCCATCATCTTCGGGTGTTGGTATTGTACTATATTCTAAGTTACTTCTCCATCTTACAACAATGTGAGTATTACCATCTCCATTTGTTGTCATTGTTATGTTGGACATATCAAATGGGTCTCCGCTGATAGGATGGAATAAATGTTTTACAGTTTTAGTTGTTGACGAAAGAACGTCTTTACTATTCATGGCCGTTATCATTACATCATTAGCAACCACGTCATTGACTTTACTTAACTTACATACAACAAGTATTCTATCTTCCTCGTTTATGATTGCATCATACCAATCACATACATCAGCATCATTCTCATGTAAATAAAGTGGACTAGCGAAACTATGCACTGTGCCACTACCTAAGTCTCCTTGACAAGCATACACTTTGGCATTCGCTGTGTTGTTATCTTTTCTAAAGAAGATGAAAGGAATGTCGTCGCTTCTAAGAGCCAACTTAGGTGAGTCGATTCTACCACTTGTCGTATTGTCAACTGAAACCCATCTCCCATCATCCCAAGTTGTTGGACTGCCACTCGGAAGTGCAACCCAACTCGCATTAGGTTCTTTGATTGAATACACGATTGAATATTCGGAAGCACTGTTACGGAAGTGTACCGCAGCCAAATGAAGCCTGTCCTTAGAGTCGCATACTAATGTCGGCTGCATCATGTTATCACCAGTGGAATACGGATTGTTTGTTGCCGAGATGTTTACGGGTGTAACCGCCGACCAGTCCCACTTATACACATGGTCGGGTGAAGATGCGACTATATTTCTAGTTGCATATGTATAGAATAGTCTGCGTATCGGTGCGCCAGTAATTGTTGCTGAGTCGTCTCTTGCCACTTCTATTACAGCATGAATTGTTCCTAGACTATCGGAAGCGAACGCTGCTCCGTATATCTTGTCATTACTATCTAAGGCCGAACTCCCTATCTCTGAGTTTAGTAAGACTTCATCGAGGCCACTTGTTGTTGAGCCAAGATTTTCCGCATGTCGATTCCAGAATAAATCTGAACCCGGTGGTTTGGTGTAATGTACGTACGTAGGTTGATTCCCTCGATTTAATTTTGTGCTAGGGCCAATTGTGAATTGATGCAATGTTCCATCGGGTGTTCTTAATATTCTTTGACCCTTACCGAGATACCCTTCTGTTGCACCTGTAGCACTTGCACTATCATTCATTTCTTCTCGGTTTGTAGTAACATGAGATTGTGAGGGTGTTGACCCTCTAGCATTGACTATACTACCACTATCCCAGTAAGGTCTTACGTGGTTTGATACATGGACTTCGGTTGATGATTTCAACTGTTCAGCAATAGCAACCCAGTCTTTCTTACTAAGTTCTTGCGCCCTTGCTAATGTTACATGTGGTTGACCCGCAGTGTAGACTTTATCCCAGTCGTAATCACTGCCTGTCATAATAGGAATTGCACCCGCGTGGAAGTGGTCTGTTGGATGATTGACCCAAAACGCAGACAAAGAATTACCACTAACGAATGGGCCACCTGTTAACTCATTCGGTAATAGAATATCATTGTAAAGAACATTACCACTGTTGGTTGTTCTTCTCCCTGTGTCAGCCCATAGATTAGTACGCAAGTAAGACTGGCCGATTGTACCGCCACTACCTGCTGCATCAAACCCAGACAACAAACCTGCTGCACCTTCTAAGTGAAGGGTGTCCGTTCTTGAGAATGGAGTTTCAAGTTCTAAGTCGAGACTTCCTTTTCCACCTGCTCTTGCTCGGACTTGGACTTGACCCGGTGCAAGTAGATGTAAAGGAATGTCGTAGCCTAAGCCAGCATGGACCTGTTTCCAAGTTCTATCAGTTCTGTACGGATGTGCTTGAGATGAAAGACCGTAATGAAGAGGGCCGAAATGTGAGAACCCACCGAGAGGGCCGACTAATTGCCTAGCAGCATTTGTTGATAACAACCCCGCGAATGGTGCATCTGTATCACCCTCTGAGTACGACGTAGTGTCATAGGAACGTGTGTTATACAGAGCCGCAGGGAAAGCCCACCCCGCCCATCCAAACTCGCAGTATGGACTCGCAGATGAGCCGAAATCAGCAAAGCCAATGGTTGTAGGAATAAATCTAGTCTTTCTCAGATGTTGGTATCTATCAACAGCCCATGTATCTATTCCACTCTTCTCCGTAGTAATGGTGTCATACCCAAGATAAGAAACACGGTCAGTCATTTGTCTGTAAGGATAACCATGTAAAATAGAACCATCACTTAGTATGTGAGGGAGACACTTAGGTAAGACCGCATGAGAACAACGGCCTTCTGGATATGAGCCATATGTTATTGGTATCGCTCTTTGTGCTGATTCGGGAAACCAGTAAGCAATTCGAGAACCACTCCACCATGTATCATCTTCTATCCAGTTTTGTGTTCCTTTACTTGCCCCATCAACGGTTGAATATTTTATGTCGAACATTGCCTTACCTTTACGCACCTTGCCGTTCTTTGCAGGGGTGTCCGACCATAATAGAATGAGACTTCTCGCACTTGAGTTAGCGACCATTTGTCCCCATGTCGGTACAGCACCGAAGTTTGTTCCTGTATAATTATTAGAAGTTCCAAAGTCTTGTACTGGCTCTGGATATTGAAATGCAGCCTCACCAGTGCCGCTCAGTGGGTCGCTTTGTTCACTTTCTATTGGGTTGCATGTACGTGCCGATGAATCATAATAGAAACCCGGCGGGCATGGATTAGAGAAACCATCGGGATTCCAAGGCCAAGGGTTAATGTCGGGAGTTGGATATTCCCCATTACTAAATATCATATCTCGGTGAATAGCGGCCATCATCATCTTTCCATCTTCCATGATTCGCAATGACGAACAATGTAATGTTGGATGAAGTAACGATGCTGCGTAGGATGTATGGTCCGGGTGTTTGGCCCGGTCTTTTCTTTCTTGACCTAAGTATCTCATTAGTTCAACTTGAGGAAATACCCAATCGTGGATAGTCCATTGATACATATATTCAGAGATAGAAATGCCAGTTCTAGTATCAAGAGATTCAGACTTACCCACTAATAGATTATACAATGGATTGTTTGTTGCAGTTGTAGTATCTTCGGTGTATAGAGCGTCATTGTTGGCTGTCCACTTGAATAGTAGTAGTTCACTACCTCTAGGATTCCCTGCTGCTCCATCACCACCATCAGCCCATACTTGCCCGTTGCCCCACACTGCCGAGTTGAAGTCCGAAGCGTCGATTGCATCTGCCCCTACAAGCAACTCTCCACCGTAAGCATCTGCGTCCCATAGATGTGAAATGCCACCCTGTTGATAGAATCCACCGGGTTCTACTGTGCCACATAACTTTGGTATTCTCGCCCATGATGGATTTGCTAAGGGTCTGAATGGTGTCATCTGATGTAACCCCCATGCAGATTGTGTTACTTGTTTTGCTTGAGCGGTAGTTCCTAATTTAACACCTGTAAGTGTTGGGTCGAGTCTGAATATAGCATGATAAATTGTTACGCTATCTTCGGAATAATTTGCTCGAATGTGAGACTGGGCTAATGTTGGTGCGCCCCTAGTATAGTCAACTGTTCCACCTGCTAGAACTCCCTTGGGTGTGTTAACAACTGATACTAAAATATGATAGTCAACAATTGGTTTTCTAAATGAAACGCCTTCGACTGTAACATTCTCATATCGAAGAATCGAAGGAACAACTTTGACACGGGTTGGAACTTTATCAGCAAGGAAGGTTGAGGATATTGCAGTTGTCTTAGTCCAAGCCCCTGTTCCTGTTATGTCTCCATATATTCTTCCACCTGCCTGTGCTTGAACAGATGTTCGACTGCTGATTGTTGAAGTTCCATAACTCGTACTAGGAGCGGTTCTAATGTTCCTTCCTGTCATAAATGTAGTTTGGTTGTCATTGGTATCTCCAGATTGACCGGAGCGTCTAGCAGCAGTTCCTAGTGCTTCTTGTAGTGGAAATATAGGAGTACCGTCTGTGTAGTTATATCGTGAACCAGTGGCTAAGGAAGAATCGTCATACCACTTACCATTTCTTAGTAGGGTTTGACCCGAATGAACTTGAACATTCAACCCCGAATATGTTTCATCCGATTCACTCTCTGGCACACTATGAAACGCAGTAACAACTAACGCACCTTCGTAGCCAACAAGACCACATGAATCTACAACAACGTGATTACCTCTTTCAACTGCTCCAATGGAATACGGTAAAGCATCACTGCCCTCAACAACTCTCGGAACTTGAATGGTTGAATAGTTAGTGAGAATGTTAGAAGTTTCAGTAGCAGATTCAGTGCTTGTTGGGGAAGTTAACGATGTACCACTAGCCAATACGGTTTGTCTTGCGCCTAAGTTAATCCCCCAGTATGAAGAAGTTGCCCCACTCTCTTCTGCTCTATCAAACATAGCCATATCACTTACCGACTTATCTGAGCGGTCTGCTACGAAACCAATGACTGAATATGCGGTGTTGTGAAACGACCCGAATGAAATCCCAAGCCCGTTCGATGGAAGGACTGTTGCTGCGTAATGAGCGATATTCAAAGGAGCGCCGTTAGTTGTAGTTCTACCCAGAGTCAACTGATTATCTGTTGCAGGTATCGAAGTTGTATCTCTCTTGATAGAAAAAGTATGGTTAGCAGGTTGGCTACCTGTTTCAGTTCTTCTACTATGCGCCCCGAACCTACCTGCTTCGGTGAAAGTCATGACTGTCCCCGAAACTGAAACGCTAGTTGCAGTGTTACTATGATGAGAACCCGTTACTGTTATGTTTTCTATTTGAGATGTTTCAAGCCAACCCATTTCACTATTCAGAGATGGGGGAGAAATGTTTAGCAGTAAGTCGTTTGTTGTAGGTGGTTGTGAAGGAGACCATGTGTTGCGAAATGTACCTGCCGCATTAACAATAGAAGTCAAAGGGAGACCCGGTTCAGCACCAACAGGCGGTCTCATATCCACTGGGGAATAAGCCATCTATCATGCCCCCAGACCTGCTTCTCTAACGAATACAGCAGTGTAAGGTGTCTGTCCCACATTGCCGCCTTGACGTTGATAGTTGAATGAAGTCATTCTTCCTACAAAGGTCTTGTTAGTTGCTTGGCCGGAGTAATTAACTGCTTCATATTCAAACTCAACTAAAGCACCACTTTGTAGTAACTCTTCCATAAACTCAATGTCAGTATTCTCAGTCTCTTTGAGGAATACTCCTTGCATTTCAAACTCATCAACTCTTTGCCCTCTATCTGTTACCTCTGGATAAACAGCATCTAATACGGGTGTTTGAGTAAAGGTAGCAACTCTCCTTCTACTGAAAGACGAAGGCTTTGTATTCAATGTTAGTGGAATGATTAATGTTGCAGGTAATACTTTCACAACTACCTTAGCAGTGGCAGACGATGTGCCGTTTGAATCTGTAACAACAAGTGTAGCAAGGAACTCACCTGCTTCCGCGTAAGTATGGTCATTGTAAGATGTTGCACCAGACACGGCTGATGAGCCATCACCAAATGTAAATGCGTAGGTAGACAAAGTTGCTGTACTGTTTATCGTGTACGAAGAACTTGCGTCAAGTCGAATTGCTTGTCCCGCCCTTACCATTGTTGGTATCGCTCTAAGGATAGCAATAGGTTCAGCATTTACAATAGTGTAAGTTATTGTAGGGTCCGAAACAAGTGATTCGTTACCTACATCATCTTTGACATACGCTTTGACTTCTCTTGTTCCAGATGTTGTTGTATAAACATAGGATATATCTTGAGTTATACTTGTTGCAGGGGTATTTACTTTCACCCATCCACTATCTGTACCATCACCGTACTCAACCTTAAACTCAGAGATGAGGCGGTTTGCGTCTGTTGTAACACCTGTAACTCTGAATGTTATCACATGCCCTACCTTGGTTGTGAATGATGTATCACTTGAGCCTACGCTTGTCGCAGTGCTGCCGTCGTATGAGTTTGAAACAACTGCTACATCGACTGTCGGCTTCTCATCATACTCAACATCCCATGAAGTAATACAAGGAATGGCAGACCAGTCTATAGGATGTAGTAAGGTTTCAGAAACGGAAGGTATATAAAAGTTAAACCTCACGACGAAACCACTAGCGACCACGCTGCTTGGCAAACCAGTCAAGTCTAGTGTTCCTATTCCACCAGTGTAGTCCAACTGTCTGTCTATGAATCCATCTATTGTTGTAGAAGCCTCTTGGTCTATTGTAACAACAGTTGGTGGCTCTAGTAAAGTAACTCGAATATCCATCCCTTTTGTCTTGTTGATGTTCGTAGCATAGATATTCAGTTTAGTATATCTTGCCACTGTTGTCGAAGGTTGTTGTTTAATTGAATCAACAGTGAACGGTAGCATACCCCCTGTTGGTAATTGACGTAATGTCATAGAGTCGATTTGTAAATCTTGATTCGATTTCTGCAAAGTTGGATTCGTCAACCGGGTTATTTCACCATTTGAGTCAAGGAACTCCGTAGGGTCAGTAGGTACGTGTAAAAGAGTTCTTGCGGGATATTCGGGTATGGCATAACTTGATTGTGTAAAACCATTCAATGATGTAATCGGCATTGAATCGGGTGTGATTGGCTCTCCTTGTAATGTAACAAGAACATAATAACTTGCACCATTAATGAATACACCCGAACTCCCGTAGATATATGTAGCAGTACCCGTGTTGATAGTTATATTTGCAGGTGAAGCAGTATATGTAACGACTTGCCTTCCTATTGCTATTGGTGTCGCAGAAAGGTCGGTTGAGTCAAATGCTACAAAGTGTGCTTCGGTTGCGGTTAAGTCGGTTAGGCGGGCAATCATAGCGGCATTCAATGTAGAGTCAGTGTCGAAACTAGCAGATGCCACTAAATCTAGTATAGTCCCCGATGAAGAATATTCCATTTCATCAAGGTAAAGAGTGTACCTTCCACCTTGATGTTCTGTAAAAGCAACTCTATCATCTCGGTTGTAATCTCTTGTTCCAGTGTTCATTACCGCAGGGTCGCCCTCAGCCCAATGGTTCGCCCAGTGGTCGGTTGTAGAAGATGGATGAGCGATTGGAGTTCTCATTGGGAATGTTGCTATGTCGCAAGATTTGATTGACATAGCCCAAACCGGAGTTCTACATGATGGGTCAGTTCCAACAACTTCTCCATTCCAAAGGAAGGTCATTCCCTTTGAATTAAAGACTGTCCTTAATGTGTTAGTGCCTTCCGAGAATGTGAAATAATTTGAAGTTCCAAAACCATTTGATAATCTACCAAATCCACCAGTGCCGGGTAGATTGAATGTGTTATCTCCATCCACATCAACAAATCCAGTCCATGTTCCACTTGTTGTTAAGTGAGGAAGGCCACCTGTCATCCATACTCCACATCTGTTGTATATTGAAGCGGTTGGGAAGGCGTTATCAGCCTTGACACGTGCGTCCTTATTCAGTATGTCAAAGCCCCCTACACTTGCTGATTTATTACCAGTAGCATTAGGTGTATGATTCCAAAACAACCTCTTCATATTATGTAGGCCGGGTACAGTTTTCACTGTTCCACCCGTTACGTCTACGTCGTCCGAATCGAAGTACCCACCACGCCAACCATTCGCATTCTCACCATTATGTTGGGCGGCTGTCAACCTAGTGTAGAATCTCTTAGCACTATCAGTTGGAACAGTCAATGCAGTTCCACTCACTGATTTTGTTGCACCTAATTGAGATATGCCACTAGTATTCCCATCCCAAACAGGCGATAACCCCATGCCATAATTCTGTGCAGGGGTGTCCATGACCATAGAATGTCTGCCGAATACTGGATGTTCTTCATTACTATCAAACTCAACCATAATCATTCTGTTTGGTCTAGCAGGGAAGAACGCAGTAATCTCAGCGTCAAGAAAAATAGGAGATGCCGCCATCTCTGAAAGCCCATACTTAGTAGTTGCACTTCTAGCCGGAACAACATCTCCCGATACACTATCTGTCCAAGTTGCAGAATGGTCGGCACTACGTAACAACGTAGGACTCATAGATAATCTAGTTCCAAGTCGTTCATGACCCGGCCAAGGACGGTTTCTACCATACGTCCAAGTTCCACTTGTAGTAAGAGCAGTTCCCACTGGCTTAATGTAATCCCACGCTCGGCGACCAGTGTTAGTATCAGTATAAGACCAGAATGGTGTGCTTACACCTCGGAACAACCACTTGTCATGTCCATACTCTCCATTCATTCTTGGAAAGCCACTATCGGCTCTCAATCTATCAGTATAGTCGCCACTTACAGTAATGTATCTATCCGACAAATCATACCCCAATGGAGACGGAATACGTAAACCACCATCACCTTCATTGTATCTATTCGGAGCAGACAATATCTTACCTTCAACATCTTTAGTAACTATACCAATCGAACGTAATACAACTTTTCCATCTCTATGTTTTCCATCAACCGAAGGTAAACTTCTCTCACCGATTGTTGGTCGACCGGGGTAAGTTGCATCTACGGAACTCCTTGCCGGAACATTGCTGTCCATTTGTGAAACACCAACTTGGAAACCAGTTCCGATTTTTGAATGTGAAGGACTTCCTTCGGCGTTGGCATTTCTTTTCTCAATTCCAAAGATGTTCCCTGCTGTTGCATCATCATCTGCATCGGGAGTGTGAAAGTATTTCTGTTCTGAACCACCAACCATACCTCTTCTTAGGTAAGCATCACCTCTATTGAATAATATAATTTCATTCAAAGCCGTTCCTGTTTCAAACAATGCAGTCTTGAATGTAAAGGCAACGAAAGAACGGGTTGTACCACCATAACCATTTGCTACTGTTTGACCGGACTTATCATACATACCTGCCGGAGCATCGGCGGCTTGCCATGCCGCGTCTGAATTACCCGTCTCTATTGTAGCATCAGCGTTAGTTATCCACCATCCATTATAGGAACGCCCTACATCAGTAGAGTCGATTGAATCATCATAAGTTGTACCATCTTGGTTGCCTCTCAACCCCCATCTATCCGGCCATAGTTTATTCTCTGCGCTTGGGAATGTTGCATCGTTAGTAGTTCCGAGATTGCCTGTTAAGCCTTCTAAATAGATAGGTGTCCCCGCAGGTAGAAGAGTCTGTTCAGTGGTGTCCATGTGGTCGCAAAAGACGGTGATTGTTGACCCCGATTTCTTTATTCCTAATATCGCCATTCTATGAGGCGGTGGAGCAATAACAGTGTTCAATACACCATTTGTATTTGCATTAGTCGTATGCCTAGAAGTCATCTGTTCGTTAGTCCAGTTGTTGCTTTGAGCGGAAGGGGTAATTGGTCCTTGAGTGAAGTCAAAGAATGGAAATATTTGAGCCGAGCAGTCATCGGTTTCAAGATAACCACCCGAAAAATAACTACCATCATCTTCACTGCCATAACCTTGTAGACCATCCCATACTGAATACAGTGTGCTTGTTACTGTTCCACCAATGTGTCTTGTTTGGTCGTAACTGTATGGAACAATAGCACCATCATTCAATGAGTAAACACCATCTTTTAGGAAGCAAGCCAAAGCCATCTTCATCCTATATTTTGGTGAAGGCACTGCTGATGAATCAAACGATTGGAAATAATTACTGTTCGGTAAGTTAGCATGAAGGTTCGCATGAAGGAGACCCGTTAAGTGGTCTCCAGATTTTCCGAATACTTTGTATTTGATAGTTGAAGAATCAAGCCCAGTTGGGTCAGAGTCATATCTAGTAATTCCATTAGAGAAATATGATGCAGATGTTCCCCCATTTCTTATACCACTTGATACTTTTGTTGAAGCACCGGATATATCTTTGTGAAACTGATTAACGTCAAGCAACATTGGGTGGAAAACAGTTGCTCTGTAAGGAGAAGTTGCAGGTATGTCATCATGGCCGAATGTAGACTCACTGTTGGTATCTACCATCCACACAATACGAGGGTCAGCCCCATGTGCGGGGTTCGCAGTTGTCAACAATACATCTGCCGCTTCTCCAGTTGGTCTACCTGTAACGCCATGTGGTAAGAATGAAGGCTTACTAGCATTAAGTTGACCGACATGACGATAGTCGTCAATAAACTCAGCAAGTTCTTGAACCGTCATAAAAACTGGGTACGGACCATTATCTCGAACATGTTCTGAAAATCCTACATTGTTCTCACCCTGCATTGGACTTGTTCTCTTCTCAGCAGTATAGTCAGTGTCATAGAGACCGAATGAATCAGTAGGCGCAGATGTTGGAGCAATAAGAAAGACTGATGTCTTAGTAGCATCAGCATGAGTAAGCGTACAGATTGGCTTGAAGCCACCAGAGCCAGAGATAGTTAGAGTTGGTTCAGTGGTTACATCTGTTCCATCATCATTGATTGCTTCGACTCGAATACCGGGTGTATTGGCAACGTCATCTACGAGGCCGCTTAGAGACGCGGTTGTAGGTCCGAACTTTGAGTGAAATATTTGAGGGTCAACGGTCAAACCACCGTTGGCTTTTACGAAAGCGGGCCACATTGGTTGTAGTTCAGCAAGACCGTTCTTAATACGAGAGAAGGGCTTGTCAATATTTTGTGTTGAACGTGCCATCAGATAACCCCCTGCGCCCCTCTTCTCATTGAACGGTTGATGATTTTTGGCAGTTCACGTTCAATCATAGCCTGTATCTCATGTTTGTTCAACCCATCACCGTTAATCACAATATCGCCAAATGATATGTTAGCACCCATACCACCGCTTGCACTAGCGATACCTGCCCCTATTTGTTTGAGTTTGTCATTTGTCAAAGGTATAACTGCTTCTCGGTCTCCACCTTCACCTATCATACCTACTGTTGGTTTACTAACAATACCACCTTTAGCGAACAAAGGCATTGGGGTAGGTTCTATTCCTCTAGCCAATAACGCCGCATTGATTTCTTCTTGGGTCATTCCGGCTGTTCCGCCCGTACCTCTGTTACCCAAAGCATTTCCTAATGTACTTCTGTTTGACATATTAACAGATTTGGCTATTTCATCTGCACTACGTGGGTCGAGTAATGAGTCTTTTACTCTGCCGAAGAACTTTGTGAAACGATTATTCTTCAAGACGTTGCCAAGTTGTTGGACTGCGCTTTTCAAAGCATTAACTTTGTTCGTTATGAAGTTGATTGGACGCTTTAAGAAATTAAGACTCTTCAAGAAACTACCTGCACCACCAGCCGCGCCTCGGAACATACGTCCTAAACCGGGCAACCTTTTGCCAATCTTCTCAAATATTTTTGCGAGACCCTTCCCGAACCCTACGAAGTCGGCTAAAGTGTGGAAGAACTTAGACGCTGTTTCATTAGTCCCTTCAAAGAAAACACCGAGAGTCCTCAAGGCATATCCAACCCCACTGAATAGAACTATTGCTTCCATTACAAAAGAGAAAAGTGTAGTAAATATGTTCAGTAATCCCCTCAATGAACCGTCGAATGTAAGCACCGCATCAACCACGTCCATGAACATATCAAACAGTCTTACTAATGGAGTTGCCAAAGCCGTTAATATTCGACCAAGTAATGCTAGTGCGGGTAGTATTCTTACTACTGCCTTCAAGACTTCTATGAACAAAGGTACAGTAGCGACCATTGTGTCGATTGCAGACGGTAGATTTGTTTTCAGAGTATTTGCTAATTCTATTATCTGCGGTGTCAATTTTTCAACGACTCCACCCGGTTCGTTCAGAGTCTTACCAAAGTCGCTAAGGACACCCGTAGTTTTCTGTCCTTGATAATCTACATCGAATAAGGCTCTAACGAAATGAACACCGAGAGTAATCGACGCTTCTTCAACCTGTGATTTGAAAACACGCAATGCTTCAAAAGATGATTGTTGTAGTGTGGTTGAGAATTGTTCTGTTGTACCTGCCGCATTTTTGTTTGCTGCTACAAGTTCATCGAACGCATCTACTTGAGACATCAATGAAAGGACCGCCGTACCACCACGAACACCGAATATCTCCAGTGCTTGAGCCGCAGTAATGTTACCATCACGCATTTGATGAAGTAAGTCCGTTAATGAAGTCAGACCCATAGTCTGCATCTCAACTGTCTTGATTAAGTCATCAGACCTTTTCTTCAATGACGATTGTCTTTCTTCGGCTGTTTTCATAGCAGCAGATGTCTCCATCAACTGTATTGTTCTCTTTTGAGATGTTATACTAAGTTCTTCATTAGCCATTTCCAATCTTCTGATTTGTTCTAACTCAGATTCAGTCAACTCTCTTTGTTGTGAAGCCGCTCTAAATCTAATCTCTGAGATTGCTAATTGATTCTTTCTTTCAGACATAGCCAAATCATCTAACTCACCTTGTAAGTTATTGACTTCCATAGTTAGTCTTGATGTGATACGTGCTGTAACGTCCATCTGCGTCATAGTGGCTTTCAGTGTTGCATTTGCAGACTTACCTGCATCAGATAATACGAATACATCTAACCCCAAATCATTGATAACTTTTCTAGCATCGAAAGTTGGTTTCAATAGTTTATTTATGGACATACGTAAACCTGTACCTGCCACTGTACCACGTAGACCTGCATTACCTAACGCACCGATAGCCGCCGCTGTTTCTTCAATTCCAATACCTGCTGCTGCTGCAACTGGAGCAACGAACTTCATTGCTTCTCCAAGACCGACCACATCTACGTTTGCACTTGTGAATGTCTTAACTAGAACGTCAGTTGCTTCGTTCAGTTGACCCATCTCCATACGGAACGCCTTAACTGATGCTACACCGATTGTTGTAGCAGTTTGAATATCAGTTCCACCTGCGATAGCGAACTTCACTAACTTGTCAATAACTTCATCATCAACCATCTCATTAAATGAAACACCTGCGATAGCCAAAACCTCGGCTGCCTGTGCTGCTTGAGACGCAGTAAATCTTGTTGACTTACCTATGTCTCTGATTGTATTCTCAAGTGTCATGGCTTCTTCGCCTGTCGATTGCATAACCGCTTGTGTACGGACTAGCGTATCGTTAAACTCAATGAATAGTTCACTGGATTGTTTGAGAAACCCTGCTGTCAGAGATGCACCGACGGCACTGGCTGAAAGAGTGATTGCTTTGAAATTAGCATTCATCACCGTACCCAAACGAGATACTTTTCCACCTGCTGCTAGTAGAGACCTACCTACAGCAGACATGTTCTTACGAAACGACGTAGTATCAGCCGTAACCCTTGTCATAATGGTAGTTACTTCTGTCATTATCTACCGACCATCCTTTTCGCTCTTGACGCTTGGCTCGCCCTACGATGTGAGTCAGCCGCGTTGCGGTTCTTTACGGAGAAGGCGCTTATAAGGAAATGAGTTTCTCTAGGGTCTAATGATTTCCACTCTGTTAAACTCATGCCGAGATAGGCTAATAACTCGAAGAGGAATTGACCTTCGTCAGACTCGGCATACTCTTCGATTAATCTAAAGGGACGTTAACTGCTTCCATTATTGCTGTTGTTAGTTGCCCTATTACTGTCAATGGAAGTCTTTGAAAACTATCCCATGTAAGTGTTTTATCACACTTCATCATCATCTCAAAGACCATAAGCATTCCAAGTTTTTCTGCTCTATCTTCTTCGTTTAATCCCCTCAATTCTGGGTTCGCTTTCAAGCCGTTGTATTCCTTTACAGATAGGGGTAAAACTTTGATTTCATCTACTCCTATATTCAAATGGTTTACAACCACAATTACTGGTTCTGAAGCCTGTTCAATTATATTATCTATCCATGTCATGTTTAATCACCGTCTCAACTGTCAGCCGCAGTGTACGCCCAACTTAACGCTTCAAATGAAGCATTGAGTAATAATGGTCCTTCTCCACCTGCTTCAAGACCTTCTGTTGCTAGGTCAGTAAATACGCAGTTGCTTAGTGTGAAAACTTTAGTTCCAGATGTTGTTCCTACTGCCTGTGTTCCGGCTGCTGCAAATCTAATCTCGAACTCTTCGTCATTGGTTAACATAGCATGCAACTCACTTGATTTAAGTCCCCATGCTGCGGTTATTGAGCCGCTTGCTGATTTCAGTCCTCTTGTGTTCGCAGTTGCATAAGATGACCCTAGTTCAACATATTTTCCAGTAGCGGCTGCCAATGTGAAGTCTCCCTGCACATACCCCACCAATGCTCCAGTTGTAGTACCGGAAGTTCTGATTGAACCAGTTACACCTGTAAATGAATGTAATGCCATTGAGTCAAATGCTGTCGAACATGGGTATTAAGTAAAGCGGTTACGTAGGTACTTTGCGTACTTTATATACTGTCAGGATTTAATGAACTTACTCTTCCATTAAGTCTTGGTAAAACGCTTCGGAGACGAAAGCAATACCGACGTAAAACTCGCCGTTGTCAGTATTTTCACCGGACTCGAACATTACTGCTCTAAGATTTCTGCTTCTAGCGATTTCAGATGGAGATACTAAGTCTCCCTCGATGGTCGCCATAATGTCGTAGCGTAGTACGTATGGGGATAGAAGGTGGAATGATGAAAGGCCAGATGGATTTTCACCGTCGCAGTAAGCGTTTTCTGATTCGGTTCTGCGTGAGATGATTCTCTCTAAACAAGGAGATGGCCCGTTAAAGTATTGAGCCATAGTGTGATTCAATTCGATGTAACCTATTGAACCCTCTTGGATAATGTCATTCCAGTTGTCGGTGTTACGCATGTCGTTTTCGGCTGTTATTGGGTTGCTCATGTGTTAGGGGAGAGGGTGGGGGTATATAACACTTTAGTTATATGCTTTAGTAAAATCTCTTATTATCCCAACGCCGAGATACTTGATTAGCCAAAACCTTACGTGGTTTTATTTTACCATCATAAGGGTCGATGCAATACCAACCTGCGGGTCTATCTTCATCCCGCTCTTTGATACATAGAGGACACAAGTGTTTGGAATACTTGTTGTGTTTCTCTGCTTCGGGAACTATCTTTTTTAGTCTATCCATAACGTCTTGCCTTGCATCTTGAAAGCGTATCTGAATATCACAACCAATGCCATGAGTCTTGCATGTATGTTTACACTTCATATTCTCAACCTATCAATGAGTTATTCCCTAATGGATGTGGTGTCTCAGAAGCCTCTTTTAATATTTTTTCAACTTGAGTTGTTATTTGATTCCAGTCAAACTTTTCTTCTGCAAACTTTCTGGCGTTCTTACCCATAGTAGTACGGAGTTCCTTATCTAATGATAAGTCTAACATTGCTTGTGCCTGTTTGACAACATCCACTAATCCCATGTTTACTCCCCACTTTGGACCTGTTATGAATGTCGAACATGGTACTAAGATTCCTCGTTGATTCTTGCCAATTAATTCTGGACCCGTAGAATTGTCGGGTAAGATACAAGGTAAACCACATGCCATTGCTTCGGCTGATGGAATACCAAATCCTTCACCGCCTGTTGCCAACATATGAACGTCGCACATTTGGTACAATGCGGCCATCTGGTCGGCTGATAATCCCTGTAATGGGTTCTCGGACTGGTCGGAAAAAATGACGTGTTCTCGAAGCCCCATTTGCTCGACAAGTAAAGGTAAATCCCAACCACCCATACCATAAGCATCAGTCGGACTACCACAATGAATAATCATACCAACCGAAGATGGATTCGGATGTTTGTCAAGCATGAGTCTGAACGACTCTAACATTCTGGGTTGTTGCTTACGGTTTGTGTTCTTACCTACGGAGAGAAATACAAACTCCCAAGGCACATTCATTTGTTGTCTCATCAAAAGTTTGTCAGACATACTTATTGGCTTGAACTTCTTCAAGTCAACACCATGATACAATACGTCTCCATAGTTGTCAGTATAACGGTCTAACATCGGGTCTCTCAAACCTTCGGGAGCAGTACCTTCCGAACCCAACCAGTCAATGTAAGCCTCGAATTGTTCTCGACCATACTCGGCCATCCAAAGAGGTGTATGTAGCAACTTGAGAATATCTTTCCATTTGTATGAAAGTGGGTAGCCATCAACAGGCATGTAAGCAACATATGGTACGCCTCTATTATTTGTGGATAATACATTTTTACCAATGAACCAAGGGTCAATCAGAGAAAGCACCACATCTGGCTGTAATCGGTCTATTGTAGCCCCTAGAACGGTGTCTCCCGCTTGGTTGACTACTTCACCCCCATATTCCCCTACACCTGCGTGTACGAGCGTCCATCCTTCCGTATGTTTGAAATCTTCACCGTTGTAATCCCAACCCATAACATATACTTCATGTCCTCTCTTAACTAGCCGCTTGACTATTTCTCTAGTAACCACACCATATCCTGTAGGTCTTGTTGGTTGTTCTGAACACCATAGTATTCTCATTCTTTTTGTCTTGGGCTTCTTGGACTTTTTCTTCCCCATATATCTCGGATAGTGGTGAGGGTTTTGAACCAAGCGGTCATTTAGATTTGATGAGCGGGCTTAGATAACAAATCGTGTCCTAAGCGTTTCCGTAGGACGGCTGTCTAAAGTGTGTTGAAGAGTTCCAGACCCACCCACTGCACGATAAGTCTCCACGTCCAATAATAATCTATTACCACTGGTTGTCATCTTCGGTGTTAAGGCATTGCCAGATGTACTCCAACCCACACGAACCACGCCGCTTAACCCCGGCCTCAGAGATAAGACGTTAGTACCACTGATAGCATATAGTAGGGTTGGTGGCGCTACTCCTGTCCCGTCCATAAAATCTGATAGAGATGCGAGTAGAACGTCGGCAGTCGATGTTTCAGTCCCCCATGTGCCTAGGCCATACCATACTGGATTCCTAAACATAAGACGGACTGTCTCATACCTGTCCATGTCCATACCCTTGACGGGTCAGACAAGGCTATTGACGCTTATTCAGCGACAAGTAGTACCTGCGTACACTCTTTCACTTTGACAGTTGATACAAATGAAGATGATGTCTCCTGTCTCTCGGTCATAGTGTCGGTGTATGTCGTCAGCGTTTCTTTGGTGCATTCCGCCACAGTCTTGGCATAGGTTGTCTGTTTGGTCTATTGGGTTGCTCATGTTCTAACGGAGAGGATGCCCCTATATAACCTTTGTGTTATATTACTTTCTCTTTTTGTTCCACAAGTCAATGAGATACAATGCTTTTCTAGCGTCTCCTATTGGTTTGGGTTTTACTTTTTTGGGCTTTGGTCTGTCGGCAAAGCAAACTTCGCAGCGGGTCAACTTTGATTCGTCGGCTAGATATTTTTCTGGCATACCCGCGTCCGGTTGTTTACCACCGTCGCACTTACGAACTTTGTCATAGTAGACACTAACGAACTCGCCTTCACCTTCTACTCTTCTCACTTCTTTAAGCAAGTGAAGAACACTCCAGTTATACTTTTGACTCATAGTCGGGATGCTCCTTCGGTAGTTTGTGTAACCTTCGATATGCTAGATTGCCAATTAAGTCAGACACATTTTCTGCCGCCTGTTTAACTCTCTTTCTACTATGCTCGTCCTTCCCCATTTCTCTTAACACTGGGGCTATGTCAATTTTAGTCATGATGTGCATGAGGATTTCATACTCTGCGTGGCTAATTGTTTTCGCTCTCATAGTGTCGAGACGGACTATATGTATATAAGACTTTATATTAACTCTCTTCTACCTTGTTGCTTTGCTGTTTTCATTCTATGATGATTAGCACAAAGAGGTTCACACTTTGATACTTCTTCCATTATCGTGTCCCAACCGTAGCCGTCAGACACCATCAGAGATATGTTTGCTACTTTCTTTGAAGGGTCTAAATGATGCAAGTCAATTGCTTCGGGGTCATCATTGAAGCCACATACAGCACACGCTAATTGAGACTTGTATTCATCCCACTTACGTTTGAGTAATTGCTTTCTAGCCTTGACCCTAGAACGCATTAATTCTTTGTTCTGGTGGTAATACTTGCGTTGATATTCCTTGTTATATTCCCTACGTTTCTTAGGGTCTTTGTAGGGCATTGAACCGTACAGTAAAAACGTGGCTCTTAACTGTGCTTTTCCTTGTACTCTTTAGAAGCAAATAAACTATCCAACATTTGTTGCCGAGTTAAAGTTCCTAATGGACCTAGAGAACGGACATAATGTTTCTTTCCACCTAGGTCTACCTCTCTTCCTAGAACAGCCATGTAAGCCTTCTCTACGAAGTCCTCAACGGACATGTCAAGAGGGTCAACACTTGGTAATGTAATATTACCTTTCGATACTTTAACTTCTTCAACAACTTCTTCCTCTTCAGGATAAAGATGATTTGTTAATCTCTCGATAAGGAGAGCCTTCGTTCCATCTGATGTTAGTCCATGTTCTTCACACAATGCTACTAATTCTGCTTTCAGTAATGACGTTAATTCGTCGGTCATATTGATAGGGTCAGAGATTACGGTTTATGACTATCACGGTTCAAGACCATATTCAATTATCTGAATTGAGCCATTTGTAAATGCTTCACGCAGAGTTATAGTATTACAAACTGTATTTTCATAATATGAGTTGACTGGTAAAGTGAGGTAAAGAAGTCGAGAACCTAGAACTTCTGCTTTGTAAGGAGTTCCGTTGTCTATTGTTCCGTTGATTGTGAAAATGTAAGATGTTCCCGTTTCATCAAACTTGGCTTCTTTCTTTTCAATCACACCACCTACCCAATAACATTCATCATCCACCCAAGGGAAATAAGTGGTTGGGTATCTAGCAGGTGAGGTTACTACTACTGCTATCGAGAATGACCACATGACCATCATGACGACCATTAGAACGGCCTTAACAGTGGTAGCCCTATCACTCACAATTAATGGTTGACTGCGAGGTCAATAAGCGAAGGGCATTGAACCACATTAAGAAGATAATACGATTCTCTCACTGCCGCTGTAGAACGCTCGTCCTCTTCGGAAGTTAAAGGTCGTCTCTACACCGTTTACCATTGCTGTTTGAGTTTCGTACACGTTTACCATTCTGAATGTGCATGTACTTGGTGTGTGCTGTGTGTTTATTATTTCGCCATTGAAGCCTACTATTTGGTTGCTCATGTTATTGCGGAGCGACTACCCCTATATAAGATGTTCGTTATATGGATTACTCTTGCCATCGAATCGCAAGCGTGTGCTGAGATTGATAACCAATGCAATCTCCTTCTTTATCTCCACCCATTCCTTTCTTCGGAGATTCAATCTCAACTGCCTTGGTTTCTTCCGACCTCATGATTTTGATAAAGTGATAATCAGTTCCATTCACCCCGGTTGACCCGGTTAAGTCTGGTGTAGTCAAACTACGGGTGTGCATCAAGTCGATGAACTTCCGATACAATTGCCAGTGTTTCGCTCTAGTATCAGCATACAAAGTAACCAACATGAATTGAGTTGCGTCTGTATTTAACGTAGCACCTTCCGTTAAATGAACAGGGAATGACATTCCGTAGGAAGGCATGATTGAGATTTGAAATGTCTTTTGACGCTTGAACTCTAGCCATCCAGTATTGACTAAAGGTGTCCATACACCATCCGGTGAGACCATGTTGGACTCGATTAGATTCTTGACTAATGTATGTGGGTCTGTTGAGGGAACACCAGTATCAGTTATCGCCATCAAATATCGACTCCATGCAATCTAAAAACATACGACATGTACTGTACGGTCTTTCAGTAGAAGTTGTTGTAGTTGGTTCTGTATTGTCCATAAGTTGCCACCCCCATTAATCCCATTCTTTGAATACGCTTTAACATTTCCATATATTCTTTTTCTGAACTAGCAAGTAAGGGTCTCCAGAACTCTTTCATCCTTTCAGTACAGTTCTCATCATTCAATGCTGCCCTAGCCGCTTGACGTACTACAAGAAGTATGGTAGCCATCTTTGCTTCTATAGGTGCGGTAGCAGTACCATAGACATAGACGACTTTCAGATATTGTCTTAGAGACTCAGCCCAAGGCTGATGAAATCTAACGATTCCCGCGTCGCCATCTTCTAACCAATAATCATGAGTCGAACGAATACGCCCTGCGTCTAAGACTGTTTCATTCCCAGAAGCGTCGATAGTTGAAATGGAAGTGATTGAGGCTACTGGTCTCTTGGAAAGGCTGAGATGGCGAAGCGAGTAATGAATATCAAAATACTCTGTTTCTGTTTCTGTTCCCGCTAGTTGTCTACCTGCATAGGCATCAACCATACGAGATGCGTTAGTTATCATGGATTCGACTTGAGAATCAGATGGTCCTATTCCTTCGGAAAAGTCTACACCTGCATACATCTCAACGTCTGCTAAAGTACAGTAGTCTATGGCCGCCATGTTGATACCTTACGCTAAGTGGGTATTAACGAATCCGAAAGGATAGGGCCGAAGCCCCGTCCTTACGATTACGGTTAGCCTATTCAGACTGTGTTGATTCCAACAACTTCGCATATTGCTTCGCCGTATCTTACTGCGAATGCAACGTCTTGCTTTGGTATTAGAATGAACCTGTCTTTGGTTGGTTCGTCGTGGAAACCTATGCTGAATCTTCTTTCAGCAACGGTTGAATTACCTACGATTGGGCTTCTGATGTGAGTCAAGATAGCACTTGTGTAAGTAGATGAAGAACCTGCGTCAGATGTACCATCTAATGCTTGGTTAACAGGGATAACACCAGTAGCGAACACACGGATTCCGTAGATTCGTCCTACTTCTCCGTTAAGGATAGTAGCCGCTGGTCCGTATTTGTCGACTGTCTGGAGTTCAGTTAATCCGAGCAGTTGAACTTCGAGGTTTCTAGGTACTATGAATGCTAAGTCCTCTCTGTTGTCTGCGTAGACACCAAGGTTGGAGATAGCACTTCTCATGTGAGATAGAGCGAATGTTCCGCTTACTGTTACATCAGATGCAGCAGCACTCTTTCTGATTCCGTCGAATACTAATAGGTAATCGTTCTTCTCAGAGCCAGATGTTGTGCTTATTCCACCAGTGTTAGTAGATGCGTTGTAAGCACCCATGATGTTGTCAGCCAATGTGGATTCAGTGTCAGCGTTTAGGAACAAGTTTGCTTCGTTAAATGCTAAACGAGAAGCAATGTCCTCACGTAGAACTGAAAGTAATCCCTCTACACCGTATGCTACTAGGTAGTTTCCGATTGGGATGTTTGCCATCATAGTCTTAAGTTCCAAACTGATTTCGTTTGTTGCTTGACGGCTCTCTGTAGGTGTATCACCAGACTCGGTGTTTGTAAGAGTCTGTTGGTGAAAGTCAATACTGCCAGTTAACTTTGGCACTTTCACAATTCTTCGGCTCATTGGCATGGCAGGGAGTAAACTTCTCATGAAGTTTCTCTCATAAACCAATTCAATGATTTCTTCGGCGGTCTCTGTCGGTAGGAATGTCGCACCAGTAGAGGAAGCCGCACCTGCTAGAGCAGCCTTTACTCTCTCTACGACATCCGTAAACTCAATTTCTTCTGTTGTCATATCTTTTCACTTCCTATTTAATTTGGGTTTCAGACCCCACTCCTATCTTCTAAACGTGCTGATAACCAGCCCGCTAAACCGACCATGCCCGGAGACACGTTTGGTTGGGGGTCGAACTTTGTTACACCAGTCTTTTTCTTTGGTGTTGTTTCATCAGCAACAAGCGACTTACGTGCCGCCTTTGCTTTTGGGGTTGAGATAGGTAAATCACTTACCACATCTGCTAATCTCTTAGAAACTTCTGCCTCAATTTCTGCTTCTTTCTCAGCAGCGGCTTTCTCTTCTGTTAGAGATAGGATTGTTTGTTCTTTCTCTGCAAGTAATGATTTCAGAGATTCTTGCTCGTCTAACATTGTAGACATGTTGTTGACTGTTTGGTCCATGTCTGCTAATGCTTTTACAACTTGCATTAAAACTTCAACTGTTGAAGGTAGGTCAGATTTTTCTTCTAACTCTTCTTCAACTTCTTCTTCGAGGTCGTCGTCTGCTTCTTCAACTTCTTCTTCAAGAACTTCTTCTGCTTCTTCTAAGACTTCCTCATCATCTTCGGTCTCGTCCTCGGACTTTACTACTGTCTCTTCAACAGGCGCAACTGTCTCGATAGGATTCTCTTCTGCGTCCTCAAGGATAGATTTTTCCTCAAGTTCGTCGTCTGTTATCTCGATGTCCTCAGCGGTCATTGAACTATTGGATGACACAACGGGGGTATTAAGCAAATCGCTTGGCAAACCTTTCTCTTCAAAAGCCTCTAGGGTTGCTTCAAGTATAGATAATCGGTCAACCAATGCCGATAAAATAGATTTCATCTCATCATCATCTTCGTCATGATAACTTGCATCTTCCATATCTTCTGCCTTGGCGTATGTAAGATAGTAGTTGCTGTCATCTTCCTCGATAGCAACTATGTGTTTCTCTTCAACTTCGGTTTGTTTATTGTCGCAAGTGCAACTTGAACCGCCATCACATGACTTCTCTTCACTACGTAACACCGTAGCATGAACCTTTGGTTTAACCTCAAACTGAGAATATTTGTTTGAATCGTAAACTTCGTCGATGCTAAAATCGACATTTGCTATATCTGAACTAAGGAGCGACTTCTCTACGGAAAATAATGCACCGGGTGAAGCGGGTACATCAACAACCGAAGTTTCTAACCATTCAATATCTGTGAACTTCATGTAGCATGAATCTTCATCCTTACATTCTTTTACAGCCGCTTTAGCAATAAAGCCAATTGAGAATGCTCTCAACATACCTTTGCGAATCTTTCTAGTAATATCTTTCTCACCGTTATCAATACGTGCTACACCTATTGGTACAGAGACGGTTGTTCCATCCGGTTTCTTGAATGAACCCATTTGCACATCTTCCATAACACCAATGACACCGTATGTCTTAGAATGGTTGTATAATATAACTGGGTTCTTTCGATAGCCTTCCCATGCTTCTATGATTGCATCATTGTCTACCAATTCATTGTGTCTATCTAGCATATCGTCGTCTCCGACATATACTGGTCCTTTGATTCGTACGTCAGAATCTTTGTCGTCGTGTACTCCTTTCATAGTTACGAAAGGTGTCTCTACACGATAGAGAATTACCGCTTCGGATTCATCTCCTTCTAGTGAGTCAAAGAGCCTGTGGTCTCGAATCAGCGTTGCCGATAACGTGTCCATGTTTCAGCGGTAGGACATGTCATGGTTAATGAGTATTAACTTTTGATTAATGCTCCATGAAACCCGTACTTGGTGAAGCACAAGTGGAATAACATTCCCTACATATGAATGTAAAGTAAGTTACTCCTTCAAACACTTCTGATACGTTCCTAACTATGTTAAACTGGTTGCTGTTGCATTCTGGTTGGCTGCATGCTATAATTGTCATGATTGGCGGTAGGGGTATAGGTATATAACATTTACCCTATATCACTTACGAAGTCTTGCTTTCTCATCAGAGATTACTTTTCTCATATGTGAGAGACCTCTGCTACCAACCATTAACCATTTGACTTGAGCAATCACACCTGCAAGTCTGAAATCCTTGTAGTGCCTAGCCGACCATGCTTCTCTGAGACGGACGGCCTTCTCATCTGTTGGAGTCTTGGCTTCTCCCATTTGACTATGGACTTTTGATAATCGAGTAAATTGTGTATTACCTAGAATGTTCCCACCCCTTTTCCATATCTGAGGCCATTCCTCTTTCAACTTCTGAGCCTCGGCAAGAGGGAATTGGTCGTACTCAGAATTACGTAGGCTCACCTTCTTATCATCTCCCCTCTTTGGAAAATTAGTCTTAGGTGCTTTCTCTACTACCTGCTTACTCTTAGAAGATTGAGGATGCCCTGCGGGTAGTAAGTCGGTGTCATGCTTGCCGCCTCTAAATCTACCATTGCGTAAAACATAGAGAAAAGAATTGACTCTAGCATACGCCCATTGTTCAGCCGAAGTTACGGTTGGACGAACGCTGCCGGGATTTGTTTGATATGCACCAACACCTCGGTCAAACACGGCACTCAACGTACGGACGTTGGTTCTCTTACTTGCCACGTTTCCAACATCTGCGTTATGTTTCTCTGCTTTTTCTTTGAGAGTTTTCTTTACAGCAGCACTGGCTTTTTGCTCACCTTTTGTTTCTGGTTTCTTTATCTTACGGAGCATCTTAGTTCTAACTGCAACTCTTCTATCGGACCGGGTATAAGTTCCATCTTCGTTATTGACGTACACCCTTACAATACCAACTGTTTCGCTAGAACTTGCTTCGATTGTTTCAGTACCACCACTTGAAGTAACAACTTGGTGTTTACCTGCATTATTTACAGACTCGACCTGTCCAACATACCTACCTTTTCGTGTAGCCCAACTTACATAATCTCCTTTATTCATGGTAAATACACCTTCTTTATTGATTCCTTAACTGCTTTACTTACTCCTTTACTACCCATTTTGCTACGTTTATTCTTCATAGCAACTGCGTCAACTGCGGGACGTAGATACGGCCTAGGTGCAAATGGAGCATACTCGAATCGTCCAAACTCAACTACACTTGCGTATCTTACCTTTGTGTTACCGAATCTAACTTCCATTGCTCTCCTGTATTTTGATATTGCTCTCTTACTTCTTACCACTCTTCCAGAGTTTTTGAGAGCCGATGTCTGGACCGGAACTAACTGTTGAGCAATTCTAAGAATCTCCTTAGCAACCTTCTCCGTGTAAGGTTCGCTGAAACTTTCGTTGATGTGAGCGCCGAGATAATTGAAATCGTATGCTGCTTTGAAAAACGCATTACCATCAACAGTTGCATACTTCGGCATTATTCCTCATTCTCCAGTCCAAGTAAACGATATTCAAGAAGTTCGTCCATACCAAAGACTATGCCTTCTTCAACCAGATTCTCTGCCGCTTCTTCAACTGATTCGGGTTCTTCACCTTCCCCATCTTCAACCTTGCCTTTGTTAATTGCTAACTTAGGTGATAGGAAGAATGGGTCGTTTGCTTCTTCCTTGTCTAGTAATGGCGCAAGTCCTAATACTTCTCTTGCTTCATTGATACTGATTGCCGACTCTTGTCTTAGGTTGGAAATTGCTTGTGAGCGTAGACGGAAAGTGTCTGCTCTCTCTGATTCACGTGATGGTCTAATTGTATTGAAATGTATTTTCCAATCTGTTACTTCTAGTAACGGTAATAGTTTATTGTTGATAGCCGAAGATACTCTATGATGGTAAGACTCGACTACATCATACCAAGCATCTAATTGTTGTTCGGGGTTAGACATCTTACCTGTCTGAACCCATCCAAGTTTCATTGGTGGAATACCGAACACTGCACATATCTCTTCACGGTAGTAGTATAGTAAATCCAACTGCTGTCCTTCTTTAGTTGAATCAATAAGCCTGTGCATATTGAAACCCGAACCGCCGTTGATTGCTACAAGTCCGAATGGAGACTTACCTGCTGTCAATTGTTGTTCTAGTAAACCTAGCATTGCCTTCATTTCAGAATTGCTTATGTCTCCAACATTAAGTATCGTCTTAGGTAGAGTTCCAGTGAACATCTCGTTTAGGTAGTTGCTGAGATTCATTTGACCTGCAATTGTATTCAACAATGGTATCAATGGCGAAGTTCCGTAGCCTCGCCCTTGTTTGAACTTCGAGATATGAAGAATCTTGTTTGAAGCGAACCTACGCTTCTCCTTTCTTATCTCTTGAATGTAAGCCATTTCTGGTGGCTCTGGTCTTTGATTGCCGGGTAATAATCTCATTGTTTCAGCAGGTACAGGCCACACACTTACTAAGTTCCCACCGTAAACCCAGTCCTCTCCGTTGGCGCTACTCTCATCATCGTCGCCATCTAACTCAAGGTATGAGTCTCCGAATAATGCTAAGTCGTAGACTAAAGATTCTAGCCATTCATCACCCATGTCATCGGGGTTAGGTGTTCGGAAAAAATCATGCAACCTTTGTAATTGTTCTTCATTGCCTTCTTCTACTCCAGACATAAGTCTGAACTCATAACCATTGGCTAACACGTCATCTACGGTTCTTCGTAGAATAGCATTGACGACTTCCGATTTCAGAGAAATATCTCGCAGTAAATGATATGAAATCTGTGTGTTCGCTCCACTTGCCGCCGCTTTCTTTGCTGAGACTGTTGCTATCTTAGATAAAGACGCTAGACTTTTAGCGTCCCAAGGGATGTCATTCCTTACAGGTTTGACCTCTTTATTCTCCCGTCGACGAAAGAAATTGAAACGTCTGCGTTCCTCTGCCATGTCGTACCCTCATAGGTGGTGGGTTTTTACGTTGTCGTATCGAGTTCAAGTTCTTTAACTTTACAACAAACACAATGTTCGTCATGCGGTAAACTCAACTGAGAGCAAGTATTCACTGGACCATTCAAGCAATATTTGAAATCAGTCTTTATTGTCATCTTGTTTCTTCTCTTTTGCCTCTTCGATGATTTCTTCTACATCTTCTTTGGCTTGTTCCACTTTCTCAACGCCTTCTTCTACTGCATCTAGGACTTCTCCTAAACTCAGTTTGCCGTCAGCCATTAGAGTCTGATACTTACGTAGACCCCATATAGCAAGTGGTATTAGAACCGCTACGACTGCTAAACCCATTAGTAAATCGTCTGTAGTCAGTCCTTCGAGCATGACCAAAGGGGGGAGAACATCGTTAATAACGGTTACTCGGACTTCTTATCGGTCTTTTTTGCTACTGGTTTCTTGTCTACTGGCTTTGCTCCAGTTGCTATTGAGTTAGTTCCAGTTACACCGAATGCTTCCATGTTTAATTCGTGTGCTTTAGACATCCTCTCGATTTCTAAATCGTGCTGTAGTTTTAGTTGCTCTAGTAAACGCACGTGTGCTTTCTCTGCTTCTGCTGAATCAACTTCACTTTGTAGTTGGTCTGGTAGAATGTTTATCTTTGCTCCTTCTTTACCTTTGAATAAGTCAAGAACAGATGTAATGATAAGAAGTGCTGGACCGCCTAATAGACCAATAACTGTTAGTTGTGAGTCTGAAATCTCACGTTGCTCTACTATACTAAAGTAAGATGCGGTGGCTGCTATAACTACCCAAGCCAGTACAACACCCATACCGAATGTCAACATAAGTTTCTCATTAGGATTCGACATTCTCATTGCCATCGGTTTATATGAGCGAAAGAGGCGGTATTTGAGGGTAGTTGTGAAAAAGTATATAAGCCGCCATCCCATATAGGTAGTGGTTGTGAGTAGGGCGGCGAGCATAATCAACAAAGATAGTGTTCCTAATGCTATCATTTCCATAGCCTCGCCCATAAGAAATTAAGAGCATGGTTAAGCATTTGCGTAGCCGACATTATACCGAAGCAAAGCATGACAACAAAGACACCCATTCCACATGCTGAAATTAAATCGTTTATTGTCATATCACATCAACATCGGTAAGCCAGACGTAGCAACTATCGCAGCAAGTAGATACATGCCATATCTCTTAAGCAAGTCCTTTATTTCTTTAACGAATCCTTCTACACTTGTTAACCGTTGGTCGATTGATTGTACTTCTAATTTCATAGAAGCCATGTCTTTCTCAACATGATGAAGATGATTGTCTCTGATTGTTCTAACATCTTCTACTAAGACCTTAATCAATTCAGATTGGTCATCCATGTCGATAGCCCTATACTATCTAGTTATTGACGATTAACCCCCGAATACTCTTATCTCTGGCATCCCTATGTCCTCTACTAACTCTGCTGCAAGCCTAGCATATAGTAAAGCGTGGAATGCGTGGTCGTCTCCATCTCGTCCATATTTTGTAAGTTTTTGACCTCGCACTGGTCGAGTATCTTTCTCATCTTTTTCTGCTGATGAATTGAGAGAACACCATTCATGTAGAACCCATTCAAATGAAGTATCTGCGTAGGGTAAGTGAATCTCATTATTTTTTATCGCCTCAATTGTTTCTTCAACGTAAGTTGTTCTATCAACAACTAACATATAGATTAGATTTCGATTATTGTCTCGCCTCTTATATTCAAACGGAGTCATAGGCCGAGATGAATAATAACACGAACGTACACGCTCGCCAAACTCTGCTTGTAGTTCCTTCACCTGTCTTGCTCCATACCCTATGTCTGCGACCACTTGCGTACAGTTGTAGCGTAGCATTAGGTCTTTGATGACCGCTACCTCATCGAACTCATTGTCGGCCTTAGAATCGAGTTTTAGACAATTCAAAATCGTACCGTCTTTCTTCATGATAACGACTGTTGTTTCATTACCCCAGTCCACACCCATAACAGATTCTTCGGGGGGTGTCAATCCTTTGAGATTCTTTTCTAGTTGCGGTCGGGCCGCTTGTAAAACGACATCGAATGTAAGGGGCTTCGTAGAACCTGCGAAGAACTCGCCCAGAACCTCGTTTGCGAATCGTCGTGGAGTGTAGGTGTTTCGTTTGTATTCTATTTCTTCGGGGTCAATATCGGGGTGCATCTTTTGACTGATATGATAACCAATAATATCTGATTCTCCATGAACCCACTTCTCGCCATCCCACTCACCTTTAGTTGATTTCTCCCATAGTTTCCAAAACTCTGAACCCTGCTCACGGGCAGTTCCACTTACTACAACCCACTTGTATTCAGACTGAGCAAGCATCTCAATTAGCATTGGCAAAACATCAGCGTCAGAGTCTTGGTATTCGTCCACACAACATAGGTCAGCCTCAACCCCAAGTAACGCATGTGCGTCGCCCCAGTTAGAGTAAGCATAGAAATGATTCAGAGAACGCGCTCCAACATCAAATGTTTGATGACTTACAGATTGTTTTACTCTCGACTTCATTAGACAACCGTGATTGATGGACGACATTAACGCACCATTGAATCTCTCATCTACGAATCTCGTTACCTGTGGTTGTCTCGGTGCGGTATAGACGGCGTTGAAGTATGGTATGTTCATCAGTCCATACATTAAGAGATTACAAATCGTTTCAGTTTTCTCAACCTTACGACTACACTTCAAGACTATCATTTTTGTTTTTCTTGATTTCTGAGTTGCACCAAAGTGTCGGTATATCTCAATTAGATATGGTCGCTCATGTAACATGAATGCCTTACCATCTATGGTTCGGAAATACTGAGACCAACGGTCTGGATAGAGAGCAATATCCCTAGCCTGTTCGGGAGTCAGTTTGCCGCCCGTATAGTCGTGTGTGTCCACGTCCATACAGGGGTCAGCCCACTACACGGCACTTAACGGTTCTAAGCCCTTTGAATGGTGCTGTGTTGGTCAACCCATTCCTCGGCAGTCCTTCGGTCAGAGAAGGTCATAATGACTCCACCAGTGTCGTTGTCAACTACGTTCCATTCGCCGCCAGTTGTTTCAAGAATGTCAGCATTTACTTTTTCGTACTGTGCTTCTTGAACTACCCTTGCTGTTTTGGTAGACCAAGGCAAACCCCAGTTCTTCGCACATGTTGGACCGTAGCCGTGAGCGGTACTCTCTTCGGTTTTCAAAGCCTTGTGGCAGAAGCAGCAGTTTCCAGTTTTTGCACCGTAGTCTCTAGCCGCATTTACTGGGTCGTTGTTTAACAATGTAAGGAACTTGGTAAACAAAGCCTCGTCATTTTCACTGGTTGAGCGAGCAAAAGATAGTCCACCCTGCGGTGAAACTTTTCCGATGTAGTCCTCGTTCATAGTGCGGATTGCTTTCAGATAAATGCTGCCGGGATTTCTGCCACTAGCAGGGGCTAAGGAAATACATAGGTCAGTGTAAGCAGATACAGAGAAAGTTACTTTTGGATATTTGAGTTTCTCACCTGCTCGACTTAGCAAAGCGACCATAGGAGCGTAAGGACCTTCGACTATTGGCTGTGGACTAGAATAGTCGTGGATTCTTTGAAGAATGTTGAGTTGCTTTGGAGACATTCTTCGTCCCTTGTCTAGTTGCTCTTGACAAGATGAGACAAAGGATTTCTCCCAGTCATTCTTGGCGTTCTCGGTTGCTTTCTTGATTAGAACTGTGGTTTCCATTGTTGCGTTCATGTTATACCGTAGGGGCTAGGGGTATATAACAATTCAGTTTTGTGATTCTTTAATTAACCTTCTGAACACTGCGCCCGGAGATTCGCCAAACTGTTTTTTCATTTGTTCGAGATAATTGATTTCTGTTTCTCCAACGATAACTGAGATTGTCTTACGGACTTGCTTAGGTTCTATAACGTCGGGGTCGTCAACTGCTTGATTCAAGTTAATTGAATAACCCAATTTGACACGCGGATTCCCATGATGGTTGATACCGTTCTTACTCAAGACTACTGCCTCGATGCCATTACCTTCTTCACGTGCCAACTTCTTCAAGTCAAAGGTAAGTTGTCTAGCACTTCTTTGCATGTTATGTGGCAAGTTTGGGTCGGCATTATAGCGTTCTGCTATTTCACTACTGGTAAGTACCTCATGCCCTTGTCTCTTAGCGTTCATTAGTGCTTTTTTTATTAGTTGCTTTTGTTTATTCTTTAACTTCATTCTTTCACCTCTATTTTTCCATTTCTGCAATGAGGACATTGTACTTCCTCAACTTTACAGTGCGCGGGAGTTGTTAAGATAACACGGCCATTACATGTCTTACAACGGCGTTCTTTGTGATAGAAACCTATTGGGGGCGCTCCACTTACATTAACAGTAATGGGCGCTCTCACGTCCTTCCATGAGGGTATAAACTCGGAAGCATGTGTTGGGCGTGGAACTTTCGTTTCTTCTACTGTGTCGTTCACAATTTCACTCCATGTCATTGGCTTATGTTCTGCTTTATAGATACTGCGTAACGCACTATGAAATTGGATTTCTTTGTATATACCACTTTCGGGATATACAGATGGTTTGAGAGAGAACCCTTCGTCATTGAGTGTGATAAATGAGTCAGCAAGAATATGACCGCCAGAAGGCTGTTTATATGGACCGTTTTTCTGAATAGAACACATACCCACACAAAGCCCATAGAATGCCTTCTGTCTACGTGCATAGTGCCTAGGATTGGCCGAAGCAAGTGCGCTCGACATTGCGAGGTTTCTACATTCATAATTGAAAGATGTGCGAGGGATTACTTCGCCGTCAGCCATTTTTACAAATAGGTTTTCGTATTCTTCCCCAGTCAATGTAAATATTTTCTTACCTCTTGGTGAACATTCTGATACGTCAAAAACCTCTTCCTCATATGCTGAAAAAATAGTACGATTGTCAGATTTAAGACTGCTCTTGATATTGTAAACACTTTGACGGAAATTAACACATAGTTTCAGTAGTGAGTCATATTCGTCTTCTGGTAATGATGGTTTAGGATGTAAACCCCTCAAACAAAAGAAACCAAGAAGTCTATGACAAAACAAGAAATGTGTTTTTGATAATGTAATTTGAAATACATTTGGGTCAGAGATTATTGTTTTTAAGTCCTGTTCTAACTCAAACTGAGGGTACGCAGGTGGGTAGTCTATTGTAGTCCAATATGGAGTGTAAGATTCGTATTTTGTGTTGACCATTTCGCTGTGAAAATATTGACTCACAAAGTCCTCTTCTGATTTCATTGGAACAATTCTCCAAGGGTTCATTTCTAACCTTGCTTTTCCACCGTTTACTGATAAGAAGTCAGAAGCCCCCTTATAGTATTCCCTTCCTACATGAGTTTTGGTTTTGGATTCGTCGGACAAGTACCTATTGACGTTGCGATGAAACTCATAGAGATAATTAGTATTCTCACTTGAAGTAATACTTTGGTACATTTTATTAAACTGGTAATTACAATTTTGGAATTGAGTTAACCAATTGTAAATTAATGTTTGAGAAGATACTATTGGGTCAGCATAATAATTCTCGTTCTCTCCATTATTCAACTTTTTGATAGCCGCTTTAGATTGTACGTAACTGTGTTTATGATAGATTTCATTATTGACTTCGTGTTCGTTAAGCAACCTCATATATTCAAGTCCTAATTTCTCAAGTGGACCGATTTTTTTATTCATTGTTCGCGCACCAAATATGTCATGAATTGTTTCATTAATTTTCATTTCAGACATTATTTTTGTCATTGCTTTGTCTCCCCAACGGTTGTTAACGTCTTTAGACATACCTTCTAACATACTATAATGGTTAGGTAAAAAATATTCGTTGAATAGTGGGATGTTCCCTTCTTTACTGGCAACTAACATTGTATGAAACAACGTACCTACTTCGCTCCATTCTTCTTTTGTCCAAATTGATTTATATTCTGCTGCTTTCATTGTACCACCCTGTTCCTTCTAACACGGTCTAACATGTCCTCGATTAAGTGAAGTCCTTTGTCAGTGATGTCTGTTAGGTTCTTTACAGATAAGTGGTGTTCGTAGTATTGATGTACTGGAGAACCGCAGATTCCTAGAGCGAATAATTCTACGCCTCTTGGTGGATTTGCTGCTACGATAGATAAGTCCTCTGAAACAGAGCGACCGCTCGGAGATGGGCCGGCGGGCGAGCCGTCAGAGATTGTAAAGACCATGTTAGCCGCAACGTCTGATGGCATTTCTGCTAGTCTGTTGTAACACCAGTTAACCGCTCTGCCGTCGGAGTTTTCTGCTCCAGTTGAAGGCAATGCGATAGCCGCTTTTGTGCGGTTGTTTAGTGGTGTATTGTATAGTTTGTTGATTGCGATTTGAGTACCGCCTTGAGTACCGTAGTCGTACTCAGATGAGAAGTCAACTACTTCACAATTGAAACCTAGTCTGTGGAATACTTCATGGAATATGATTGAAGCATTTGCAGCGTGGTGAGCCGCAGAAGTACCCTTAGTGTAAACATTCTTACTGTGTCCACCCATTGAACCGGATGCGTCCACTAGAATGATTACGTTTGCTGTTGGGTCGTCTTGTACGTTTCTCTTCTTGAATAGGTTGCGAGATTGACCGTAGCGAGATAGTCTGCGAGTGTCGAGTTTGCCTCTGCGTAGTTGGTTGTTCCAACGTGTGTCTAGCCCTGCTAATTTCCTTTGGTATAATTCTACTAGAGTAGTGATTGAGTCCTCGTACTTTGCTACTATGTTGTCATAGTGTTCTGATGCTTGGTCGATGTTGTCAGCGTCGCCGTTTACTCTGTAGCCAGTGCGAGTTTCTCTAGTGTCGAAGAAGTCAACTACTTTCATGAAATGACCGAACTCGTCGTTGCCGCCGATTACTTCGTCAATTCCTGTGTATGCTTCGTACTTCTCTTCGTTGTAGTCTGCTTCGTCGTGCAGAGATATTAGGTCGTCAGTCTCGACGCACTCTAGTGCTTCTCTGATGATTGTGTCCATGTCAACCATTTCACCGTTGCTTGTGATGATGGTGTTTGAACCTCTACCGCCATAACCTGCAAGTCCGTCTTTGTCTTGAGCGCCGTCCATGTGGTCAGCATTTACTTCGGTGTCGTCGTAGTCGTCTAGTTCGTTACCCAACTCACTCTCGCCGAGTTCGACACCAACTTCTTTGCCTTTGCCTTTGCCAGTTGATTCACCTTCTCCTTCGCCCTCTGAGTCGCCCTCTGAGTCGCCCTCTGATGCTGATGCACCTTCGCCCTCTGCTGTAGGCATAGGAGCGGCCTTAGCGTCCTCTGCTGTAGGCATTTCCATGTCGTCAAACCTTACTGGACTAACGTCTTCTGCTTTGCCACCGTCTCCGCTGCATTGCTTTGCTGCTGCTTCTTTTAATGAGTCCTCTGTGTGAGAGTCCATAGAGTCCATAGAGTCGGATTCTGAATTGTTTGCTACTGGGAAGTGTTCACGTAGTTTGTTTACAACTCTTCTTGCTTGGCGGATAACTTCGGATGTGTTTGGTTGCTTGATTGCATTTTGATACAAAGGACGTACGTCGTCAATGCAAGCAACTACTTCTTCGTTGGTGAACCAATGTGGAGTATTGGAAATAGTTTCAGACATGATTGCGGTCATTACTGCTGAAAGTTTGTCGTCGTCTGTTTCGATAGTTTTCTTAGCCCAGTGAGCCATGTGCTGTTGTGTGTAGTAGTGGTTGGTCAAAGCAACTCTCTTACCGCTACCTGCGAAGTCTTGTGAAAGCAAATGGTTGATTCTTGTGTCCTCTAAGATGTTAACCATGTCCGGCATTAGTCTGTCTTCTTTGCCACTGTTTACTTGTTGGATTAGAGAATGCCATGCGTTGAAGTCAGTGTAGCGAAGATGCCCTGCTGCTTCGTGGGCTAGGATTGCTTCTTGAGCAATTAGATTCATTGCTTCGTCGTTCGGTACTGCTTCTAACGGGACCCACACTGTACTGCCGTCAGTACATGCTCTACCATATGGGTCTAAGATAACTTTAGTTGCTTCTGCTCCACCTGCTCCGTATTCACCGGATAGGATTCTAGCGACTTGTGCTAGTCTGCGCTGCCTTGCTCTAGCCCTAAACTGTTCGTCATTTGCTTTGCCTGTTATACTGGTCATTGGGTTGTCCATTGTCATGTTGCTCAAGCCTTGGGACTAGGTATGCCTATATGAATGCTTGCCTTTAGATGTTTGAGGTATGTATGGAGTTTTACGATAGTTAGTGGTTCTACTTCGTAGTAATTTCACGTTGTCCCAAGATACCATACTAAGGTCGTCCGTAAGCCAAGCCTTTGAATGTAGAAGGTGAGTTTCGTTTACAACATTTGGATTCTCGTCATTGTATAATGCACCTTTCAAAACTGCGATTGGATGTACTGTTTGAGAAGCGTGATGAAGTCCTGTAAGGATGGCCTTAGTTACATTAGGTTCAACGACTCCGTTCGTTACAGAGCCAGTTCCAAATGAGAGTAATTCATTCTTAGCAGTGAGCCAAGATTTACATGTAGTTGAGATTGATTCAATAGCGGTTTCGCTACGCTTTAATCCGAGATGAAGTGATAGGTTTCTAAGGTATTCAGATAACTGTTCTTTAGTTGGTGCATGATGATAGGTATGCTTTGCCTGTTTACGGATGTTCCAAGGCACTGTTTCTATGTGTTGGACTTCTATTACCATTCTAGGCGGTGAAGCCTTTAGAACGTCTGTAATGGCCTTCCATTCAGACTTCTTGTAATACTCTGCTTCTAGCAAAGCGATTCGTCCTTTACCTAAGAAAGATGGATGTCTCGCATCAGATAGAATTGACTTTGGATTATCGCCAGTTACAACTTCTAAACCTTCGGCCTTGCTTTCGCTAAGTATTCGCGTAGTCTTTCCAGACCCAACTGGACCAGAAATAATTTGAAGATTATTCATAGTCAGAGATTTTCCTTTGAAGTCGGTCAACTATTGCTTGACCCATTTTCTTTCTCTGAGTTTCTAGTAAAGTGTCAACAACTCTTTCGAGATACGATACCTTACTATTCAATTCCTCTATTGTCTTTTCCAGTGCTTGTATTTGCTCTTGCATAGATGTCATTTGCACATCACACCTTTATGAATATTCTAGTCTGAGAGAAGTGTTGGGAGCGGGTTGGAATGCAACCAAACATAAGAGGGTTCAGTGAAGAACCCGCCCCCGTTTCACTTCGCCCTCAGTAGTCGGATAACCTCGCTCTTGCAGTCATTTTAACTGTCTCGATTTCTCTAGGTGTGAACTTGCCAATGAATGATTCATTGACTGCCTCAGAGATTGAGAAGCCGTCTCTTAAGTCCATTAGGATGTGGATTAGAGACCTTGTAGATACGTCGCTTGTGATACCCTTGCGGTTCTCTTTTAGGGTACGTAGGTCGTTTGCTAGGTTAACGATTTCAGTAGCAACTCTGTTGTTCATGAAACCACTCTGAGACTGGATTACAGAAGTCTCTTGAGCCGCAGGTAAGTAGCCGAATTGTAGGGAGCGGGAGAAGCGGTTTCTGAATGCTTCATTCTGCTCATTTGTACCCGCATAGCCGGGATTATAAGTTCCTACTACCATGAAACCTTCTTTGGCTTTGACAACTCTGTTGTTGTCGTCCGGTAGGACTAGATAGCCGCTGTCCATTGCTGAGAACATTGCTATTTGTGTATTGTCTCTCATAGCGTTTATTTCGTCGCAGATGAGTACAGTTCCGTTTTCCATAGCCTCGACTAAGATACCGTCGATGTAGCGTGTGCTGCCGTTGTCTAGGTCGATTCTACCTAGTAGTGTTTCTTCACTAACACCGTCAGACATGTTGATTCTGATAGCAGGGATTTGCATGTGAGCGCAGAACTCTCTAGCCATTAGTGATTTACCGCAGCCGGTCGGACCGAATGCTGCTACGTGAGCATTTACAGTGTCGCCACCTTTAGAACGACGTAGCATTGCTGCTAGATGTCTAAACTCATTTCTGTCAGATTCTACGAAGCCCTGTATAGAAGGGATTTGTTCTGCTAGATGTGTAGGCCAGTCGTCAACGTGGTGTCTTGCTAGACCATAGAATGTACCATGTGGTGCGTCAGCGTCATTCACTGTCTCGGCTACCATTGCAGGGTTTATACCGATACCGGATAGGTCTCCTTTCTCTAGTTTCTCAGCCAGTTCTCCTAGCCAGATTTGTTTGGTGTTACCGATAGTTACTCTCTCTACCCCTGCCGATGCCATTCTGTTTCTTGTAAAACAATTTGATTTGAGGCTCGCTAATGATGGTGCATATTCTTCACCTACATTTGCGACGATAATGTCTCGTACCGCCTCTAAGAAGATAGATTCCTCTACCTTACCACCGTGTCTCTCGCATGCTTCTCTCATAGCCAATTGTGTACTGTTTCTTGCCATATTTCTCATTCCTTTTTTCGTTTTGTATTCCCCCGTGTTTGGTTCGGGGCAGAGTGTCCTAGAGGTTTCTACCTTTAAGGGTTTCGATGTATAGTCTTCTTGTCCTTTATCCTTCTACAACATTTCCCACATGTTTGTAATTTGATTTCTCTAGCAGTAAAAGACACATATCGTTTCTCTAGTTTACACTCTTTACATTTGTACGTACGGCCACCAACGTCTTTTCTAGCAGCCATACAACTCAATTACAAACCACACCCTATTAAAGAGTGATATATTAGTTGTATTTCATCATCATGTAAGTAGAAATATTTCTTTCCTTGAATTGTTTTCTCGCCCTAGTATTTTCAAATCTTAATATCTTGTTAGGTTGATACCATAAGTGATAGTGGTCTTTAGTTCCAGATTTGACTTTGAAGTGTTTACCTATCAACGTAGTTGCTTTACTTGCTACTATGTAAGGAAGAATCGGTCCAATATCTCTATCGGGATGACTAGGCCAACAAGCATTGAATATTCTAAGACTGGCCTCTTGTATAGTTGGGGCTGAGATTGCTTGAATCACAATTGCGTTTATCTCATCTTGAAATGCTTCTGTTTCTTTCTGCGCTTCTGCATACATCATATCTTTGAAGTGATTGTACGTACCGTAGTTATCTAAGAGTATTCTTCTAGCCTCATGATGAGTAAACCCACACTTGATTCTCAAGGTTCGATACATGTCTCTTTTCCAAGTCTCTTTCACTCAAACCACTTCTCAAAACTTTCTGTACCTGTTCTATTAATTGCCTTATCCCAAGATGTATTCATTGCACCTAGTATTCCGATGAAAGAGTTAGACTCTCCGATGTACTTGTCTAGGCTCGCCTTCCTATCGACTACTATACCAAAGTCATCAGGATTCTCACCCCATTCTACCGCTACCCATCTGTTCTCCGGTAGTGGATGTTCAGACTTCTTTGCTAAGTATAGACATGGCTTGTCGCCTAAGTCAAACTCTGTTCCTAGATATTTGTTCGACCACATTGAGGCTTTGTACGCTTGAGTTCCGGTTTTCTTCATACCCGAAGGCTTTCCGTAGTTAGCACTAGGTGTTTCACCAGAAAGAAGTTTGTCATTCCACTCACGAAGTAATTCATTCAATGTAGTTGCGTCGCCGCCATCCAAGATACAAGCGAAGATTGCTTTCTGAATATCTTTCACAACCTGCGGTGTAGATGAACGTCGAATCTCGACACCTCTGAATCCATAGTTACCGTCAAAGTCCACGTAAGCATATCTTTTCTTTACTCCCCATTGGAAATATCTAGCGTAGTACGCATCGGGTTTGATTCTGAAAAACTCATTCTTATCCACATTCAAAGTTTCTTTTACGAAGTCGTCGAAAGAATCGTTGAGTTCGTCGCAGAGTATTTCGGCAAACGTCTCTACGTCCGTCCGTAGCACAGGTCTCACTTTACGAAGTTCAGCCAGATTTTTGATTGCACATTTACAAGAATCTGTATCTTGATACAGAACATCGAAGTGAACCTCGATACCTTCCCATTCTAATATTCTCTTTTGGATGTAATGTTTATTCCAATCATTGTGCATTCTAGCAACTTCGGTAATATCAGAACCGATTTCTGGGTCGGCCAGTCTGAAAGGTCGCCTCTTTGTTTTCTCTGTTTTACCACTTCCTAACACACCATACCAACTATTCATATTCTCTTTCATAACTCTCTGGCGGCGGTCAAGTGATTGATACTCTTCACTACCATACTCAACGTGCTTCATTGCACCTCTTGTTTCTTCTCTAGTTTGAGCCAGTGTTCTGAGAACCCTCGGCATGATACCTTCTGCGTCTCTTCGATAATATCGACCACTAGGAGTTATTGTAACTGGGAACGGAAAGCCATCGGGATAATCGTCTTTGTTTACTTTGGTGTCGGGTGAGAAGTTACCAGTAATCATAGCCGATGGATATTCCATAGAGTTGTCAACTTCAAAAGCACATTCGTAAACTCCAGTTGGTGCATCCATAACAAACCCACCTGCTTCGATACCACCGTCTATCTTAGATGCGGTCAGAGATGCACTAGGCATGACTATGTTCTCATCCATCAATAGATGTCCCATCATATCTTCTACGAGCAACATATTACTATGGCTATGTTGAAGTGTTGAATTGTGATAAGCGGTCTTGGTGATATAGAAAGGTAATAGATTCAATTCAGACATACACCTAGCCGCACATACATTATCCCATGCGTTGTAAACACATAGCATAACTGGGTCTTTCACCATAAGGTCGGTGATTCTAGTTCTAGGCACTTTACCATACCCTAGAGTCTCCCCTGCCATCCAAGATAGACTAGCCGCTCCAGTGGTAGCAGCCGCACCTTGCACTTGTTCAGCGTAGGCAATCTTCGTATCAAAGAAAGGCATGTATTTGATGTATCTCATATTTGGAAAAGTATGACTTGTTTTTCGAGATGTATTTTTCTCATTCATCACACGGCATCTATTGATAACGTAAGGATGGTCGTAGCCAATTATATTTTGACCAGCAATTGCGTCTGGGTCATAATGTTGGATTCGATTATGAAACCACCAAAGTAAAGCCGCTTCTCTTTCATCCTCATCTTCTTGGTCGAAGCACTTGACAACTATCTTATCGGGGTCAAGTGGTGGGATTGGATTCGTATGTTCGACAACTGATTCAAGGGCTTCTTGAGATGCAAGAAACTTCTTCACCATTCGAGTTGAACATGGGACGGTTGTTCCTATCTCATGTATGTCCGTAGCCTCATCATAGATAGCGATAGAAACTATTCTCTCCGGCGCGTTTTCCATATCCAAAGAATCGGCTGTTTCAATATCGTAGTATAGTAAGTCGATAGTAAAGTCATCAACCTCTTTATCAGATGGTTTGATTTTATCATAAGAACAAACATAAGAGCCATCCTCTGCCTTTGTCATAGAACCAAGTGGCACTTTGACAACTGCTGTCCAACCGTAAATCCATCTAACAAGTGAACCCCACTTTGCATCTGCACAATAGTGAGGGAAGAAGTGGTCTCTTACTTCTCGAATCTCGGATGGTTTCTGGACCTGTACTTCCCAGAGTTGTTTACCTTCTATGCTACGCTTATCCGTAGCAAGTATTTCCACCGGGGTCTTGACAAGTTCAGAATCATAATCTGAAACCTCAGTCCAAAACTTAGGTTGGCAATCAATTACTTTGATGATTATTGTTTCACCTTCAAGATTCTTCGCACGAATCTCCGTCCACCATTTAGTCGGCTTCTCTATTGCTCTCACCGAGACGATGAGTAAGTCATTCCAAATCATTCTTCTTCATCCAGTTTACGTAAGATTTGTGCTGATAGATAAATAACAAGGTCGAGGATTTCTTCTAGTCCCATTTCAGTCCATGAGTTCTTTCTAGTTCCGTATTGTTTGGTATCATCATCTATTCTCATACCATGTCCGTATCTCTCTTGACCTACTTTCATTCTTTCTTTTATTATCTCAAGTATTCTTTGGTTGTCATCTTCAAACTCTGCTGTCATATTACACACCCGTATTCCCATCTTTATAACATGTTATCTATTATATTCTTCAATAAAGTCTTGAAGCCATTGGTAAATGTATTGTTTCACCCACCAAAGAGCGGGCGCTACTACAATAAAACCCAACAATACTGTACCCAAGAATTGCTCAATGCTCAAACTCAATCACTGTCCTATCTCCACGACAAATGATATGGTCTCCATCAGATTCTACAACTGCAATTCCACCGTATGCGTCATCATCGACTGCTGCTATTAAAGTACCAATTCTAATTACATCATCGGGGTAATTAACCAGTGTTACCTTCACTCTCTTGCCTATCTTACTTCTCATCCAAACCGCCATAATTTCACATCGTTAAATTACGCACAAAACACTTCAATGCCAGTGCGGGGTCTTGACTTACCGAGACATGGTGTAAAGCATTTCCGATGTGCGTCAGAATCTTATGACGTAGTTTATCGGGCATCCTCTCATCTATCGTGGTGAGATTGTATATGGAATGAAGTATATCGGACGGCATCATTCCTTGTGATATTAGGTTGTCAATGTCCTTGTCTATCTTTCTATAAGCATCGAGATTCTTTGCTTTAACAATTGAAGTAAGAATCTTTTTTGCTTCTTTTGGTTTTATTGTTTGAACAATATCTTCAACATCTTCGATTACGATTTCTCCGGGGACGAGACAAATTATCTGGAGTAAGTTAACGCATGTCCTTAGCGAACCGTTGCTCGATTTTATCGTACGCTTCAATGCCTCTTCGGTAAACTCACATTTTGCGTTCTTCGCATATGATGAAATGAAGTTGCTCATTGTTTCATCGTCAATTGGTTTGAACCGAGATGTTGAGAATGCACATCTATCTTGAATGGGTTGTATTATCTTATGAGGATAGTTACAAGAGATAATGAATATTGTTTTGGAATACTTCTCCATTATTCTACGTAGAGCCGCTTGAGCATCGGGAGTGAGATTATCGGCCTCATCAAGAAAGACTACATTGAATGGAATTGGTTTTTCTTCTCCATCAACAGTGTAACTACCGATTACACCTCGACTCGCAAACTCTTTGACTTTCGTTCTAATGACGGAGATACTTCGCTCATCACTTGCGTTCAGTTCTAACCAATTCTCTTTCCAACTTTCACCAAACGCTGTTCGCATCAAAGCAATAGCCGTTGAAGTTTTACCGACACCCGCTGGACCTGCGAACATCATATGAGGCCAATTGAAATTATTCGATTCAACCATTTGGTTGAGTCTCTTTACTATGTGGTCTTGACCTAGAACATCGTTCAAAATGTTTGGTCTTATTTCATCAGAGATGGGCATGGAAACTAAGAGGATATTCACACCTTAATAAAAGGTGTAATATTATCTCCAGTCTCTACCGCCGCCATGTGTGTTGTATTCGAGTTTGTCAACTAAGTCTTGATGGAACTCAACTAAACCCCAAGTGATTGTCGAATGTCCTTTCATTGTCTGTTGACTCTCATTCATAACCATGAACCGTTCGTCTCTACGTAGTAGATTAGATAATTGATTTGTTGTTGGAAATAACCTCGGTCTTTTGCCGTTTTTGGTTCGGACACCTTCGGTAATTTTCATTGAGGTGGCTGGTCCATTTTGTTCCAAGTAGTCATACACTCTCTGTATGTTCGCACGATGTTTTCTATTTCTCGGCTTTGGTCTTTCACTTTCAATCATAGTAGTCCCTTTCTTTTTCTTTCTTCTCTTTTCCATTTGAGATAGCATTTGCCGCAACGGTCGTCCATACTCCCCGATTTTACATTAACCGAAGATGTGTTGTATGTTGTTATTGCTTTTTTACAGTCGCGGCAGATGAGGTCTCTCATTGTTCTTCTGCGAGGCTTAGTTGACTTTCAATGTGTTGGGAGATAACATGTGTAAACTCTTCCTGTTCGATAGCACCTACCGAGAAGTCGAGAACAACGTCTGTTTCTTCCTCACCTGTTATTGGCGTTGGTCTGAAAACAATTATGTCTGTTTCATTCGTGTTCGCCATTAACCATTCAACCATAGACTTTGAAGTCCAATAGGTTACACCGTCTGCGTCAATTTTTTCTATTTCGTTTGTCATAGTATCGACACCGCCCTAAGCGAACGGGTCTCTTTTGATTTCAGCCATACGTGCTTCTCTCTCTTCACGGCGTGAGTCTCTCAAGTCCTTTGCTTCTTTTCTTACAAGATATTTCGCCCACGCTTCTGTTCCCCAGTCAACTGAGGTTTCAACAATAACGTCAATGAGTGGGTCAGTAGGGCTTTCAATAAAGACACGCCAGTCAAAACCTCGATGCGTGTATTTCACGTCGTCCACGTAGTTACCTGCGTCTTTTATTATGTCCTTTATTTCTTGGAACACCACGTCTTTCACCCATATACTCGCGGGTGTACCTTGGCCGCCATAAATGGCTGCTACGTTTTGGTGGCTTTCGTCGTTCATGCGTATAGCAACATAATTTACTGCTCCCGCACTTCTTTCAAGTGTGGAGCAACCTGCGGCTGTAAAAGCCTCGGCAATTTGCTGTTGCGTTTTCTGTTTTAGGGAAGCGTCTGTTTCGCTCATGTTAACTCGGTGTTTCCCCACCTATATGAAATGTATAGTCTTGCGACCAGTTACCATTATTGAACTCAATACAGCATTTTCTACACGCAGACATACTAGAAGGCCGTTTTTTACGCCTTACAGTACGATTACAGTTCTTACATGTCAAAATATATTCTCCATCGGATTCATTCAGAGATGATGAGAACAAAACCGTTTCATCTTTGTATTCAATATAATGTTTCCATCCCTTCTCGCATTTCTCGAATACTTCATCATGTGCATGTTGTGGTCCAACTACCCAGTGAACTAATTCGTGGTGAATGAGACCCTTCAATAGAATAGGGTTGTCCCAGTCGAAAGCACGTGGGTGTAAATGAATAGTTGACCGACCGCCGTAGGGTGGAGTTTCAATTCGTGCTTGAATAACTTGATTGTCAGCGTCGAGATAAACCCAATCAAACTCCATAGGATTGACAGGCGTTCGCCAGTCCCGTTCATTCACTATCTGATAAAAGAGAGAATGAACGCTGTTCATATCTTCATTATTCAATCTGCCGTGATACATATTTTGTCTTTCCTTCTGAAAACCTTGAACGCAAGATTCGGGTTCATTATAGTTAGAGTTTGAATCAACATCCCTATTTCCTTCGGGCTTCCCGTTACGTCCATCTCCCATATCTTATCTCCGTCCATGTCGTATGTCAGACAAGATAGGGTTTTTGACCGCACCTATTTAGAGTGCTGTAAATGATATTATTTTTCAATAATTGGATAACGATAGCCGGTAATATGTTTCGTCTTGACATTTTTCAGTTTTCGTTTGATGTTCTTTGGGTGAGAGCCATGATTTTGTCTCATGTGGTCTAGCATGATTCTAAGTTCGTGCTTCGCTTCTTGTCTTGTTGGCGACCACTTTTCGTTCGTTGGCGGCTCACCTCTAACCCTTTTCCATTCTGAAAAAGCCATGCCTATGTCAAAGAGCGGAACTTGCCCGTTATTGTAGTCATGTTTGATTTGAAAACGGTGAAGATTGTCCCACGCCCATTCCAACCAATATTCTAATTGTATTTGTCTTGCTCTCGACCATGCTTCTTTTGCTTTGCCACTATTCCTTTCTTCTCTAGTGTATTCAGATTTGGGTTCGTCTATATGTAACCAATAGGGTGTCTTACCTTCTGGATATTCCATTTTCATTCCGCCGTCGTATTTTGATTTGTAATAACGTCGATACGCTACCACTGCGTCCTTGTCCTTGTACTCGTCCGGCATTGCTTGAGCGAATGGTGTAATTTTTCTTGGGTTGTATAAGTCTACTGGTATGTAATGAGATAATGCGGCACATTGTTCTATTACTGAATGACACGCATGTACTTTGTCATACCTGCGTGTGAACTCTTTAGATAACTCGTAGCCAAGACTGCATAGCCAGAGATAGTTTGCTTGATTCTCTCTCGCCCATATAGTACAGGGATGATTCGGGTGTGAGCGACGATATGCTTTGCCCGACTTTGCTTTAGGTAATGTCTCTTCAATGAAGTCATTATGAAAACCACTTTCTTCCATACATATACGCACTGCGGTGCATAGCATTTGGGCGGTCTCCAACGTCATTTTCGTTACGTGTGTATTGGCGTGGTATTTGGCGTTCTTCTTGTGGTCTTTGTCTAGTACAAATATGTTCATGCGGCTCTCCGAGTGAGACATCGAATATATATGTTTCGATGCCTATAACAAGCCAAATTAATTATGATGGTATATTTAGTAATTTTGGTGGTGTTTTTTCGATAGATGCCTATAGTTGGCGTATATAGTTTTCTAAAACCTATAGTGTAATCAACCTATGTGAGCAAAAAGCCCCTCGAATTAATTTGAATTAAATTGGGGTAAAACCGTTGTACTACGGGGCTACTTAGATAAAAAATAAATTAATTCGACTGGTGAGAGACCCCCTTGCACACACACACACCTTACCCCCCTTGTGTGTGTGTCCCCCCATAACCTTCCAAATTAATTTAATTAATTTTATTTTTTAATTTATTAATAAGTATATAGTATAATAATAGTATAAAGAAAGAGGGTAGGGGTGGGGGGTGTGGACGCACTGCCAAAACGTCAACTTACATCACGTTCACTAGATGGGCGGGACGGTTCTTACGTCTCCAATCCTTACGCAACTATCGCTACGGCCTCAGAGTTGGCTACTACCATTCCTCTTGTGAACACCCCCCACGTATAGGGGTGGAATGTGGGTTGCGACATGAGCCTAATTAATGTCTTAATTCTCTCACGCTTCTGGACCAGTCTCCCATAACACATTCTCTTATCCGATTTGTGGCCTCAGAGATGTGATGAGCGTCGTAGGGGGATTTCTCCCTCAACCATAGAACTCTCCCTCAACATTGGCGGGCTTTACATGACTGTTTCCCGCAGTTCCGGTCAACTTCTTTCCGTAAGGAGTTCCGCTGTCCATTCCTGTCTGTCAAATCCCTGTTGAGACGCACGACCCGCATCCGGCATCGTGGTTCTTCACATTCTTCCCGCTAACCCACTCGTTTTACCGAGTGTTAGCCGCCGAGTTCGACTCGACTGTTTGATGGGACAGGGTATCGGTACTTAAAGGTATCTATAGTTGACTTTGTATATAGCCTCATAAGAAAAATTGACTCATAGCGAGCGAAACCAGTATGCGGTCGAATCGAAGGATGAAAATGGCTGTCATCAATCATAGGGGTGGGGTACTGGGGGTCTCAGTTTCTCATATTTCTATATTTAGAGGCTCATATAGGCCGTTTCTCTATAACTAGACTCTGAACCACTGGCTAAAGAAAAGAGCCTCTTAGATTGGCTCTATTGATGCAAGAATAAGGTAGCCGCTTTTCAGCGGCGGCCTTTTTTGTATGCTCTTGTATTTCTTGCTTTGGCTGCCTCAGTTCCTCGCGCCCATTTTACTTTTGAAAGTCCGCCTTGATGAGATGCACCGATTCTCTGAACCCATGCTTTATCCATTGGTTGAGTTGACCTTCTTAGGTATGCGGTCTTGACTTGACCTTGAACTATGATTAGAACTACCATGTCGCCGTTGGATTCGTAACCAGTGTTGTCGGTCATTCGGCGTTGGCTTAGGTCTAGTGCTACAACTGCCACGGCTCTATGACCGGCGTTGTATGCGTTATCCCATTCGCGTTGGCTAACTGTGATTGCCTGTTTTAACTCGCCTTCAACCAATCTGATTGAGGCTCTATCTAGTGCGTGTTTTGTGCCGGTTAGTGTCGGTGCTTGGGTTGTCATCAGTCTACGGGAGAAGATGCCCCTATATAACATGTAGGTTATATGAACCTCAACAAAGGCCCTCTTTCCACCATACCGGGAAGCCCTCATTTAAGTCGCATTCTTTGAGCATTTCAAACTCTTCGGACATGATTAAAACTTGAACTTTCATTCTACGCACCACCGTTAAGACGTGCCATGATAACTTGAATATTGCATGAGTCGCAACATTCGCCAGAGGCTAAAGGTTCGGCGTTATTTGGGTAAGCATAGAATGAATGCTCACAGATGCAACACGTGAACTCTTTCATTCTTCTGAACCCCCATTTGAGACCAATGCTTGAGTTAATGCGTCGGTGAATGTTTTTTCAAGGTTGAAGTCTGATAGACTTACATATTCGTCTACAGTATAACGGTCAAGATAGTTGTATGCTTCTTTGTTGATGGCGTTTGTTATTGCTTGACTGAACTGGTCGGCTAAGTCCTCAAGGTCTCGGCTATATTTCAACCTCTCATAGATTGGAAAGTTTAACTTGATTTTAACATTAAACTCAAGGTCTCCTTTCAAGACGGTCTCATTTTTGGCGGTTTTATATTTTTTATTTATTTCTTCATTTTCCATGTATGTCATTTTTTCACTTCCTTAATTACAAATGTGTTCAATTAATTCTTTCTTCGTTTCATGTTTGGTATTACAGCAAAAGCAGTTATGCTCTCGGCTTCTGATTATTAATTTCATTAGGCTCATCTCGGTTATCTCCAGTCTACCGGAGCGCGCATTAGTATATCAATAGTTCTATAGGTTAAACTCTCTATAATGCGTAAATTATACAGTTGAGTCAATTGACCCACTACCGCCCTTAACCAATTGACGGTCGCACCATGCGTCTTGCTTCTCACGTGTCCAGAAGTCCGGTTTTCTACTGTCTACTACCCATACGCCGGTCCAACCATTAATTCGCTTACCTTGGAAGGTATTCAACTTCTTTCGATATGCTCTAATTTGCGTGTCTGTTTCGCATGGCTTACCCGCTGGAAAGAAAATGTATTTTTCATATTCATAATGAAAGTCTGAACGTACTTCTTGACCATACTTCGCCATACAGTCTCTATTCTTGACTAAGACGTTTCTTATTCTCGGTATTCCTCTTCTCAATTCGTCGTCGGTGTAGAGCATTTCTAACCCACTTCTCTTTATTCCCTGTGGCCATGTTTGACCCTGCTTATATTTACTCATGTTTTCTGTCTCCTGTTTGTTTATCGCTTTAGCGTTTCAAGTCCTTACCTCACTTTATTATATGAGCGACTGGGTTTTATCGAACCATTTTTTGCTTAAGAATGTATGGTTCATATAGTCTCTATCGCATAAAAGCGAAAGACTATAAACCTCTAACCCATATCACTAACCCCATATGCACCCATGCGCCCCGGTACTGAGTAAAAAAAGCGGCCACTGAGAGCCGAAGCCCTCAGCGACCTTACGTTGTCCGAGAAAAGAAAAGAGAGGCCGAAGCCTACTCAATTCAATTCGAGTCGAAGCGAACAGGCGCGGCGACTGTGCGAGCCGATACACGGCGCATGTCTGCAAGTACCTCTTGCCCGTTTGCCAGTGCTTCGGGGCTAAGGTTGATTGCGTTCATTATTGCATTACCTACTTCTTCGGTGGATGCACCTTCAACGCCGCTCTGAATAGCCTCTAAGACCGCGGTTCGTACTGTGCCTCTGAACATACCTAGAAGGGATGCACTGAGTAACATAGCCACTGATGTCGGGAAAGCCATTGTTTGACTTCGGATGTAGTCAGCGCCAACAATTAAGTCGCCTTCAATGGTTCGTGTGTCGCCGGTTCTGTTGTCGGTTATTGTATAACTAACGTCAGTAACAGAGTCTTGACCCAGTGTTTCACGTGCTGATACTGTGGTGTCGCCACCTATAACAGCCCTTGAAGCACGTATAACAGTTTCAAGACCTGCAAATGCTCCTAATGTGGTTACAGAGCCACTCTCTCGGTCTATGACCAATTCGTTCGTTCTTGTGCTTTCGTTTCGGATGTTTTCAGTTTCCATTTGAACTACCTCAGACCTGCCGAGAGGCTGCCTACTAATAAGGGTATCTATAGTTCGATTTCACTATAACTAGAGAATCTTAAAACAGAAAGACTATAAACCCTTAACCCATATCACTAACCCCGTATCGACCTTCCGGGTACGGCTACGACAAAAAAAGACGATTTCAATAATTGCCCGATAGAGCCATTTTAACGGCTTCTTTCAGGCTCAGAGGTCTCAGAGTACCAGTTATATGAAACGTGGCCTATATGACCCCTCTAAACGCTCGCAATTGATACGTTTAGATATGGCCGCCCAAGAGCCGAAGCCCTTGAGCGGTTTACGATTTTCAAAGGTTGTACTTATTCGGTTGTGATTCCGTCAAGTACACCCTCGGCCAACTCGCTTGAAGAGTCTGGGCCTTCGTGGCGGTCGGGTGCGCCAGTGATGACCCACTCCGCCGCCGCTATGCTTCTCGATAGTGCTTTGAGAATTGCCGCTCTTGCTTCTTTTTGTGGTGTACGAGAAGCCCAACCGCTAAGGTATGCACTTGAACGGGTTAGGTCTGCTTCATAGCCTAGAGCGCCACACGCCGCGATTGAAGCCAGTTCCGCGATTAGTTCCTCTGTTGCGTAGTCTGTGCCTCTTGAGGTCATGCCTTCAAGTGGACGTGCTAGTCTGTGAGGGTGGCCGGTTGCGTGTGCTGCTTCGT